>Ga0115567_10007547_pt1 | contig 10316 bp, 13 predicted proteins | sample COGITO_mtgs_1204_2_FD_88679 | JGI IMG/M metagenome (GOLD analysis project Ga0115567, IMG submission 88679) | Pelagic marine microbial communities from North Sea - COGITO_mtgs_120412 | ecosystem: Environmental > Aquatic > Marine > Epipelagic | place: Germany:Helgoland, sampling site Kabeltonne... | reverse complement strand
TCACAACCCTGCGCAACCTGCCGAGTTTTCCCGCCTTGCCGCCATCAGGTCAATTAAACACTATCAATCCCTAACGTTCACTTAACTTCGCCCATAGGGTTATCCACATGCCAACGCAGATCATACTGGCCTCAGGTTCTCAAATCCGGACGCAACTGCTGACGCAGGCTGCTGTGCCGCACCAGGTGGTTGTGGCCCGCATTGATGAGGAGATGGTCAAGGAATCGCTGTTAGCAGAGGGAGCAAAGCCGCGCGATATTGCTGATGCGTTAGCCGGGTTGAAAGCGTCAAAGGTCAGTGAAAAACACCCCCAATCATGCGTCATCGGTTGTGATCAAGTGTTGGAGCATAACGGGACACTGCTTAGTAAGCCAAAAAACCCAGATGACGCGATCACACAACTGATGGCCCTACGCGCAGATCGTCATTCCTTGCTGTCGGCGGCTGTCATCTATGAGGCAGGAAAACCCGTTTGGCGGCATGTCGGTCAGGTCAGGATGCAAATGCGCGCCGCATCCGATGACTATATAAGGGGCTATGTCGCACGAAACTGGGATAGTATCCGTCTTGCGGTCGGTGCCTATAAACTCGAAGAGGAAGGTATCCGACTTTTCAGTCGCGTCGAAGGCGATTACTTTCATGTTTTGGGCATGCCGCTTTTGGAGCTGCTCGCCTTTCTGACCCTGCGTGGAGATATCGAAACATGACAACAGCTTCTTCTGCGCCACAGCGTATTCCTTTAGCCGCCGTTGTCGGCACACCTATCGCCCACTCCAAATCGCCGCAAATACACCGCCACTGGCTCAAGACCTACGGGATCGCTGGTCACTACATTCCGATGGATGTTGTCCAAGAGAACCTCGCGACCGTCCTTCGGATGTTGCCAAAGATGGGATTTGTCGGGGTCAACGTAACGATCCCCCACAAGGAAGAGGTCATGCGGATCGCTGATTTCATTACCGACCGCGCGACACTAATCGGTGCAGCGAACACACTGATCTTTCGCAAGGATGGTAAGATTCACGCGGACAATACGGATGGGTATGGATTTATCGAAAACCTGCGAATCAATGCACCCGATTGGGCACCCTCCTCAGGACCAGCGGCGATTTTGGGGGCCGGCGGCGCGGCGCGGGCCGTCATCGCGTCACTGATTGATGCGGGCGTCCCGGAGATCAGGCTATCCAACCGCACCCGCGTCCGCGCCGAAGCATTGCGCGCCGATTTCGGTTCGCGAATAGTGATCTATGATTGGGTTCAGGCTGGCAATATGGTCGATGATGCTGCGCTGCTGGTGAACACGACATCACTGGGCATGGTCGGTAAGGGAGAGTTGCGCGTGCCGATGGATGGGCTGCGCGCGGAGACGGTGGTCACCGATCTGGTCTATGCGCCGCTCAAGACCGCATTGCTGGCCACAGCAGAGGAAGCGGGATGCACCACCGTCGATGGCCTTGGCATGTTGCTCCATCAGGCGGTGCCGGCGTTTGAACGCTGGTTTGGAACACGCCCCGAAGTAGACCGCGCCACACGCGCAGCGGCGCTACGCTGATGTTTCTTCTAGGACTGACGGGCTCAATCGGGATGGGCAAATCGACGACCGCGCAGTTGTTTGCGGATCACGGTTGTATTGTCTGGGATGCGGATGCGGCGGTTCACCGGCTTTATGCTAAGGGCGGATTGGCTGTAGCGCCGATGGCGCAAGTGTTTCCACAAGCCATCCTTGATAACGCCATTTCACGTGACGTTTTGAAGCAAATTATCGCGACGGACGCTGAGGCGCTGAAAAAGATTGAACAGATCGTGCATCCGCTCGTTGGTCGGGACCGTGCAGAATTTCTTGCGGCAGCAGAATCGGACATTGCCGTGCTGGATATCCCGCTGCTGTTTGAAACGGGTGGCGACGCCCATGTCGATGCGACTGCCTGTGTTCTCGTCAATGACACGATTCAAGAGGATCGCGTTCTGGCCCGCGGCACCATGACCCGCGATCAGTTTCTGACCATCAAGGCCAAGCAGATGCCTGCGACAGAAAAATGTGCCCGCGCGGATTATGTGATCGAAACCGATACGCTTGAACACGCAGCCGCGCAGGTTCAAAGTATAGTCGATCAGATCAGGAGCAGACCTAATGCGTGAGATCGTCCTCGATACCGAAACCACCGGCTTTGACCCCGAATCCGGCGACCGGATCGTTGAAATTGGCGCGGTTGAGCTAGTGAACCATATGGCGACGGGCAAGACCTATCATCAATATATCAACCCGGAACGCGGCATGCCCGATGAGGCGTTTCAGGTCCACGGATTGGGCGATGATTTTTTGCGGGACAAGCCCAAATTTGCCCAAATAGGTCGCGCCTTTCTGGACTTCATTGGTGATTCCAAGCTGATCATCCACAACGCCGCCTTTGACATCAAGTTTTTGAATGCCGAGCTCAAATGGATGAATCTACCGCAAATCGCATGGGAGCGGGCCATCGATACGCTGGCCATTGCACGTAAGCGGTTTCCAGGATCGCCTGCGTCTTTGGATGCGCTTTGTCGGCGGTTCAATATCGACAATGCGTCCCGCACGCTGCACGGCGCGCTTCTGGACAGTGAAATACTGGCCGAAGTTTATCTTGAGCTGATTGGCGGGAGACAGCCGGACTTTGGCCTGTCAGGCAACCAGCAATCCAACACCGGCGGCGCGTCGGAAGTCTGGACGCCCAAACCGCGCCCGACCAAATTGCCGCCACGGATCACCGAAAACGAAAACGCCGCCCATGCCAAATTTGTCGGCAAATTGGGCGGCGCTGTGGTGTGGCTTAAGAATTAAGCGTCTGCTTTTGGCGGTGTTTCCGCCTGACGCCGCGCGACCTCGTTGCGGTACAGCGAGACGAAATCGATATTCTCAAGGTTCAGCGGCGGGAAGCCGCCGTCGCGGGTGATGTCGCTGACCACCCGACGCAGGAACGGGAAGATCATGCGCGGACATTCGATCAGAAGGAACGGATGCATCTGATCTTCGGGTACATTCTCGATATGGAAAATGCCCACATAGTCGATTTCAAGGACGAATAGGGTCGTGTCGGCCCCTTTCGCCTTGGATGTCACGTTCATCTTGATCGCACATTCGTACTGGTTGTCGGTCGGGCGCTTCTTGGCGTCCAGATTGACCTGAACCTGAATGTCGGGCTGCACATCGGCAGGCGCGCCCTTTTGCGCCATGATGTTCTCAAATGACATATCGCGGATAAATTGCCCCAGCACGCGCATTTGCGGTGCGGGGGGTGTTTGGGCTTCGGCCTCGGCCATGTGTGTTTCCTTTTTCACGTTGAAACGAATTTACCGCGACTTAGCAGTTTGGTGCGTCGCGCTCAATGCTTTGTCCAACCAGACGGGCCTTTGGATTCTTCGTCTTCATCAATCTCAGTGTACTCGCCATCAATGACGTCACCATCACGGGGCGGATGCTGCGGATGCTGCGGGTGCTGTTGCCGAGGCGTGTCAAAGCTCTGAACGGTCACGCGCGCCCGGATTGCACGGTACGCGGCCTGACGGACACCCGGAATAAGCAGCGAAAATCCGACCGCGTCTGTGAAAAAACCCGGCGTCAACAACAGCGCGCCGGCGAACAGAATCATGGCACCATGGACCAATGGTTCTGTCGGGTCGCGCATATCAGAAAACGAACTGCGCAACTGACCAAGCGCCAGCATACCCTGCGTCCGCACGAGATATGTCCCTAAAACTGCAGTTATCAAGACAATCAGCAGCGTGGGCCAAAGCCCGATAATGCCGCCAACTTGGATAAATAGCGCGATCTCGATGATCGGTACGGCGATGAATGCGATCAATAGCCACATAGGCGTGACTCCTTATGATGGGCGTTAGAGTGGACTTGCCCCCCCTCAGCACCTACATAAGGCCACTAGAGCCCTGTTTCCATCTCTCTCCCTTAAGAGGTCCATATGAATTCGCCGCTAATACAGCTTTTGGTGCTGGCCGGTATCGCAGTTTTCTTGATTCTGCGCCTCAAAAATGTGCTTGGCACACGCGAGGGTTTTGAAAAACCTCCGTTGCCCAAACCTGCGTCGTCACGCAACTCGCCTGCGCTCGAAGTAATCGAAGGTGGTCCGGATCTTGATATTACCGATCATGTTGATGAAGATAGTGAGGAAGCCAAAGCACTGGCCGCGATGAAGCGGATCGAGCCGTCCTTTAACGTTACTGATTTTCTGGCTGGCGCGCGTGGTGCCTACGAGATGATCGTCATGGGGTACGAACGCGGCGATCTCGCTGAAATTCAGCCATTCCTGTCCGAGGATGTATACGACAGCTTTGTTGACGGCGTCGCTGCGCGCGAGGATCAGGGCCTGACCATCGAGGCGAATTTCATCGGTGTGCGTGAAATGCAACTGACAGGTGCCTCGCTTGATCCCGACACCAACGAGGGCGAAGTGACCATTCGTTTCGTGGCTGAGCTGAACTCCGCCGTGCGCGATAAGGGCGGTGACATTATCGAGGGCAGCCTGACAGAGATCAAAAAGCAAAAAGACACCTGGGTCTTTGCACGGGTCATGGGAGCGGATGATCCAAATTGGCTTTTGGTATCCACAGACGGTTAAGCCATGTTCTGGCTTTTGTCGGAGCGGTGCTGATGGCCCCCACGGCACAGGCCGAGGTCCGCTATGAGATTTTGTCCTTCGCCGACCTCGTTGGTTGGGCGGAGGATGATCACGCTGCGGCTTTTGACGTGTTTCTTGGCACGTGCCCGGACATGGACGATCCAGACTGGCGGGCGGTCTGTAAATTTGCCCAGGCACGTCCTGACCCTCGTGAATTCTTCGAGCTTCTATTCCGTCCGGTATTGATCGACGATGGTCACGAGGCCCTGTTCACCGGCTATTTCGAGCCTGAACTGGACGGATCGCGCAGCCCGTCTGGGCGCTTCAAATACCCGATCTACCGGATGCCGCGTGAGGCGATTGCAAACAATCCGTGGCTGACACGTCGCCAGATTCTGGACGGTGGCGCATTGGCAGGGCGCGACCTTGAAATTGCGTGGGTTGATGACCCCGTGGAGCTTTTCTTTTTACAAATACAAGGCTCGGGGCGCGTACGGCTTCAGAACGGAAGTTACCTGCGCGTCGGTTATCGAGGGGCAAACGGGCATCCCTACCGCTCCATCGGGGTCGAACTTGTGCGGCGCGGTGTTTACGAGCCGCATCAGGTCAGTGCCGAAGTGATCAAGAACTGGGTTCGTCGCAACCCGGATGAAGGTCGCGAGCTCTTGTTCCACAACCCGTCCTATGTGTTCTTTCGCGAAGTCAGTCAGGTGCCCGCCGACAAAGGCCCGTTGGGGGCGATGAACCGGTCCGTCACCACCATGCGGACTGTGGCCGTGGACCCGGCGTTCATCAGTCTGGGTGCGCCGGTCTGGATCGAAAAAGCCGGTGAAAAACCGTTGCATCGCTTGATGATTGCGCAAGATACCGGATCGGCGATCAAAGGCGCGCAACGGGCAGACGTATTTTTCGGTACGGGTGATGAAGCGGGTCGCGAGGCAGGAACGCTCCGTGATCCGGGCCGCCTGGTTGTGCTGCTTCCTATTCAGCGCGCCTACGCATTGTTGCCGGAAAGCGCATTATGAAACGGCGCAAGCTGGCACCTGATGAGGTTGAATTGTGGAGAAAAGTGGCGGATCGCACAGAGCGGCTTGCCCCCCAGCCATTCCAGCCCGATGCTGCCTTGCCCACGCCAGCGCTGCGAAAGGCGCAGAATGTGGTGCTGGGTAAACCGCAGCCCAAACCGCGCAATCCACCGCATGATCTTGTCCCCTCCCTGCCCGATCAGATCAGGCAGACGCCGGTGCAGATGGATCAGAAATCCTTTGGCAAACTCAAGCGCGGCAAACTGCGCCCCGAAGGCCGGATCGACTTGCACGGCATGACGCTGGACCGAGCGCATCCGGCATTGACGCGGTTTATCCTGTCGTCCCACGGCAAGGGGCGTCGGTTGGTTCTGGTGATTACCGGCAAGGGCAAACAGCGCGATGAAGGTGGCCCGATCCCGGTGCGCCACGGCGTCTTGCGCCATCAGGTACCGCAATGGCTGTCGATGCCGCCGCTGTCGTCTGCTGTGTTGCAGGTCGCGCAGGCGCACATCAGTCATGGCGGTGGCGGTGCATACTATGTCTATCTACGCCGTCACCGGTAGATCCTGCTGATAGCGCAGAATGCCGAACCCCGCGAGCAGCGCACCGCCGAAATAAAACGCCGCGATCGGAATCATCTGATCGGGAAAGTCGATGCCGAAATCAATAAGTGCGCCGGTGATCCCCGGTCCGATGGCAGACCCGAACACCATAAGTGCGGCCGCCACGGCCTTGATCGAGCCCAGATTCTGGGTGCCGTAAAATGTGGCCCAAAGCGCGGTTGTCGCCGTTCCCTGCATCCCCTGCCCGATGCCAAATATCACCAGACCGACACCAGCCATCGGAATGGTATTTGCCTGCGCCAATACTAGAAACGAAATACCAAACGGGACCATTTGAAACGGCACAATCCATTTGACCCCAAAGCGGTCAATTGCCCAACCCGTTACGAATGTGAACGCGATCATTGACGCCGTAAAGGCGGGCAAAAGAGCGACGTAGGAAACCAGGCTCCAGCCCTTTACTTCGGTCAAATGAACTTGCTGGAAAAACAGCGCCGTGCCCCATGCAGACGGCCCAAGAATCAACGGGATGAGGAAATAAAACAACGGATGCCGCAACAGGTCGACACGCGTCCATTGGTGTCCGCTCATGCCGGCGCTTTGCGTGCTTTGCGCCATCGACTGCGGTGTCCGTTCCTGCCGCAGCAGAAATTGCATTGCCGGTACGATGGCCAGCACACACAGCCCGGCAATGACCCACAGAAAGCGCCAATCAAAGCTGACCAATAGCCCCACGAAAACGACAGGCAAAAGCGCCTGCCCCAAGGCAAACCCCATCGACGACAGCGACAAAGCACGCCCGCGTGCGGCAATGAACCATCGCGACATCGCGACCGCACCCAGCTGCGACATCATTCCCTGCCCCATCAGGCGCAACGCAAATATCACCAACACCAGCAGCGTAGCGTTCGGGACGACGGCCATCGCGATACAGGCAAGCGCCAGTCCGACCATGACCCCCAGAGACAGATGCCGCACACGAAACCGGTCCGTCAATGCGCCCGCCCAGATCATGGTAATCGCGCTTAGCGTCGTGCCGAGGGTATAAACACCGCCCCACCCGCCATCACTGAGGCCAAAGGTCGATTTGATCTCACCCGCGAAAAGCGAGATGAAATAGGTCTGCCCGAATGACGAGGTGAAGGTCAGCAAGAACCCCGCCAGCAGGAAAAACCTATTGTCGATGAGAAACCGGAGATAGCCCATGCCCCTCATTCTCAGGGACACGGGCGAAAGTGAAGCGCTAAAGTACGTAGCGGCTTAGGTCTGTCGACTTTGCCAACTCACCGAGATTCTTGTCCACGAATTCGGCATTCACGACGACCTCGGCACCGCCCCGGTCGGGGGCCTCGAATGACAGCTCCTCGAACACACGCTCCATCACCGTGTAGAGACGGCGCGCCCCGATGTTTTCGACGGACTGGTTCACGTCCGCCGCAATTTTGGCAAGCGCGGCGATGCCGTCTTCGGTAAAGCTTACCGTGACATCTTCGGTGCCCATAAGTGCCGTATATTGCAATGTCAGCGCGTTGTCGGTTTCCGTGAGGATGCGCACGAAATCTTGTTCCGTCAGCGCGCGCAATTCGACACGGATTGGCAAACGGCCTTGCAGCTCGGGCAACAGGTCCGAAGGCTTGGCAATGTGGAACGCTCCCGACGCGATGAACAGAATATGATCCGTTTTGACCGGCCCATGCTTGGTGCTGACCACGGTCCCTTCGATCAACGGCAACAGATCGCGCTGCACACCCTCGCGGGACACGTCGCCACCACGTGCATCCGAACGGGCGCAGACCTTGTCGATCTCATCCAGAAAGACGATTCCGTTTTGCTCGACCGCCTCAATCGCGGCACGGTTGACGGTTTCATCGTCCAGCAGTTTGTCCGCTTCTTCGCCGATCAGGATCTCATAACTGTCCGACACGCTCAGGCGCTTGCGGGACGTCCGCCCACCCATCGCCTTGCCGAATATATCGCCGATATTCATCATGCCCGCACCAGCACCGGGTTGGCCAGGAATGTCCATCATCGAGAACGGGTTTGATGTGTCCGCGATCTCTAGTTCGATCATGGTGTCGTCCAGCTCGCCGGTTTTCAGCTTTTTGCGGAACATATCACGCGTACCTTCGCGGGCGTCCGCCCCGGCGATGGCGTCAATCACGCGTTCTTCGGCGGCCTTGTGCGCGTTCGCCTTGACGTCGTCACGCATATGGTCACGGGTCATGGCGATGGCGTTATCCACCAGATCACGGATGATCTGTTCCACATCGCGGCCGACATAGCCGACTTCGGTGAACTTCGTCGCTTCGACCTTCAGAAACGGCGCGCGCGCAAGTTTCGCCAGACGGCGGCTGATCTCGGTCTTACCGACGCCTGTGGGGCCGATCATCAGGATATTCTTGGGGTACACTTCGTCGCGCAGATCGTCGGACAGTTGTTTACGACGCCAGCGGTTGCGCAAGGCGACGGCGACTGCACGCTTGGCATCGTTCTGGCCGATGATAAAACGATCCAGTTCTGAAACGATCTCGCGGGGGGTCAGGTCAGTCATTTGGAAATCTTCTCCACCGTCAAATTGCCGTTCGTGTAGACGCAGATGTCCGCGGCAATCGCCATCGCATCTCGGGCCACGCCTTCTGCATCGCGGTCGCTGTCATACATGCCGCGCGCGGCAGCGAGGGCGAAATTGCCGCCCGACCCGATTGCCGCAACATTATGTTCGGGTTCCAGCACATCGCCGGCCCCCGTGATGACCAGAAGGTCACTGCCGTCGGTGACGATCAGCATCGCCTCCAGTTTCTGCAGGTATTTGTCCGTACGCCAGTCTTTGGCCAGCTCGACACTTGCGCGTGCAAGTTGACCCGGCGTCGCTTCAAGCTTGGCCTCCAAGCGCTCCAGCAGAGTGAACGCATCTGCCGTCGATCCCGCAAATCCGGCAACGACGTCGAAACCGCCCGGGCTGAGGCGACGTACCTTGCGTGCGGTCCCCTTGATTACTGTCTGGCCAAGGCTCACCTGCCCGTCACCTGCGATAACAACCTCGGCACCCTTCTTGACGCCGATGATGGTTGTCCCGTGCCAGCCGGGAAAATCTTGCTTTGCCATATGCCCTCCAATTCGTTGGCACCTATATGGCTGTGCGGGTCTAGGGGTACAAGTGCACCCTTCGCTGGGTGCCAGGCGGACGGATAGCGTCAGGCCATGTCAGCGACGAATACTGTCCGCATCTTCCTTGAACCGTCCTTGCGACAGAGCGCCGAGGCAGGACAGCATAGTTTTATCGCGAAACTGGTGAGTGTGCTTGGGAGATCCCAATTTGGTGTCGAATTTCGTAGCCATGGGGATTCCGCTGCCGATTTTTCGCTGAGCCACATGCGGCCTCCGGTTGGCGATCGCGGTCTCGTATTTCGGCGCGTCTATCACTACCCCTTTTGGCAAATTTACCAGACAGCGGAGCGTTGGCGTTGGGATACCGGCACGGCGTCTTTTGATCCCGGGACAATTGACCGGACGGAGGCAGGCAAGTTCTTTGAATTCTGGCAAAATCGTTTTTGGGGCGACCTGCCGCAGCAAACCCGCCGTGACGGGTATGTGTATGTCCCGCTGCAGGGCCGATTACTGGACAAGCGTTCTTTCCAGCAAAGTTCGCCGATGGAAATGATCGAACACTGCCTGACCAACCTCCATGGCAAGCCGGTCATCGCGGCGTTGCACCCCAAAGAGACATATTCCGTTGACGAGCTTGCTGCGCTGGAGGCGCTGGCGGGTCGACATAAGATGCTCGAAGTTCAGAGAGGTGGAATGGAGACGCTGTTGCAAGGCTGTGACTGCGTGGTGACGCAGAATTCGGGGCGGCCTATAGTGCGTTCTTCTTTCGAAAGCCTGCGTTGCTTTTCGGAAAAATTGACTTTCACCACATTGCTCTGCGTGTGGATCCATCCGACTTCAGCGCAAGTTTTGCCGAACTAGAGAAGCATAGCCCCGACTATGCCGCCTGCGTCTACTGGTTCTGGCAAGTGAAAAGTATCAATGCGGGCAGGCCAGACGCGGAGGCAAAGATTGCCGCGCGGCTCAGTCGTTTCGGATGGCCGATAATCTGAGCGCATCCTGCAAGT
>Ga0115567_10007543_pt1 | contig 10319 bp, 11 predicted proteins | sample COGITO_mtgs_1204_2_FD_88679 | JGI IMG/M metagenome (GOLD analysis project Ga0115567, IMG submission 88679) | Pelagic marine microbial communities from North Sea - COGITO_mtgs_120412 | ecosystem: Environmental > Aquatic > Marine > Epipelagic | place: Germany:Helgoland, sampling site Kabeltonne... | reverse complement strand
ATAATTATTTTTTTAAATGAATAAGTTTGTTTATTTGTTTTAAAAACAATAATATTTCTTAGATTTTTAGTGTAATTATTTAAAAATAATTCGTAAACCTTATAACTATTTTTTGAAGCTACATTAATTAAACCTGTCGACTTATTTGTAAATAATTTAAATATTGCTTCGGCAATATCCTCAACGTGCATTAAATTAACACTATCAGATTTATTTTTAATTACAAAATTTCTTTTTTTATTTATACTATACTCAAAATCAGAAATTAGTTTTCCTCTTGGTTGATTTGGTCCATAAGTCCAAAAAATTCTTAACCAAGCATATTTAATATTAAATATATCTGAAATCTTCTTTACATTCTTCATTAATAAATATTTTGAAATTTCATATCTGGATTTAAATAAAACTTTTTCATTTTCGCTCTCTTTTATTATGTTGGATTTTAAATTGCACTCTGCTGCCGAACCAATTAAGATTGCATATTTACCTCCATTGATACAAAAATTGTTATATAGATTTTTACTAGCGTGTAAAAATTTAAAATTATTTTTTGATGATCAAAAAAATTTGGGCTTTGCATCCCATGCTAAATGAATTAGATAATCAAATTTTCTTAATTTCAAAATCTTTTCAATTTTTTCTTCATTAAAAAGGTCTGCTACAATATACCTTACCTTTGAATATTTCTTTTCTGGAATTTTCTTGACTATAACACTTACTGAATAACAATTAATTAGCTTTGGCAGCAAAGATGAGCCCAAAAATCCATTTGATCCTGTAATCAACAAGTTTTTCATTTCAAATTATGTGTGTAAAATTTTTATCTCGAGGTGAAATTATTTTTGGTTTTTCAGGCCATTGAATATTTATTTTATTATCATTCCAGGCTATGCCAGATTGAAACTTTGAATAAAAGTTTCCTATAATTTGATAACTAACTATAGTATCATCAGTTAATGTCATAAAACCATGGGCATAATCCTTACCTATAAACAGTGAATGTTGATTTATTTCATTTAAATAAAAAAAATTCCATTTTAAATAATCTTTTGATTTTTTATTAATATTTACAACTACATCAAAAATAGAGCCTTTAATGCAGGTAATAATTTTTTTTTCTTGATGTGGTTTTTTTTGAAAATGTAATCCCCTTAGGGTGTACTTTTTTTTATTAAAAGAAAAGCAGTGCTGAATTTTTTCTTTTTTTAAGTTGTCATTTATTTTTAAAAATTTCCCTCTTCTATCTTTTGTAACTTTATTTTTTATTATGAATACCTGCTTTAAATTTCTTTTATTTTTATTCATTTAAAAATTTTTAACTTTGGTATTGCAGTAATATAATTTGATGATGAGTAAAATTTTTTTATTTGGTTTACAATCTCTTTTGTAAGATTCCATGGCAATATAAATATATAATCAGGTTTTTCAAATTTGATTTTTATTGGATTTTTTATTGGAATTTTTGAACCAGGTAAAAATTTTCCAACTTTTGATGGATTTTTATCTACAGTAAATTTAATTAACGATTTATCAATCATACAGTAATTGAGAAAAGTGTTTCCTTTTGCAGGTGCGCCATAAGCAGCGATTTTTTTTTTTCTTAATCTTAATTCAGCTAATAAATTAATAGTATTTTTCTTTATCAACTTTATTTTATTATTAAAGTTTGAAAATTTCTTTTTTGAAAATAATTGTGAAGATTTCTCTAATTTAAATATTTTTTTTACTGAGGGTCTTACTTTATATTTTTTGTTGTTTTTATGTTTAACAAAAATACGTAATGAGCCTCCGTGAGACTTTATCCACTTTATATCAAATACTTTAAGATCAAATTTTGGAAATAACTTTAATATTGAGTGTGCAGAAAGGTATGAAAAATGTTCATGATATATAGTGTCAAATTGAAGTTTATTCACTAAATTATAAAAATGTGGAAACTCAAATGTAGCAATACCGTTAGGAGATAATATAATTTCTACACCTTTACAAAAATCTAAAATATTTGGAACATGTGCTAAAACATTATTTGCAATTAAAAGATCTTGTTTTCCATATTTTTTTTTAATTTCATTAGCAGGTTTTTTACCAAAAAAAATTTTTTCAGTTTTAATCCCTTTTTTTATTGCTTCATTTGCAACATTTTTTGCAGGTTCTACTCCAAGAACATTAATATTTTTCTCTTTAAAGAACTGCAATAAATATCCATCATTACTAGCTATCTCTATAATTTTAGATGTAGAGTTTATTTCTGCAAACTTAATTATTTGATCAACATATTTTTTAGAATGTTCTAACCAAGATTTGCTATATGATGAAAAATAATCATAATTTGTAAAAATCTTACTGGCTAATTGATGTTCTGGCAATTGTGGAAGTTTACAATTTTTACAAAAAAATACTTTTAAAGGAAAAAATTTTTCTTTTTCTGTAATTTTTTTTGTATATGAATTGGCCAAAGGAGAAAAGCCAAGATCACAAAAAATTTGGTTAATATTTTTTTTACAAATTCGGCATTTCATAAATTCTTTTTTCATTTTTTAAGAAATTCCTTTATTTGATTTATTGTATATTTCTCCATATTTTCTTTTTTTTTATAAGCTGCATACCAGTCAAAAGTGTAACCTATAGCTTCATTAAAATTTAATTTAGGTTTCCAATTTAATTCTCTGTTTGCTTTTCTACTATCTAACATCAAAACTTTTGTTTCATGGTATTTTTTTTTAGTAACAATAATTTGTTTTTTATTTAAAAAGTTATTTTTGACACAATATTCTACTATTTTTTTAACACTCCTTGGTTTTTTATCTAGCGGACTAAAATTCCATGGTCCAACAAATTTATTACTTTCATAGTTCTTTTTTGCAACCTTAATATAACCTGTCAATGTATCTAGCACATGTATCCATGGTCTTACTGAGTTGAGGTTCCTTAATTTTAACTTTGTTTTATTAGTTTTTGCTTTTATGATATCTGTTATTAATCTATGTTTTCCCCAATCTCCTCCACCCAATATATTGCCACTTCGAACTGTAGAAACTCTTGGCACCGACTGTTTACTTTGGCTCAAAAATGATTTGACATAGCTATTTGTTAAAATTTCTGCACAGGCTTTACTAGCTGAATATGGGTCTAGACCACCTAGTTCAGATTCTTCACTAAAATAATATGATTTATTTTTCTTAATTTTGTAACATTTATCACTTGTAACGATCACCATAGATTTTATTTTGTTATTAATCTTTGCAATTTCTAATAAATTTATAGTACCCATTATATTAGTATCAATTGTAACCTTTGGGTCTTTGTAAGAGTCTATTACTATTGGCTGAGCTGCTAAGTGAAAAATAATTTCTGGTTTATGTTTTTTGATAACTTCTGATAGTTTTTTTTTATTTGTAATATTATTGAATAAATTAAATTTAATTTTTTTTTTTATATTTAAAATAGAAAATAATTTGTGATATTTGTCTGGTTTTAAAGAGTAGCCTATAATATTGCATCCAAGATAATGTAAATAAAAACATAACCAACTACCCTTAAATCCAGTATGTCCTGTAACAAGTACCGTTTTATTATTCCAAAAATTTTTCTTTATCATTTCCAAATTTTCCATGGTGCTTCACCACTTCTCCATAAGTTATTTAATATATTTTTTTCTCTTAATGTATCCATGGCAGCCCAATAACTTTTATGCTTATAAGCAATTAGCTGATTCTTTTTTGCAATATTCTGTAAAGGTTCTCTCTCCCAAATAGACTTGTCATTTATAATAAATTTAATAACTTTTTTATTTAACACAAAAAAACCACCGTTAATCCATGTTTCAGACTGTATGGGTTTTTCATTGAATTTTTTTACAGCACCATTTTTTATCAATATTGAGCCAAATCTTGCAGGTGGGTTAACTGCTAGAACGGTGGCTAATTTTTTGTTTTTTTTATGAAAGGATATTAATTTTTTTATATTTACATTGCTAAGACCATCACCGTATGTAAGACAAAAATCTTCATTTTCTTTTATTAAATGTCCTATACGTTTTAGCCGTCCACCCGTCATTGTTTTCAATCCAGTATTAACAACTTTAATATTCCAGCCCATTTTGTCTGTTTGGTTCTTTATAGAATTAAAATATTTTACAAAACTTTGGTGTTTATAACCGCCACAAATTATAAATTCTTTTACACTATGGTGTGAATATATTTTCATTATATGCCAAATAATTGGTTTATCTCCAATTTCAACTAACGGTTTAGGCTTTAGCCTTGTTTCCTCACTCAGCCTTGATCCAAAGCCACCTGCAAAAATAACTAATTTCATATCTTATTTAAATTCTATTATTTTATTAACATATTTTTTTACTCTAGTTTCATGTGTTATTAAAATTAATATTTTGTCTTTCATTAATAATTTCAATTTTTTCATAACAGCAACAAAGGTTTTCTCATCAAGAGCGTTGGTTGCTTCATCTAAGATTAAAACACTCGGATCTCTTAATAAAGCTCGGGCAATTGCAAACCTTTGTTTTTCACCACCAGAGATGTTATTGCCTCTGTAATTCAAATTCAAATTCAAATTATTAGAAAATGTATTTAAGCCGAAGTAATTGAGTAATTTTTTGATCTTATCTTTCTTAAATTTTTTGCCTAATGTTAAATTGTCATAAACTGTACCTGTAAAAATTTTAGAATCTTGCTCTACTAATATTATATCAGAGAATAAATTTCTTTTTTTTAAGTTATTATTAAAATATAATGAACCTTTATAATTAAATACTAATCCACTAATTATATCAGCTAAAGTTGACTTTCCTGTTCCTGACTTACCAATAATTGCATAAATATTATTTTTTATAAATTTATAATTAAAATTAGATATAATTTTTTTATTTTTGTTATAGCCAAAATATATGTTTGATAATTTAATTTTTGATATTGTTTCTTTTTGTTTGATAGGTTTAATATCTTTTGATTTTCTTTTATTAAATATACTTACTAATTTATTTATATTGGAAACAAATTTATATTGAGTTAAAAAATCTATAAAACTTATTAATATAATTCCAAAGGCACTTAACACTCTCGAAATAATAATAACTAATGCAAATAAAAAGCTTATATCTACAAACTGAGTATTTTTAATATTTTCAGGATAAAAATAATAAATGGAAAAAAAAAATAAAATAATAATTGGAATAATTTTTAAAGTTTTCTTAAAAAATTCTAGCTTGAAAAGTAAAAAAGTATAAGTCCTCATAAGAAATTGGTGATTTTTAACGATATAATCACCACTTTTAATAGTTCTAATTGATCTCAAGTTATTAATACCATCCAGAAAAAAGGTCCCCGCAGCTTTTGAATATTCAATCGAATTTACGTTTATTTTTAAGATAAATTTTATAAGAAAAGAGTAGCAAAACAAACAGATGCACAAAAAAACTAGAGAAATAAAAAAGAATTCCTGAGAAAATTGGTATAAGATAAATAAAGAGACTAATCCTGAAATACATGCCACAATTAAATCAAAAAATGATACAGTAATTGCTCCAGATTTAAAAGAAGAGTCCCCAGCTAATTGTAAATAATAACCTATAGTTTTATTATAGATCTTTAAAAGAGATATATTTTGAATAATCTCATTAAATATTTTTTCGTTAAAAAAATAATGAATTTTTTTTAAAAAAAAAAATGTCAAGTTAGAAAAAATAAAACCAAAAAAAACTCTTAATGAAAGTAAAATAACAAAAAGCCATAAAGCGTTATTTTTATCAAAATCCAACTCAAACCAACTAAAAATATTTTTCCAAAAATTTGTTAAAAAACTAGTTGATGACACTAGTTCATTATTTTCTACTAACAATAAGGGGATACTTAAAACAATATATTCAAATATACTTAATAAAAACACACTCAATATGAGATACTTAAAAATAGAAAAATTCTGCCACAAATACTTAAAAAAATTCAATAATGAATTCATATTTTTATAAAAATATTTCATTATTTTATTTTTATTTTTTTAACTTGAAAAATTTTATTTTCTAATAGATCATTAATTTGAAATTCTAATAAACTTTTACTTAAAGAAGCTATCTCAAAAGTCAAAACCGAATCCCCTCTGCTAAATTCTTGTTTAAGGTTTGTGTTTACAGAAGTTAGATATGATGAAAAATTTGTAAATATTTCCATTATAATAATTTTTTTATTAGTAGTATTTAATGCTAAAGAAAAATTCTTTTCATTAACACAAAGCTGATTATCGTAATTTTTTTTAAATCCACTATAAAAATAAGGCAAATCTTTGATATTATCAAAAAAAATTTCATTTTTTGGTTTAAATTCTAATCTTTTTTTTTTTATTTTTGCAGGATTTCCCACTACTACAGAGTATGGTTCTAAATTATTTACAATATTTGTATTTGCTCCAACTACACATCCTCTACCAATACTGACTCCTGGCTTAATAAATACATTTATTCCGATAAAGCAATCCTCATTAATTAATACAGGCTTAGATCTTTTTAAAAATTTATCTTGAGTTGATATTAACTCTTCTGGCTTTTTTGAGTACTCATGACTAAATGAAGATACATACAAATTTGGGCCAACAATACAGTTACTTAATATTTTTACATCACCAAAAATATTTGCTCTAGATTGAATACTGGTATTTTCTCCTAAAAATATCTTTTTATTTGCACTTAATTCAGCATCTTTACCAATAAAAACATTATCTCTAATCTCAATCTCAGAGCTTTTTTCAATTCTAAAAGTGCATCCTTCTTCAATCGAAATTTTATTTGATAAAAAAAAAAATCCTTTATTATAAATTTTTATGTTTGTACTAATTTTACAATTAATATTATTTAATATGAAAACAAATTTACTAAATAAATTATATATTCTGGATAAAAAATTCATTTTTTTAATTAAATAATGAATAAGTATAATTAAATTTTTTTTTTAAATCTAAAAAATTTTTATTTTTAATTTCAGGTAGTTTAAATTTTTCAACTTTAGCACCAAATGTACTAGAAGCATATTGTACCTGTATTAAAAATCTATGGTCACGAGTTAAATTTAATCCTTTATGTAGACCTCTAGTATCTTCCACCAAAAGAGAACCCTTTTTTGTAGTTACTTCTATAATTTGGTCTTTTTTATAGCTCTTTTCAATTTCTTGATCAGATAATCTTGTATAACCTTTGCTTCTTAATGACCACTTAACACCATTATTTTTATGTGATCCTTTAATAAAACAATGAGCTCCTGTTTCTGTTGTACAATCTGTTAAAAAAAAAAAGAACTTTAGCCATTTGGGTCTTTCTAGATCAAAATGCCACCACTGGGCAGCGTTTTTATCGGGCGTACCTGCTGGAAAACTCCACCATGCAGAAATATTATCAATTACAGGATCGGATTTTAAATAATCTTCGGAAAATTTAATTAAAGAAGGATCAAATAAAATTTTATGAAAACTAGCTGTGTCAATTACATCTTGAGATGAATAAAAAAACTTTACCCCTTTTGGGTCATTAAAATCTAGTTTTTGTTTTATTGAATAGCCCTTATTGTCCGAAATGTAAAAACCATCTTTTTTTTTCAATTCTGTAGTCAAATTACTAATATCACTATCGTTTAAAATATTTTCAAAAACCACATATCCATTTTTTTCTAATTTTTTTTGATAATCTTTAATGGAATTACCATTATATTTTGATAATAGGCCTTCATTTAAAAAGGTTTTTTTTGGTTTTCTTGAGACAAAAAAATTAATAATGTCATTGGACAACCCTCCTGTAAAATAAAAAAAACGAAGCATATAACTATATGTACCTGAAGAATTTTTTTTTCTTATTCTAAAGAGAAATAGCTCATAAAAGAAAAATAAAAAACTTAAAAAATAACTTATAAATTTTTTAATTCTTGAAATCATGCTTGTATTTATTTATTTTTTCTATGTATCCTATTAAAGATCTACTTTTAAAAAAATCTATTTTTCTTGATTTCAGATTTTTTGCTAAATTATCATATATATCCATATTCTTATTATAATATAAATAATTGCAAATTAATAAGTCATTTTTTGAATAAATAGTCAAAATTAATTGAATTTTTTTAAACGATTTAAAATCGTTTTTATGCTTGATAGATTTTGACAATCTAGTGATTTCAAATCTATTTTTTTTGCAATTTTACATTTTAGAAAACTTTCATCATAATTAAGATAATAATAATATAAACCCAACATATCTTTCTTATGTTGCTCATTAATTCTTATTTTATCATAATTTATTAATAGTTGCTTATATTCATTTTTTGTATGTGGCGTTTCAATTATTTTTAGAGGTTCAATTAGATTGTTTCCTAGATATAATGGACTTTTATTAAAGTAAATTAATTCATACAAAACTGAGCCAAATGCTGAAATACCAGTTTTAAAGTTTTTTGAATTAAAAATAATATTATTATTAAAATCTTTATCAATAAAATTAATTTTTGGATATTTTTTAATTAGATATTCATTGAATTCTATACTTTCTGGCTTTGAATTTGGATGTGGTTTTAAAGCAATATCTAGATTATTGTTTTGAATAATATTAATCGAAAACTCAGTCCAATCATAAAAATCATTAAAAATTTTTAGACCAGCCTCTTTAGGTGCATCATAATAATCATGCAGAAACATAACTCCTTTGAAAGGAAAATCATCTTTAACTGAGGGCTTGTAGAAATTTTTTTTCATATAACTAAGTCCTTTATCAAATTTTCCATCGAATCTACTTTTTAAATTTTTTTCAGCTATTTTAATTATTCTTTTTTTATTTTTATTTTTTTTTAATTTTTTATATAAATCATTATAATTTTTAAACGATCCATATTTTTTTTTTATTGTTAATTTTTCGCAAAAATTTTGATGATACTCTTTAGGCAAAATATATACATCAACACCATGTTTTAAAAGCACTCTGATAACTAATCCATGATTTATGTAAGATGCATAAGAACTAAAATAAGATTTAATATTTTTATTATTTTTTAAAAAATCTTCAATATTGTAAAAAACAATTAAACTTTTGAAAATTATGTATTTTAGAAAAAAATCAGAATAGTCTAATGTAGGAACACATCTATATCTAATATAAGTGTCATATATTAAATCACCTATTAAAATCCCATCTATTTTTAAATTTAAAATATCTGATTTTTTTATTTTCTGATATTTTTTGATATTTTTAATTGCAAAAAATATCGATTTGAAACTCAATCTAGAAAAATCATAAATTTGATTAACATTTATTGAAGAGTAAATTTTACTCCATTTTTTTTTTAGAAAAAAAAAAAATAACTTATTTTTAATGAAATGAAAAATTTGAAAAAAAAAAAATCTTTGTTTGTTTGGTTTTATGTAATATGGCCAACTACCAATTATGTTTTTTTTATTATAATTTTCCTCTGTAATTATAATTTTTGAAATCATTAAAAAATATGGATCCATTGGTACTTGAAATAGGTAAAGATTTTTATCTAATTTAGATTTTTTATTATTATTCTTTCTAAAAGAGCTTAAAAAACTGATAATTTTGCTCTCCCCATTCGAGATTCTTAATAATTCAATAACCTTAGCTAAATAATTATTCATATATTCAATAAGACATAAAACATAAAACATGTCTGTCTACAATGCTTTTTTCTTTAATATTTTATTTGTAAAATTTTTAAATTTTATTAAATCTGATTTTAAGTTAAGAAGATTTTTAATTGAGCCTTATTTCACTTATAATGTTTTACAAACAGCATTGTCTCAATTAAAACATATTTTTTTATATAAAATCTATTTTTGTTGTGTTGTTTTTGATTAACTAAAATTTTTTGAAAACTTTTCCCATTCCATAAAAAATTTATGAATTTTTTTTGGATCATCTCTATAAATTTTTATATCATTTATTTTATTTTTTTTTTTAGTTATAATTACAAGATTATTTTCATCATAATACCTATTAACTTTGACTATTCTAAAACCACAAATTTCTAATAAATTTGAAATGGAATTATAAGAAAAATGCCACGGATGAACATTGTTCGTTTCATGTTTATTGTAAAAATAGTTCTTAATTGGTTTTTTAAAAGGCACAAGTATCCTGGAGCTTTCAGAAACTAGCAAATAAGAGTTTGGTTTTAAGCTCGCATATATAGCGTCAAGAACATTTATTGGATCAACAGTATTGCATAATGTCCATAACAATGTAGCAAAATCAAAATTTTTAAATCTTAAATCTTTTTTTGAATCTTCAATCGATCCTTTAAAACCGTATAAAAATT
>Ga0115567_10007540_pt1 | contig 10321 bp, 8 predicted proteins | sample COGITO_mtgs_1204_2_FD_88679 | JGI IMG/M metagenome (GOLD analysis project Ga0115567, IMG submission 88679) | Pelagic marine microbial communities from North Sea - COGITO_mtgs_120412 | ecosystem: Environmental > Aquatic > Marine > Epipelagic | place: Germany:Helgoland, sampling site Kabeltonne... | reverse complement strand
CTCTCTTTTGCAGTCATGACCTATGGGGCTGGGGGAGCAATTACCAGCGCATTTAGTTTTGGGTACGTTGGCTACTTGCTGGCCCAGCATCAGTGGCTGCTACAACTGTCAGTTGTCTATGGGGTGTACGGACTGAGTTTTACAGCGGTACTGTTAGCTTTATGGGGACTGTGGGCAATCAACTATTTAAAACAAAAAAATCGGTATCTCATGGTGCTTATTTTTTGTGTATTTTGGATTAGTGCATCGGTGCCGTTTATTCAGATGAATGATAATGCGACTGAATATTATTCGGTATTGACAATAGACACTATGTTTCCTGTCGAGCAAGTATCCACAATTGAAGCAAAGAAAGAAAAAGACCAAGAATTAGAAAATGCCGTTCAAGCAGCTTTGGCTTTTGCACCTGATTATATTTTGCTTCCAGAAGACACCAGATACTTTGACCAAACAAACCTTCCAGCTCAAGAGAAGTCTAAATTTCAATTTCTCAATAAAAACCCAGACACTATTATCGTTGACACTGGGCGCGCAAGTGTTGGAGACCAGACCGTTTTGCAATCTTTTATTTATAATGGAAAAACTAACTCAGTAGACCAGTCACATAAGCGATACCTTGCTCCTCAAGGGGAGTTTATGCCATATTTACACACGGCTATTTTAAAGTTAGTAGGGTACGACTCACTTGTGGCATCAATTGAAAAAGATATTACATATACTGTAGGTCCACGCACTAGTCAGGCCGATGCTGAAGTGAGTACTCCTGGTATATTATTTTGTTTTGAAAGTGTTTCGCCGTGGGGAGTGAAAAAAATAATGGAAGAACGCGACACGGTTCCGTTTATTGCGCACCCTATTTCACACGGCTGGTTCAACCAACCTACGTTACTTTGGAAGAATCTTGACAGCATGTTACGGGTGCAGGCAGTGTGGAATCGCCAGTACATTGTTAGTGCGGGAGCCCAGGTAGCTGGTCAGATGGTTTCTCCGCGTGGAGAAATATTCTCACCTGAAAACATTGCATCGGGTGAGAATTGGACGGTTAGACAATCGTTTGTTCCAGTGCTTCAGTAAGGAGTTCTTTTACTACTTCTGCGTCACTCCATTCTTGTTTGGTGCCGTTTGGTCCCATGATGTAAGGGTCAGTCCCTTTTCCGGTAATTAAAACATACGCATCTTTTGGTGCGCGTTCAATTGCTGATTTGATAGCGATTTTTCTATCCATAATGATTTCAACCGGAGCAGAATCACTCATGCCTTTTTTCATCTCCTGGACAATCTTCAATGGATTTTCATCGTATGGGTCTTCGTTTGTGAGAATAATTTCATCACAATAATGTTCTGCAATTGCGCCCATCTCCGGTCGTTTCCACGTGTCACGGCCGCCGCCCGTATTCCCCAATACACCCACCTTATATCGGTCAGGAAATGCTTGGTAAAGCTGGGTCAGTGAGTCAGGGGTATGAGCATAGTCGACCACGACAGTCACTTTTTTGTGTGCTCCAGAAGGAGATTCAATAAGCTCTACCCGACCCGCAATCGCCGGAATGTCGCGCAGGCTGTTTTGCATACTTTCTAGAGAAACTCCAAGCGCTTGAGCAAGTGTAACCGCTGCCAGCGTATTGTAGACGTTAAAAAGTCCAACTAAAGGAACTCGAATAGTAACGTTATGTATGACGAGACTAATACTGTCTTTGTGTAGGGAGTATAAAGTCAGATTTTGTAATGAATACGGTATCGTATGCTCTACCGGAAAATCTAAGAAATCAGCACCATGTTCATCGTCGACATTGGCAACTAAAAAACGTGGTCGTTTTGGCGAGTCAGCGACAGTTTGTGCAATGGAAAGTTTGGCCGCTTTGTAGAGTTCAAATGAACCGTGAGACTCTATGTGTTCTGGCGTGAGATTAGTAAAAATTAGCGCGTCTATTTCTATAAATGTCTGTCGGTATTGCTTAGCTCCTTCAGAAGTCATCTCAAGGATTGCATATTCACACTGAGCATTCACTGCGTCACGCAAAAATTTCTGCACAAAGAATCGACCAGGCATTGTCATCTTAAAAAGATTTCGGCTTACCTGTCCATCAATCTGAAACTGAATGGTTGAAAGCGAAGCTACTTTCTTGCCGTCCTCACGCAAGATTCGGGCCAGGATTTCGGTAGTAGAAGATTTTCCCTTCGTGCCAGTAATACCAATAACTTTAATTTCTTGCGAGGGGTGGTGGTATTTTAGAGCGCCAAAGTAGGCTAGTACGTAGTGATAGTACGGTTGGGCTTTTTTAAAGATAGCAGCGGGAATTATTTTTTTTAGGCTGTAGCGAAGGTGTTCCATACGTATGAGTGTGAGAGTTACTGAATGTGTTTTAGGGCTTGAGTAACCAGCGAGTTGACTGTTGCATCGGTGTCGGCCAAATGCTTAATAGATTCTCGAGCAGAGGTCATGTCGTATCCAAGGGCAATTAAGGCATCAATGGCATCAGTTTGTGTCTGAGAAAAATCATCTTTGACTGCCTGGTTTTCCAGGTGCATATCAGCCACTTTTTTATGTAGGTAGAGAACTATATTTTCACAGGTTTTCTTTCCGATGCCGGACATTTTGTGTAGGTATACGTGGTCATTCTTTTGTGCCGCTTCAATTAAGAGGTTTGGTGTGGCTGAGACCAAAATCTGCAGTGCAGATTTTGGTCCGACTTTTGGAATATTCAGTAGTAGCTCAAACATTTCTAGCTCAGAGTGACTGGTAAATCCATACACATCAAGAGCGGTTTCTCGGACCGCTAAGTGAGTTTGCAGAGTGATATTGTCATCTATCTGTAATTCACCGCCTTTATTTGGTGTGCCGACCACATAACCAACTCCACGAACGTCTATGACCACCGAAGTGTCGTTTGCATAAGTGATTGTTCCCGTAAGCGTTCGTATCATATATATATTATACTTAGATTAACACAAAGAGGAAAATAAGAGCATTTTAGACCATCTACCGTTGATCCAGGATCTGGGTGAGGGAAACAGCTTTGTAAGCTCTTGCCTTTTCTACCCCTGTGCGGTACAGTGGTCGCACTTTATTTAAAGAATATATGCCAATTACACAAGGAGCCAAAAAAACACTTCGAGCCTCAGAGAAAAAGCGCGTATTTAACGTGCGCCGGAAAGGTGCAATGAAAGATGTGACCAAAGAAATCCAAAAAGCGGCCGCTGCCGGTGATGCAAAAAAAGCTCAGGAGCTTGTACCCAAAGCGTACAAAGCTATTGATAAAGCTGCTAAGCGTGGAGTCATCAAACCAAACACCGCCGCTCGAAAGAAATCAAAGATTAGTGCAACCGTCAAAGCTGCACAGTAAAGAGCTGAAGAATAAAAACACCACTCAATGAGTGGTGTTTTTATAGTAGAGAGACTATGATAAAAGCAGATCTCATTTTAGCAAAATGAACTCATAATACTTTTTTGATAAACGGGTGGTTACAGGTACAATAGCAGATAATTCTATGTCATTTTCTTTTTCAGGAACTTACTACCGGGTAGGTCTGTTCACGTTACTTTTTTTGATGGGTGTATTTTTTTGGTTTAACCCGCTTCATGTGTCTGCATCTGAGTTCACTCAGGAGCTGAGTGAAGGAGATAGTGGTCAAGCTGTCAGCAAGCTGCAAAGTTTTTTGCGCGACTCGGGCTCATTCGTGTATCCGGAGATAACGGGGTATTACGGTTCAGTTACGGTTGCATCTGTCCAAGACTTCCAAACTACCAATAATATTGTGGTATCCGGTTCTCCTTCTAGTACGGGTTTTGGTAGAGTTGGACCAAAGACTCTCCAGGCTTTAAATAATCTTCAGAATAATGCTTTTTCCCACATTCAATCATCATCACATAGAATAACTGCTAATCAGAGAGTGACTGTTCCGATTTTTTCTCGCGAACTTCAGCGGGGAGTACAAGGAGAAGATGTAAGACAGTTACAAATATTTTTAAATAACAATGGTTTTTTTGTTTCTGACAAAGGGGCTGGTTCTCCTGGAAATGAGACGGCCGGTTTTTTTGGTAAAACGCAAGCCGCATTGATACGATTTCAAACTACAAATGGAATATTTCCAGCCACGGGACAACTAACTGACCAGACTAAAACTAACATTATCTTGACTGTGTTAACAAAAGCGCTGCAACAAGGAAATTATTTATTTCAGATGTTAGTACCTGGAGTCAGTGAACTTGAGAGTCAAGTCGTGTCCTTTGAAAGACCCGCACCAACGAACTCCACTTTGATAACACAAAAGTCTCCACAAACAGTGGTGCGCAGTGCTGAAAGTTCGTCCAGGGATTTGGCTGCCCCGAAAGTATCTTTAACCGCACCGAGTGTTGGTGCAGTTGTCTCGGGAGATACCGTGACAGTCAGCGCTGATGCGGTTGATAACGTTGGGGTGGCAAGTGTGCAGTTTAAGCTCAACGGAGCAAATTTAGGAAGTATTGATAAAACTTCTCCCTACACGGTCCAGTGGGATACTACTGTTCTGGCTGATGGTGTGCACACGCTCACTGCGGTTGCAACCGACGCAGCGGGAAACCAAACCACTGCTTCAACTGTTTCTGTGACAGTATCAAATAACACTCTCACAGTGAACGATCAGACTCTCGCGTTTGGCGAACAAACAGCGGCAAATGCAGGGGGTATCGTACCGACCTTGGTGGGTGGACCGGTTGTGAGCGCTGCAATTGTCAGCGGAAACAGCTCAGGTCATTGGCAGGTAGCCAGCAACGGAACCCTCACCCCGACTGTCGCTGGTGACACTGCCAATCTCAATGCGGGTCCTTACACATTAGGTATGACATTCAGTAGTGGCACTGACACTGATACTGCAACAATAGTAATCAATCCCACAGCGGATGTTTTTGATGTACTAAATCGTAGTGAGTTAGAAACTGCTATTGCGACCGCGGAAGCTACCAATCCAAACACTGCGTACACAATTTACATTCGAGATAACTCAGTCATCGAAGGTGATCCTGCTGACTTTAACTATATTCGTATCAATGGAATTGAAATGAATGCTACGCTCGTTGATGCCAATGAAGGCGCAGCAGAGGCTGTCTACGACTATGCAGCAAAAGCCTCTTTTTCTGGGGGATCAATACACCTGACTGCACGAACTCCCTATAGTGTCGATATTAATGGACGGTTACACTTTGCAGGAACTACAGGCGTCAAAGTATCTAATCTAAATTTTGTCCTCGTGCCAGATTCAGATAGCTATAACCGAGATGACGGTGGTCCAAATACTGATAGTACAGCTGCTGCTAGTTTGTACCAAGCCTATGTCACAAGTAATGCAACATTTCCAGCTGAATCCTTAATTATATTCGCCAATAACCGGTTTGGTGGATACGCAGTTAATAATAATCCACTGCGATGGGGAAATGCACTAGGTGTTGCGGTGGCAGAACAGGTCATAGTAGAAGATAATCAATTCAACGGGGTATATATTGCAGCTAGTTTTGCTAGTGTCAAACGAGGTGTCGCACGACGAAATACTATTGAAAATCAACTGAACGATGGCTTGCGTGCGATGGGGAGCATAGCATCAGATTTGACTAGTTTTACCTCTTCTCGAATTGAATTTACTTCAAATAGTATCTGGAATATGGCCACCACTAGCAATTGGTCAGGAGTTCACGTAGACGGAATTCAAATGGGAACTGGCTCAGAAGAAGTAAATCACGACATCTTGGTGAAACAAAACATCATCTATTTGTCGACACCGCCAAGTGTGTATCCCAGCGAAACAACAGAACGTTCAAGTCAGGGAATTTATCTCGATGATACCCCAGCGGGTGTTACTATCGATGGAGTAGTCGCTGAAAACTTTGTGCTCAATACGGGTTCGGCTGGGATTTCACTGTGGCGAGGAGCAGTTGAGGTACGAAATAATACTGTAGTAAAAGATACTCTAAACCAAGCAAACTCTAGTAACTCTGGCGGGTCAAATATACGAGTCAGAGAAGGTGTAGGACACATGATTCAAGATAACATCGTTGCAACTATAAATGATGAAGGGGGATCATTTACCGCTTTTGACAATCATATAATTGATCACACAGCTTCTATCGGACTCGTTGCGAGTTATTATGATACTTTCTTCGGGCCGTTTTCAGTTGGTTCAAATGGACCATCTTGGGTGATTGACACCAGCTCTTCCAGCACGCTAAGTGCTGGTGTGGCAGCCGTCTTTGCACCCAAGGTAAACACGCTTGCAGTCAGTCGAGGGTTTACTAATGGAAAAAATGATCGAACTCCAGACTCTTTTGCTTTTACTAACCTCACCAATCAAGCCACCAGTACACTAGTGTATACCGTTGATCAAATCACCGGCGTAAGTGATTCCACGTTTGTTACCCTGTCGGGTGCAGAGTGGGGAGCCGCGTCTACGACAAATAGTGGAGATGTCTCACAGTGGAGTACAGAATTAGGCACAATTGATAATAATCAATATTTACACCTGCGTGCCACTACCTCTGCGTCAGGTGCAGGAATAACCACAGCAACAATACAGGTCGGTACCGCAACTACCAGCTGGAGTACACAGACTATCAGCGGTGGATACGTCGCTGAAGCAGTTGATTTTGATGGAACAAGTGATTTTTTGAATACAACAAGCTTTACAAGCACCTCATCCAAAGAGGGAATTATCAGTATGTGGTTTTACTGGGATGATATAGCGTGGACAAGTGGTACTGAGCGACTTATTAGTTTAGGTACAGATAGCTCCCAGGTACGGCTTGAATTACGAGCAGGTTCAAACGGAAGAGTTGTGTTTACTGGTAAAAACAACGCCAATGCAAACTTGTTTCAGTATGTGACACCCAGCGCTACCTTTACGGGAAGTACCTGGTATCACTTGTTGGTGTCGTACGATTTAGCTAATGCTCAGTTTGATGTATTTGTTAACGATACTGATTTTGCTCCGTCCCCTACCTTAGTTGATGATTCAATTGAAGCAGTAACCAGAGCTGGTATTGGAGTAGGGTTCACAGGTTCAGGTGCTCTCTGGAATGGATTTATGGCGGATGTATTTTATGACCAGGTGTATGTCGATCTATCGGTTTTAGCAAACCGCCGAAAGTTTATTGATTCTGCTGGGAAGCCAGTGAATTTGGGCTTGGATGGATCAACTCCATTGGGTAGTCAACCAGATATGTTCCTTTCTGGGCCGACTGCAAATTGGTATACCAACAAAGGAAAAAGCGGAGGTTTCACTGAAACTGGAGAAATTACTACAGCTTCTTCAAGTCCGAGTGATTAACAACGTATTTCCCATCGCTGCGCAGGTGGTGATTAATGCACTCACTTTAGCGATACTGTATAGAGCACCACCTCAGTTGTTTAACGAGCAATATGAGGTATTATTAAGAGACTTAGAAAAGGTGTCTTAATTTGGGGTACCTTCTAGTGCTCAGTACTGACGTCATGTACAGTCTGAGAAAATACAGATTGTATTTAAATGAAAGAGCATACTTGGAGTGTGCGTACCAAAGAAGCAATTCAAATCAATGCTGAATAAAATAAAACAAATTGAAAACGATGGTAAGAAAATATTCGTTGGTTTCCTATCGGTCTTATTCCTGATGTCGTATCTTTTTAGTTTGTTTTTGACCTCAGGTTTTGTCAATCAGGTCACTGGTGACTGTCTTTTTATGAGTCATACGGAAGTGGTTTGTTTGGCTTCACCTTTTGGTCATATTGTTGAGTGGCAATCTTCATTTACGTCTACTATCCCTACTCAAATACTGACACTAATGATTTTTGGAGCGCTACTTTTTTCTGTGAGTGTGATATTCACGACACAAAAACCAATTTTTAATCATGACTCGACAAGAATACTAGTGTTATTTCAATATATAAAGGCGAAGCTAAGAACCTTTTTTCATAGACTGTGGCAAGAGTTATTTGCTCAGGGCATACTTCACCCTAAAACGTATTAGCGTTTAGTGAGAAAATCATCACGAATGATGATTTTATCTAGTGTATTGCAAAATATCGACTGACGGTAATTTACACTAAACGCGATAGTACTAAAAGTAATCTATAAACAGTACTGTAAAGAGTGCACCCACAATGGCTGCAATCGTTCGTGGGGAATTCGATCAACGGTCTGTCTAATGTAGAAGTAAATAAAACGCACCACTGGTGTGTGTATCTTAATCAACAACATTCTTAATTAAAGTATCCAACATGAAACTATTTATAATCATGATAAGCCTGTCAGCCCTTTTATTTGTAGGAGGCACCTGGTGGTCTAGCACTGCCCAACAAAGCGCTTTCGAGCAAGAAATTGTCGGCCTTACTTCAACCATTGTAACTGAGAGAAGTCATGTGCAAACAGAAGTCGATTATAAAGATGCCCCACCTGTGGGAGGAAATCATGCGCCGCAGTGGCTTGCTTGCAACGGAAGTATTTATGACGAACCAGTGGTAGACGAAAATGCAGTGCACTCACTTGAGCACGGTGCGGTTTGGATTACCTATAAACCAGACCTATCCAACGAGCAAATTGAGGCTCTAAAAAGTAAAGTAAAAGGCTATTCATTCATCAGTCCCTACCCAGAGCAAGAATCACCCGTTATGCTGACTGCCTGGGGCGTACAACTTTCCGTTGATTCGGTTGACGATGAACGGGTAGATCAGTTCCTTGCCAAGTTCCGCCAAGGACCGCAAACACCAGAACCAGGAGCAACCTGTAATGCTATTCCTGGTGGGATGTAATAAATATAGATATGAGCTACGAAGTTATTAAAAAACAATTTCCAGCTTTATTGATTGGAGTAGTGGTGGGAGCTGGTTTATTCCTACTTGGTCAAAGCAGCACACCAGCCGATAGACCAAATGCTGCTGAGATTGGCTTTGCGCAAGATATGAGCGTTCATCATCAGCAAGCCATCGAAATGTCATCCCTCGTCAGAGAACGAACCGACAACCAAGACATTCGCGCATTTGCCTTTGACATCATCAATACCCAAGCCAATCAACGTGGCATGATGCTGGGTTGGCTTGATTTGTGGCAACAACCGCTGACCGCTCCTGGGAAGCCAATGGCTTGGATGGCAGACAGTATGACTATGAATGCTCAGATGAATGATTCGTTCACTCCGGGAGCGTACATGCCTGGTATGGCTACTACAGATGAGATGGATCAGTTGGCGAGCTTAGAAGGCATAGCAGCTGAAAAGCTGTTTCTGGAACTAATGATCCGTCACCACAAGGGCGGCGTTATGATGGCTGCAGGGGTTATTGAACGCAGTGACAACGAAACTGTGACCCGTCTCGCCCAGACCATGGTCAACGGCCAGCAAGCCGAAATGGATTACATGAATGAGTTATTAAGAACGTATTAGTTCAAATAATATGGAAGAAACACAAATAAACGAAGAACCTGTCAAGCGTAACGAGGAAGAAGGCCAAACAACAGCGACAAAAGTCCAACAAAAACCCCTGCTGATTTACGGCGCAGTTACCTTAGTTATAATTTTGGTGGTAGGAGTAACGTTGTACACCCAAGGTTTTGTCACTGCCGCTAAAGTAAATGGTCAGTCAATCAGTCGATTAAGTGTAGTCAGTAAGTTGGAAGAACAAGCCGGTGCGACAGTACTCGATTCGATGATTTCAGATATTCTGATTGAACAAGCTGCCACTGAGGCCGGGGTGACGGTGACTGACGATGAGGTCGCAACAGAGATTGCGGCTATTGAATCACAGATTACTGCTCAAGGAGGAACGCTGGAAGAAGTGTTAGCACAGCAAGGATTAGACCAGGCGAGTCTTACGAAACAAATTCGAACCCAAAAAATACTAGAGGCACTTTTGTCTTCAGATATCGAGGTAACTGAAGCCGACATTGACGCATTTTTGGAAGCCAATGGTCCAATACCTGAAGGTCAGGAAGAAGCCGCTCGGGCACAGGTAGCGGAACAACTTCGAAGTCAAAAGTTTAGTACTGCAGCGCAAAGCTACGTAACTGGTTTGCGTACGCAGGCTAACATTCAGTATTTCGTAGATTATGAATAGTAATATGAAATACATAATTTTTAGCTTTGTTTCACTTATTCTCGTCGGCGGTGTATTTATAACCCTGCACAACTCGGCAGAAACGACTGTCTCCTACACTCGTAACAACTCTGAACGTACAACTGAGGCGAGCGTTCAAATAGATGAGTCTTCAGAACAAACCTCTGTTGCTGTAACAACGACGAAAGTAAAAGAAATTGAAATTCAGCCTGGAGACACATTCTCAACCATCATGGAAGAAGTAGCGGTTAATGCCGAAGATCAAGATT
>Ga0115567_10007530_pt1 | contig 10327 bp, 15 predicted proteins | sample COGITO_mtgs_1204_2_FD_88679 | JGI IMG/M metagenome (GOLD analysis project Ga0115567, IMG submission 88679) | Pelagic marine microbial communities from North Sea - COGITO_mtgs_120412 | ecosystem: Environmental > Aquatic > Marine > Epipelagic | place: Germany:Helgoland, sampling site Kabeltonne... | reverse complement strand
GGGGGGGCCCCCCCGCCCCCCGCCGGGCGCCCAAAGGGGGGTGACCCCTTTTTGGGCCCCCCCCGCCCCGGGGGCCCCCCCCCCCCCCTACAGATCCCCATACGCGTCCCCCTACCGTAGTACCCACCCGCCGCTGTTTTGCATCCGCCAGCGGGCGCGCCCGCCCCCGCGTGCCTGCCCAGGGACTCCAGGCGCGTGCCCGCGTGCCTAGGACGCGCGCGCGCGGGCGGGCTGCTGCGGAGACGAAGCACGTTTGCTGACAGCCGTCGCAATCTTGCGCAGGTTGCGGAGATGACGAAGCTTCCGATGAGTCTTGCCGAGGACATGCAAGTGCTGCACTACTCCAAGACGCAGCACTACTGGGCGCACCACGAGTGCGCGCCGCTCCGCAGCCCCGGCCGGCCGCACGCGCCCCTCCGCTCCCCCCAACTGCCCCCCTCGCACCTCGCTGACTGCGGGTGCGGGGTTGGGGCAGCTACTTCGATCCCAACATCTACCGGGGCTTCGTGACTGCGCCCGGGCAGAACCGGATGATCACGGTGCTCTTCTACCTCTCCGACGTCGAGCAAGGCGGCGAGACGGTGTTCCCGCTCGCCGGCGACGACCGCCCGATGAAGGACTTCAGCGACTGCAACCGCGGAATCAAGGTTGCGCCGCGTGCGGGCGACGCGGTCATGTTCTACTCGATGCTCGCGCACAACCACATGGAGGTGTGCCCGCCGGGCAACCTCGGCTGCAACCTCGACGTCAAGTCCCTGCACGGATCCTGCGACGTCTTGCGCGGAGAGAAGTGGGCCGCCAACTATTGGATCTCCAACAAGGTGTGAGATCGCAAAGAGCAGGGGCAGCGCTCTGCTGCCTCGGGCGCGGGCCGCACGCGCCTGCCTTGCGGAGCTCTGTTGGGCCCCAGAGTCGAGCATCCAGCGTGACTCTGGGCGCATTTCGCACGCGAGTGGAGTGAAGCCCCGATGCCCCAATTCCAGCGTGCGCCCGCGTGTATGGAGTTGTCTTTTACTGTACATTTAGCGATATCAGCCCCCTCCTCTCTGCCACACAGGAATGGAGCGCCCTCCCCTTGAATCACACCAGTTTTTGCGCCCAGCCTCCCTACTTGCCTTGCCCATTGCGTCACACCCGTCGGCCCGCCGGGGGACGCGTTCGATGACCCCGAACTAGAGCGTGGCCACAGCCTTGGCCTAGAGCTTGGCCATGGCCTTCTCCAGCTGGTCGATTCTGCGGCCCAGAGCGCCCGCCTCAGCGCCGGCGCGCGGCATGCGGGGCTCGAGGCACGCTCTGGCGGTGGGCAGACAGGGCGCGGGCGGCACTTTGCACGGAGGTCTGCCTCGCTCGCCTCCTCGGCGTCATCGTCGAACCACTCCTGCAGCGACTCCGCGAGATCCTGCGTCGCCGCCTCGCCAGACGCCTTGATGATCATCTCCTCGAGGTCGTTACGCATCTCCATCTTGCGCGCCGCCGCCTCGTCTGCGCGCACAGCGCGCCGCCGTGAGAAAGACAAATTCCATGACAACGATCCGAAACTGCCGTGAGCGCGCTGGAGTGCATGGGGCGGCGCGGAGCAGGTGCGGGGAGGGGAGGGACGGGGGACACACCGGCCTTGTTGAGGGCCTCTGCCTCGCGGACCATGCGCTCGATCTGCTCGTCGGAGTTGCGGCCCTTCTGGTTCTCGATCACAATGTGCGCCTTCTTGTTCGTCACCTTGTCCTCTGCCGAGACCTTGAGGATGCCGTTAGCGTCGATGTCAAAGGTCACGACGATCTGCGGCACGCCCGCCTTGGCGCGCTCGATTCCGTCGATCACAAATTTGCCGAGCAGGTTGTTGCCGTCAGTCGTCGCGCGCTCGCCCTCGTACACCGCGATGTCGATCTCCGTCTGCCAGTCCTCCAGCGTGGTGAACGTGTCGTGCTTGCGCACGGGGATCGCCGTGTTGCGCTTCACGATCGTCGACATGTGTTTACCTTCCGTCTCGATGCCGAGCGACAGCGGCGTCACGTCCAGCAGGAGCAGCTCGCCGCCGCCGGCCTGCGAGACGGCGCCCCCCGCGCCGCTCGAGAGGATGGCACCCTGCACCGCCGCGCCGTACGCCACCGCCTCGTCGGGGTTGATTGACGAGCAGAGCTCCTTCCCGCCGAAGAAATCCGACAGCATCGTGCGGATCTTCGGGATGCCTGCGCGCCGCGCCTTGGCCGTCAGCCCGCCGCGCACACGGACCGGGCTCTGCGGGCTAAGCTGAGAGAGCGGGGCGGGCGGGAGGCGGAGTGGGCGGGCGGGTCGGCACGAGTGGAGCCTCCGACCAGAACTACGTCGTCGATCTGCGTCTTGTCGACGCCCGCGTCCTTGAGCACCGCGCGCACGGTGTCCATGCAGCGCTCAAACTCCTTGGCGTTGAGCGACTCGAACTTGGCGCGCGAGAGCGTCGCCTGGAAGTCCACACCGTCCGCGAAGGACTCGACCTCGATTTCCGCTGAGGTAGTGACGGAGAGCGTGCACTTGGCCTTCTCCGCCGCTGCGAGCAACCGCCGCTTCGCGCGGTCCGTGATGTCCGCGCCCGGGTTGCTCTTCTGGAACTGCTTCAGCAGGAACTGCCCAACCGACTGGTCAAAGTCTTCGCCGCCGAGTCGAGTGTCGCCGCCCGTCGCCTTCACCTCGAAGATGCCCTCCTCCATGGCCAGCACCGAAACGTCGAACGTGCCGCCGCCGAGGTCGAAGATCAGCACCTGCGGGCGCCACGCCCCCAACGTTCAGGCTGTCTGCTGCGAGATAATCAGGTCCGCAGGCAGGCCTGCCAGCGCGGCGGGGAGAGGCGATGGGGTCAGCGGACTGACCTTGCGCGACTCGCCGGGCTTGGTCTGCGACTTGTCGAGGCCGTAGGCGAGGGCAGCCGCGGTCGGCTGCGGCGCGACGCACGGCGCGGGTCAGCTGACAGGGCGCACAACACGCCGCCGCACAGCCCTGACCCTCCACACCCGGCCGCGGCAACGTCTATTCTCGGTCCAGTGTCAGTGCTGGGGCGGATCCGCACCTCGTTGATGATGCGGAGCACCTCCAGGCCCGCGATGGCACCCGCGTCCTTGGTCGCCTGGCGCTGCGCGTCGTTGAAGTGCGCTGGGACCGTGATGACGGCCTTGGTCACGGGCACGCCGAGGTACATCTCCGACGCCTTCTTGAGGGACTCGAGCACCTGGACGCGGGCGCCGCGGCCGCGCGGCACACGTCAGCGGTGAGAGAAAGACGCGCTTGACGACCACAAATAGAAACACGCAGAGGCATGGGCACGGAGCCTCAAAGGGCGGCAGAGACGCGCAGGCCGAGAGCGCAAGACCCGGGTCGCGTAGTGCGGGTCGAGGCTGAGACCATGGAAGAAATTTGCTCGGGGGCGAACTGGCGCTTCTGCCCCTGCACCGTCAGCTCGATGCGGGGCTTGGTGTCCTCGTGCTCCACCACTTTGTACGTGAGGCGCTTGATGTCCTGCTGCAGGCCGGAGTCCTGGAACGAGCGCCCGATGATGCGCTTCGCGTCGTTGATCGTGTTCGCCGCGTTGCCCGCCGCCTGTCCGCCCGGAGAAACGTCACTGCATCGGCAGCATGACGCGCCTTTGGGAGCATGGGTCCCATAGGCTCACCGCGAGCTTGGCGGGCGCGCCGACGAGACGCTCGCCATCACCCGACTGGACAAACGACACCCAGGAAGGGGTCGTGCGTCCACCGTCAGAGTTCGGGATGATCTCCACGCGGCCATCCTTGAAGACTCCGACGCAGGAGTAGGTGGTTCCTGAGGCGGTCCACCGTGAGATTTCGCGAGACACCAAATCAGGTTCGGGGGCCACATTTGCTGGGTTTTGCGCGAATTGAGGAGGTGCAACAGGAAACATGAAGAGACAACGAGGTCAGATGGCAGCCAGGGCAGCCCTTTCAAGGCAACGCAGCGGTGCGACCTCGTGAGAGATCGCACGTGCGGTCGCGCACTCGTGGAGCGGATCCATGCTGAAACGACAGAGAAAGGCAAAATCGAAACAATACGGCGGGTGTTTCACGTACCGAGATCGATTCCAATGCAGTCAGACGCCATTCTAATCTCGGTTAGTGCACGCGGCGGGAAGGAGCTGCTCGGAACAGCGAGAAGCCTCCGCACACGCGAATTCTGAAATCCGAGTTTACTCCCGGGAAGTGAAGGAAAATCCGGCCCGCCTCCGGGACCGTCCCGGAGGCGGGTCCGTCCCTGGATGCACCAAAAATCAGGGAGGAAGGCCCTGCTGCAGATGGGAGCGGCAGTGTCGGCCAACGAGCACGATGATGAGGGCATGGTCTCGAGTTTCATCGGTGCACAACTACGCCCGCCGAGTGCCCTCTTGCGAATGACGTTTGTCACCGATGCTAGGGAACGGCCAGAGCGATCGGTTCTATCCTGACATGGTTCCTCCGAGGCAGGGGCTTGCGACTGTGGGCAGGACCAGAGCGAGAAGAGGCAGCTTACTCTTGCAACGGCACCATCGAGCGCTCGATCGACTGAATTATATCATAAGGTCTGCACACCACCAGATGCACGCATTCGCTGACAGACCTCTTCCGACTCGATACGTCTCGATGAGTCTCGAAGAGGACCTGAGCGCGGAAGCGAGCGCGATGCCAGATGCGTGCTCTGTTGTCTTGGCTGACCACGATATTAACGAAATCAGACTGCTGAAGCACCTGGCGGGCACTCGGGCGCCGGCAAGGTGAGCCAACATCCGCCAAATGCCCTGCACCGATGCGCCTGACCCGCTCCCAGCACCGCGATCCTGAGACGATGCCACGGCGGCCCTGCGCGCATACCTGATGCTCGAGTGTGCGCCGTGCAGTCGCAGAGCGCCGCGCGACGCTTCATTGAGGAGGACCCGGTGGGATCCCCCCCCGCGGCCAGAGGGCACGCCTCGCGCCGCCTGCCCGCACCGTGACGCCCGCGCCCGGGGGCCTCCTCACGGCTGGGCGGGCGCAGGATCTCGCGGACTGGGGGCGCTCGCTCGGGGACTCCTCGCCGTTCGCCGCGAGCCGGGATCTCGAGGTCGGAGAGGGGCTTGACCGCAAGACGGGGCAGAACAAGCTCATCGTCGCGTACGGCGGCCTCGCCAAGCGCGCCGCAGGCTTCGGGCGCGGCGGGCAGCAAGGCACGGGCGCGGGCGCGCGGCGCGCGAGGGCGCCGCCCGCGGAGATCTCGCCGGCGCTGTCGCGCGAGGTGGTGCACGAGGAGGAGCAGCTCTGGCAGGAGAAGCTGAACGTGCGACGCGGGACTTCCGCGAGCCAGAACTTCGCTGCGCTCTTGGACAAGCAGGTCTGTCTTTCGCGTCTCCTCCGGCGGGCTTCCGGGTTTCTTGTCTCTCGTATGAAAATATATCTTGCACGAGAGTACCTAATGCATCGTCACCCATGCAGCCCCTGCATGGATTTGTCGGCATCGCACTGTTTTCCACGTCGGCACTCATTAACCGTACGCTCGCTCTGCAGGGGCTCAAGAAGCACGAGCGCGACCTCATCAAGGTCCTCAAGTCGCGCTCCTCCCAGGCAACACCCCGCCTCGCCTCGCCTCGCCCCGCCCCGCCCCGCGCGCGCCGGTCCCACAGAACCCCTGGTCTGAGATGAAGAGGCGACCGCGGGGGGTGAGCGGGCGGGCGCCGGGCGGGGCAGATCGTGCAGCAGCAGCGCGACCGGGACCAGGTCCGCGCCGGCAGCTTCTGGGAGCCGCACAAGGTCGCGCCCCGCCGCCCGCCAAGATTACCGGCACACGATGCTCTGGAATGCCGCCTCTGCGCGCGCCCGCGGCGGCTCTGAGGCGGCGGCGCGCGTGCACCCCTCGTCACATTTCCAGAACGCGTCCCGCTTCTGTACTGACGCGTCCCGCTTCTGTACTGACGCGTCCCGCTTCTGTACTGACGCTTCTGTACTGACGCGTCTTGTCTCCGTGGCAGGGCGAGGTGCCGGTGTACGACGTGATGTCCAACGTCGCCAAGAACGGCGTCAAGGCGAGCCCGCCCCGCCCCCCGCGCCGCGCCCCGCACAGCGTCTCGCGTCAATCGTTTTGCGCCGGGGGGGAAGAGGGAGAGAGGGGGAGGGGGGGGGCTCTATCCCGTTCTAGGACCTCAGCCGGCTGCTGCGCACAAAGGCAGCGGGCGTGACGAGCGGCGGCGGAGGCAGGTGAAGGACCATCGGCAGGCGCTCCCCGAGCTGGACGCCACCGAGTTCATCGTCCCGCGCGAGCGGCGCCAGTGCCGCGCCCGCCCGCGCCCCGCGACATTTCCTTGCACTGCATCCACTTTAGAGCGTAGAGCGCATCTCACTGAGATGCAGCCGACGCGCGCCGGTGCGGCGGCGCTGCCGCCGCGGGGTGACAGGCCGCGCGGGGAGCAGGGACCCGGGCAAGAAGGAAGACGATCCCACGAACCCTCTCGCGTGCCGCGCGCGCCCGGCGCCGGAGGTTGTGTTTGCCAAGAGTGCAATGGCCAGGGGGCCGGAGTAGCCCTGGAGCGATGGAGGGGGAGGCGGGCTTTGGGCGAGGGGCGCGAAGGAAAACTTTACTGTGCTACTCCGAGCGCGCATCCTTGCGTGCCTCGCCAGATCGATTCGTTGAAAACGACGATATGAGTGCCTGCCATAGTGCTCTGGTGGAACCCTCACCAATTTCAACTAGCGCGTCTGTGCCCTGATGCTTGTACGTGAAGTTGAGGTTCAGCTTGCACCCGCTTGAGAATGTGGCCAGAGGCTCGCGGTGAAGCTTGGAGTCTATTTCAAAGTTCCGCTCATCGCGCACGACTTCTTGCTTCATGTTTCGCCCAAAAGCCTCCCGAGCGTTCTCGATTGTTGCGCTGGGAGCTAGCTGGACGCGTTTGGTGTCCCCGGAGCGGAAATGCCCGACGCACCGCATAAAAACATCAATATGCGGACACCGTTCCTCCTCCTCACGCTTCCCATGACCGTATTGCACGCCTTTCTGGTCAGGTTGTCTGGGAAGTGGCACAAACTTTCCGAGGCCTGCCATGCTTTTCGAGGCCTGCCGTCTTCCCTCTTCTTGGCTAGGTCTTCAAGGACTTCTCCCAGATGAGATGCAAACAAGAAGCTGACCAGATAACAAGAGCGGGCAAGGCGCGAATGGGATCTTCTCGGTTTGCGGTGAATGCGTGTACAGAGGACGAACCAAGGACTTGTTGGTCTGTTCGTGGTCACAACGGAATAAAAAGAAGATACCAGGAATTATAGAGAGAAATCCGAGATTATTTTTGACCAGCCAGAAAGATCAAGCGGTGCGCTGTGAGCATTGGAGCCGGCGAAACGCTCGTAAAGATTACCAGCACAGCTTTAGCGCACATGCAACCGGCTGCGCCGCTCCGGACGTCCAAGACGTGCCCTTGCCCACTAGGCCAGCGACGCCAAGCTTGCCCCTATGTGCTACTCTTGCGGCTGCGCGACAGAATGTAGGGCGACACCGACCCCGCGTGCAGCTCTCCGCGCTGCGCTGCCGTCAGGGCGCTGTAGCCCGAAATGCGTCCACGACAAGCGGCTGCTCGAGGGAAATGGGGGAGGGGGGGTAAGGGCTCAGGAATCGGGGCGGGGCGATGGCACCCGGGCAGAACCAACGGGGTGTCCTCGCCGGAGCAGCGAAGCCGCAACTCCCACCCGTTTGGGCGGAGGCGAGGCAGGCGCGCGCCGCGGGGCGCAAGGGCGCGGCCGGGGGCGCGGGCGGGGCGTGCGCCTGCTCCGCACGAGCAGGCGAAGGGGCTGGACATGTCCCACTCGGTGGTAGCGTAGTCGAAGCTGAACGCCTCGCCTGAGCGCCCCGCCCCGCCCGCCCGCCCCAACCTCAGCGCTTGAGCCGATGCGAGGGGTGTCTGCAGCGTCAAGGCGAGGCGGGCGCAGGCGGGCGGGTCGGGCGGGAGCTGCTGGGCCAGGGCGTTACCCTCGGCGATGGCCCGGATCGCAACGAGCGAGGCGCCGGGAGGATCCTTGCTCACCTGCTCTGGGCAGAATGAGCTGCGGGCCACGTCGCAGCATAGCCATTCGAAGGGCGCGTTCACTGCAGGGGAGCGGCTCGCAGGCGGGGGCGCGCCTGCATCGTGCAGTTGGGCGCACAGGAGTGGTTGCAGAAGCGGATCGGGCCAGGGCAGTTGATGTGGGTCTGCTCGTCGTACTGGATCGTGTGCATGTTCGGTGCGCTTTCGATCGTCTGCGAGGTGGGAGCGGATGCACTCAGATCGCGCCAGCCTCTGGGACGTACCGGTGGCATCCGGGCGTGTGGGATGATTCTGTTTCGTGCAGTTTGGAGGTATTTGGATGGCTCAGGGCACTCACCCCGGGGTCGGTCATGACAAGGGTGCCGCTTGGGATCGCCTCGCGCGCCACGAGGAAAGTCCCGGTGGCATTGGATTCGAGCGAAAACTTTGAGCGACCATGAGGATCCACAGAGGATCCAGGTTCACGGCGAGAGGATAGCCTGTCAGCGACACCCGCGTTTTCATGTCAGCGACACCCGCGTTTTCATGACATGAGGGGGGATTCCGCATGAAGGCACGATTGTGGCGATGTGTGGCTGTCGGTAGGTTGTACCGGCGCACTGGAGAAAGGTTGAATTCCTCGGACGTAGCCACGGAGCCCTGCACTCTGCTCGGTGCTGCAAATCGCAGCCGAGAGGGGCCACAAGAGCACGCGGTCGTCTCCGCGGACACCAGAGACAAGTTTCGAGCCGATTTCGCCGCAAGCGCGGATATATGCCGCGAGAGGGAGGCCTTCAGTCGCATTCGTGCCTCGGTCGCTAGAACTGGGGATCTCACTCGTGATCCCCCGATTCCTGGAGCACGAGTAAAGCCACTGTCTAGCCACGAAATTAAACCAACTGCTGCTTCGCATGGCTGCTTCGCGTTGCGGCGCAGCCGGCGTCGGCCCAGCGGATAGGTGCCGGGCTGTCCACGCGCCCTGACGAGTCTTTCACGAGAAGTGCGCTGAGGCGGCAGCCGGTTCAAGGCGCTTTTCATTTGCTGCACTGCCCTTTCAATCATCATGGGGTGTGCAGCATCCACTGCGGTCCCAGCCGATCTCCCGCGGCTGCGCGACGCTGTGAGCCTCGCTGAGACGCAGAGGGTGCCGACCACACCCGTGGCTAGCAGCAACCGCAGCGACTCGGCTGTGGCGTCGACAGGCGTGGGCAGCCGCTCCGCAAGCCGTGTGGGGAGCTTCCGCGTCGCGGCGGTGGCTGCGGCGAGGCTGCTCTCTGCGAAAAACAGGGGCGGGCGGGCTCCAGAGAAAAGCAAGACACCGCGGTCGAGGCTTGGAAGGGAGAAGTACGCGCAGATCCTGCAGTGGGTCAGGGATGATGGGCGAATGGACCCTGGCGCCACGAGAGACCGGGGGCTGCGTGATCCTGTTGAGGCGCTCGAGGATGCACCCGAGGAGAAAGCAGACGGCGTCGTGGGCGGGGGAATCGAGTCGTGGGTGGCAGCGGTGAGCACGGAGGACGCCTTGAGGCTCCAGCGGCGCTTGAGCAAGCTCTCCGGGCACGCGGGGGTGGTGGGGTCTCACGCGGGGAGTCGAGCGCCGAGCGTTGCCGGGGACAACGGTTCCACGGTGCGGGCAGACGACGAGACCGTCGTCGACCCGTGCCGCCCCGCCCCGCGCGCCCTACCCAGCGATCCGCTCCCCCACCTGTGCTCTGCTGTCCTATCCTGTCGCATCCTGCCTTGCCCCGCCCCGCCTCAACGCCCTCGCTGCTGTGCCCGCCCGGCCGCTGCGCGTGCCCCGACGCGAGGCGCGGCGCGTGCAGGGGATCGGCAGCTGCCTCGCCCCGCAGCCTCTCGCCGCAGGCGGGCAGGCAGGGCGCGGGCGAGACGCCGCCACGAGGGAACTCGTCGCCGGCCCGGAGCATTCTGCGCTCAAACTCCAGGGACGCAGACTCGGGCGTGCGCCTGGAGGGAGACCCGAGCCCCACCGGGCGGCGCGACAGCGTCAACTTCGAGGATGGCGTCAACTTCTCCCACGCGAGTGAGCGGCGAGGGTCGACGGGCGACGCGCGGGTGGAGGCGTCCTCGGAGCCCTCGCCAGAGCGCGACGCTCGCCGGGCGTCGTTGATGTCGGGCGCCAGCCTGTGCCGCTCCCCGCCCACAAACGCCCCCTCTTGATCCCCTCCGAAAGTCGACGCCGTCGCAGGGAAAGTTGCGGCGCCCCGCGCGGCGCGCGGGCTGAGGCGCGGGCGGGCGGGGCGGCGCGCGGCGGGCCAGGCTCGGGAGCACGACGGGGACGCTCTCGGAGGAGGACGCGGCGCTCCTGGCTTCGTTCGCAGCTGACGAGCCGCG
>Ga0115567_10007529_pt1 | contig 10327 bp, 7 predicted proteins | sample COGITO_mtgs_1204_2_FD_88679 | JGI IMG/M metagenome (GOLD analysis project Ga0115567, IMG submission 88679) | Pelagic marine microbial communities from North Sea - COGITO_mtgs_120412 | ecosystem: Environmental > Aquatic > Marine > Epipelagic | place: Germany:Helgoland, sampling site Kabeltonne... | reverse complement strand
ATCGGAGCGGCTGGCCGTGTTTTCCGGAACCGGGCGGCGTATGGAGATGCGAAGTGCGGTGATTGAACACCGGGATGAGTTGCACGACCTTGTGGTATTGCGCATTGAGCGCGCAATTATTCCAGCTCTGCGACTTGCGGATGCAGAGTGGGTGCCTGTTGGCACAAGTGTCGCTTTCAGCGGTTTTCCCCTGGGTGTGAATACGGGCATTTACCCGGTCACTCATCGCGCCATGATCTCGGCGGTAACGCCCCTGGCGAGTCCGGTCGGTCGCAGTGAAAGTTTATCGGCGGCGCATCTGCGGGCTCAACGAGAGGGGTTTATGGTGTATCAACTCGACGGCATGGTACTTGCCGGTCACAGCGGGAGTCCTGTTTACAACACGTTATCCGGTGATGTGGTGGGTGTCGCGATGGGTTCAATCAAAATAGCGCAGGAGGCCTCTGGTGTGCCGCGCGCCAGTGGTATCGGCTACGTGATACCGGTGAAGTATTTGCACGGGCTGCTGGCTGAGGCGGAGGAATAGACGGAGTGTGGCGGCCTTTTTTCCGTACCAGGCGACGCATGCTGGTGGTGTGCCGGGCGAATCTCTGTCGCTCGCCCATGGCCGAAGGGCTGCTGCAGCGAGCCATTGTCGACCGCGGTTTGCGGAACCAGTTGCGGGTGGACTCGGCGGGCACCCAGGTGACAACGCCCGGGCGCAGACCCGACCCCCGGGCGGTGCGCGCACTGGCGGAGCAGGCGGTTGATATCTCCCGCCACCGCGCCCGATCGGTAGCCCGTGTCCGGCTGGAGTCTTACGAGCGGATTCTGGCGGTGGACAACGCAACGTATCTCGAACTTGATGCGAAACTGCCCGATCCATTGCGCGGGCGCCTTGGAAAGTTGATGGCCTACGCCCCTCCGGGCACCCCCGAGGATCTACCCGATCCTTATTTCGGTACGGCTCAGGGCTTCGATGCAGTGGCGCGGCAGCTGCAGGCCCTGGTCGCAGCAGTAATTGACGACTGGCGATGATGTGCGCTGTACAGGAGGTTTTACTCAATCACTGCTTGAGATGTAAGGTGTCTCGGACTGACGGAAACGCAGTTCGTCATTAACGACTATAATAATTCCGACAATGTGGAGGCAATGGCATGAGCAACTCGTCAATATCGCTGGTAGAGGATTTCAGGCGTTTTTTTAGTGTTGACGTGGCCTCGCGCCCGGAGCAAGTGGCGGATGTTTTTGGTATCCGCTATCGCGTCTACTGTGACGAATTCGGGTATGAATCCAAAGAGGAGTTTCCCGACCAGCAGGAGCACGATGAGTTCGATCACCGTTCACTCCACTGCCTGATCACACACAAGAGCAGCGGCCTGCCCGCCGGGTGTACGCGCCTGGTGCTGTGCAAGCCCGGAGAGCTGTTGCCGGTGGAAAAGTTTTGTCGCTCGGCGCTGGATGATAACAGTGCTGGGGTACTTGAACAAAACAGGGCCATAGCCTGTGAAGTGTCCCGGTTGGCAGTCGACGGCCGTTTCCGGCGGCGCGCAGGGGAGGGGGATACCCGCTTTGGCCGGGTAGAAAGCCTCGATTTCACCGCTCGTGAGGTGCGGACTTTTTCCCTGATCGCTGTGGCCGCCTATTTGTCGGCCTGCGCTCTTACAGCACTGACCGACCGGACTCTGGTGTACGCCATGATGGAACCTTTTTTGCCCAGGTTATTGCGTCGCTCCGGTATTCTGTTTGAGCCGGCGGGAGAGGAAATCAATTATCACGGACTCAGGGCACCTTATATGGCTCGTACGCGAGACGTGGTGACGGCAATGCACCCCGACCTGAAAGAACTTTACGATGCCATTCACGACGAGTTCAGTACCGAGCTTGATCTGGAGTCATTGATGCCGTTTGCGCGCGCTTGCGCTGCGCCCCCTGTCGATGCTGCGACATCGAGTTGGATAGAGCGCTTTAGCCCTGCCCTGTGGCCGGTGGTATCTCATGCCTGAAGATTTTGACTACGCAAATGCGTTTGCCCGCAATCTCGGCTGGGTGACCCAGGACGAACAAGCCAGACTCCAGGGCGCTCGCATCGCCATTGCCGGCCTCGGGGGGGTCGGTGGGAGTCATCTGCTGACCCATACCCGGCTCGGGGTCGGTGCGTTCAATATCGCCGACATGGATCATTTCGAGTTGGCGAACTTCAATCGGCAGGCGGGCGCCAGTATGGGGCACCTCAGGCGGCCCAAATTGGAGGTCATGGCGGAAATGGCGCGGGATATCAACCCGGCCCTGGATCTCGGCCTGTTCCCGGACGGGGTGACCCGCGAGAACCTGTCCCGCTTTCTGGACGGTGTGGATGTCTACGTCGATTCACTGGATTTTTTCGCGCTGGACATTCGCCGGGCGGTCTTTGAAGAGTGCGCTCGACGTGGAATTCCGGCGCTCACGGCGGCCCCGTTGGGCATGGGCGTTGCGTTTCTGGCTTTCCTGCCGGGACGGATGAGTTTTGATGACTACTTTCAACTGGCGGGACAGACACCGGCCGAACAGGCGCTTCGCTTTCTGCTGGGTCTGTCTCCCGCAATGCTGCAGCTGAAGTATCTCGCCGATCCCTCGCGGGTGAATCTCGATGAGAAAGAAGGGCCGTCTACGCCTATGGCCTGTGAACTCTGTGCCGGCATGGCAGCGACCCAGACTCTGAAGTTGTTGTTGGGCCGCGGAGATGTGCCGGCTGCTCCCTGGGGCATCCACTTCGACGCCTACCGCAATAAACTGGCCAAGACCTGGCGCCCGGGGGGTAATCGCAACCCCTTGCAGCGGCTGTTGCTGGCCGTTGCCCGCCGGCGTCTCGCAGTAAACGGTTGAGTCAGAGTTCTGTGACCAGCAACCGCGATACGGGCAGGCGTTGCGACGTCAGTGCCTCGCGTTTCGGCCACCCGGTACGCAGAAGCATGTGCAGGGATTCCTGCTCTCCGAGCTCGAAGGTTTGCTGTGCCTGGGCGGCCAGGGTTTGCGCCTCAGATTCCAGGTGGGTCGGTAGCTGACCTTCCCGCCAGCGGTTGAGCTGGTCGCTGATGACATAATAGGGGTGTACGGCCAGACCGGCGTGGTTCAGAGTTTGCCAGACACGATGCAGTAGCCGTCCGGCCTCGCAGGCCCCCGCTGGGCTGCGTTCCCCGATAATTGCTACCATTGCGGGGGCGACCTTTACCGGCGCCGAATCGATCGCCGAGACCAGTTTGTAGCCGCCAATGGCATTGAGAATTCGCATGCGCCGCCAATCCCTGATCAGCCGCAGGAACAGGGAGCCACCGGGAGGGAGGCCCAGTGTCTTGACATCAAGGCCATCCCCCGCAGCTACCTCGTCACGGGAAAAACGAAGGCTATGACCGAGCCACTCGTGTACTTCGCGAATGCGAAAGCGCAGTTCCGACGCTCGGCGCACACCGAGGGCAATATCTCCAATGCCCTCCGGTTGAGTGATCACTTTGACTCTGGCGTTTCCCAAGTTGGCGCCTTTGATGTCGGATAGCACTGGCTCAGGCAAGGGCTTTCGCGTGTAGGACCCCCGGTTGGTATGACGAATCGGGGAGTCCGCCATCGAATGACGAGGTGTGCTTGGGGAGTTGGGGTGGAATCGCAGTGCGCCATACGTCATAGTCTCATCGGGGAGATTTGCCGCCGGCTCCCAGCGGGGCTCGAGTCCCCAGGCGGTGGCAGTATCCTCAAGCAGTGCCAGGGTAGACCCCAGCGCCAGCAATGTGGCTGGCGCCGACGGGGAAAATGTCTGGTTCGCTACACGCTCTCTATCGTAACCGATGACGAGGCGATGCCCGTCCCAACGGAAGCAAATGGGTTGCATGTTGTCGGCGGAGGGCGCTTTGCGGGCAACGTCTACCAGGTCTACGATGGTGCCGTCCGGGATGGTGATCATAGTCTGTGGTTATCCTGTGCCGGGTGCCCCACGTACTTTTCTGGCAGGAATGAGAGATGAGGCGCAAAGTGGATAGGCGTATAGTTCATTTTTACGGCCGATTTGGGTACATTCGGATGATCGCTCCACAGCGACAGTTACAGACGTCAGTGTACAACGTGCATGAGTTTCAATATACGGGCCAGACATATGGCCGCTCCAGGAAGGAAAACACCTATGTCTAACATTGCAATCAGGTCTCTAGTGGCTGCTGTGGCCCTGACCACACTCGCCACGGCGTGCACCGGGGAAGTGTCGTCGGACGAATACCTGGCGCGCGCCGAGACGGCGCTGGCCGAAAACGACAACGCCTCTGCGATCATTGAATTGAAAAATGCCCTCAAAAGCGACGCCGACAACGGCCGCGCGCGACTGTTGCTGGGGCTGGCATATTTTGAAGCCGGTGACTCCCGCTCGGCAGAGAAAGAGCTGCTACTGGCCGAAGGGCTGCAGTCCTCGGAGGCGCGTTCCGACCAGCAGGCAACTCTGGCGAGGGTCTGGGGCGACCTGGCCAAATACGAAGACATTTTCGGCATGAGCCTGCAGGACCTGACTCCCGAGGCGCGTGCTGTAGTCGTTGCGGCCAAGGGGCAGGCCTATCTGGCGCGTTCCGATGTCGAGTCGGCTCAGCAACGTATAGACAGTGCTCTGGAGATCGATCCGGACTCCGCCTATGCACTGTATGTGGAGGCGCGCCTGCTCGCAGTGCAGGGTGAGAACGAGGCGGCGCGGTCCCGGCTGGATAAAGTGCTGGTACTGGAACCGGATTTCGCGTTGGCGTGGTCCCTGCGCGGCGACGTAGATTGGCGCCTCGACGACAGGGAGGCGGCGGAGAAGGATTACAGTCGGGCAGTGGAGTTGGCTCGGGGGACACCATTTTTTCGGATGAAGCGCGCCTTTTCCCGGATCAATACAGGGGATTTTGAAGCGGCACAGCAGGATCTGGATGTATTGCTTGGTCTGGCTCCGGAGAGTACCCAGATAAATTACGCGCAGGGACTCCTGCATATCAGGCAGGGTAATAATCAGGACGCCATAGCCCCTCTGCTGATTGCCGAGGCGGATAAATTTTCGTTTCCGGACGTACTGCTCTACCTCGGGGTGGCCTATGGCGAACTGGGAGAAATAGACAAGGCGTTTTCCTACGCCCGGGAATTCCATGCGCTGGATGAAAACAACCTGGCTGGCAATCGCTTGCTGGCCGGATTGCTGGTAGGAAGGGGCAGTTACGCGGAAGCCGAGACAATGGCCCGGCAGCTGTTGGAGACCAACCCCAAAGATGTGAGCGCATTGAATACCCTCGCCAGCGCCCTGATGAGCCAGCAGCGGACTGACGAAGCAATTGTGGTGCTCAACCAGGTGGTGCAACTCGATCCCGAGTCGGCTCAGGCACAGGTTCGACTCGGGGCGGGCTATCTCTCCGCCGGTCGTACCGAAGAGGCGGTGGACCTGGTGGAAAATGCGGTCGAGCTCGATCCCGAATCCGGGCAGCCGGACACGGTGCTCGTCTATACCCATATGCGCGCGGGTGAATATGAAAAAGCCCTGCGAGTCGCCAATGAGTACGCCCAGCGCAAACCGGACATTCCGCAACCGCGGCTGCTGCAGGGCGTGGTAGAACAGAAAATGGGTGACATAGACGCCGCTCGCCGCTCGTTCCAGTACGCCAATGAACTGGAGCCCGGGCAACCCGCAGCCAATCATCACCTGGCCGCGATGGCCTTCGCTGAGCGCGACCTGGATACGGCGCGGGGTTACTACCAGGCGGTTCTGGAGGAAAACAAGGATTTTCTGCCGAGTCTGATTGCCCTGGCGGCCCTGGAAGGTTTTGCGCGCAATTTCGACGAGATGGAGAAGCAGCTTCGGGCCGCTATTGAAGCGCACCCCGAAGCACTGCGGCCGCGGTTGGCCCTGGCGCGTTATTATCTGGCGGCAGGCCGCAACGAGCAGGTGCAGGTTGCCATATCGGGTCTGCCCGCCGAGATTTCCCAGTCACCCGCGGTGCAGCGGGTTCGAGCCCAGGCTCAACTGGCCTTGCGTGACTATGCTGCGGCAGAAGCTGGCCTGGATGCTCTGGTGCAAGGAGAGGACGCGACAGTTCAGGATCGGCAATTGATGGCTTACGCCTTGCAGCGTCAGGAAAAGTGGCCGGAGGCCAAACGTCAGCTGTTACTTGCGCTGGATCAGGAGCCAGACAATCTGCCCGTGCGGCTCTCGCTGGCCCGCAATGCTTTTGGTCAGGGTGACCAGGACGCCATCAATGAGCACATGAAAGTGTTGAAAAAGCTGGCACCGGAAAGTCCTCAGGTGATTCAGTTGCAGGCGGCTCTGGCGCGCAAGGATGGTGACCAGGAACGGGCTCTGGCCCTGTTCCAGAAAGCCCAGGAACTCAAGCCTGGAACAGCCGGCATGATCAATCTGTTGCAACAGTACGACCTCATGGCAGACAGTGAGGGCGCACTCGCATTGCTGGAATCGTGGTCCGAGTCCAACGCCAGCGACACGACCGCCAAGGGGCTGTTGGCTCTGCGACTTCAGGAGCAGGGGGATACCGACAGCGCCATCGCCAAATACGAAGAATTTCTGGAGCTGGATCCGGACAACGTGGCCGCTCTGAACAACCTGGCCTGGATATTGAAAGATACCGATTCCGACCGGGCGCTTGAGTACGCCCGTAAGGCGGACGATTTGTCGGGGGGGATGCCCGCGGTGCGGGACACACTGGCGATGATTATGGTGGCGCGAGGCGAGCTCGACGATGGCGCCGGAATTCTGGCCGAACTGCGGCAGGCGCAACCTGAAAATCCTTCTTTTCAATACCATCAGGCCATAGTGGAAGTAGAACGAGGTAACACCGACACAGCACGGGAGTTGCTCGAAAAGCTGATTGCGGGTAACCCGCAGTTCCCCGAGTTAGATGAGGCGCAGGCACTGCTGGCCAAGTTGCGCTGATGAACAGTACCCGGTGGCGGAGTTGATCTGGCAACCTGGGAGGGCGCTGTTACGCGCCGCCGTTTTTCATCCAGTGCTCGTGCTGTTGGCAGGGGCTTTGCTGCTGGTCCCGGCGATCGCGTTGTTGCCACAACTGGAAAAAGACGTCCGTTCCGACGCGTTTCTTTCTGCAACCGATCCCGCGATTGTCGCCCGGGACCGGGTAAAGGCCCGTTTCGGCCTGAGTGATCCTCTGGTCATCGCCCTGGATGCCGGGGCAGCGGGAGCGGTGTACACTCCCCCGAATCTGACCCTGCTGGCGGATATCAGCGAGGCGGTGGCGAGCCTGCCCAATGTGGCCCCGGAACGGGTCCTGAGTCTGGCTACGGAATCCAATATCGCGGCGACGGTTGATGGTCTTGAGATCGCACCGTTCCTGAAGGCCCGCCCGGACAGCCCGCTGGACTCTGAGCGTGTGCGCGAGGCGGTGTCGCGATTTCCGCTGTACCTTGGCAGCCTGGTGGCGGAAGACGGCAGCATGGCCCTGATCATTGTCGAGCTGGTAGATGAGGCCCGGGCGGAGCAAAGTTACCACGAGCTTCAAGACATGCTGGCGAGCTTTGCGACGCCGCCGGGTGTGACGCTGCACGTGGCGGGGGAGGGCGCGATCAGTGGCTATATGGGGAGTTATGTGGATGCCGATGCCCAGCGTCTGATTCCGGTCGCCTGGCTGATCATTACCGCCATAGTGTTTCTGGCTTTTCGGCGCCTCGGCCCGGCCCTGTATGCAGACATCGTGATGCTGGCCACCGTGGTGACTACGGTGGGCTTGATGGCTGGCCTGGGCGTTAAATTCTATATCATCAGCAATGCCTTGCCGGTCATCCTCATCGGCATTGCAGTGGCGGATACAATTCATATAGTCAGCCATTACGACGAGTTGCGCGCTCGCTCGCCCGCGATGCAGCACGCCGCACTGGTGGAGCAGGCCATTCGCGATATGTGGCGCCCGGTGACCATTACCTCTCTCACTACCATGGCCGGGTTTGTTGGCCTGGCCTGGGCGAGCTTTATGCCGCCATTCCGCTACTTTGGCTGGTTCGCGGCAGTGGGTGTTGGTCTGGCCTGGATGTATTCTCTGTTGGTACTGCCGGCCCTGATGGTGTTGGTGCCCCCGCGATCGGCGCCGCAAGCCGGCCGTGGCCCAGGTACACCCGGGCTGTTTGTACGGGCGCTGGCTGCACTGGGTGACATCACACTTGCACACAGTGGCCGAGTGCTGGTTCTGGGGGGGGTGATCGCTGCAACAGGGCTGTACGCGGCAACCCGCCTCGGTGTCGACGACGATCCAATCAGCGTGTTTCATCTGGATGAGCCGGTGGCGATCGCCGACCGCCTGATAAACCGGCGGATGGACGGCACCAATACCCTGGACGTGGTCATCGAGGCGCCTGCGGAGGAGGGGCTTTTTGACCCGCAGCGCCTGCGTCGTATTGAAGCGCTGCAGGCCTACGTCGAAACACTGCCTCACGTTGGCGGTACGGTATCGATCGTGGACTATCTCAAGCAGATGAATCGCGCCCTGCACGAAGACGACCCTGCCTACTACCGGATACCGGATTCCGCCGAGGCCATCGCTCAATTTTTCCTGCTCTATGCGGCGATGTCCGACCCGTCGGATTTCGAGGAGGAAATCGACTACGATTATCGGACTGCCAACGTCCGCGTCTATGCCCGGGTCGGTGGTTACCAGGACAGTCGGGCACTGGTGGAGGGGGTGGAAGGCTACGTGGCGCGGCATTTCAGTGACGATGACCTGCAAGCGGAAGTCAGCGGTCGCCTGGCTATCAACTATCGCTGGATTCGCAATCTGGCAGACAGCCATTTCGGGGGCCTGTTACTGTCTCTGGTCATGGTGTGGGCGATGGCGAGCCTGTTGTTTCGCTCCCTGATGGCGGGTTGTCTCACGCTGGTGCCGGTACTGTGTTCGGTGTTGTTAGTGTATGCGGTAATGGCGGCCACAGGGATCACGCTGGGTATGGGCACGTCGATGTTTGCCGCTATCGCTGTGGGCCTGGGAATCGATTTTGCCATCCACGTGCTGGACCGCTTGCGAGTGCAGAGTGACCCGCACCCCGAGCAGCGCAAGCGGGCGTTTCTCGACCTGTACCCCACTACGGGCAGGGCACTGCTCTATAATGCACTGGCAGTTGGCTGCGGGTTTGGTATCCTCACGGTCAGTAATATCGCCTCACTAACGACTTTTGGCTGGATTGTAATGTTAGCTATCTCGACCAGTTTTCTCGCCAGCATGACGCTGCTACCTGCGCTACTGTGGCAAATGCGCCCCGCTTTTCTGCTGCGGCGCGACGACACGTCGACAGCGCGGGTGGTGCGTTGGGCGGTTGTCTCGCTGGTGTGTGGCCTGACCGCATTTGCGGTGCCGGGTGTTGTGGCGCAGGAGCCGTCGCTGACAGCCCGGGAGATCGTGTCCCGGGTCAACGGAGTCGGCGCCGAGCGTGCGCTGACACGCAAGTTGCGCATGACGCTTACCGACAGTCGCGGCAAGCAGCGCGTGCGGGAAACCGTCAGTTACCGCAAGCAGTTTGACGGTGCACTGCGCACCGTTGTGTTTTATCTGACACCCGCCAATGTGCGGGATACCGCCTTCCTGACCTGGGATTACACCGATGCCAGCCGCGAGGATGAGCAATGGCTTTACCTGCCGGCCCTGCGTAAGTCCCGGCGTATTCCGGCGGCTGATCGCGGCGACTACTTTCTAGGCACTGACTTTACGTTTGAAGACATCAAGCTTGATGGCAAACTGTCCGAGGATGACTATCGCTTCACTCTCGAGGGGAGCCTGCAGGATGGGGAGTTTCTGCTCTATCGGCTGGTTGGTGAGCCACGCAGTGATACGCTAGCTAAAGAACTGGGTTATTCACGGCTCGAGGTCGAAGTCGATGCCAGCAGTTGGCTGGCGACGTCAGTCGATTTTTTTGATCCCTCCGGACAACCGCTCAAGTCGCTTGAAGTAACCGGGATCAGCGAGGTAGACGGTGTCTGGACCCGCAGTGGGCTCACGGTAAACAATCTTCAGACCGGCCACCAAACCCGCTTTGAGTTCTACGAGATTGATTACAGTACCGATATCGATAAAGCCCTGTTTACCCGCCAGGCTCTGGAGCGGGGTCTCTGAGTGCACTGCGTCGCCCGGATGGGCTTGCTGGTATTGGGCTTGTTGGCTTTGCTGCCGGATGCCTATGCCGCCAAAGCGACAGATTCCGAGGCGCTGGCGTTGCGGCTGGGCCTGGAGCCGGGGCGGACGCGGCTGGTCCTGGATCTGAGTGAGCCGCTGGCTTTTCACCGCCTGTGGCGTCCTGACGATGGCTCCCTGATGCTTGAGTTGGCTCTATCCCGCCTGGCTTTCGATCTCAGCGGGGT
>Ga0115567_10007528_pt1 | contig 10328 bp, 11 predicted proteins | sample COGITO_mtgs_1204_2_FD_88679 | JGI IMG/M metagenome (GOLD analysis project Ga0115567, IMG submission 88679) | Pelagic marine microbial communities from North Sea - COGITO_mtgs_120412 | ecosystem: Environmental > Aquatic > Marine > Epipelagic | place: Germany:Helgoland, sampling site Kabeltonne... | reverse complement strand
GGACCTTCGTCTGACGTCCCCGATGTCTGCTTAGCTTTAAGCTTTTTGACCTTTTTATTCATTCGCCCGACAACTTGTTTTTGGGCCGCCGAAAGCGCGTCGCCAGCCCGACCTTTTTCCGGGTCGTGAAAGGCAGAGCCATATTTTTCGAGACGTTCTAAAACGCTCTCGCCAAATTCATCTTCAAAATCACTGATATGCCCTAGCTCCGACAGCTTGGCATGAAGTCTGGCAATTTTACGGCGAGCATTCCGGGCAGAGCGCTCTCGCGCCTTCCCCATCTTATCTCGGAAAGCCGTCTGCGCCTCGTCCCGCGCGACCTGATCCGCCTGCCATTGGTCTCTGTCATAATCGGACATAATTACGCATTAGCAGAAAAAGAACAAAAACGGAACGACTAATTTTAAGATCTGAGAGGGCGACTCTGAGAGGGCGACTAGAGTGCCCATAATGAGTGAGAAACAATAAAGGCCTATTGTTGGTCGGCGACAACTTCCATATACATATCGAGGAGAGCTTCCTGCTCTGCCCGCTCAGAGGCATCCTGCTTTCTAAGCGAAACAACTTTTCGCATGACTTTGGTATCAAATCCAAAACTTTTCACTTCAGAGTACACTTCGCGAATATCTGTTGCGAGCTCAGTTTTTTCGGCTTCCAACCGTTCGATACGGGCAATGAACTGCTTGAGTTTTTCACGGGTGGCCTGACCCATTTGGTCAGCGCGGTCTGCATCGGAAATCATATTGGCCTCTTCTTCTTAAAATCCAGTAGAAAGTCGTGGTATCGCGTCAAAGCCCCGTCTGCTATGGCTGGAGACAGAGGAAATTGTGGACAAGCAAATTCGTCGCAACTTTATCTCTGCCCCTTTTGTAGATAACTCTCTATAAGCGTTGGGAAAACTACAAGGAGAGCTCTATGCTCTATATTTTATACGCGCTGACAGTTGTCGCCTTTTTCTGTGTTATTTTCACCCTCGTCATGGGGGCAAAATCAATGACGGGCAAACTAATGGCCGATCGAGAAAAGTCAAACATCTGGATGCGCCGCCGGGTTCTCGCACAGGCCGTTGCCATTGGCTTGCTTGTGCTCACTGTTATTGTTAAAACTAAAGGGTAACCCTTGGTCAAGCTGAACAAAATATATACCCGGACCGGAGACGACGGCTCTACGGGTTTAGTGGACGGCTCCCGCCTGTCAAAATCCGCTTTACGCGTGCGGGCTTACGGCGACGTTGATGAAACCAATGCCGTTATTGGACTGGTTCGTCTTCATCTCGAAAACCGACGGCTTGATGATATGCTGTCACGAATACAGAATGATCTCTTTGATCTCGGCGCAGACCTCGCGACGCCTTTGCCGGAGGAAGGCGAAGCCGACAGTGAATACGCCTTGCGTATGATAGCGAGCCAAACCACGCGATTGGAAAAAGAATTGGACGCCCTCAATGCTGATCTGGAGCCGTTAAAGAGTTTCGTGCTTCCCGGCGGTCATCCCCCGGCAGCCTATCTACATCAGGCCCGAACAGTCTGTCGCCGCGCCGAACGCGTCTGTGTGGCTCTGGACCAAGAAGTCGATGTAAACCCACAGGCCATTCATTATCTTAATCGCTTGTCGGATTTTCTCTTCGTCGCCGCCCGTTGGACCAATGATCAAGGCCAGGCAGATGTCAAATGGGTGCCCGGCGCCAACCGATAAGCTCAAGGAAGCCAGACCGAAGAGCCAAAACCTCGAAGCGTTAGAGCCTTAAAGAGGTCGGTTATTCTCCCGTTTTGAGATAGGCTTTCACACGGTCAGCCATTTCGGCCGGCGTCGTGCGACCATAAAAATAATCGACAAATTTGCCGTCATTCCCCATCAAATAAATGATATCAGAATGATCGACTGTATAGTCTGCGGCACTATCAGGTGTCGGAACCTTCGTGGCAAAAACCTTGTAAACAGCTTTCGTCGCCGAAATTTCTTCCGGTGTTCCGGTAAACCCCTGTAACCCTTTAGGAAAGCCATTCGCCTCAACATATTGCGACAACGCTTCCACTGTGTCGCGCTCCGGATCTACGGTAATTAGAATATAGCCCACATCGTCGCCTTGATTGCCGAGCAAGCTTTGCATCTGTCCCATTTTTTGTAAGGCCGTCGGGCACACGTCAGGACAATAGGTGAATCCGAAATAGATCACATGTGGTTTCCCGATCAGAGTCTCTTCACTTACACGCTCACCCGACTGATTGACGAGAGAAAACGCTCCGCCAATATCGGCCTGACCCGATGTGACCGTTTTACCAGCCCGCCCTGAGTCTCCCGTCGTCACGTCCGCTTGCCCACAGGCAATGAGAGCGAAGGCGGCGATGGACATCATTATAATTTTAACAAAAGGCATAAGGGGTCTCTAATAAAAATTACGAAAAGAAAATCTTTGCTGATAGAAAATCTTTCCTTGGCATATCCAATCCTAATCAAGACGCGTATAGACCAAATATGGCCCCTACACTATCCTTTCCGCTCTGTCAGATTGACGCTCTCAAATTTCAAACGTGTAAGGCACTCTCATGAACGCGGCTCTGGACCCCAGCCTCCCTCTTGGCCTCAGCGAAATGGCTGACCCGCCCGCGCGACCCGCCCGCTCTATGGGGCGCCTGCGTCGGTATACGCTCGTCCTGTTACGCTGGGGCGCCATCGGAGGTCAGGCTCTCGCACTTTTAATCGTGAGCCAAGGTTTCAATTACCCCCTTCCCGTTCTGGCCTGTTCCCTTGTTGTCGGCGTGAGTATTGTCGTCAATCTGGCCATCACCACTTTATTTCCGTTGGATCGACGCGTTGGAGAATTTGAAGCCCTTCTCCAGCTTGGGTTTGATATCTTACAATTAGCCATATTGCTCTGGTTAACCGGAGGAATCACAAACCCTTTTGCGCTTCTCTTTCTCGCCCCTGTTGTCACAAGTGCAACAACCCTGTCCAAACCGGTTCTTTTGACTTTAGCGGGCTTGGCGACGGTTTTATCTCTATGGCTGGTCTTTCATTACAGACCCCTTCCGTGGGATCCTGACGCGCCTCTGGATTTGCCGTTATTATTTCGTCTGGGCGTTTGGGCGGCCATTATTGTCGGGTCAGCCTTTACCTCCCTCTATGCTTGGCGGGCAACAAAAGAGAGCCGGAAGATGGCGGCGGCACTCGCCGCGACCGAAACCCTGCTCGCGCATGAACATAAATTATCGGCCTTGGGCGGTCTTGCCGCCGCCGCCGCCCATGAGCTCGGGACACCCTTGGCCACAATTCAAGTTGTCGCCAAAGAAATGAGCCGAGAAATTCCCGCCGGGACGTCTCTCTCAGAAGACGCCGCATTGGTGTTATCACAGGCGCAACGCTGCCGCGCCATATTGGAACAACTCTCTTTGCGCGGGGATGAAGGCGACGCCATCCATGACCAGCTCTCCATTGAGGATTTATTCGAGGAAGCCGCGGAACCTTTCATAGATATAGAGCCAGATATTATCATCGAAACGACCGGGGAAGGCCCGGAACCGGCACTGCGTCGTCAGGCCGAGCTGGTTTACGCCATGAAAAACTTTGTCGAAAACGCCGTGGATTTTGCTCGCGACCAAGCCAGTCTCACCGGGCATTGGACGCAAGAGTATATCACCCTCACGATTGATGATGACGGACCGGGGTTTGAGCCCACGATTCTGGGGCGCTTGGGTCAACCTTATGTGACGATGCGCAAAAGAGATAAGACGAAACCGGAGCGCGCCGGAGGATTAGGGCTCGGAGTCTTTATCGCCTCAACCCTCGTGGAGCGTACAGGCGGCACAGTGCATTTCAGCCGAGCGCCTATCGGCGGGGCGCGGGTTCAGGCAAAATGGCCCCGAAAAACCTTAATCGCACCCCCACCCCTTTAAGAGAACATTGCTTTTTGCATATCAGTCCAGACTTTTTTGCCCTGACATCCGTAAGAATAATCAGCTAAGGTCTCCTAGATCCTTTTAAAATAGGATTGAGACTGAGAGGATAAAACGAAAACATGACCGAATATACTCTACCGACTGATGCAAGCCTATTAATCCTTGACGATGATGGCCCGTTTAGAACCCGTTTAGGACGCGCTTTGGAACAACGCGGCTTTACAGTTGAAACCGTCGAAACCGTGAGAGAAGCCAAAGCTATCGCTCGGGCCAAACCTCCTGCCTTTGCCGTCCTAGATATGCGTCTTGAAGACGGAAATGGGCTGGACGTTATTGATCTTCTGCATCAGACCCGCCCCGATTGTCGCATGGTCATGCTCACTGGCTACGGCAATTTGGCCACAGCCGTCTCTGCCGTTAAACGCGGCGCAGTGGATTACCTCGCAAAACCAGCCGACGCCGATGATGTCTGCAAAGCGCTACTGGCCAGCAAAGGCGAAGCCCCAGAGCCACCGGAAAATCCGATGAGCGCCGACCGCGTGCGTTGGGAACATATCCAACGGGTTTACGAGCTTTGCGGGAAAAATGTGTCCGAGACAGCCAGACGTTTGAATATGCACAGACGAACGTTACAACGCATCCTCGCGAAACGCGCGCCGCGCTAAATGCCGTGAGATTAGAATTTGAGATATTTCTATCCTAAAGACCGCCTCAAAACGGCGGTTTTTTGCCGTTCATGTCTCCCGACTTCATATCTACATTAACCGAGACCCTACCCGACGTCGTCATCCCTCATTTCCGTCAAAGTAAAAAGAGTGCCGTCCTGCGAAGTCTGAATGTTAATGTCGGCCTTGACTGTCTGGGCAAAAGTCTGCGTCAACCGCGTCCCCAACCCACTATTTAAGGGCGCTTTTTTGGCAGCTTCATTTGTGTCTTTCGCGGCGCTCATACCGCATCCATCATCTGAAATCGTCATGATCCAAGGCTGATCCGGCTCAGGAGTGAAGGAGATATGAACGCACCCTTTCCGGTTGTTTGGAAAGGCGTGCTTAATCGCATTTGTCACCATTTCGTTCACGATCAGACCTAACGCCACCGTTTTTCCCTTTCCATCCGGTAAACCTCTGCGGCAAGCGTGATTTCAATATTTGAATTTTCCGCAAATGCCTTTCGTAAACTTTCGCAAAGTGACTTCAAATAAACCGATAGATCTATTTCTTCCTGAAAATCTCCAGAGCTATAAATAGAATCGTGGATGGCCGCGAAACTATTGACACGGGAAGACGCCATATCAAGGGCCTCTTTGACTTCGCGGGAATGATGACTCCGGCTCTGCATATTTAAAAGACTCGAGACCATCGAAAAATTATTTTTAGTTCTGTGCTCGAGTTCTCTAATGAGTGTGTTGGTTGTTCTGATTTGACGGTCCCGTTCAAGCGTAGCCCGACGGATAGCGCGTCTAAAAATTTCGGCAAATAACAAAATGAAAAGCGCGGCACAGCCGTTGACAAGAGTCCGGGCCCCATCACCCGGTATTTCAAATGAAAAAGAATAATGTGCCGGTAGAACGACGAACCAGGCATGTAGAAAGGCGAGCAGGAAAGTCGTCATACCCGACAGCCAGCGACCATAAAGCGTCGAGATGAGGATGGCCGGATAAATGAGAGAGAAAGGCCCTGCCGCGATAAAAACCGCGTCAACACCCATGCGGGCCAAAACAGCAAAAACAAAGCAGAATAGACCGAAAGCAATCTGTATCCAGATAGCCGGTATTCCAACCCTTAATCTGTCGGCAATGTCGAACTCGACAAACCGTTCCCGTCCTTTAATCAGCACAAACCTCTCCCGAAGGTGCCTCCCCGCATATCCTTCAGAAAGTCTTTCCGACACTTTTAGCTATTTAGCAAACGGATTTTCAAAACGGAAAACGACAAATCAGATTATCATTTTATGAAAATATCCGCACCGTAGTGGGAGGGGGACTTGAACCCCCGACCTCAGGATTATGAGTCCTGCGCTCTAACCAGCTGAGCTACCCCACCCTACGGTGCGAAGCGCGGCATATAGGACAGACGCGAGCGTCTGCCAAGCAGAAAAGTAAGTCTGCGATTAGGCCAGAAACATCATTTGAGGGTCTTGTAGCAAGGCTTTCAGGTCTTGCATCATCTTCGCGGCGTCATAGCCGTCAATGACGCGGTGATCACAAGAAACCGAGAAGTTCATAACTTTGCGCTCTACAACCTGACCGTCTTCCATCACCAGTTTCGGACGAATTTTATTCGGGCCAAAAATGGCGACCTCTGGCCGGTTAATAACGGGCGTCGTGACAATTCCGCCCAGCGGCCCGAGCGAGGTCAATGTTGTGGTCGCGCCGCTCATTTCTTCCGGCTTAAGTTTATTGGTGCGGGCGCCTTCGGCCAGACGGTTTAACTCTTCGGCCATTTTCCAAACGGACAGTGTTTGTGCTTTCAACAGGACGGGCACGACCAATCCGATATCGGTTTGCGTCGCGATGCCGAGATTGAAATCAGAAAACTGAGAGACATATCCCTGCTCGTCCATATAACGCGCATTAAATTGCGGCCAATCGCGAAGCAAAACCGCCATCGCGCGGATCATCAACGGCAAAACTGTCAGCTTGGGCTTATCGTCGGATTTCTTCTGGTTGATGCGGGCCCGAAAAGCTTCTAGCTCTGTGACATCAATTTCTTCAACATAGGTGAAATGCGGAATATTGCGTTTGGCTTCCTGCATCCGCTGCGCAATCACGCGGCGAAGGCCAATCACCTTGATGCGCGTCTCGCCTTCGGCTGGCTCTACGGCTTTTTCGAGCAAATCGAGATCATCATGCGTGACCTGCCCTTCGTTGCCGCTGGCCTTGGCTTTGGATAAATTCAAACCCGAATCCATCGCGCGTTTGCGCACAGCCGGACTGGCTAGCACTTTGGAGGATGTTGTTTGTGGCTGAGAAGACGCTTTCGGAGCGGAGGCCGGTTTTGCAGAAGACTCAGACTGTTTCGGGGACACTTTTGTTTCACGGGCAGGTTCGTTTGATGACTCCGGAGCAGACCCTTCAATTTCTAATGTCACCAAATGGCCGCCAACGGAGAACACTTCGCCCTCCTCGCACCCCAAGGAAAGGACCTTACCGCTTACAGGCGAGGTCAATTCAATCGTCGCCTTGTCTGTCATCGCATCTGCAAGCGGCGCGTCTTCTTCGACCTCATCGCCAACAGCGACATGCCAAGCCGTAATTTCAGCTTCAACGACACCTTCGCCGATATCAGGGAGTTTAAAGATGAATTTATCAGAGCCAGAAGGCGCAGAGGATTTCTCAGCAACAGGCTCGGGCGCATCATCGTCCGGCTTACCTTCGCTTTTCTCGCCTTCAGAGAACGCTTCGTCTTCGGTTTCCAAGACAACCAAATGACCGCCAACGGAGAAAACATCTCCTTCTTCACAGCCAATAGATTTAACGACCCCTTCAACCGGAGAGGTGAGCTCAATCGTGGCTTTGTCCGTCATCGCATCTGCAAGGGGAGCGTCTTCTTCGACCTTATCGCCGACAGCCACATGCCAAGCCGTGATTTCGGCTTCGACAACACCTTCGCCAATATCCGGCAATTTGAATATAAATTCGCCCATAAACTATGCAGCTTTCATTACAGATTTTACGGCCCGTGTAAGACGTTTCTGCCCCGGGAAAAAGGCCCATTCTTGAGCGTGAGGATAAGGCGTGTCCCATCCCGTCACCCTTTGTATAGGCGCTTCGAGATAATAAAAACAGTGTTCTTGTACGAGAGCAGAGAGCTCGCCGCCAAAACCAGACGTCCGCGTTGCCTCATGAAGGATAACACAGCGGCCCGTTTTCTTAACAGATTCAACGATCGCGTCGAGATCCAACGGCAGGAGCGAGCGCAGGTCAAGCACGTCAGCACTAATGCCCATATTTTTAACAACGGCCTCGGCCACCCAGACCATCGTGCCATAAGCGAGGATGGTCAGGTCATTGCCTTCGGTAATCTTGCGGGCCTTAGCCAGGGGAACCGTATAATGCCCTTCGGGAACTTCGCCCAACTCATGGCCTTTCCACCCCACAGATGGTTTGTGCGGGTCGCCGTCAAACGGGCCGTTATAAAGCCGTTTTGGCTCTAAAAAGAGCACTGGGTCATTATCTTCAATCGCTGAAATCAAAAGGCCTTTAGCATCATAAGGATTAGATGGAATGATCGTCTTTAATCCCGCAATATGGGTAAACAACGCTTCCGGGCTCTGGCTATGAGTCGTGCCGCCATAGATACCGCCGCCAACAGGCGTGCGGATCGTTAAAGGCGCGGTGAAATCCCCGTTTGAGCGGTAGCGCAGGCGGGACGCTTCTGACGCGATTTGGTCATAGGCCGGATAGATATAATCCGCAAACTGGATTTCTGCGACCGGGCGCAGACCGTTTGCTGCCATACCAATGGCAATCCCGACAATACCACCTTCGGAAATGGGCGTGTCAAAACAACGGTGAAGACCGTGCTTTTCCTGTAAACCCGCCGTGCAACGGAAGACGCCGCCGAAGTAACCGACATCTTCGCCGAACACCAAGACGTCCGGGTCTTGGCTCATTTTCACATCCATCGCGTCGCGAATGGCTTCAATCATACTCATTTTAGCCATTAGTCGATCTCCCCTTGGAACATTTCTCTTTGACGCAAGAGGTGCTCCGGCTCTGTTTCGTAAACCTGTTCGAACATGGTGCTGTCAGGTAATTGCGTAGAATTGGCGACGGAGCCCATGGCTTCGGCGGATTTAAAGGTCTCGCGCACTTCTTTTTTCAGCTCATCCGCCAGGGCGTCATGTTTTTCCTGCGTCCATTCTTTGATATGGATGAGGTGATTTTTCAATCGCTCAACGGGATCGCCAAAGGGCCAAACATCGCCTTCATTCTCCGGCCGGTATTTTGACGGGTCATCAGACGTCGAATGGCCTTCCTTGCGGTAAGTATAATGCTCAATGATGGTCGCCCCGCCGCCTTGGCGGGCACGGTCTGCGGCCCATTTCGACGCGGCGTAAACCGCCAGAAGGTCATTGCCGTCGACGCGCAAAGTGGCGAGGCCGTAGCCCGTGCCGCGTGCCGCAAAAGTTTCCCCGCGACCCGCAGCGATGCCTTGGAAGCTGGAAATCGCCCATTGATTATTGACCACATTGATAATGCAGGGCGCGCGGTAGGTTGAGGCAAAATTCAGTGCGTAATGGAAATCGCCTTCTGCTGTCGCGCCTTCGCCTGTAAAGACAGAGGCAATGCCGTCCGTATTTTTATAGGCTTCGGCCATCGCCCAGCCCACGCCTTGAATGAGCTGCGTCGCGAGATTACCCGAAATTGAAAAGAAACCGTGCTTCTTGAACGAATACAGCACCGGAATAGATTTGCCGTCCAGCGGGTCACCGGAGTTAGACAGAACCTGACACATCATTTCCTTCATAGACGCGCCGCGGGCGATCAAAATGCCTTGCTGCCGATAGGTCGGAAATGTCATGTCATCATCGCGCAGAGCCATAGCGTGGCCGACGCTAACCGCTTCTTCGCCGGTCGACTTCATGTAAAAGCTCATTTTGCCTTGGCGCTGCATGGTGAACATCCGCTCATCCATGGCGCGGGTGCGCATCATATGGCGCAGACCTTCCCGCATCTGATCGGCACTCAGGTCCGGCTTCCAGTCTCCGTCTGCTTCGCCGTTAAAGCGCAGAACCCGAATGAGCTTCAAGGCATGTTCGACCGTATCATGGGCGTCGCAAAGGGGATCAGGCCGGCCAGGGGAATGATTTGTAGGAATTGACACATGGGAATAGTCCGGGGTGTCCCCAGGGCGGAATTGCGGCTCCGGCACAAAGAGTTTTGATTGATTGGAAAGATTTCGCTCTGTTCGAGCTTTATTTTCGGCTGACTGACTCATTCTATCCCTTTTGCGTTGACCGCATTCTTCTTATCACATTTACGTGCAATCCCCCTCAATCGTTGCCGGAAGATTGACATTGGAGCGTAATTTATCCAAAAAATACGCTATAATCATAACGCTTTACAGCTATAATGCGGAACATACGCTATTTTTTTGCGTAGATTCGCCATCTGAGAGGTTCACATGCCCGAAATTATTGACAACATTGATGCAAAAATTCTGTATCTCATCCAGAATAACGCCGGATTATCCGTCGCGGATATCTCTGAGCAAGTTGGGCTATCCTCCTCGCCGTGCTGGCGACGGATCAAACGCATGGAAGAATTGGGCATTATCCAAAGCCGCGTCACGATCTTAAATCGGTCCAAATTAGGATTGGATTTTGAAGTGTTTGTGGCTGTCAAACTTGCCCTTCCCAACCGGGCCAATATGGAAAAATTTGAAAAGGCTGTCGCGCGTATGCCCGAAGTCATCCAATGCGCCGTGG
>Ga0115567_10007527_pt1 | contig 10328 bp, 9 predicted proteins | sample COGITO_mtgs_1204_2_FD_88679 | JGI IMG/M metagenome (GOLD analysis project Ga0115567, IMG submission 88679) | Pelagic marine microbial communities from North Sea - COGITO_mtgs_120412 | ecosystem: Environmental > Aquatic > Marine > Epipelagic | place: Germany:Helgoland, sampling site Kabeltonne... | reverse complement strand
GCGGTGGGGTTGTGTGGTAGGGGGGGGGGAGAAGGGGTGGCGGGGGTGCACGGGGGGGGGGGAAGAGGGGGGCCGTTTAGGTCGGGGGGGGGGGGGGGGGGGGGGTCAGTCGGAGAGGTCGGAGAAGGCCACCTCGGGCGGCGCGTTGCCGTCTTGGTCCAGCTCCTGCGTCGCCGACGCCTGCGCGTCGTGCCCGCGCTGCGCGTACCCGACTAGCTGCAGCTCCGGCAGGCTCGCGGCGTTGATGTCCATCCAGCCGCAGGCCACAGGGACCTTTTTCGTGAAAATGAATTTTAAAATGTCACCGGTACACAGGGCAGTGCGCGGCCTTGTGAACTTCCACTCGTGCGGGTCGTCGATGGAGCTGATGCTGAGAGGGGCGGGGCAGGATCTTCGCGTGAGAAAAAAGGACGGGCGGAAAAGATGGTTGCTGCGCTGGGAGTTACCCCCCCCCTACTGCCCCCCCCCCCTACTGTTCTCCCTACCGCGCCCTCTACTGTAGCAGGCGGTTCACCGTCTTCACACCCCGGTTCCACCTGCGCACGCGCCGCCCGCGTCACCAGAGCGCTCCACGCGCCGTGCTCCGCCAGAGCCGTGCACTGGCTGCGGACGAGACCAGAGGTTCCCAGCAGCCTGTATCGTCAAGTCGAGCCCTGGCATCAGGTAGCGGATCTGACCGTCCTTGATTAGTGCCCCTGCAGTCGCGCCGCGGGCCAGTCAGGGAACGGCGAGGCGCGGCGCCGCTCAGCTTCCAGGGCGCTGAGCAGGTTTCGAGCACGGGGCGGGCACGACCGACAGCCGGACGGGACAATGGGAGGGGCAGATCCGCTGGAAGCCAGGCCTCGTCAAAACTGCCGACGTCGCTCCGCGCTGAGTGCCGAGTAGCGGGTACACTGTGTGCGCTGACGACAAGCGAGCAAGGAACGGGGGCCGCACAATGAGGAGGGTGGCACAGACCTGAATGGGTCGACCCAACCCTCGGTGGTATCTCCAGACGGAACTCCATCATGTTTGACCTCACGAAACTCACCGTCGTGCCACACCCACTGTGCCGCCGCCGCCGCTGTTAGCAGCATCTCCGCCGAGCCCATCGATTCTTCTACTTCGGCACCGAAAGGTTGCAGGCGCTGCAGGGAAAGAAAGGTGCAACCTTTCCAAAACCGCCGGTCATCGAGGCAGGGAGCATTTGGCCCGAGATACCATTCCCGGCGAATACTTTGATCATGCCGTTCTTGAGCTCGGCTGTTGCTCCACGCACGCCCTCGCGCGCGAGCCGCGATACCCGCGCAGGGCGCGCAGCATGAGAAGAGGCCGCTGGCGAGGAGCTGCAGGGCCTGTGCAGCAATCCATTTCCACCGCTCCACGCGAACGTTGCTGGCATGCCCATGATGGCCACAATAGCGACCCTGCGGAGACTCCGCATCGCCGCCTCCCGGGGGACTACGGACTGCGTGGCTTAGGCGAAAAAGGACGTACGAATGTTGACTTTTTGTTTTGCACCTGCCGAAAGTTGATAGAAAGCGTAATAGAAAATAAAAACGCGAAACAACGTTGCGAAATCACGTTATTCGAGAGAGTCGACTCACACTAAACCCCTGGCCAAGATTGTCGCGTCCGTTCGCTAGGGGAGGCTGGCTGGACTCGCGTACTGGGCCATCCGTTATTGCGTCCTTAGAGACCTTTATAAAGCATATTACGTGGCACGCGAGTTTTAGCACCGAAGTCGCCTCACCGGAACTTGATTGAAGAAGACTACTTGAGTCTTGTGACTGCCCTCGGCCGCACGAGTCCCTCACGTTCTTCGCCGCACCGACACACGTCCAGACGTGCGACTCAAAGAGTGAAGCGCCAAGGCATCGTTCTTAGCAGGAGCGTGCAGAAGCGACCAGCGGGAGCTTCCAGTTGCGCAGCAGCAGGCAGAGAGGCCTTGTGTCCGATCGCATCGGCCCCCGAAAGTACTTGCTCCGGCAAGACACTACCACAGTCAGCAAAATGCATGCATCTTCGACCGCGGCCGCCGGTGCCATCGTAGCCCTCTCGATGGTCGCCTCCGGTCACGCTTTTGTTGGACAGTCGGCCCTCGTCCGCCCGATGAACTCCGCCCCAGCCCTTGGCCTGCGCCCGCAGGTGACGCCGCAAATCCACCCCAAAAGTGCCCCCAATGGCGCCGCCCATGCTTGGACCCTCGCCTACATGACTGTTGGGTGTGCATCGCAAGCGAACGCGGCAACGCGAGTTTCCTCGGCATGCCGTTGGCGTTGGCTACAGTCCTGCAACCTGGCGCGGCGCGCTCACTAAACTAACTCCACGTGCGGCCCGCAGACTTGCTCGGTCCGGTCGCCGCATGCGCTCACATCGCTGAGCATGTCGAAGAACGGACTGCGGAGCAGCCTTTCGCGCAAGACTAAGGGGCTCGTGGCCGGTCTTGCGCTCATGCTTGGGGTGGCGGCGCCCCGCACCGCGCACGCCGACGGCGAGGAGTTCCCGATGATGTCGGCGGACGGCACCGAGCTGATTGAGCCCGTGGTTGCTGTGAAGACCGCACCAGATTTCGCGCGGATGGGTGCTGCGGCGGCAGTCTCGGCTGTGGCGTTTGGGGGGATGTCGGCGGTGACGCTCAAGAAGAGCAAGCAGGAGCTTGCGCTCGGGCTGGAGATGCTCGAGACGGACGTTAAGCGCATGGAGAACTTTAAGCAGGAGTTCCTCGACGGCGTGCCGTCGGACAACTCGCTGATGGCGTCGCTGACTAAGGCCATGAACAAGGACCAGGCACCCCAGAAGGAGGAGGAGGAGGACGAGTTCGAGAAGAACGTGCGCCTCTTCCTCGAGGAGGAGGAGGCCAAGAACGAGGGCAAGAAGGGGAACGCAAAGGCCGATGGCTCCGAGCGCGGAGGCGCCACGCTTCTCGAGCGCCCCTCGGACCCTGAGAGCGAGGGGGCCGACGCCTGGATCAACGATATCGAGTTTGAGGACAAACCGGCGTCCGTGGACGACGAGCAGCTCAAGGCGCTCCAGCGCATGTTCGGCAGCGGCCCGGAAGGCGCCGGCGCCGGCGGCAAGTGAGTGGATTGGCGGCGTACACCGCGCGCGGGCTCCTAGTTGTGGCGGCCAGGTGTACCGGGCAGCAGGGCCAGCCCGCCCCGGGCAGTGTGGTGATAGGCGCGCAGGTGCTGAGTGCACAGGAGTGTAGCACGACAAGGACGTAAAGCCTTGTCTTCGGGCAACGCAGAGTGTCTGCAAGCAGAGTGTCTGCGGTTTCTGCGGCAGTGCGGGCCACGCCTGCTGGTGCCAGGTTTACTCACACGAGAGCCTGCTGCGCGGGGCAGCGCGGTGCGGAACGATCACCCCTGCCGCAACAAGCTCGAGAGGTGAGCCGCTCACTTCTTGGCGCGCTGGGCCGCGCGGTGCGCGGCGAACTGCGCGAGGACCATGTTGACGGTCTCGCACGCCTTGTCGACGGCCTCGGGGCGGCCCTTGATGGTGACGAGCGTCTCGTCCGGCAGCGGCTCGCCGGGCTCCACCTTCGGCTTGTGGATGTTGAGCTTCGCGTTCGACTTGCCCTCGATGATCTTGATGTTCACACCCGCCTTGCCGATGATAGCGCCCACCTTGCGCGTCGGGAACTGGATGTGGATCTCCCGGACCGTCTTCTTGGGGCCCTTGCGCTCCACCTGCTCCGCCACCAGCTTGTCGCCTTGGTACGACCACTTGTTTTCCATCCGGTCGTCCTTGGCCGCGCCACCCTTGTCCCCACCCGCCGCGGCCGCCGTCGCGCCCGCGCGCAGCTTCATTTCCTCCATCCGTCGCCGCTCACGCTCGATCTCCGCCTCCCGCAGCGCCTCCTCCTCCGCGCGCCGCTCGCGCTCCTGCTTGGCAAAGTACGCCTGCCGCGTCTCGTCGTCCATCGACGCAAGCCACTCCTCGTGCGCCTTCTTCTGCGCCGCCTTCTCCTTCTCGTTGGCCGCCGACGCCTTCTTGCGCTCCGCGAGCTCGCGCGCGATGCGAGCCTCGCGCGCCTCGCGACCCTCCGTCTCCTTGGGCTTGTCGCTCAGGAAGTCGTCGAGGTCGTCGTCGCTCTCCTCCGACGCCGGCTCCTGCCCCTCCGTCATGAAGGCCAGCATGTCGTCCTCGTCCGCCTCCTCACCCGCGTCAAAGTCCGCCGCCTCCTCCTCCTTGGCCGCGGCCGGCGCCGGCACGGCGGCCTTAGGCGCGTCCGGCTTCTTTGCGGCGCCCCCCGGCGCTGGCGGCGGCGCCATTCCCAGCTTGCGCATCGCCTCCTCGCGCGCTTTTAGCTTCTGCTCTTCAGTCATCCCCCCACCACCGCCCCCGCCGCCCTTGCCCTTACCCTTCTTCTTGTTCTTGCCGCCGCCGCCGCCGCCGCCACCACCTTGGGGCACTGCGACAGGTTCCGGTTCCTGCTCGGGTGCCGCAGCCTCCTGCTCCTCCTCCTCGTCCTCCTCATCCACTTCCTCATCATCCGACTCCTTCTTGCTCTTCTTCTTCCTGTTCTTGCCACTTTCTTGCTCCTTCTTCAGATGGTTGAGGAGCTCCTTCACCGGCGCGCGGCCCTTCTCGAGAATCTTCTTGATCTTGGAGTCGCGGAACGGGTTCTCGTCGAAGTTGATATGTAGCAGCACTTTCTCCTTCATGTCACCCATTTCGAGCGGAAGTTCTTTCAGCTTGTTGTTGGAAAGGTTCAGCGACGCAAGCGCCCCGAGACGAGAGAACTTCTCGTCGAGCTCCTTGATCTCGTTGTGGCTGGCGGAGAGGGTCCCGAGGCGTTCAAGTTTCTTGTAAGCCAGTCCGTCGAGCGAAGAGAGCGCGTTCTGATCAAGCTTGACCGTCACGAGCTGGTGGAGGTTCTTGAGCTCCTTCACCGACGTGAGGCAGTTGCGGCAGGCGTCCAGCACCTCGAGCTGCTCGCAGCTCTCGATTTCCTTTGGCAGGCGCTCGACCTTGTTGTCCGTAAACTCAAGGTTCTTGAGGCCCTTGAGGTTTGCAATCTCCGCAGGAAGGGACGTGAGAGCATTATGGCTCACAATGAGCGTCGTGAGGGACTTCAAGTGCGAGAGGTCGGGCGGCAGCGCCGTGAGGGCGCCCGCGGGCATCCTGAGCTTGAGGTTGTTGACCTGGCGGCAGTAGAAGAGCGAAACGTCAAGCGTCGAGTCCTTCGACTCCTGGCGCAAGCAGATGAGGTCAGCTGTGTTGTTTTTGCGGCACTCCTTCACCTCGTCCCACACTGGCTCGGGCCCAGGCTCGAGGTCCTCCTCCTTCTCCTCCTCCTTCTCATCCTCCTCCTCCTTCTTGCTGCCGATTTTGGCGAATTTCTCCTGCCCCGAGCGGATCGCCTTGATGCGGCGGCGGCGGTCAGCTGCAGACTCCCCCTCAATCATCGGGAACTCGTCCTCTGCGGCCTCTTCCTCCTCCTCCTCACAGCCGCGCTCGAACCACTTGACGATCTCCTCCTTCTTGTTGTCCTTGGCGTACTGCAGCGCCGTCTTGCCCTCGTCCGACTTGACATCGATCGCCGCTCCAATCTCGTGGAGAAGCCGCGCGCACTCGTAATGGCCGTTCTTGCATGCCCACTGGAAAGCAGTCAGCCCCCGATCCTCGTCCTTGCAGTCGAGCTCCTCGTAGCGCTTCACTTTCTTGCCTCCACGGATATCGCCGCCGCCACGCTGCATGACGCTCCGGCGGATGAAGTCAAGGACTGCTTCGAGCGAGCGAACCTTGCCGAGCTTTGCCGCGATCTGTAGTCGAAAGGCCTCACTGTCAGCGCGTTCAGGTGGCACTACTCTTCGCTACCGAAGTGGCCTCAGGCTGGCACCCGGCAAACGTTAAGGGTTCCGCTGCAGAGCTGACCAACCAGAGTGACAGTCGCAGCCAAAGCTCATTTCTGCCCGTGCCTTCGAGGACAATGCAAGGTTTCCGTGCAGCTTCGATGTACGTGCGGCCCGAGCTGGGAGGCGGGGCGCAGGACGACCGATACCTGGAGTCCAGTGTAGCCGTCATCGTCTCGGGTGAAGACAGAGATGCCACCGTAGTTGAAGGACCACCTGATGGTGTCCTGCTTCTGCACACCAATGGCCTTGAAGAACTCTCCAGCCTTGTCGCCGCCTCCTTTGTGCGGCATGGTGTCCGCCCGGGGGGGAAAAGCGTGCGTCACTCCCAAATTGTGAGAACCCAAGCCACTTTTTCTCCAAAAGTATTCATAAAATACACAAGCCCGGTTCAATAAGTCCCATCCAAGGCACTGTCGCGAGCATGATGGAGCATGCGGTGTCGATTCAGGACATGGGGTGAGTTTCTCCGCCCGGACAATACCGTTCCTTGCACAGACAGGCGTTTTTATGCGCTCGTGAGTCACTGTCTACCACTCGCCACGGACCGTGTCCCGTGAGTGGCCGGTGGTCTCCGATGCGCGAGTGGGCGGGTTCAACCGTCCGCACACGCATCGCGCCAAATCATGTGGGTGAACAGATATCTGACCACCACTGCACACTGAAACGCCACTGTGCATCCACTACTCTGTGTCGTTGCTAAGTGCTAGCGCTCGGGCAGGTACAACTGGCCAGACGGGACGCCTGCGCTGACCGAGATGTCGATGACCCTGCCTAAGGGTTGCCGCAGTGTGGTCGTGGGAGCCAACGGTGCAGGGAAAACTTGCCTTCTGCGTTGCATCGGCGGAGTGTACAAGTACAGCGGCAAATGCGAGGTGTTGGGCAAGGAGGCGTACGTGCCAACGCGTCTCGGGACCTCGGGCGCTATCGAGATCGTCGCAGGCACAAATTGGTATCCGCCCGCCCGCTCTCTTCCGCGCTGTGGTCCGTGCACTCTTACTCTGCAAACTGCCAATACACAGCTGGCGGCATGGCAACTGCACCATCGTGGGGGAGCGCTGGCAGCCGCGCGGAGACTCCAAGGTCTCGACGATGCTCGAGTTTGTGGATGGCTGGGTCCCCGAGCGGCGCGACATCCTCGTCGAGCGCTTCGGCATTGACCTCGACTGGACCGTCAATGCGCTCTCGGACGGACGCAAGCGCCGCGTGCAGCTCCTCCTCGCCTTTGCGCGTCCTTCGGAGGTGCTTCTCCTGGACGAGGTCACGACGGATCTCGATGTGCTCGCGCGCGAGACGCTCCTGCAGTGGCTGAGGGAGGAGAGTGAGCAGCGCGGGGTGACGGTGCTCTTCTCGACACACATTTTCGACGGGCTTGAGGAGTGGGGCACGCACATGACCTACGTGCAGGACGGCAAAATTGGGTGCAACGCGGAGCTTGGTGCAGTCAGCGAGGTGAAGGAGCTGCGCGCCAAGGGCTGCCTCACACCGCTGTACACTTTTGTCGAGGCCATGGTAACACGCGATTCTCAGATGCAGCGCGCTGCCGGTCGCAAGTCGACACGGTGCTCGATGCCAGTTGGGATGGTCGTGAACTGAGCCGCCCGAAGGAAGCAATGGGCGCGCTGACGTGACGCTTGGTAAGTGTGCAAGGTTCTGCGCATGCGAACGTGCGAGGACAGGAAACAGATAAGAGTGATAAGAGTGCGCTACCGGTAGCCCGGGAATGCAAGCGAAAGGGGGTTTTCAGGTGGAGTTCTGGGGTGTAGGGCGAGCTTTATTCTTTGGTGAATCTCTCTTCCTTGGGCCTGAAGATGCTGGCCAGTCCATTGCCGCGTGCTCATGGTTGAGGAATGCACGCCATACCGAGACGGTGCTCCGTAGTTGGAAAAGTAGGGGTCGTACAGAGCAGCACGGCATTCCGTTGTCATGGATCCCTGCGCGCTGACTCGAAGCGCAGCGTAAAGTTGTGCGCTGCGTAAAAGTTGATTGTAGAAAAGCGGACGGTCTAAATCCAGCGCGATATGGGCGGTCGCAGCCACCGCGTCGCGGCAGGTCTCCACCCCTCTGTATAACCAACCTGCATGCACCCTTGAATCCGCTCATTGCATAGTATACGGTAAGCCGCGTGCGGGGCGCTGACATTTTTTTTGATTGGGAATGCGCAGCTGTCGGAGGCCTGCTGCTAGCATTGGCAGTGGCTGGGTGGGCTGGCGGGCTCGGGCACTCCGACGAGCACGCCGAGCTCTTCGAGTGGGATACCCGGAATGATGCCAGTCGTGGTAGGCACCGTTCACCTGTGCGGAACTTCCGTCTTGTGATGGCCCTTTTTTGCAGTCGTCCCCACACTCCCTGCCTCCTCGCCTGCGAGCCGCTGAGGGTTTGATTTCATCCAGGGGAGCGGAGAGTTGTCCGTGGCATGGATGCAGATGATCCGCGGTATGAGGTTCCCTCTGAACGCCGTGGAGATGTCACGCCGATGATGGGGACGCGGGAGCAGGGGTTTTACGGGGCCACGCTCGGGCACGGCCTGGACGGCACGCGTGGAATGGTGCACACAACTTTGCAGGGGGGAGGTGGAGGTGGCCAGCGTATGCCGGTGCTTGCAGGTCGCAACCTGGCGATTGAGGAGAGCGAGGATGGCCCTGTTGATAACTACCGTGTGTCAATCCTCCTGCGCAAGAACATGCAGATGGCCAAGGCAGAGGAGCAGCTCTCGGCGATCCAGGCGAAGCGGGACACCGTGCACCAGGCACTCATGCGCCTGGAGGCGAAGGCACAGGCGCTACTCGCCAAGCAGCGCGACATCAAGGGTGACCTGGAGGTGTACACGCAGCGCCAGGGTGAACTCGTGGAGGAGATCAAGCACGACGCAGAGTTCTTCGCAGCACCTGTCGACGTGAATGGCGTGGAGCCGGCCGCCGCGGACGAGGGCGCGGGCGCGGCAGACGACGGCGCGGACATGGATGTGGCTCAGGAAGGGGAGGGTGAGCCTGCGAGCGGGGGCGATGTGGACGATTCTTCGAGCGTAGTTCCCTACACGGGCGAGGGCGACGCGGGCACGAGCGAGGGCGATGCAGGCGAGCCCACGAGTGAGGGCGACGCGGGCCAAGGCGAGCACGAGGGCCCTCCGTGAGTGTCTGGGCGCTAGCTTCGAATGATCAGTGTATGTGAGGGAGTGTGCATGATGCGGCCGGTAATAAACTTCCGTCCACTTGATTTTTCAGCCGCAGCACCCGCCCCCTGGACCCCACCGCAGCGCACCCCTTGGTCACCCCCTTTACAGAATGCCCTATTTCTATCACACACGCGCACACACCGCCCTCCCACCTACACGCGCCAACGCTGGCAGGCGCGCCGACCGCGCCCGCTAGTAGGACGCGCCCGCCGCGCCGCCGCCGAACTGGAGGTGCGAGGGTCCCTCGCGCGCCGCCTCCGCGGAGAGGCATGCGGCGGAGGAGGACGGCGAGGGGGGGCGCGGCGCGGGCGCCTCGCCCTCGACGATCTCGTAGCTGAACTTGGAGCCGTACTCCTTCATTACCTGCGCCGGGCGCCGGGCGCCGGGCGTCTCAGCTCTACGAGATGCAGCACTCGGTGGGGGTTGAGCAGGCGCTCGAATGATCAAGAGACTCGACGTGCACAGCACGGACGAGGGTAAAGGGGGTCGGGTCGTAGAGACGCAACACTCCGTGCTGGATGAAGGACATGAAAACCCGGGGTGCAGTGGGACCTCGGTGATGATGGCGTAGCGGTCGCGTATGGGGGAAAGGGACGAGACGTGTCCAGTTAGTACGGAGGGATGGACGAGACGTGTCCACTTTGTACGGGAGGGAAGGGGGGTGCGGTGGGACCTCGGCGATGATGGCGTAGCGGTCGCGGATCACGACGTGCTTGCCTTCCGCCACGAGGCGGCTCGCGACCGCCAGCTTGGGCGACTCGTCGATCATGGCGACCGCGCAGCGCGGCTTGTACGCCACGTCCTCAAACAGGTACTGCGCCCGCCCTACGCGCCCCGCGCGCGTGAGCGCGCCTCGCTGCAGCGAGACACGGTCTGACGTGGATGCAAGTGCTTTCTTTTGTGACTGTTTGTCATTAAACGTATCTGTCTCTTTCTCAAGGATGGCGGCATGCGGGCGCGCGGGCGGCAGGGGACCGACCCTCGCGGAGCTTGGCCTGCGCCATGTAGTCGTGGTGCTGCTCGTTGTACGCGTGCGTAGCGACGGGGATGCACGCTGCGCCACAACCCGCCGTGTTAGTCCAGCTCAAGAGGACGCGTCCGTCAAACGCGGGGGGGGGGGTGAGCCGCTTTACAACGGGGGCGCAGACGACGGTCGTCGCCCTCATCCCACGGGGTTGCTAATCTCTCAGACGCGTGGCTGGGAGGGGGGCGGACGGTCGATCCCGATCTGCCTCGCATACAGCGCCAGCGCCTGGTTGTCGCGCGGGTAGCACGGCCCGCCGTAGCCGTACCCCGGCCGCATCCCGATCGGC
>Ga0115567_10007526_pt1 | contig 10329 bp, 12 predicted proteins | sample COGITO_mtgs_1204_2_FD_88679 | JGI IMG/M metagenome (GOLD analysis project Ga0115567, IMG submission 88679) | Pelagic marine microbial communities from North Sea - COGITO_mtgs_120412 | ecosystem: Environmental > Aquatic > Marine > Epipelagic | place: Germany:Helgoland, sampling site Kabeltonne... | reverse complement strand
GCGCGGGACAGGCTTGGCCCCGACGCGGTCGAGGAGGAAATGGGAGACCTGCTTTTCGTCGCGGCGAACCTCGCCCGCCACATGGGCGTCGACCCCGAGGCCGCCCTGCGCCGCGCGAACGATAAGTTCACACGTCGGTTCAGATATATAGAGGACGAACTTCACGCAAACGGGAAGACACCCGCCGAGAGTGACCTGGCCGAGATGGACGCGATCTGGAACCGCATCCGCGCGACTGACAAGGCCGGCCGAAAACCCTGACGGGAATATTCGGGATTGACCCGACTGTTTTTGTCGGCTTTACCGTCGGCATCTCAGAAACGGAGCCATCCATGACCATCCGCACCGCACTTCTCGCCACCGTCGCAGGCGCAATCGCCCTGCCCGCACTGGCCGACGTCAACATCTACACCACCCGCCAGCCCGAGCTGATCCAGCCCGTCGTGGATGCCTTCACCGCAGAGACCGGCATCGCGGTGAACCTGTCCTTCGTCCAGGACGGCATCGTCGAACGCCTTCAGGCAGAGGGATCGCGCTCTCCCGCCGATCTGGTGATGACGGTCGATATCGCCAATCTCCAGCAGATCGTCGACGCGGACGTCATCCAGCCGGTCGACAGCGACGTGCTGCGCGACGCCATCCCTGCCGAACTGCGTAGCCCTGACGATCTGTGGTTCGCGCTCACCACCCGCGCGCGCATCGTCTATGCCAGCCGGGACCGCGTCGCCGAGGGAGAAGTCACGACCTACGAGGATCTCGCCAGCGATCGCTGGCAGGGCCGCATCTGCACCCGGTCGGGCACGCACAACTACAACCTCGCGCTGCTCGCCGCGGTAATCGAACACGACGGTCTGGACGCCGCGCGGGACTGGGCCGCCGGTGTCCGCGACAACCTCGCGGTGAAACCGCAGGGCGGCGATCGCGATCAGGTCCGCTCGATCTGGGCCGGCGAATGCGACATCTCGCTCGGCAACACCTACTACCTGGGCAAGATGCTAGAGGATCCCGAGCAGACCGAATGGGCCGATTCCGTCCGCATCGTGTTCCCGACATTCGAAAACGGCGGCACCCACGTCAACGTCTCGGGTGTTGCGATGACGCAGGCCGCGCCCAACCGCGACGAGGCGCTGCAACTGATGGAATTCCTGGTCTCGGCCGAGGCGCAGGAAATCTACGCCGAGCAGAACTACGAATACCCCGTGCTGCCGTCGGCGCAACCATCCGACCTCGTGGCGGGCTGGGGCGAATTCACTGCCGACACCGTCGATCTGACCGCGCTTGCAGGGTATCGCGGGGACGCCCTGCGGATCATGGAGGAAGTCGACTTCGACGGCTGATCGACCTCGACGCGAAGGCGTGAACGGTGTTCGTATCGGTGGCAGATCACCGGAACATCCGTTCATGCGCCTCGCGACGATCCTTCTTTGCGCCGGCCTCGGCACCGCGGCCGGCGCGCAATCCTTCGCGTTCGAGACGGTCTGCGACGGGATGACCTGCTACGGCCGCGATTGCGACACGGCACATTTCGCCGCGCATCCGGACCAGGCGGTGACGTTCATCGAACTCGTTGGCCTGCCCGACGGCGGCAGGGGGTCGTTTACCGTCACGCTCAACGCACCGGTGGCAATCCTGCTGACCTTCGCGGACGGAACGACGCTTCCGACAGGGGATAACCCCCTGCCCGTCGACACGCAGAAGCGTGCGGACACGGTATTCAGTCTATGCGCCGCCGCGCCGGTTCGCTGCAACTAGGCCTCGGACATCTCCGCCAGCGCCAGCCATTCCTCCTCGGCCGCGGCCAGCGCGTCCCGCCGTGCCGACAACGCCTCGGTCGCCTTGGCGAACTTGGCGGGCTGCGTCGTGAACAGGTCGGGATCGGCCATCACGGTCTCCAGCTTGGCGATCTCGGCCTCGATCCGAGCGATCTCGGCGGGAAGGGTGTCCAGCCGGTGCTTCTGGGTAAAACTCAGTCCGGCCTGCATGGCACGCTCGGCCTTCTTTTCCTTCGGGGCCAGCGACTTGGCCGCCGCCTTCTCCATCTCGATCTCACCGCGCTGATTGCGGTAATCGGTCCAGCCGCCGGCATAGACCGTGGCGCGGCCGTCGCCCTCCATCGCGATGGTCGTCGTCGCCACCCGATCGAGGAAATCGCGGTCGTGGCTGACCAGCATCACGGTTCCGTCGTAGTCGCCCAGGATGTCCTGCAACAGGTCCAGCGTCTCGATATCGAGGTCGTTCGTCGGCTCGTCGAGCACCAGAACGTTGCTTTCGCGCGCCATCAGGCGGGCCAGAAGCAGCCGCGCCTTTTCGCCGCCCGACAGCGACCGAACCGGCGCGCGGGCCTGCGCCTCGTCGAACAGGAACTCCTTGAGATAGCCGACGACATGCTTGGGCACGCCGCGCACGAGGATCTGGTCGGCCTTGCCCGACACCCGCATCTCCGGGTCGCCGGTCAGCGAGTCCCACAGCGTCATGTCGGGGTCGAGCGCGGCGCGCGCCTGGTCAAAGACCGCAACGTTGAGATTGGTGCCGTGCTTGACGTGCCCCTCGTCAGGGTGAACTTCGCCCAGCAACATCTTGATCGCGGTCGTCTTTCCGACGCCGTTCGGTCCGACGAAGGCGATGCGGTCGCCGCGCTGCACGGTCAGGTCAAAGTCGCGCAGGATGGGTTTTCCGTCGAATGTCTTCGCCAGCCCCGTCGCCTCGATCACCTTGCGGCCCGACGACTGGCCGCTCTCGAACGACATCGCCGCCGTGCCCTGGCGCCGGATCTGCCCGGCCCGCTCTGACCGCAGCTCTCCGAGTGCGCGAACGCGGCCCTGGTTGCGCTTGCGCCGCGCGCTGATCCCCTCGACGGCCCAGCGCGCCTCGGACTTGATCTTCCGGTCGAGCTTGTGACGCGCCATGTCCTCGTCTTCCCAGACCTTGTCGCGCCAGTCCTCGAAGCGGTCGAACCCGGTCTCCTGACGGCGCACGGCGCCGCGGTCGATCCACAGCGTCGCGCGGGTCAGCGCGCGCAGGAACGCGCGGTCGTGGCTGATCAGGACAAAGGCCGCGCGGGTCTCTCGCAGCTCCGCCTCGAGCCAGGCGATCGCCTCGATGTCGAGATGGTTCGTCGGCTCGTCGAGCAGCATCAGCTCGGGCGCCTCGGCCATCAGCTTGGCCAGCGCCGCGCGCCGCCGCTCGCCGCCAGAGGCCACGTCGACGCCGCGGCCGGGATCGAACTTCAGCCCCTCCGCGACGATCTCGACCTTGTAGGCCTCGCCCGCGTCCAGCCCGCTCGCGGCATAGTCGCCGAGCGTGGCGAACCCCTCCATCGTGGGGTCCTGCTCCATGTAGCCGACGGTCACGCCGGGGGCCGCGACGCAGGTGCCCGCGTCCACCTCGACAAGGCCGGCCATCACCTTCATCAGCGTCGATTTGCCCGATCCGTTGCGCCCCACGAGCGCGACCCGGTCGCCCGGCTGGACGGACAGGGTCAACCCGGCGAAGACGGGATCCCCGCCGAAGGTCAGTGAGATGTCGGAAAGCTGAAGAAGGGGTGCGCGCGCCATGCGCTGTCAGCTATTGCGCGCGCCGTCCGGTTGCAAGCCCGCCGCGGCCAGGATCGACGCCCGCCGCGCGGGTGGCACGGCGCGGATGTCGAGCGCTGTGAAGACGTGGCAGGTCCCCAGGTCGGGGTCGGGCACCGCGTGGTCGCCGACCCAGCCCCCCATGGCCAGGTAGCTGCGAAGCAGGGGCGGCAGGCCCGCGCGTCCGGCGACCGGATCGGGCGGTGTCGCGGGCAGAGGCACAGCATCGGCGGCCAGGCAGGCAGGCCGCATCGCCTCGGGGCCGAGGTGGCGCGCGCGCAGGAACGCAAAGGCCGCGCGGTGCCGTGCCGGATCGGCACCGGGAAACGAGCTGCATCCGAACAGCGTCCGCACGCCCCCCTCGAGCACCCGCCGCGCGATCGCCCCCCAGGCCAGGCGCAGGATGTCGGGGTCGGGCGCGCCGCGCGCGATGCAGAACCGCCCCAGTTCCGCCATCCGTCCGGCACGGGCCGCGAAACCCGAAAGGTCATAGTGCCGCGCGGCATAGGTGTCGGCGAGGTCCGCGGCACCGTCGATGACCGTCAGGCGCGCCGTCGCGACCAGCGCACCGTCCGCCGCCCGCTCTACCAGCAGATGCTGCGCGCGGGCGTCCGCCGCGTCGATGTCGCGCCCGTCCGGCACCCCGGCGGGCCGGAACATGCGGTGCCGAAGCGACTGCACGGCGGCGACATCGGTGTCGGCGCTGCTGAACCGCGCGGCGTACCGCGCCCCGACCGACCCTTGCGTCATCCGTCCCACCCTTGGCGTGCCCCCCGCCGGACCCTAGATACGATGCGACACACGAGACAAGGATATCGAAATGGACAAGGTAGAGAAGACCGAGGACCAGTGGCGCGAGGAGTTGTCGCCAGAGGCGTTCAAGGTCACGCGCAAGCACGGCACCGAACGCGCGGGCACGCATGACAACTTTCCCAAGCAGGACGGCACCTTCGCCTGCGTCTGCTGCGGATTGCCGGTATTCGAGAGCGGCACGAAGTTCGAGAGCGGCACCGGCTGGCCGTCGTTCTACGCCCCCGTCGACGCGCAAAACGTGGGCGAGACGACCGACCGCAGTTTCTTCATGAAGCGCACCGAGGTGCACTGCAACCGCTGCGAGGCGCATCTCGGCCACGTCTTTCCCGACGGTCCGGCGCCGACGGGTCTGCGCTACTGCATCAATGGCGTGGCGTTGAACTTCGAACCCGAAGCCTGAGGTCAGCCGTCCGAGGTCGGCAGGCCGGGATTGAAGTTGCCGATGTTGCCGAGGAGCTGCCGGATCAGGGTCGTGTCGCGCACGCCGCTCGACGTCACACGGCGCGACAGGGCGACGACGCGCCCCTCCTCGAGACCGAAACGTTCGATGTTGGACACGGTGCCCGAGGGCGAGAAACTGATGGCGAGCACCTCACGCGAGACCTCCTGCGGGGCGAAGAAGCCGTAATGCCGGAACTGGCTGGCAATATAGTAGTAGCCGGTTCCGTCCAGCACGCCGCCCGCGGTCGGCGTGCCGATCGCCTCGGATACCGTCTCGCGGGTGTCGACGCCGATCTGGATCTGCGCGAGATCCTGCTCGAGCGGGATATAGCCGTGGTTCCGCACGATCGGCGTGCACGCGCCGATCGCGGCCACAAGGGTCAGCATGCCGATGCCGCGCAGGGCGCGATGCCGCAATCCTGTCGTGCCCATTCGCCCGTCCCCTGCCCTTGTCGCGGCGCGGCGCGCCGTTTACCGGGGCTTACAGCAATGCGCCCACCGCTTTCAAGAAAGGATGCCGCGATGCCGGTCCCGAGCCATCCCGTCCGCCTGTCCGACCTGTCCTCTCGCAAGCCGACCCGCCTGACGCTGGAACCCGACGCGGCAGGGCGCACGGCCATCGCCGAGGATCTGTCGATCCGCGACCTGCCCAAGCTGCGCTTCGTGGTGGAGCTGCGCCCGATCGGGCGCACCGACTGGCACCTGACCGGCGATCTGGGGGCGACGGTCGTCCAGGACTGCGTCGTGACGCTCGATCCCGTGACCACGCGGATCGACGAACCGGTGGAGCGGCGCTACCTCGCCGACATGCCCGAGCCCACGGGCGAGGAAATCGAGATGCCCGAGGACGACACCGCCGAGGCGCTGCCCGCGACGCTCGACCTCGCGGGCGTGATGATCGAGGCGCTGGCGCTCGCGCTGCCGCCCTATCCGCGCCGCCCGGATGCCGAACCTGCCGACACGATCGTGACCGAACCGGGGGTGGAGCCGCTGACCGACGAGAGGATGCGCCCCTTTGCCGGTCTGGCGGGCCTGCGCGACAGCCTCGCGGGGGAGGCCGACGACAAGGAATGACGCCTCGTCCGCCGCCATCCGCTGCGGGTGGACGGGGGCCGCGACACGGTGTAGGACCGCGCGAAACCGCCGATCGATTCAGACATCCGGGGCCACGCGCCCCCTCCATCCCAGCCGAGGTTACGACATGGCCGTCCCGCAGAACAAGATTTCCAAATCGCGCCGCAACAACCGTCGCATGCACGATTCGCTCACCGGTGCGAACCCGAACGAATGCCCCTCCTGCGGAGAGCTGAAGCGTCCGCATCACGTCTGCCCGTCCTGCGGCAGCTACGCCGACCGCGAGGTTATCGCCCAGGCCGACGCGATCGACCTCGACGACGACGCGGCCTGATCCAGGCCATGCCGGACCGGGGATGACCGCGCGGGACCACGACGGCGGGGCGGATGGCGCGCAAGACGCGCCGCTCTGCCTGTCGGTCGATGCGATGGGCGGCGACGAAGGCCCGGCCACCGTCGTTGAGGGCCTGGCAAAGTTCCTGGCCAAGCAACCCCGCGCCCGCGTCCTGCTGCACGGTCCCGAGGCGCGGCTGCGCCCGCTTTTGTCGCGGCAACGCGACGCCGACCGGATCGAGATCGTCGACGCGCCCGACACCGTGTCGATGACCGACAAGCCCAGCCAGGTCATGCGCCATGGCAAGACCACCTCGATGTGGTCGGCCATCGACGCCGTGCGCGACCGCCGCGCCGCCGCCTGCATCAGTTGCGGCAATACCGGCGCGCTCATGGCGGTAGCGATGCTGCGGCTCCGCAAGGCCGAGGGCGTCAACCGCCCCGCCATCGCCTGTCTCTGGCCGTCGCTGGCGGAGGGCCGCTTCAACATCATGCTCGATGCCGGCGCCGATATCCGCGCCGACGAGGATGACCTGCTGACCTATGCGCTGATGGGCGCCTCCTATGCCCGCAACGGCCTCGATATCGCGCATCCGCGGGTCGGCCTGCTCAACGTCGGCACCGAGGACCACAAGGGCCGGGCAGAGCTGAAGATCGCGCATGACCTGATCGCCCGCGCGGCGCAGGGCGGCGCGTTCGACTATGTCGGCTTCGTCGAGGGGGGCGACCTTCCGTCAGAGCGCGTCGACGTGGTCGTCACCGACGGTTTCACCGGCAACGTGGCGCTCAAGACCGGCGAGGGCACGGCCAAGCTGATTTCGACGGCGTTGCGCGACGCGTTCCGCAAGACGCCTCTCAGCCGCGTCGCGGCGTTGCTGGCCACCACGTCTCTGCGCCGCCTGAGCAAGCGCATCGACCCGCGGCGTGTCAACGGCGGCGTGTTCCTCGGGCTTGGCGGCACCGTCGTCAAGAGCCATGGGTCGTCGGACGCGACCGGAATCGCCGCGGCCCTGCACCTTGCCTGGCGCCTTGCCGACAACGGCTTCGCCGACCGGCTCGCCGCGCGGGTCGCGACCGCCGCGGCGATCGCGCACGAGGATCGGCCCGCAGACGTCGACCCGGAGGAGGCGGTGCCCACATGACCATCCGCGCCGTCGTCAGGGGGGTCGGGCACTATCTTCCCGACAGGGTGGTCGAGAACGCCGAGTTCGAGGACAGCGTCGAGACCACGGACGAATGGATCCGCAGCCGCTCCGGGATCGAGCGGCGCCATTTCGCAGCACCCGGAGAGACCACCTCGCAGCTGGCCACCCACGCCGCGCGCGCGGCGCTCGCGGATGCGGGCATCGCGGTCGACGATGTCGACGCCCTGATCGTCGCCACCTCGACGCCCGACTTCACGTTTCCGTCCTCCGCGACGATGGTGCAGGCCGCGCTGGGGATGCGGCACGGCTACGCCTTCGACATCCAGGCGGTCTGCGCCGGCTTCGTCTATGCGCTTGCCAATGCCAACGCCCTGATCGCGTCGGGACAGGCCACCCGCGTCCTCGTCATCGGGGCAGAGACGTTCAGCCGCATCCTCGACTGGTCCGACCGGTCGACCTGCGTGCTGTTCGGTGACGGCGCGGGGGCGGTCCTGCTCGAGGCGCGGGACGGCAATGGCACGATCGCGGATCGCGGCATCCTGGCCACCGATCTCCATTCCGACGGCAGCTACCGCGACCTGCTTTATGTCGATGGCGGCGTGTCCACCGGCACCACCGGCGTCCTGCGGATGCAGGGCAAGGAGGTCTTCCGCCACGCCGTCGAGAAGCTGGCCGAAACCGCGGACGCGGCGCTCGCCTCGGTCGGGCTGGCGGCGGGCGACGTCGACTGGGTCGTGCCGCACCAGGCCAACATCCGCATCATCCAGTCCACTGCCAAAAAGCTGGGCATCGGAATGGACCGCGTCGTCGTCACCGTGCAGGACCACGGCAACACCTCGGCCGCGTCGATCCCGCTGGCGCTGTCGGTCGCCCGCGCGCGTGGCCAGATCGCGCCCGGCGACCTCGTCGTGACAGAGGCGATCGGCGGCGGCCTGGCCTGGGGGTCGGTGGTGCTGCGGTGGTGAAGACGGGCGCGGACCGTGCTGCATTGACCCGCGATTTGCACGCGCATACTGTCGCTTCGGAAACGTAGGGGGTTGACCATGGGTGACAAGACGCTGACGCGCATGGACCTGGCCGAGGCCATGCACGAAGAGGTCGGACTGTCGCGCAACGAAAGCGCCGACATCGTGGAATCCATCATCGGCAAGGTCTCCGACGCGCTGGTGGCGGGAAACTCGGTCAAGATCTCGTCTTTCGGCACGTTCTCGCTGCGCGAGAAGGCCGAGCGTGTCGGCCGCAATCCCAAGACCGGCGAAGAGGTGCCGATCCACCCGCGCCGCGTCCTGACGTTCCGCGCGTCGCACCTGATGAAGGATCGCGTCGCGGCCGGCAACCAGGGCTGAGGCGCGCGCCGTGGCCAAGTCCAACGACGCATTCCGCACCATCGGCGAGGTGTCGCAGACCCTCGACACGCCCGCGCATGTGCTGCGGTTCTGGGAAAGCAAGTTCAGCCAGGTCAAGCCGGTGAAACGGGCCGGTGGACGCCGGTACTACCGCCCCGACGACGTGGCGTTGCTCGGCGGGATCAAGGCGCTGCTGCACGACGACGGCATGACCATCAAGGGCGCGCAGAAGCTGCTGCGCGAAAAGGGCGTGGCACATGTCTGCGCGCGCCGTCCCGCCACCGCCGACGAGCCGCGGATGCGCGACGTGACGCCGAAGACCGACGCGGCCCCCGCCACCCCCCCGGACCCGAGCGACGACTGGGCCCCGATCGCGTTCCCCGAACGGCCAGACCCCGTGCCCCCGGCACCGCCGGCGAACGACGACGCCCCAACGAACGCCCCGGCGGACACCCCGACGGTCGCACAGGCGCCCCCCGCCCCCCGCGTTTTACCCGACATCCCCGACGAGGGGTCCGCCACCGGCGCGCCCGGCATCCGCACCGCGATCCTGCGCGCCGATGGCCGCCGCCTGCGCGGCCGCGCCGCCCGGATCGCCCCCATCGTCGAGCGGCTCGTGACGTTGCAGGACTGGATGAACAGCCCGTTCCGCTGACGCTTTTCCGCCTTGCCCTTCGCCGCCTAATGGGTCAGAACGCGGCCTAGTCGGGCTATGGCGCAGCCTGGTAGCGCGTCCGTCTGGGGGACGGAAGGTCGCAGGTTCGAGTCCTGCTAGCCCGACCAATGCAATCGCCCGCCGAGGTCCGCCCGGCGGGCGTTTTCATGTGCGAGGGGGGCTGCGATGATCCATGACGGCGTGCTGGCGGACCACCAGATCCGCGACCTCGTGGCGGCCGGACACATCCGCGCCCCCGCTTCGCTCGCGGACGGACAGGTGCAACCCGCATCGCTCGACCTGCGGCTGGGCACGCGCGCCTACCGTGTGCGCGCGTCCTTCCTGCCCGGCCCCGACCGCACCGTGGCGGACCGGCTTGCCGATGTGACCATGCACGAAATCGACCTGTCGGGCAGCGCCGTCCTGGAAAAGGGCTGCGTCTATGTCGTGCCGCTGATGGAATCGCTGGCGCTGCCGGACGGCATGTCGGCGGCGGCGAGTGCGAAATCCTCGATCGGGCGGCTCGATCTGCTGACGCGCGTCATCACCGACCGGGGCGAGGCGTTCGACAGCGTCCCGGACGGCTATGCCGGGCCGCTCTATGTCGAGATCTTTCCACATTCGTTTTCGGTCGTGGCGCGGGCGGGGCAGATGCTCAACCAGATCATCTTTCGCCGCGGGCAGACCGCGCTGTCGGACGACGACCTGCGCGCGCGCCATGCTGTCGCACCCATCGTCGACGGACCGGCGACGATCTCGGGGGGACTGGGCTTCTCGGTTGACCTGCGCCCGCGGGGCACCGACCTCGTCGGCTACCGCGCCAAGCCGCATACCGGCGTGATCGACCTGTCGAAACTCGCCCATTACGACCCCGCCGACTACTGGGAGGACATCCGCACCACCCGCGGCTGGATCATCCTCGATCCCGGCGCGTTCTACATCCTCGTCAG
>Ga0115567_10007524_pt1 | contig 10331 bp, 7 predicted proteins | sample COGITO_mtgs_1204_2_FD_88679 | JGI IMG/M metagenome (GOLD analysis project Ga0115567, IMG submission 88679) | Pelagic marine microbial communities from North Sea - COGITO_mtgs_120412 | ecosystem: Environmental > Aquatic > Marine > Epipelagic | place: Germany:Helgoland, sampling site Kabeltonne... | reverse complement strand
TGAGCTGCAAAGACTGCCACGATCCCCACAGCCTCAAGCTCAAACACGAAGGAAATGCCCTCTGTGCACAGTGCCACGACCCAGCAGTTTTCGACACCAAGACGCACCATTTCCACGATGACAACGCGGGTGCCCAGTGCACCAACTGCCACATGCCGGAGCGCGTGTACATGGGAGTGGATTGGCGCGCCGACCATAGCATCCGGATCCCTCGCCCGGATCTCACGGCGTCGACCGGCTCGCCGGATGCCTGTAGCCGTTGTCACGATGACAAGCCGCTGGCCTTTAGTGTCGATGCCTTTCGCAACTGGTTCGGCGAGGACAAGCCAGACCATTTCGGGACCACCCTGGCCGACGTAAGGAAGAACGTCCCGGATGCCTTGACGCGCCTCGTGGCAGCCTGCCAAAACCGCGAACTCCCGGACCTGGCCCGGGCGACGATGGTGGCCGAGCTGATTCGCTACGATTCCCCGAAGGCCCGGCAGGCAATTGAATTCGCGCTGCGGGACGAGAGCCCGCTGGTGAGGCGTGCTGCGGTCAATGCTCTGGCAGAGGCCGCTCCCCCGGCGCTGCTCGTGCCCCTCCTGCGTGATCCAGTGGCAGGGGTCCGCACCGCAGCAGCGGCCGTTCTGGCCCCGCAGTCCGCACAACTCGTGGGTGCCCACCAAGAGGCCTTCATCGAGGCCAAGCGCGAGCTGATCCTCGCAACGGCCTACACCGGGGACATGCCAGGAAGCCGGCACAACTTAGCGAATCTCTACGCTGCAGTCGGAGACCATGAGGCCGCTGAGGCGCAATACCGAGCAGCCTTGAAGCTGGACGCCCGCTTTGTCCCCGCGGGTATGAATCTCTCGGTAATGCTCAGCCAGCAGGGGCGCAATGAGGAAGCCCGCAAGCTCCTCGAGGGCATCGTTGCCAACGACCAGAATTTTGGCGAAGCTGCATTCTCACTGGGGTTATTGCAAGCAGAGATGCGCGACTATCCAGCGGCCGTCGAATCCCTCCGTAAGGCCACAGTTCTGATGCCTCAGCACGCCAGAGCATTCTATAATCTCGGAAACCTAGAGTCCTTCTTAAAGCACAACGACGCTGCAGAAAGCGCGCTGAATACTGCCTTCTCCCTGCAGCCGGGAAACCCGCAGATCGTCCACGCCCTCGCTCAGTTCTATGTCCAGTCTGGGGACATCCAGGGTGCGAAGCTGCTGCTGGGCAGACTCGGGCACCATCCGCAAATCGCGCAGCAACTGGCTGCCGCCATCCAGGCGATGGAACACTAGAATGTCGAACAGCCAACCCGGAATCCCCAATTGCCAAATGAACACAGTGGAGCACTTCCGCTAACCTTGGTGATTGGACAATCCCTGCTGGCTATTGGGTATTCATGTCCTTTTTTCACTGGCGCAGTGCTGGCAGTTGGGCAGCAGTGAGTGCCGAACCCCGTTGCAGTCCGCACAGCTTTCGAACAGCGCGGTGCCACAAGCCGGGCAGGCATATGGCTCATTTTCCTGCTCACTTTGCGGCAAGATGATTTTATGGACAGTCCGCCTGGTCCAGAATAGAAACTTGCGCGGGCCAATCCGAATTGGGTACTCGCAGATTGGGCACAGAAACCGCTCGTAGGCCTCGCGGTATTGCTTGGTCAACCACTCCGTTTTCGGGAATGCGACCACCCGGATGAAATAGACCAGCAGCTTTGCTACTGCCACAAGCAGCACCAGAATTAGGATATACTTGAAGTACCTGGACGGAAAATACTCATGGATCACGCGAGAGACTTTTAGCAGCGTTGCCACGCCGTAGCCCAGGAACAATGGAAAGTAAATGCTGCTGCGCTTGCGGAGCAACAGAAATGCCCCAGCGGCTAATAACGGAATCAGAATCAGCAGTTGAAAGCAAGCCAGGCGCATCTGGTGTTTCGCCCGTAGCTGACGGTACTCCTCCTGTGCAGGCTTTCGCTGTTTTTCCAGCAGTCCTTCGGTGGCCAGCTGGTCGGCGGCCAGGGCACGCTTCTGCTCAGTCAACGTTGAAAGCTCGATATTGTGAGCCTGATACTGCTTTTGGCTTTCCAGGAAGTGCGACAGACTGCTGGACAACGTCTCCTGCTCCGTGGCGGAAAGTGCCACCGACTTTTGGATCGAAAGCTTCTGCAGCTCGATCAGTTGATTGATGGTCTTCTGCAGATTCCGGGAGCTGTCGCTCACCAGCTTCAATTCGGCCTGCTTGTTCGCGATGTTGCGCGCAACCCTGCCTAAGTCGCCATTCAGCCGCTGCTGCTTTGTGACCAGCTTCTGGTCGACATGGGCCTTCTCGATCACATCATACTGAGGCCCGGCGATGGACTGGATGTCTTTTACCAAAAAGCCGAGGACCCAGTAGACTAAAACCGCGAAAATCGCGGTGAACAGTCGAATCAAAAATCGGTGAACCCAGGGCCCTTTTGGCTGTGCCTTCGAACTCATCTCCGCCCTCCCCTTCCCGTGCTTGTTCGCCTGCTGATCAACGTATCGGCTTGGGGCGGATTTGCAAAGAATTGCGGCCGGCAAGCTAGTAAAAAAGGATCGACTCGAGTCGATCTTTTCGGTCCTTCCGCCAAACGGCTTTAACCGATTCCCAAGTCTGTGTCGCAAGGGAGTAGAGCGGCGCCGTATATGGTCAAAGAGGCCGCAACTGAGAGGCATAGACCGAAGACTCAATCTGGCGAAAGTGTGGTACATGTGGGCGCAGGTGCAGACGGCATGGCGACGCCCCCACGCCCACCGCCATGTAAATACACCAGCAGCGGCCATTCCTGTGCAGGATCGTAGTTCTTCGGCACATAGAGTGCAGCGGTCCGCTCCTGGCCGGCGACCATGGACGGCAGATTCACGATGTCGGCACTGCCTGAATAGCCGGAAAAAGCGAAGAGCCCCAAGAGAAGTGAGGCACAAAAGCATTTCATGAGTGAGTCATCCTATCGACGCGGCGGCAAAACAGTCGCCAAGCCGAAGAGAGCGAAGGGCTATCAGTCTGAGGACTGATAGCCCTGAAGGTAGGGGGGCAGCACCCGTCTGTAGTCTGGTTAGTCCAAGACCCCTGGCAACATGCCAAGCGGGAAGGCAGCCGGTTGGACGCAGGTGCTGTCCAATTCTACCATCTTGCCTTCGTTGGACGACTTCTCGTAGGCATGCATGATCTCCAACACGTGATAGGCAAGTGTGCCGTCGCAGCGATGCGGCCGATCAGCCTGAATGGCCTGCGCCATATCGGCGACGCCAATGCCGCGCGAGTTGTCGCTGTAGCCATGGCTAAAAGCGGTGTCCTGCCAGTCCGGATTGCCCGGCCGGAAGACGCGTACCGGACCACCGAAGGTGTTGGGATCGGGAGCCTGCAAGCTCCCGTCGGCGCCATAGATCTCGATGGGGCTGTGCGTATGGCGATGTACGTCAAAGCTGACGCCTACCGTCACCACGCTGCCATTGGCGAAGACAAGCGTCCCGCTGTTATGCGTAGGGACATCCACCGGCAAGGCTTCCCCAAAGTGTTCCTTGCAGGTGGCTATGCGCGATTTGTAGCCTTTGGAGGTCACCGCAAAGACCTGCTTCACGGGACCAAGCAGATGGACCAGCGCGGTCATGTAGTACGGGCCCATGTCGAACATAGGACCGCCGCCAGCCTGGTAGAAAAAGGCTGGATTCGGATGCCATGACTCTGGGCCGCGGCCCATCATGAAGACCGTCCCCGATAGCGGGCGTCCGATCCAGCCATCGTCGATGAGTTTGCGGCAGGTCTGGTAGCCAGCACCGAGAAAGGTGTCCGGCGCACAACCCACGCGCAGCCCCTTGGCTGCAGCTGCGTCGATGACCCGCTTACCGTCTGCCAAGGAAACCGCCAAGGGTTTCTCGCAGTGGACGTGTTTGCCTGCCGCCAACGCTTGGAGGCTCACTTCCGCGTGCACGGCAGGAATCGTCAGGTTGATGACGATGTCAACTTCCGGCATTGCCAGCAGTTCGTCCACAGTGACGGCGCGCACACCATATTCTTCCGTAGCCTTGGTCGCCGCCTCCAGGTTAATGTCTGCGCAGGCGACGATCTCCACCGCCCGAAACATGGCGCAGCCCTTGAAGTAGGCGCCGGATATATTGCCGCAGCCAATGATGCCAATGCCCATCTTATCGTTTGTCGACATTGTGAATCTCCTACTTGCGCCCTTGGGCGATGCCAGTGGTCGTCAAGTATGTGTAGCTCTCCTGCACGGCTTTCATCATGTCGCCGTCGTAGCTGTCGAGTTCCACGACGACGTATTCCGCGTGGGCAGCAACTGCGGCAGCTGCTTTAAGATCGACCTGGCCAGCACCAGCAGGAAGAAAAGGCGTGGAACTGCTTACCATAATTTTGCCGTCTTCGGTCTCTGCTTCGGTGAACTCGCCGTCCGCCGTGACGATGCCATCCTTGAAATGTAGCAGCTTGCCACGCACCCCGATCTCCTGGACAAAGTCGACGGGTACTCGCCCCGCCCGCGCCACCCAGAAGAGATCGGCTTCCCACAATACCGTGTCAGGAGTGTGGGCCAGAAAGGTGCGGTAGCCGGGCTGGCCATCGATATCGGCGAGATCCCAATCATGGTTGTGATAGCCAACCTGCAGCCCGTGCTGCGCTGCGAACTCTGCAGCTTCGCTGTACAGCTCCGCCAGCGCCTTGATCGAGTCAACGCTTTTGAAATCCTCGCAAAAGTTCGGCGGGCACCCGGTCACCAGATACTTGTGCCCCATGGTCAGCGCATCATCGATGACCTGGTTCTTCTTGTCGCCGACCGGCAGCGCTGTGTGGCAGGACGGCGCTTTCAGCCCGAGTTCCTCGAAGAGCTTGGCCGCTTCGGCCACTGATGATCCAGGATAGCCCGCAGGCTCGACGTTCTCGAAGCCCATCTCGGCGATGGCGCGAATCGTTCCCTCGTAGTCGGCGGAAGCCTGCTGGCGGACACTATAAAGCTGGACAGAAATTTGCGGGATCATTGTATCTCCTTTTGACGAAAACCACACATATCGCGGTGATATTCCCAAGAGTATCGCCTATGACATGTACGTCAATTGACAATTTCTATGATTTTGAGACAAACAATGCGAGCAGCCCTTGAGAGCATGGCATACTACACGAGCCCCCGCGGCGGGGCGCCGGCGCCGTACCTCGTCACACAGCGCAGTCTGCTTCTCGAGTTGATCACCGCGGGTGCAGTCTACGCGCCCGACAGCGGTCGACTCTGCTCGCCTGGTTGGGTGTTTGTCCATCGCGCTGGCGAGAAAACGGTCTGGCGGACAGCCCCCACGGCGCACTATGAATGCCTGACCGCAGCCTGGGAGTCTGCCCATGTCGTGCGACACGAATCATGGCCACGCGCCTTTCGCTGGCTCAATCCAGAAACCGCCGTCACTTTCGCGCATGAAATGCTCCACGCATTCCATCACACCGAAGTCGATCGCGAGATCCTCGGGGATTTGCTGTGGAGCCGCCTGCGATTTGAGCTCGACCGCTTCAGGCGCCAGGAAAGTCGAGCGGATATTCCGTCGCGCGTGTCTGAAGTCATGGCCTACATCGACAAGCACTTCGCGCAGACGCTCAACATGGACATACTGGCGAACCATGTCGGCCTGAGCGCATCGCATCTGCACGCCCGCTTCCGCGAGTTCGTCGAGATGACGCCACATCAATACGTAATCCGTCGCCGAATGCAGGCGGCGCGCCATCGACTCGCCACGTCCATGGCGCCGATCAAGCGAATTTCTGCCGACGTCGGCTACGCCAACACCGAGAGCTTCTGCCGCGCTTTCAAGCAGCACTTTGGCATGACGGCTGCTGCCTACCGACGTAAATACATGATCTACAGGTAGAGCTACAGCGCAAGCCCCCCCGTAGCGAGCTCCAGAACTCAGACGGTTGTCCCAAGTAATGGCCGACAGCCAACAGCCGGAGTCAGGAGAGCACCAAAAACTGCTCGTAATTCAGAGCATATCACTTTGGAGGGAACAGGCCGGGTTCAACCTGGGACGTCTGAGACCTGGAGCTCCTCTCCAGCCTTCCCCTACTTCTGAGCTTCCTGTCAAAAAGCGGGGTCGTCGCGTGCCGCGTTATACAGGGAGGCCGGAGAGGTCCAATCTTCAGCTTTGGGAACTCAGAGCAGGTCGCGGGCTTTCACGCGCTGATATTGGCTCACCAGCTGGACCATTACATCTTACGAGCGAGATCAAGGACCAACATGCCGCGACGGCGCAAATCACGAGCCGTTTAAGCCGCAGAGAAGTCCGATAGGAGGCCCAGCGCTCTTACCAAGTGCGTGTCTGCCGCTGACCGTGCCGTTGGCGCTGTAATCGGATTATCATTTTGCTCACCCGGCCCGGCGCTGAGCCCCTCGCTTCCATGAGGCGCTTCAATACGAGCTTTCTCTCGGTAGCAGAAGATCGATGCCGCAACACCAATGATTGTCGCAGACTTGATAAGGGCCAAGACATTAGCAATTTATAGCAACTCGCAAATACTGGATTCGAGGGACACACGCTCGTACTCAGGCCCAAGCAGACTGTCTTGCGTCACTGCCGTAGTATGCCAAAGGCTACGGTGTAATCTCCGAACTCCTCAGAAACATTTTCGGAAGCCTGATTGGTGAGCGACAACAACGATGGAACACGTAAAAGACAATCGAATGCCCCCGTCAGGACGCATTGCGGGGCAGCATTGTCGCGCAGCTTTTACCAGAAACGTGGGAAGGTCAGGAAGAAAGAAGCACGGGAGCCTAAAGGCAAACTCGCATCTACTGCGAACACGCCTTTCGGACGTCTTGAGATCTAGGCCTCCCGCGCGGTCGCTGTCCGGCCGCAACGAATGGAGTGCTCTGGGTTGCGCTATTTCTCAAGTAGCGTCGCGAATCCCAGGCGGGATCAACGACCGCCGTGAACAATGAGCCAGCGCTTGGGCCGTCTGCTCATGCCGCTGACGAGCCAGATGGCCGCCACTGTGCTCCGCGAGAATCGCGAGAATGTCCTGTGGTGCCAGATCGCCTCCGCCTAAGCGACTGCGCGCGCGAAGCTCTACCGAAAGTTCCCGAAAATCCGCCGGACTGAAGGCTGCCGTTTGTTCCTGAAACCTCTCTCGTTCCGGTTTTGCGAACTCCGCAAGCTGGATATCGCTCCGCTCCAGCACATGCCGCACGAAGTCTTCCCGATCTTCCCCTTCCGGGTCAAAAATCGGCAAGTGCAGTCCACAGCGACCGCTGCGTTTTAGGTCCGGCGCCAAGTTGTCTGGCCGAGCCGTCATCAGCACCCAGACGATTCGCCCCCGATTGCGCGGATCGCCCATCATCTTGATCACATTCCCGAATAAGCGCTGCTCGGTATCATGGCTGTCACCACCAGGCCGAGCAAAAACCGTGTCTGCCTCATCGACCAGGATGATCACATTTCCCAGCACCTCTAGGACATTGCGGATCTTCTCGAAGATCTGATCCGTCTCACCAAAAAGAGAGCCGCGCAAGTTTTTCAGCACGAGCACGACGCGGTCACAGGCGTTGGCCCAGGCCAGCATGACGTAGGTCTTGCCCACGCCATTCGGGCCACTGACCAGAATTCCAACCGGTGCAATCTCCGGATCGCCGCTCCGCAACGCATCGGTCACGCGCGCCAACTCCTGCTTCAACGCGCGATTCCCCACTACGTCATCCATGCTATGCGCTGGGCGCACCAACTCGATGTGATCCCCCAGGCGGCTTTCCAGCAGGCGGTTCAGATGCTGTGCAAAATCCCGTCGCTGCACACGGCTGTTCTGGTAGCTGCCGCCCCGCACGATCTGCTGCATCCCCAGGAGCGTCATTCCTGCGCCTAGCTCGGCGAATTCCTGCTGCGATCCGGCCAGCTTCAGCGAGGAATCGTGACGCAGGCAATGACGGAGAAAGCGCTTCCGCTCGGCCACATCCGGCAGTGGGAGGTGAAGGGGGAGCATGTGCGGGAGTCGACGCAGCTCAGCATGCACCGCGCTGCTCGTTTCCGCAATACACAGCACCAAGTGCGGAGAATCCAGAAATTCCTGATCCGTCAGCCACTCTTTGAAGAAGATGAGGCGTTGCCGCTCAACATCCGTCATCTGCGACGACGCACGATCCGGCAACAAGCTCTCGCAATGTTCTAGCACGACGCTTACCGTCACGCCAAGCCGTGAAGCTCCTCGACAGATCTTGCGCAACAGCACGAGGGACGGCAGAATCATCGCTGAGCTTTTCGACAGTGCTTCGCCAAAGCTGCTCGTGGCCAGCTCCTCCTCTCCCTTCTCGAACAAGGCACGATAGCAACGCAGGGCCAATGCAAGCCGCGGCTCCGACGTATCCGGATCCACGGGCGCTTGAAATTCGATGCCGGTAGCAATGTTATAGACGATCACCAGTCTCGCGTCACCGCCGAGCCTTTGGGCCAGATACTCCTGTAATGGCAGATAGTGCGTGCCCTCTCGGTCTGACAACCACGGGCAACGGAACACGTCAAAGACGTTCCCGGTAAGGATAAACTGATTGGTCTGGCGCGAGTTGTACGCTGCGCGCAGCGAGGCCATGAATGGCAGGTCATCGCTCATTCGCTACCGCCAGCTCGCTGCAGGTCAGGCATGAAAGTCAGGCTAAAGATTTCGGGCGGCAGCACCGCTCTCGGCTTCGCTCTGTTCCGCCGCCGACGGGGCTTTGGCCTGGGCTTCCGCAAGCATCGCTGCGAAGACGTCGTTTGCCTCAGTCTGGGCGCCAGCCTGTAGCAGCTCTTCGTCCAAGCCTTGCTCCTCGACGGCAGGCGCAGCGAGCTCACCGGACAGCTTGGCTTGGGCGAGCAGTGTTGCCCGCCGCGTTTCGATCGCCTGCAAGTTGCGATCATCCAAATTTGAACTCAGCGCATTCAGGCGGTCATTCAGCGAGATGATCTGCTGGCTGCTGACGATATCAGCGATCGCCGCCGCCTCGCGGTTGCCTAGGTCCTTGATCCGGCTGTCCATCTCCTGCAACTTCGAGCGGTAGTTCCCCACCTTGCCGCGCATCCCTTCGATCTCCTCCTGCAACGCATCCATTTGCGCATCAAGGCCCTGATCTTGGGCGTACAACGCATTGAAAGCCTCCTGATACTTCGGCTCATTCGTCTGCTGGTACTTCAGCACCGCGCCCTGCATCTTGGTCTTTACCTCCTGCTGCTTGGTCGCGAGCTCCTCGCTCGAATTTCGTTTCTGCTCGAGCACCATCATCAGCTGGGCGACGGCCTCGCGGACCTCGCTGTATTGCTTGGTCCACTTCTCCCTAGTCTTCGAGAATGTCGTTCGAACTCCACCTGGCGTGGTTAGCATTTTGTCGGTGGCGCCATCGACGTCCCCTCCGATTAACCCACCAAGGGTGACTATATAACGATATATCGACCCGAACATACCCATGGTATCAGGCTCCTTCACAAGGTTTTGGCGTAGCCGTCAAGATAACGGAAAAGAGAACGAAAGCAAAGGCAACTAGCACGGGTTAGGAGGATCGCTCCCCGCGCCACGGCCGCCGCCGAAACAGACTACCATGGAGCGAAGACGGCACCAATTCTTTCGAACATGCAGCTTTGCCGCATCGGTCCCTGCAATTTTGTGATCCTCTCTCGCTTCAGCCCCAAGTCTCGGTATAGTACGGCATTGCTGAACACAGACAAAGGGTGACCCCAATATGAGGCATGTGATTGTAGCGCTGACAACAATTCTGTTGCTGGCGACTACCGCAACAGCGGTGGAAATGGACTGGAAACCAGAGTCCAAGTGGCGTCGCGGCAAGGGGACGACTGTAGCGTCCCTGATTCGCAAAGCCGAGACCGCTGAAAAGCGCGGCCAATTTAAACGTGCGATCAAGATCTACGCGGACATCGAGACGAGGTCTGTGAACCTGCGGAATCGCGCCAAGGCCGTTGTCATGCAGGGCATCTGCTACGACCGTCTGGGTAAGCCACACCCGGCCGCGGACAAATTCGCGCGGGCCGTAGATGAGTTCGGGACCTTCATCCCGTTCGCAGTCGTTCAGCAACACCAGATCGACATCGCGAACCGCTTTTATTTTGGAGAGAAAGAGCGGATGATGGGCTTGGCATTCTCCAACGTGGACAAGGCGTTGGAGATTTACGACAGCGTCGCCGAGCACGCCCCCTACGGTGCCCTGACTCCCACCGCCCTCTACCGCGGGGGCTTGATCGCCCAGCAGCTCAAAAACTATGGCGGCGCGATCGAGCGATTCGAAAAGCTACTCAAGCGGTTCCCGCCTAACCATTCGCTTGCCGTTGACACCCGGGTAGATCTGGCAAACACGCTCCTGCTCT
>Ga0115567_10007523_pt1 | contig 10333 bp, 11 predicted proteins | sample COGITO_mtgs_1204_2_FD_88679 | JGI IMG/M metagenome (GOLD analysis project Ga0115567, IMG submission 88679) | Pelagic marine microbial communities from North Sea - COGITO_mtgs_120412 | ecosystem: Environmental > Aquatic > Marine > Epipelagic | place: Germany:Helgoland, sampling site Kabeltonne... | reverse complement strand
TACCGCAAAGGAATTAAGCAAAACAAAAGATACCTCTGAAAGCGTACAAGATGAAATTATAGAAATGGCAGAAAATCTAAAAAGCTTTCTCAATTCTCAAGATGTATCCGAAAAAGATAAATTAGATAAAGCACAGGAAATAGTTGATGTAGCAGATGATTTAGTAGAAGGAATTCTTCCAGAAAAGTCTAAATATAAAGGTGTACAAGACCTAAGTTTACTGGCCGAAAAGCCACCTGAACGAATAATGGAAGGTTTGTTTGCCCAACCCCCATCATCTAACACTCAGGGGACTTCTAGAGGAATACGCATGTAGTATAAAAGTCTGTAATGATAACTAATTAGTCATTACCCTATATATACTAATGGCCCAAGGTGTTTTGGCTTAGATTAACGTATTAGAGAAATTTTTGTGGTTCAAATTTCAAGATGAGTACTATATAAATATAGTACTCATCTTGAAATAATTGATGAGAAATTTAGTCAATCGCAGATAGTAAAATTTATTTCGCCCTTGGCTTACTGGTTTCAAAAATGTCAAACAGGAATTGGTGCTTCTTGCATATAAAAAGATTGGTAATATTTTTAGAGATATTTTACTCAAAACTACTTTGACAAGGATTATTCTATATACCGATACGTCTTATGTTTGAGGTTTGATGCTCAAGTCATCTATAATTTTGGGGATTAAATATTATACGAGGGCAAGCTACGTGACCCTCACATACGATATTTCGTTGTACGGCAAATTTTGATCATAGCTTCCCCTGCAACCTGAGCGGTTTTTGTCCTTTTTAGAAAGCGCATGAGAAGCTGGTATAGAGAAGCTATTATTATAATCGGTAAATATACTTAGTACAGAATACAGAATGGGACAGAACCATCCTTGCAGATCTAAATCGCTACAAATCAATGTATTTTTAGCCGCTACAGATGAGCTAAAAGAAAATGATATAGAAGCTAAAAGTACCGTTTGATAAGTCACGCTACTGGCTCAATTATTTCTTTCAATTAGTCCAATATAGAAATGTATTAGTATGGGGTGACTATTTAAACCGAAGGTAAGCGTGCTATTAGCATTATAAATTGTTGTAGCTAGGCCTTATGTAAGAAATAGGGAGTTTAAAATATCAGGAATACGTATTGGCTTATGGGTTGTACCGTCTAGAAAACACCATACCGTACTGGCAGATACTAAGAGCGTATTGTCCCGCTTCCTATAAAATGCTACAACTCTAGTGCACCTAACGCCACTACTTTTAGTAATATGAGTTTTAATTATAATCTCCTCATGAATACAAGCAGCCTGTTTGTACTGAATCGTATGCGTTAATACCACCCAAATATAGTTTTCCTTATAAATAGCAGGAGCTACAGCTGCCCAATGATCTTTAGATATATCTTGAATCCATTGTACGTACCGCACATTGTTTACGTGTTTTAATTCATCTAAATCGTCCGTAGAAACAACTAGACTCTTCTCGTAAACCACTTATTGTTTTTTATGAATTTGTACTTCAAAAAGGACATCCCATTCTTTACCAGTCACAAAAAAAGTATTTCTTCCTTTGTGATAAGCAATTCCGTTTAATACCTGATCTTTCGGGTTCCAGTTGGTAGGCTTTTTAATTCTTTTACTTAAACCACCAAAATTAACAACACCATCCAAGGCACCTGTCTTGCTATCAATAATCATTACACTCGGTTTTTGGTAAACATTAGCATATAGTTTTCCGTTGTGGTACTCCAGCTCGTTTGCTTTGTTCAGAATAGCGGTGTTTGTTGTAATTTCTATATGCCCTTCTTCTTTAAGTGTATCCTTATTTAAAAACCAAATTTTTTCAGTCCCATCGCTTTTATAAAGCTTGGTGCCATCATTTGCTAAGCCCCAACCCTCTACACTTTTACCATACTGGAAATTATTGCGTTTCTCCATGGATGCAAGATCATACATAAAGCCCACTTTACTCTGCCAAGTTAATTGGTAAATAGTACTGTCCATTATGGTAATACCTTCGCCAAAATAAGAGGCATCTAAGGGTACCTCTCTTATAATCGCTCCCGTTTTATAGTCTATAGCTCTCAATACAGATTTCCCTCTTTTTCCAGTTCCCTCATAAAGGATATCCTTACTAAATTCTAAGCCTTGGGTGTAACTGTTAGGGTCATGCTTAAATTCATTTATTACGGTGTAGGTATAAATCTGTGGGGCTTTATTATTTAGCACCTTAATTTTTTTTGTAGCCGTATGGGTTTCGCCATTTGAGAAGACTGTTGCGGTAAGCACCTTATTTCCTAAGCTAGTTACAGCAAATTGTAGGCTATCATTTTTAATAGCTAGGGTATCTTTATCAATAGTATAGACTACTCTTTCTATAGTTAAATTCTCTTTATTTCTTAGGGCTATAATATGTCTACTATCCTTAGTAATATTCTTAGCATTCAGGATTATCTCAAAAAGAGGTTTTTTCTCTAGATGCTCACTTTTACAAGAAGAAAGAGTTAGAATTAAAATGACTAAAAATACAAATGGTTGGTACCTCATTAGTGTAGTTTACTATAATTTTTACTAAAGGAAATACTTTTTTTTAGAAAATAAAAATTGCTGTTCTTTTTAAAAAGATTGTATATTTGCCTTGGGCAAGTCCTACACGATCAGCTCCCTTAGAATCCCCCAGGGTGGGAACGCAGCAAGGGTATTTGGTTGTAGCGGTGCGATGTAGGTAGCTTGCCTTTTTTTTTTACACTACAAGGTGATTTACTTCTTTCTTCACGGTGTTTTTTATTTACTACAAACACGATAATTATTTCTTATATATGGGTAAAGTTGTCTTAATCACCGGAGCTTCTTCAGGCTTGGGAAAAGCAATTGCATTGTACCTAGTTTCTAAAAATTATCATGTCTATGGCACTACTAGAAACCTAGCCAATTATAAAGATTTTAAAGATTTTCCGCTTTTACAGGTAGATGTAACCAAGCCAGAAACTATTACTGCGGCTATTTCTACCATTATTAGTAAACATAAAAAAATAGATGTTTTAATTAATAATGCTGGGGTGGGAATTACGGGTGCTGTAGAAGAAACAGCCACCAGTGAAGTAAAAAATGCTTTTGAGACTAATTTTTATGGCGTTTTAAATACCATACGTGAAGTGTTACCACAAATGCGTACACAACAAGATGGTTTTATTTTAAATATAACTTCCATTGCAGGATATATGGGTTTGCCCTACAGGGGCGCCTATTCTGCTACTAAAGGAGCGTTAGAGCTAGTGACGGAAAGTCTGCGTTTAGAAACCAAGCAGTTTGGTATACGCGTAGCATGTTTGGCACCAGGCGACTTTACTACCAACATAGCAGCAGGACGTTTTCATGCTCCTGTGGATAAGAATTCTCCGTATTTTTTGGAGTACAGTAAAACGCTAGAAACTATTAATACCGATGTGCAAAAAGGAGGCGATCCTAACCAAGTGGCACACAAAGTTTTTAAGATCATCAATACTAAAAATCCTAAGACACATTATAAGGTAGGTTCCTTTTTACAAAAATTTTCTATTGTTTTAAAAAGAATTTTACCCGACACGTTATTTGAAGCTATGTTGCTAAAATATAGTAGCGATTAGCTTTTTGTAGCGATATCTACTTACAATAATATAAACTTCAATTGTAATTCTCAAGAGTTCTATACACGGAGTATTATTTGAAATATTAGACGATTAATATTCTGATTAGGTTTTGATACTATTCTATCCAATAAAAAAATAGCTATCCTTTTTTATTTTTCGGATGCTTTTTCTGGAAGGTATAATGATGCTAGAATACCCATCAAAAGAGCGGCAGCTATAACACTTAACGATACCCACTCTGGTAAATGAACATAGTGAGAAATAAGCATCTTAACGCCTACGAAGGCTAAAATAACAACAAGACTGTAATTAATATATCTAAATTTCTCAAGCATTCTTGACACTAAGAAGTACATAGAGCGCAAGCCTAGAATTGCTAAAATATTGGAACTAAATACAATAAAGGGGTCTGCGGTAATGGCTAATATTGCAGGAATACTGTCTAAGGCAAAAAGAATGTCTGTAAGTTCTATAACTAAAAGTGCCACAAATAGGGGAGTGGCGGCCTTTACCCCATTATTTTTAACAAAAAAATCATGTCCGTTTATGGTGGTGGTTATAGGATAAATTTTTGCTAGCTGTTTAAATACGAAAGAGTCTTTTGGTTCAAATGCATGCTCATCATTTTTAAGCATTTTAAAAGCCGTGTAAAGTAGGAATATACCAAAAATATAAATAATCCATTCGAATTTGGTAATTAGCGCAACACCAAATAAGATCATTAATGCTCTAAAAATAATCGCCCCTAAAATTCCCCAGAACAATACGCGGTGTTGGTAGATAGCTGGAATATTAAAAGCTGAAAATATTACTGCAATCACAAAAACATTATCTATACTTAAGGAAAGCTCTATAAGATAGCCTGTAATATATTTTAAAACAGCATCATTGGCTGTTAGTCCTGTAGGATTTTCAATCAGACCATCGGAAAATAACCAATAGATAACACCGCTAAAGGCAAATGCTACGGTAACCCAGATAGCTGTCCAAATTCCAGCTTCTTTAGATTTAATTACATGTTCTTCTTTATGAAAAACACCAAGATCTAATGCTAAAAAAAGAATAATACAGAGAATAAAAGCGATCCAAACCCACATAGCTATTTATTTATAAGGATATAAATGTAGGAATCATTTTATCATTTCTTTTACTATCTGTTACTAAGGTTACACGTATCCCTAATTTTTATAACCTTAAAGAAAGTTTAATCGAATTTTCGAAATGGATACCTTTAAAAGTATCGTTAGATCAGCTTATTTATACTGAAAATTAAAAAGCATTCACAATTTGAGCATTTGCTCAAATTGTGAATGTTTTGGTATACTTAAATTTGAAGAACTAGGATCTCTAGTGCGTACTCATTTTATCTTTTCGTTTCTTTAACTGACGTTCTAAATCGCTAATAGTTTCTGAGATGGAAGCTTCAAAACTAGCGGTGCTAGACTCTGCAAAAAGACGCGGTCCAGGAGCACTTAAACGAATACTACAAATCATCCCTGTTTCTGGCGAAGAAGTATTCTCTGTTTTAAAGAAGACGTCTGCTCTTATAACGAAATCGAATTTATCTAATAATTTATCTAACTTTTTTGCTGCCAAAATCTCTAAACGATTGCTGGCTTTTACATCATCATACTCAAAATTGATATTCATACGTTAAATATTTATTTTAAGATATGAATTTCTGTTGAATCTGCAATTGTTTTCCCTTCTGAATTTTTAATCCATTTAAAATAATGGAATGTTATAAGCTGAAAATGTGCTACTTATGGTAGCACAATTTTTATATAAATTATGAGCAATCTTCCATAATTATCTACCTAGTCTAGATGTAGCTGGCGACCTTGTAACAGGTTTGGAAAGCGCACAAGATGTGTTAGTATCATTATTTACGCTATTGCCTGTAGGTACTAAAAAGGTATTTAAGTTGGTTTTCTGTCCTAGATTCTTAATCACCTTATGTACAAATGCATCTGCTACCCAATTATGAAGCGGAATTTGGTGATTGTCTACAATGGTTGAGACACCAGGCCCGTCGTTTGCTTCTAACACAAATAATTCTTTCTTATTATGAACGTTTCTAATGATGTCTACGCCAGAACAACATTCCATTCCTAATGCTATTGCTGCCGCTGCTGCAACGGTTTGCAATTCGTCTAGTTCATCTTTAGCCAATAGGCGCGTAGTGCCACCAGCGGAAACATTTGATATTAATTGATTATCTGTAGAAGTAAGTTCCATACCTACAACTACTTTCCCACCCACTACAAGCACCCTGTAAGAAGAGGCTTTTTTACCTGTATTACAAAAATCTTGAAGCACAAAGCCTTTTTGATTCGCTTGCTTCTCAGATATAATAAAGGAGGTAGCTTTTTCTGGATCATTAAAAAACTGTACTTTTTCTCCTCGAGTTCCATAGGCAGACTTTACAACAAACAGTTCTTTACCTTTCGCAAAAGCTCTATTTTTTTCTAATACCTCATTTTCTTTAAGCTCACTGAATAGATAAGCCTCTGTATAGGGCATGGATACATTAGCATCCTGAAATATTTTAGTAGTAGCTACCTTGCTATTGCTTTTGGAGGTTTAAGCTATATCATTAGCTATTGTAATGCTTAACTTTTCAAATACTTTTGCATAGCTAGCAGCTATAGCAGCGGTGCCCCAAGAACGAATCATGGCACCGTTAAAATTTTTAATAGCAGTTCGTTCATTGTTTCTAGTGGCAATAACTCTTTCAATAGCAATCTTCCAACTTAACGCTTCTTTACTAGTGCATTCATTAGGATATTGGAGTGAGGTAACCGTATGGCCTTAGTCTTCTAAGGCTTCTTTTAAGTAAATACATGATTTGTTTATCTCATCTTGTGTAAGTATGCACAAAATCAATTCTGCTCTTGTAGTATCTAAATTCTTATTCATGTTGATTCCAGTTTTCCATTGTTGGCAGCATTTTCATTTTTTTATGAAATGACGTTTATAGGTAGGTATGCGGAATATAAGAATTCCCCCAAGGCAGAAATTCAAATTTTAATTACAAACTGATTTTGATTTAATATTTTGGTGGGAGGTTGAAGAGAGGTTGTGATTTTTTGTGCTGTTGATTATGGATGGGAATTGGATCTTGCGATTGTTCTATTTTACATAATATAAATTATAGTACAGAAAGGCTAGTTTGTAGATTATAGGGGAATTCACGTTTGTAAGCTATAATTCTATATTATGTAAAATATCCCGCAAGCTCTGAGAATTGATTAAAACTTACAATAGGGTCAGGAAACTTTTTTAAGCGGTGGTTTCGACCCATATTTTCATTTGTCCCATAATTTATCATTATGTCAAATTGCCCTTAGCCAAATCGCTGGATTGCTTTTTAAAAATTAACGCTTAATGGCGTTCATTTTTAAACACAATTTGCCATCGCTTGGCCAACACCAAAAAAAGCAAAACTTCTAGATACTTTTGAAATTCTCGTATTCAATAAAATGTACGTCATATATTTTTCTAGAGCATTATCGTCAGCTTGCTGCAACAGCACAGAATTTAAGAAAAATAAATTTCTGTGCACTTACTCACATTTTACAATTATTCAGCCTTTTTGAATAATTCTTATCTTTTTTTCTTGATACGGAAAAGTGGAGTGTCTACCTTTTCTGGGACAATTTTAGGAAGCTTATAATTGATATATTTAATTTATGGCAGAGAAATATGACAATGAATTTAAGGTAATGATCGTAGGGTTATCACATTCAGGAATAAAGACGAATCAGGTTAGTCTAGACTATGATCTAAGTTTAAGTATGATAGGTCGTTGGAAGCGTGAATACACCTTCAAATCTGGAGATTTTACAAGGCCGAAAGAACCCACTAAAGAAGCTTTGGAGCTCAAAGTATTGAAGAAGACCTTGAAGGACGTAAGAATGTAACGTCATATCTTAAAAAGTACGAATGCCAAACACAATAATTCAGCCAAATCGATTTCAGCTTTTCTAGAGAGTTTACATGAGCCCATCCTTGCACATACGTCTTTCTACTTCTATCATTATTTCAGGTAATGATTTGGTGCCGACGCCACTGTGAAGTCTATACTATGAGTTTGGATTTAAGAGAAAGAAACTTTGAGTTATTTGCTTGATCTTGACGTACAAGATTTCGTAGGTATTCGCTATCATACGTATATTGTCCAGCTTCGATTTGGGCTTTGATCCATTTATCTTGTTGTTCGGTAAAAGTCACCGTTTTTCGAACTGTCGCCATATTATTTATGTTTCAATCATCCTACTAATGGTGTAATGTATTGATTTTGTTATAATTAGATCCAATAAGTCAGTTTCATTTTCAATATTTCATTTCAGTCATTCTATTAATAGACTCATAAGTATAAATCTCACGTACTCTTAAAATATTTTCTCAATAATTAGCACATAGAATTCACTCTATAAGAATGTGCTTTTATTAACCACAAATTAGTTGAGGCTTTTGACCATTTTTTATTAGAAATTACAGGAACACTATTTAGTAACAATAGAACTAATTACAGCCAGAAACATTCCCTACCCAACTTTCAAGTATCAGCGCCAAATCCATTGCGTATCTTTACAACCAAGTTACATACCTATAACCCGAATATTCTAAGTTGAAACCCTATGCCCTTTAAAAAATTAAAACCCGATCTAAAAGAAGCTTTAGAGGATATTTCTATAGTAGCACCTACTCCTTTACAGACCTTGGTGATACCTGTTATAAAAAGTGGTGCCAATGTATATTGTACAGGTGCTAAAGATGCGGGTAAAACCATGGCACTGGTTATGACTACGCTACAAAAACTAAATTTTGAAGCGAAAGGCACCGCACCCCGTGCGGTGGTGTTGGTAGAAAATAAAGCAAAAGCCTTGGCACTCTATGATACATTTTTGAAAGTGACAAAATACTCCTCTGTACGTATGTATGTTGGGTATGAAGAGTTGCATATAGATGTCCAAAAATCGGAGATATTTGAAGGGGTAGATGTCCTCATTTCTACACCTGGTACTTTAAATAAATTATTTTTACTAAACGGTGTAAGTACCTCTCAGTTAAAGATTTTTAGTGTAGACGATGCCGATTTTCTTATTCAGAAAACGCCTAATAGCAATATACTGTCTGTTAGCCAAAGTATCATAAAATGCCAATACGTTCTCTACTGCGAAAAAATGCACCCAAAATTAGTACGTTTCCAAGAGTATTTTATGGAGCGGGCAAAAGCTATTAGCCTTTAAACGCTTAGTACTAATTACTGTTACAAGTGCTAAGCAACAATAGCTAGGTGCCAGCCAATGGAATATAGGAGAGGCATATTTATTTTGTTGGCTCCTTGTTTGATATGAATCTTAATATTTTGAGTAACTATCAAGTTATTTAGAAAAGTCCATCACTATCTGGTAATTCTAACGCTTTTACAGACTGTATGGCATTCCCTGCAATACCTTTTATAGACGCATGCATGTCTATTGTATTATTGGTGACTTTATCAATCTGCTTCTCACGTTCTTTCCAAATACGCTGCATGGCTCTCTTTTCGCTGTCTAGTGCTGTTTTCATAGCGGTAAACCCTTCTACAATGGCTTCTATTTGCATACGAAATTGCGTACTTGTCAGGTAATCATACAGCATATTCATTTTATCGCCCTTGTTCTCCTGAGTGCTTAAGGCGAGACTAACTTTTACTATTGATTCTCTAAGCACTTTGCAAAGTCCTTTAAACTCGTCATAATTACAAATCCATATACCGCCTCTTAAACCCATCCTATCCATATCTGAAGGCATCACTTCGGTTACTAGAACGCCAATATTTGCACCTCTTTCACGTATATCATTCTTAAATTTCTCTATCCAACTTGGTTGAAAATCTTTGGTGCGTTTACTTTCATAATAGATTTTTCCGCAATTCTGTTGGGTACGTGTGTGTACAATTTGTATGCAATCTCCGCCTCTTGCTCCTTTTTTAATCTCCTCTATAGTGTCCATAGGAAATTGGGCTGCCAACCATTCTTCAATCGCTAATTCTTGCACCTCACCTTGTAATTGCATAGAGCCTTGCTCCTGTTTGCGCTTCATTTCTTCGGTGAGCTTTCTTTGCGCTTCTAATTGCATTTGCAGTTCTTTAAAGCGTAACTCATTCTTATCCTCTTCTGCTTTTTTAATTTTATCGCGCTCTATAAGCAATGTGGCACTTAGTTTTTTCTGAGATTCTGCTTCCGCAATTTCTTTCAACTCAGACTTCTCTCGCTTTAGCTTTTCTATCTCGGCCTTTGTTCTGTTCAGCTCTCTAATTTGAACAGATTTTTCATTTAACTCTTTCTGTAAGGCATCAAATTGTTCTGCTTGTTCTTCCTTTAGTTTTAAGGCAAGGGCAGCGGAAATTTCTTTCTTACTCTCCCGTAACTGACTTTCTAATCGCTCTTGAAAAAGCACGTTCTCTTGTTTCTTTTTCTGTAAAAATGCTGATTTCTCTGCTTCTAGTTTCTGCTGCGCTCCTTCATACCTCTTTTTCTCTTGTGCAATTTCAGATTGGTATTTCTTTTTTATATCTGCCTCTAACTGATGCGCAAGAATATCTTGCACATCTATAGAAGTACCACAATTAGGGCAATTTATTTGAGTTTCTTTATTCATCTAGAAGCAGTATTGTATGTGTTTAAAACTAAGAACCTATTACAGAAATAGGCTC
>Ga0115567_10007517_pt1 | contig 10338 bp, 11 predicted proteins | sample COGITO_mtgs_1204_2_FD_88679 | JGI IMG/M metagenome (GOLD analysis project Ga0115567, IMG submission 88679) | Pelagic marine microbial communities from North Sea - COGITO_mtgs_120412 | ecosystem: Environmental > Aquatic > Marine > Epipelagic | place: Germany:Helgoland, sampling site Kabeltonne... | reverse complement strand
TCGGCATCCAGGCCGCCACCGACATGATCCGCGCGGGATCGGTCCGCACGGCGCTGGTGGTCAACCCCGAGATCTGCTCGGCCCATCTCGAATGGCGCGACCGCGACTGCCACTTCATCTTCGGCGACGTCGCGACGGCGACCGTGATCCAGCGCGGGGACGACGCCGACGGTCCGCGGTTCCGCATCCGCTCCACTCGCTGCGCCACCGAATTCTCGAACAATATCCGCAACAACGACGGCTTCCTGCGGCGGACCCGCGACGCGATGGACGACCGCCGCGACATGCAGTTCATGCAGAACGGCCGCAAGGTCTTCAAGGAGGTTCTCCCCCTCGTCTCGCGCCACATCGCGGGCCACCTCGGGGATGCGGGCGTCAAGGCCGATGATCTGAAACGCCTCTGGCTGCACCAGGCCAACAAGGCGATGAACGACTATATCGGCAAGCGCGTGCTGGGCCGCGACCCGGACCCAGGCGAACAACCCAACATCCTGCAGGACTACGCCAACACCTCGTCGGCGGGGTCGATCATCGCGTTTTCTCAGCACTCGGGCGACCTCGACGCCGGCGATCTGGGGCTGATCTGCTCGTTCGGGGCGGGCTATTCGGTCGGATCGGTGCTTTTGGAACGCGCCTGAATGGCCAAGCTCTACTTCAACTATTCGACCATGAACGCAGGCAAGTCGACCGTCCTGCTGCAGGCCGCGCACAACTACGCCGAGCGGGGCATGCAGACCTACCTGCTGACCGCCGACTTCGACCATCGCGGCGGCGCGGGCCGCATCTCCAGCCGCATCGGCATCGGCGCGCTCGCCGACACCTATACCCAAGACGACGACCTCTTCGCGAGGATCGAGGCCCGGCTGGCCACGGGTCCCTGCGCCTGCGTCATGGTGGACGAGGCGCAGTGGATGCTGCCCGATCAGGTCTGGCAACTGGCCCGCGCGGTCGATGATCTGGGGGTGCCGGTCATGTGCTACGGCCTGCGCGTCGATTTCCGAGGAGAGCTGTTTCCCGGCTCTGCCACCCTGCTGGCACTGGCCGACGAAATGCGCGAGGTCCGCACGATCTGCCATTGCGGACGCAAGGCGACCATGGTGATCCGCCAGGACGCGGACGGTCGCGCGGTCACGTCCGGCGCCCAGATCGAGGTCGGCGGCAACGACCGCTACGTCTCTCTGTGTCGCCGGCACTGGCGCGCGGCAATGGCAGCGGCGAACCGGCCCCGGTAGCGCCCGAGCGCGACCGGATGGCGCAGGGACCGAACCGACCGGCCATATTTTCGTTACCTGTACAGACCCCCCGGATGGAGACGACAGGACATGGCCGAAGTCACCACCAAGACGCCAGTGACGACCTATGGCAGCACCTACATCATGCTGCACTGGTTCGTGGCGCTTCTCGTGCTCGCGCAGCTTGTCTTCGGCGGACAGATGACCGCGGCGTTCAATGCCATGATGACGGGCCGGATCGCCGCCCCCGGCACCGGGCCGGGCCTCGGCGACGCATTCGTGCACGGGCTTCTCGGCAGCATTATCGGTCTGCTCATGCTCGGCCGCCTCTACCTTCGGCTGACGCATCCGATCCCGCCGCCCGCGCCGGGTTGGGCCGGGACCGTCAGCCGGATCAACCACTGGCTGTTCTACATTCTGTTGGTCGGCATGCCGATCGCCGGTCTGGCGACGTGGTTTGGCGGGCTGGAGCGGGTCGGCGACGTCCACGCGCTTGCCTCGCAGGTGCTGATCGCGCTGATCGCCTTGCATATCATCGGGGCGCTCTATCACCACGTCGTCCAGAAGGACCGCACGATCCTGCGACGCATGGCGCCACGCCGGGCAGATCCGCGCGCCTAGAGCCCCTGCGGAAGCGCTTCGCCCCGCGACCAGGCCAGCACGTTGTCGATCGCCATCCGTCCCATTGCCACGCGCACCTCGAGCGCCGCCGTCCCCAGATGCGGCAGCAACACGACGTTCTCGAGTGCGCGCAACGCCTCGGGGACGTGCGGTTCAGCGGCATAGACATCGAGGCCCGCCGCCGCGATGGCGCCGCGTGACAGTGCATCTATCAATGCTGGCTCGTCGACGACATCGCCGCGGCTGACGTTGATGAAGATGCCGCCGGGCTTCATCGCCGAAAGCGCGCCTGCGTCAATCAACCCGCGCGTCCCGGCGCCGCCGGGGACGCAGATGACGACGATGTCGGCCTCTGCCATCAGCTCCTCCAGAGTATCGAGCTGGAGGGCCGGTACCTCGGTTCCCTTGGTCGAGCGGTTGAAGAACAGCACCGGCATCCCGAAGCCGGAGTGACAGCGATGCGCGACCGCCTGCCCGATCCGGCCCATGCCCACGATGCCGACCGTCTTGCCGGTGACATGGGTGCCCAGCATCTCGGTCGGGCCCCAGCCGGTCCACTTGCCCGCACGGACCAGTCGCTCACCCTCGCCCGCGCGGCGGCAGGCGGCGAGGATCAGCGTGAGGGCGAGGTCCGCCGTCGCATCGGTCACGACGTCGGGCGTGTTGGACACCGCCACCCCCGCGGTGCGCGCGGCCTCGACGTCGATGTGATTGGTCCCGACCCCGAAATTGGCCAGTACCCCGCAACGGATCTCGCTGCCCGCGAACGCCTCGGCGCCGAAATCGTCGCCCAGCGTCGGCAGGATCGCGTCGTAATCGGCAAGCGCGTCGCGCGCCTCAAAGGCCGACAGCCCGTCGGTCCGGTCTCGCATGGTGACGTCGAAATGCGCCTTGGCCAGGTCGATATTGGCCTGCGGCAGACGGCGCGTGATGAGCAATCGGGTCAATGCAGCCTCCCGCCGATGGGCACGTCCGCGTCGGGCGCGACCAGTACGACCTCTCCGTTCGCGTCCGTGACGCCGAGCACCAGCACCTCGGACATGAATTTGCCGATCTGGCGCGGGGCGAAATTGACGACCGCCATCACGCGGCGCCCGACGAGGGTTTCGGGCGTGTAATGCCCGGTGATCTGCGCCGAGGACCGCTTCTCGCCCAGCTCCGCCCCGAAATCGAGCCAGAGCTTGATCGCGGGCCGGCGCGCCGCGGGGAAGGGCTCGGCGCGGACGACCCGTCCGACACGGATGTCGATGCGCGCGAAGTCGTCGTAGGTGATCTCATCCATCCGACAGCTCCCGCGAGCGGTCCGCCGCCGCCGCGACCGTGGCCGCGATCAGCGGCGCGAGGCCGTGATCTGCGTCCATCAGCACCGCGAGCCCGGCCTGCGTCGTGCCATTGGGCGAGGTCACGTTCTCGCGCAGGACCGTCGGTGTCTCGTCCGCCTCCATCGCGAGCTGCCCGGCCCCCGCGACGGTCCCCCGCGCCAGCCGCAGCGCGAGATCGGGGTCGAGACCCTGCGCCTCGCCCGCCGCGGCCAATGCCTCGATCATGTGAAAGACATAGGCCGGGCCGGACCCCGATACGCCGGTCACGGCATCCATCTGCGCCTCGTCCGCAAGGCGCGCGACCTCACCCACCGCCAGCAACAGATCCTCTGCCATGGTCAGATCGTCCGCGTCGGCGCGGGCGTTCGCGACAATCGCGGTGATCCCCCGGCCGACGGCGGCGGGCGTGTTCGGCATGGCGCGCACGATCCGCGTGTCCGGCCCGAACGCCGCCTCGAACGCGGCGATAGGGGTGCCTGCCGCGATCGACACGATCACGGTGCGCCCGCCCGCGACGGCCCTGAGAGCGGGCAGCGCATCGCCCATCATCTGCGGCTTTACCGCGACGATGGCGACGGCTGGATCGGCGGGCAGGTCTGCGTTGATCCGCACGCCGGTCCCCCGGACCCAGTCCGAGGGCTGCGGATCGATCACCGTCACCGCCCCGGGCGGCAGCCCGCGCGCCAGCCAGCCGCGCAGCATCGCCGACCCCATCTTGCCGCATCCCAGCAGGACCAGCCCGCGCCGTCCGATGTCGTCCATTGCCATGTCGGCCCCCCGCGTTACGGGGCAAAGCGTAGCCACGCGCCGGGCAGGCTTCAACCGGGCCATTGCGCCAGGTCAGGCGCGGCCGTAGGCCTCGGTCATGGCGATGCCCATCGCGTCCTGCGGGCTGCGCTCGGCCCAGGTCACGAGCTGGAACGCCGGATAGAACCGCTCGCAGCTCGTCACCGCGGCGGCAAGCATCGTGTCGATCTGTTCCGGCCCCGGTTCCACGTCGCCCGAGAGAACGAGGCCGTAGCGGTAGACCATCATCTTCTGCTCGCCCCACCAGGTGAACGATCCGGTCCAGCAGGTGTCGTTGATGACGTTGAGCATCTCGTAGATGGCGGGCATCCGCGCTTCGGGCGGCTCCATCTCGAAGGTGCAGATCAGCCGCAGCGTCTCGTCCTGCGCCGACCAGGCCAGCGTGATGGCATAGGTGCGCCACTGTCCCTCGACGGCCATGGCGATCTGATCCTCGCCGATGCGGTCGAATTCCCAGGCGTGACCGACGGCGATGCTCTCGACCAGGTCGATGGGATGGGGATCGTCTGCGTCGAAATACGGCTCCGAAAGGGCCATCTGCTCACCTCATGGTTCGCCGCGATGTCTCTCGCGGTTCGTTCGCGCCGGTCCTTGTCGTCGGACCTTGACGCCTGCTCAAGGGACGGTGCAGTTGTCGCTCCGTTCCTACCAGATATCGTGGGGCGCGGGGCGGCGCCTGTAAAGCGGTTTGTTGGGGATAACCACGGGCCCGGCGCGGTTGCACCCGCCCGGCTCCTGCCGCAGGATGCCGCAAAGAGGAGTGCGCCATGAACATCGAGCTGCTGAAACGACTGTGCGAGACCCCAGGCGTACCGGGCCGCGAGGCCCGCGTGCGCGACCTGATAAAGGCCGAGATCGAGGGCCTGTTCGATCATGTCGAAACCGACGCGATGGGCTCGCTCCTGTGTCGTCGCGACGCGAAGGAGGGCACCGACGATCCGCTCAAGGTCATGCTGCTGTGTCACATGGACGAGATCGGCTTCCTCGTCAGCCACATCACCAAGGAGGGGTTCGTGCACATCCAGCCCGTCGGCGGGTTCGATCCACGCAACCTGTTCTCTCGCCGGGTGCTCGTCTGCACCGAAAAGCGCGACTTCAAGGGGGTGATGAACCCCGGCGGCAAGCCGATCCACATCTCGACCGCCGAGGAGCGCAAGAAGGTGCCCGAGGTCGGCGAGTTCATGATCGACACCGGCATGGGAGAGGACGCCGCCGAGCACATTCAGGTCGGCGATTTCGTGGTCATGGACGAACCGTTGATCGAGATCGGCGACAAGGTCGTGTCCAAGGCGCTCGACAACCGCGTCGCCTGCTGGCTGGGAATCGAGGCGATCCGCGCGCTCGGCGACACCCGCGGCGGCGCCGAGATCCACGTCGCCTTCACCTGCCAGGAGGAGGTCGGCCTGCGCGGCGCGCGCACGGCCGCCTATGCCGTGCGCCCCGATATCGGCATCGGCATCGACACCACGCTGTCGTGCGACACGCCGGGTGTGCCCGATCACAACCGCACCACGAAGCAGGGCGACGGCTTCGGCCTTCATGTCCGCGACGGGTCGTTCATCGCCGACATCGCCCTCGTCGAGGAGTTCGAAGGCTTGGCCAAGTCACGCAAGATCCCCTACCAGCGCACGATGCTGGCGGCGGGCGGACAGGACGGCGCAGCCGCGCAGCAGGCAGCGGCCGGTGCGCGTGCGATCGGCATCGTCGTCGGCACGCGCTACATCCACACGGTGACCGAGATGGTCCACAAGGGCGATCTCGAGGCCGCGCGCGATATCCTGACCGCGTATCTCGAGGGGCTCTGACGGTGCGGGGCCCCGGCCCCGTCACGTTCACGTCAGTCGCGGCGGTCGCGCGGGGTCCATTCCCGGCGCGCCCGGCGCGCTGCGGGCGGCGTCGAGCGGCAGGTCGAAGCGCAGGCCCACGCGGGCGAGGCGCGGGGTGATCGCGTCGTCCGCGTCGACGAAGATGACATCGAGCGCGCCCGCCTCCACCCCCGAAAACGTCAACGCCTCCGAGGCGAGCCGCACGAGCGCGGGATGGGCGTGGCGATAGGCGTCCTGAAACGCCAGCAGGTGTCCCTGCGCGCCGCCGTCCCAGGTCACGGCGCACAGCCAGGCGCAGCGCGCGACGCCCCGCGCCCCCGCGAGCCGCGCGTCGAGCGCCGAAAGCAGGGTCTCGGGCAGGTCGCCGGGAGGACGGATCTCGACCGGACGGCCGGTGCCCTCGGTCGGCGTATTGGCGAGCGTCCGGGCGAGCCACGCCACCGCATCGGGCCCGAGCCACGCGGCCTGCATCCCGCCGGGATTGAGCGCGAGGCCGAGGTCGTGACCCGCCAGCATCGCCGCAATTGCCCCGCCCGACAGGCCCGCATAGGGCGCGACCCCCCCGGCGAAGTCGGACAGACGGGATTCGCGGTCGAAGGCCGCGACGAAGCGCCCCCCGTCGAGGTCGATCTCGTGCGGCGTCACGCTGTCGTCCGAGGCCTCGTCGGTCAGCAGCATGAACAATTCCGTCGCGGCCAGCCGGGCGTGGAACGCGAGGCGCGCGGCCTCGTCGCCGTCGTCGGCCACCATCGCGGCATGGGCGGCGTCGAGGGCCGTCGTCTCGGTCATGCCATCACCTCTGCCACGCGGGCCCGCAGGACGGGCAACAGGTCGTCCGCGAACCACGGATTGCGGTTGAGCCATGCGGTATTGCGCCAGGACGGGTGCGGCAAGGGGATCGTGCCGGGCGCGAGATCGCGCCAGCCGCGCACCGTGTCGGTGACGGAGCGTTTCGTTCCCAGGTGCCATTTCTGCGCCGCACCGCCGACCAGCACCGTCAGGCGAACCTCGTCGAGACCGGCGAGGATCGGCGCACGCCATGTCGCCGCACAGACCGGCGGCGGCGGCAGGTCCGACCCGGCCGCGTCGTAGCCCGGAAAGCAGAACGCCATCGGCACGATCGCCACGCGCGTGCGGTCGTAGAATGCGTCCTCGTCCAGCCCCAGCCAGTCACGCAGCCGGGTGCCCGACCGGTCCCAGAACGGCGTGCCCGCGGCGTGGACCCGCGCGCCGGGCGCCTGGCTCGCGATCAGCAGGCGGGCGCCGGGGCGGAACCACACCACCGGGCGCGGCGTGTGCGCGGTCGCCGTCGCGGCGAAGCGGTCGGCGCAGATGCGGCACGCCGCGAGGTCGGAGACGAGGTCATTCATCGCCATGCATCTAGCGCCGCGCCCCGCGTTCATCCAGTTGCGGCGCGCGGCAGTTTGCGGTTAGTTGCGGACGAGGCAAGCCGGGAGCGCGCGATGTATCGGGTCTGGAACTTCGTCACGAACTATTCCCTCCTGCTGATATTCGGGGCGGTAACGGCGCTGATCTGGGCCAATGTCGACGCCGAAAGCTACAAAAAATTCGTGGACTTCGAGCTGATCGGCGACTTCTTCGTCGGCTACGCCCACTACGATGCGGCAGGACAGGTCGAATACCGCTCCCTGACGCTGCATTACCTCGTCAACGACGTCCTGATGGCGTTCTTCTTCGCGATCGCGGCCAAGGAGGTCTGGGAGGCGGTGATCCTGCAGAACGGATCCCTGCGGGGCAAGAAGGCCGCGACGCCGCTGGTGGCGACCGTCGGCGGCATGGCCGGACCGATCCTGGTCTACCTGGGCCTCGCCGCGATCCTGGGGTCCGAAACCTACGACGCCGTCGCGCGCGGCTGGGCGATCCCGACCGCCACCGACATCGCGTTCTCCTATCTCGTTGGGCGGATGGTGTTCGGCGCGGGGCACCCGGCGGTACGCTTCCTCTTGCTTCTGGCGATCGCGGACGACGCCGCCGGCCTGATCATCCTGGCGGTGTTCTATCCGTCCGGCGAACTGGCGCCCGAATGGCTGTTGCTGTCGGTCGCGGCAGCGGTGGCCGTGTTCCTGCTCGCCAACTGGCTGCCGCGCAAGCTCGACCGCGGCAAGGAGGATCGTCCGACCTCGACCTGGGTGCGCGACAAGCTGTCGTTCTGGCCCTACCTCGTCGCCGCCTGCCTGAGCTGGTACGGCTTTCAGGAGGCGGGCATCCACCCGGCACTCGGCCTGCTGCCGATCGTGCCGACGATCCCGCATGCCGACCGCGCCTTCGGCATCTTCTCGGAGGCCGAGCAATACCTTACCGACCTGCTCAACCATATCGAGCACCTGCTCAAGCATCCCGTCGAGGTGATCCTGTTCTTCTTCGGCCTGCTGAACGCAGGCGTGGAGTTCAGCTCCATCGGGTCGCCCACGTGGCTCGTCCTTGCCGGATTGCTGATCGGCAAGCCTGCGGGCGTGCTGTTCTTCGGCTGGCTGGCGGCGCGACCGATGGGCCTGGGGCTGCCGCAGGGGATGCGTGTGGTCGACCTGTTCGTCATCGGCTGCGTGTCGGCGATCGGGTTCACCGTGTCGCTGTTCATCGCGTCGGTGGCGTTCGACAGTACCGTGATGCTGGGCGATATCCGGGTGCAGGACGCGGCCAAGATGGGGGCGCTGTTCAGCTTCATCGCGGCGCTGGTGTCGATCGTGGCGGGCAAGGTGACCAAGGTGGTCAAGCAACCGTGACGCGCGCGCGGCGGGCCTGATACGGCCCGTCGCGGTTTCGTTATGGTTTCAGGCACCTTTTCGCCCTATTCTGGCGATAGGCCGAGGTCATGAGGGCCGTAATCCTGCGCGAGAACGGGGGGGCGGCGAGCGACGTGGAGCAGCGCGCGGATGCTGGAATTCAGCGATGTCAGCAAGAGTTTCTGGACGGGCACCCAACGCAAGGTGATCCTGGACCGGGCGTCGTTCCGGGTCGAACAGGGCCAGTCACTCGGCATCCTGGCGCCCAACGGGACGGGCAAGACGACGATCATCAACATGATGGCGGGCCTCGAGAAACCCGACGAGGGCACGATCACGCGGACCTCGCGCATCTCGTTCCCGCTGGGCTTCATGGGTGGCGTGGTCAGCCGCCACACCGCGCGCGAGAACGCGCGTTACATCGCGCGGCTCTACGATCTCGATCCCGACTACGTTGAGGCGTTCTGCAGGTGGTTGTGCGGGATCGAGGAATATTTCGACCAGCCGCTCGGCACCTACAGCCAGGGGATGAAGTCGCGGTTCACCTTCTCGCTCATGCTGGCGCTGGACTTCGACATCTATCTCATCGACGAGGGGATGCCGCAGACCACCGACGCGCTGTTCAATCGCCGCGCGGGCGAGATCCTGCGCGAACGGCTGGAGACGACGACGGTAATCATCGTGTCGCACCAGGCCCGGACGCTCGAACGGTTCGCCCGGTCGGCGGCGGTTTTGCGCGACGGAAAGCTGCACATGTTCGACACACTCGAAGAGGCGAAAGAGCTCTATGACTACGAAGCCTAGGGCCCGAAAGTTCCGCATCCGCCGCTCCGACCCGCTGAGCGTCACGCCCGCCCGCCCTGCCCCCGTGGCGAACGACCCCGCGGCCGACGCGCCCGCCCCGCCGGTGCCTGCCGACGTCGACAGCCCGGCGGTCGCGGCGGCCGATACCGACATCGCGGCGCTGCGGCGCGAGGGTCTGACGGGCCGGCAGCTTCGCATGGCGCGGCGCGTGGCGCAGAAGCACGGGCTGGCGGTGACGAGCGATTTCGACGCCGTGCGGCAGCTGCGAGGCCGGGGCATCGACCCGTTCCAGCGGTCCAACATCCTCGAGCTGGTGGTGCCGAACACCGACGGCTCGGGCGCACCGACGGTCGGCGCGGACGCCGATACGCGCGTGCAGCTGCCGCAGACGGTGCCGGCCAAGGGGACGAACCTGCCCTCAACGCAGCGGGCCGATCCCGGCCTCGTGCGGGCGCGCGAAATCGCCGACATCCAGCGCGGGATGACCCGGCGCAGGCGCCGCAAGAGCCTGCTCCTGATGGCCCGGCTGGCGGTGTTCGTGGTACTGCCGACGGTGCTGGCGGGATGGTATTTCTACGTCATGGCGACGCCGATGTACGCCACCTATTCCGAATTCGTCGTCGAACAGGCCGAGAGCCAGGGCGCCGCGGGAATGGGCGGCCTGTTCCAGGGATCGTCGATGGCGACGCAGCGCGACAGCGGGACGGTGCAATCCTTTCTGCAATCGCGAGAGGCCTATCGGCGGCTGGACGAGGAATACGGCTTCAAGGCGCATTTCAGCCAGGACTTCATCGACCCGATCCAGCGCCTGCCAGAGGACGCCACCGACGAGGCGGGCTACCGCGCCTATCAGGAACACGTGAAGATCACCTACGACCCGACCGAGGGCATCATCCGCATGGAGGTCGTCGCGGCAGAGCCGGCGGTCGGACAGACCTTCGCCGAGGCGCTGATCGGATACGCCGAGGAACAGGTCGACCAG
>Ga0115567_10007516_pt1 | contig 10340 bp, 7 predicted proteins | sample COGITO_mtgs_1204_2_FD_88679 | JGI IMG/M metagenome (GOLD analysis project Ga0115567, IMG submission 88679) | Pelagic marine microbial communities from North Sea - COGITO_mtgs_120412 | ecosystem: Environmental > Aquatic > Marine > Epipelagic | place: Germany:Helgoland, sampling site Kabeltonne... | reverse complement strand
GACTTACTTCTACCGATAGAGTCCAAAAATTGCTCTTGGCGAACTGTCGGCATTTTACCGCATCCTTCTCTGTCATTACGACAGGTTGATGCTCATCGATGTCTTTCTGTTCAAAATCCATGATGGTGAACTTGTGATGATCGGGAAAACTGAATGTTTCTAATTGATAGGGCAAGCGTTCTAACAGAGCATAGAACCTCTGAGGATTGCCGAGAGCAGAAACTGCCTGCAACTTGTTGCCCATATTAAACGGGGCACCAGAAAAAAGACGCTTCTCTGCGCTGACCTGATTGACGAGATAGCGCGGGTGCAACTGCATCGCACTCGCCTCGGCCAAATGAGGTATCTGCGAAATTTCATCACTAGCCTCGCCATTGATGACTATATAGTCGACCTCATCCAATCTATTAACCGATTCTCTTAAGGGTCCGGCGGGCAAGCAAAAACCATTGGAGAATAGGCGCTGGCCATCGACAACCACGATCTCCAGGTCACGGTATAACTTATAATGTTGAAGACCATCATCGCTGAGCACTACATCGACGTCTTCAGCCTCAACCAAGCCGCGCAGTGCAGCGCTTCGATCTGAATCTACGTAGACCGGGCATCCGGTCTTCTCCGCGATCAGAAAAGCCTCATCACCGGCCTCGGCCACGTTGGAGTTCTGGTCGACGCGAAGCGGATAGCTGGCGGCCTCACCGCCATAACCACGACTGATAATTCCCGGCTTGAATCCACGCGACTGCAGCTCTTGGGCGAGACTGATTAGTAGCGGGGTCTTGCCAGTGCCGCCCAGGGAGATATTACCAATGACAATAACCGGAACTTCGAGATAGCATGGGCGCTGCTTGCTTTGTTGATGCGAGCGGCGAAGCTTGGTGACTCCTTGAAATAGCAACGATATTGGCCATAACAAAATCAACCACCCTGCTCTTTTGTGCCAAGCTCTTTCTAGAAAAGTCATTCTGCCGATGCCGCAGCTTTCTCCGAAAACTGATTTGCGTGAAGTCTTGAGTAAATTGCTTGCTTGGCAAGTAATTCCTCGTGAGTTCCAGACTCTATGATTTTGCCTTTATCCATAACCAGTATTAAGTCTGCCTTTTCGATAGTCGACAACCTATGAGCAATCACAAACGTTGTCCGGCCTCGTCGCAGGGTATCCAGCGCTTCTTGTATACGCGTCTCCGACTCGGAGTCGAGCGCAGACGTGGCCTCGTCGAATATCAGGATTGGCGCATCCTTTAACAGTGCGCGCGCGATAGCAATTCGCTGCCGCTGACCACCAGACAGTAACACGGCGTCATCGCCTACTTGTGTGTCCATACCCTCGGGTAACTCATCGATAAATTCCATGGCATGGGCATCGCTAGCCGCCTTGCGCACCTTCTCGTGATCGACCACATCGTCGCCATAGGAGATGTTCTCTTCTATCGTTCCATTGAATAGCACGACCTGCTGCGAAACGAGGGAAATATTCTCGCGCAGACTCTCCAGCTTCAAGTCTTTAAGCGGCACGCCGTCGAGGGTGATTTCACCCTGCTGAAAGTCATAGAATCTTGTGATAAGACTGACGAGACTGGATTTGCCACTGCCGGATTTTCCTACAAGTGCAATAGTCTGTCCGGGTTCCGCAGTGAAGTTGATACCGTCCAGTGTCTGCGTACCATCTTGATAGGCGAAGCTAACATCTTTAAAGACGACTCTACCCTCAGCTCTGAGCAACTGCGCAGTGCCTGTATCGCGCTCCATGTCCTCATCCAGTAATTCGAAGATACTCGCGGCGGCAGAGAGGCCACGCTGTATTACTGCGTTGATCTGGGTTAGTTGTCTTATAGGTTTGGCGAGCAATCCTGCCGCGCTGAGAAAGGCCACAAAATCACCTGGCGTGTTAGTGGCAAAGAAATCGGGGGACATCGCAAACCAGACCAGGATCGCTATCGCCGTACTCACGATCAGCTGGATGATTGGCGTGCTTGCGCTGCGGGTCAACACCATTTTCATGTTCTGTTTTCGGTTTTGTTCACTCGCCTCGGACAGGCGGGTACTGACATAATCTTCCGCATTAAAGGTACGTATTACACGATAGCCTTTTATAGTCTCATTCGTTATCTGAGTCACATCACCCATCGAGTCCTGCATCTGCGTGCTGTAACGCCGAAACTTCTTCGACGCTATGGATACTACCTTGCCTACTACCGGGGCAATAATCAGGAAAGTGAGACTAAGCTTCCAGTCCATATACATCAGGTAGGCCAGCAAGCCAATTACCGTGAAGCCTTCACGCACCGCAACAGCCACAGCATTACTAGCAGCACCGGTAATCTGCAGAACATCATAGGTAAGTTTGGACACGAGACGCCCAGAGGAATTCTTGTCGAAATAACTCGATGGCAGGCGGATGAGGCGATCGATCAATTCGCAGCGCAGCTTATGTACGACATGGTTGGAAATGCTGGCCAGAAAGTAGCTGCCCATGAACCCGCCCGCACCACGCACTGCAGCCAAACCGATAAACGCCAAAGGGCTTATAATACGAAGTGCCTCATAGTCTCCGCTGGTAATCGCGTCCACTGTCCAACCCAGCCACCAGGTTGCCGCAGGAGACGTTAGTGAGAAAATTATATAACCGAGCATGGCGGTGCCAAAAATGAGCCGGTGCGGCAACATATAGCGGAACAGCCTGCGGTATAGCCGCCAGCTCTCTTCTTTACCTAACTTTATATCTGCGGTTTTATCTCTATCGCTCATAGCAAGTCAGTTGGGGCTGGTCCTGATTCTTCAAGTTGCTGAGGTCGCTGCGTGGCTATGTTCATCCGAGTAAAACCGGATTGCCCAATACCATCCATTGCAGTAACTACGGATTGATGTGTCGCTTCGGCGTCGGCGATTAGCAAGATAGGCAAGCTGCGGTCACCGCCGGACTCTATCTCCAAGCCTTGTACCAGAGTCTCTATTCGCGAATTAACCAGCGCCCTGCCATTGATGGAGTAACTGCCATCTCGGGAAACTAGAATTTCAATCTGGGAGGGATTGCTTTCTGCCGCCTCGGCGTTCGCCTCAGGCAGATTGACCAGCAAGCGGGTCTCGCGGCTGAAGGTAGTTGTCACCATAAAGAAGATCAACAAGAGAAATACAACGTCTATCAAAGGCGTCATATTTATAGCGAGTTCTTCGCGTTTTGCTCGTTTGAATTTCAAGTTACTGTGTTCTCTTTATACCAATGGCAAACCGACGGCCTAAAATGGGCCTACTTCACTTCAACCTTTCGATCACTGTGTAGCGCGTCGACCAACTTTATCGATTCCAGCTCTAGATCCAGAACCAAAGAATCTACCTTTCTCGTAAAGTAACGGTGAAACATAAAGGTAGGAATCGCGACGGTGAGACCTGCCGCTGTCGATATCAATGCCTCAGAGATACCTCCAGCCAAAGCATTCGCATTGCCGGTACCCTGCAACATGATCTCATTAAAGACTCGAATCATGCCAACCACCGTACCTAACAGGCCAAGCAGTGGCGTAATCGCAGCGATGGTACCCAGGGTGTTTAAGTAGCGCTCCATGCCATGAATAACCTGCGCAGCAGCCTGCTCGATACTTTCGATCATCGCCGCCCTACCGTATTTTGAACTCAGCAGCCCGGCAGCCAGAATTTGCCCCAAGGGTGAAGATAGCCGGAGTTCACGCAGCTTGCTGGAGTCCAATTGATTGTTCTTTAGCCATGTCCAAACCTGAGCAAGCACGTATTTCGGCGAGATGCGCGCTGCACTCAGACTCCAAAACCGCTCAATGATGATGGCAATCGCGACGATAGAACAAAGAATAATGGGCAACATCAGCAAGCCGCCAGCCCGGATTATTTCTACCACGTGTTTCCTCCAGAAAATCGATTAATAACTCTATCATATCCGCCGGTACACGGCCTGTACCGGCTAATAAGCTTATCGGCAACAGGTGCAGGTCTAATTAATGCCAATAGCGGAAATTCTGCTTCCTATACCGGTGAATCTCAGCAATTTCCCCGTCGCCCTGCTTCATGCTGCCGAAATCAAAGCTAATCATGCCCGAATCTGCCGTAGAGAGCGCCCTGCTGCCGAATTCATCATAGCGAGATCTTACCTCATCATGGGGGTGCCCGAAGCTGTTACGATAACCCGCAGAGAACACTACGAAATTCGGTTTTACCTGTTTCAGGAACGCATAACTTGAAGAGCTAAGGCTGCCATGATGAGGTGCTACTAAAATAGTGCTGGCAAGCTCTCTAGCATACTTGCGAACCAGCTGTTTCTCCGCAGCTCGCTCTATATCCCCGGGAAGCAGAACTCGCAGCCCGTTAAAGCGGACCTGCAGCACGCAGGAATTATTGTTTTCCTGCTCAAAATCTATAGTAGTTTGTAAGAATATAAATTCGATCTCATCCCATTTCCAAGCCATAGCATCGTGACAGAGTTCCGCTTGAACATTCCCGGCCAACTGTTTTCTATTACTAATGAGCCGAGAAACCGGAATATTCGAAAGAACCCCGCTCAGACCGCCAGCGTGATCATTATCGCTGTGACTTATCACCGCAACATCCACCTTGCTCACTCCCAGTGATCGTAAGACCGGCGCGATTACCGCCGAACCGATATTAAAATCAGGGCTAAGGCTGGCACCTGTATCGAACAGAAAAATCCGATCTTGGGTTTCGACGATGACGGCAAGACCTTGACCTACATCCAATACATGCAGCTTAAGATATTTCTCCTGCGTAGCAGACTGTCTGAAGATCGAGGGTAGCGGAACGAGGCATAGAACAAGCGGTAGCATCAGACTCTTGCGACACACCGCTCCCGGCAGAAGCAGCAGCAACATCGCGAGCATCAAGGCGAGGAGTTGCCAGACGCTAGGCTGTGCTAGTTGTAAAAATAATAGGCCAGCACCGCTCTGCACAAGATAGTTCAGGAAGATAAGCAGTGAACTGATCACGCCATGAGCGAAGCTCAAGAACAACGTAGCCGCCCCCTCATTAATAAAAGTAAGTAGCACAGCAATAAAACCCACCGGGACTACCAGAAGGCCAACAATGGGAATAGCAATAATATTAGCCAGCGGGGAAAGTAGTGAGAGTTGCTGGGTGAAGAAAAGCAGGGGAACAGCCAGGGCAGCAAATACCACCAACTGTGGCCTCACGTAGTTAACGGCGAACAACCTAATTCTCTCTGACATAGGAAGCAAATCAGAACCTGTATGCGCAGAGAGCAAGCTAGCACGGGAGAATGTTATCAACGCAGTTACCGCCGTGAAGGACATCCAGAAACCACTATTGATAACCGCCAGGGGGTTCAGCAATAGAACGGCGAGCAAAGCTACCAGCAATCGAAAGGAAACCAGATAGCTGGCATTCCAGAAAAGACCGCAGATCAATACGGCGATCATAATGAAGGCACGTTGGGTAGGCAGACTGAATCCGGCAAGCATAGAATAAAATAGTGCGGCGACAAGCGCGACCAATGCAGCTGCTTTATGAACCGGCACTAACCCCGCTATACCCAGGCTCTTTCCCAGAGTGAGGGTCAGCCAAAAACAGAAGGTGCTGATCATACCGATGTGCAAACCGGAAATAACAAACAAGTGGTTGCTACCGGTTGCGGTAAACAGACTCCAGCTGTCTTGAGAAATTCCCGCTCTATCGCCAATCAACAAAGCTAACAACAAACCGCTGTTAGGTGCATCCCCCAATAGCCGCTCTAACTGTGCCTTTATGGCATAACGCAGAGAATGCAGGCGAACTTGAAAAGAGTCGACCAATGAAATCGAAATTACTCCTGGCAATTGCGCAATCAATCGCTCGCTAGGCGACGGGCGCACATAACCACGCGCACTCACTCTGCGCTGAAAAAGCCACCCTTCATAGTCGAAACCCGCGGGGTTTGAGAAGCCGTGAGGTCGATTCAGTCGCACCGAGAATTCCCAATACTGTCCAGGACTAATAGTGCTCTCGCCATAGTAGTTCAGAACCACCCGGCGAGGAGAGAATCCGGAATCAGAGTGAAGGATCTTGAATTGGAACTGTTGCGCGATAAGAGACTTTTCCGGCAAGCCGGTTACCACCCCTATCACACGCAGGGTTTCACCCTCCAACACTCGCGGCAGACGTTCCGCTAAAATGATGCTAGCCCAATGTAAATGCCAAAAAAGCCCGAACAGGAACAACAACAAGCAGATAAGTAATCGCTGAATGACTAGCCAGACATCGAGCGCTCTTGCAGCGAGTGATAGCACTGCAAAAACTATGATCCCAGTCGCAGATGATTTTAGAGCGAAGCCGACGTCGCTAATTAGAGCCCCACCAGCAATGCCTACGCAAATACATACTATGGCGCAGCGCATCCATGACTCCCCTATCTTCTCCATAAGAATATAGGCAGGGAATACCTTATCGGCTAGTTTTAGCCTAATTTATTCGTGACGGAGTGCTTCAGCTGGCTGTATCGCGGCCGCTCTTCTCGCAGGATAGAAAGTTGCTAACAGGGAAAGAATCAGTACGCCCGACGCAACAAAGAGCACATCAGCCAGGCGCAGCTCGGAAGGGAGAAAGTCTATGGGGTAGACCTGGGCGTTCAAGATCTGAATCGAAAAGGTGGACTCGATGAAGGCTGCAAACTGACTCACATAAAGAGAGCCAAGCACGCCTAATAGCACCCCGATCGCAATACCCATTAGGCCGATGAAGCAGCCTTGCCAGACGAAGATGCGATAGATCGTTGCAGGAGAAGTCCCCAGAGTGCGCAATATAGCAATGTCGCCACGCTTATCCCGTACTATCATTATTAGACTAACAACCAGATTAAACGCCGCCACCGCAATTAAAAGCCATAGCATAAAACTAATGATGCTACGAGAAAATTGAATATTTTCATAGATCGCCCCCAAGGTAGCGACCCAGCTCTCGCTGCGTAAATCGCCCTGCAGATCGCTAAGCATTTCTTGGCGAACCGTCTCGGCCTGCAACACATCGATGGTCCTGATATGAAGAGCATTATAAGGGCTGCGTAATCTGAATAGTGCCCTGGCAGCCGTCAGATTGATCATCACCAGATTGCCATCTAGCTCTTGCGCACCTACACGATAGATTCCCACCACATCGAAGCCTTTAAACGTGGCCAACGGCGTGATTGGGTTTATCGATATAGAGGTAGAGAAAAGATCGATACTATCCCCCACGCCCACTCCCAATCTGTTCGCGAGGGTCTGGCCAAGAACTATGCCCCAGCGGTTTCCCTCTAGCGCCTCCAGGCTTCCAGTTCGCATGAATCTATTAAGAGCGGATGATTCCGATTCCTGTGCTGCATCTATGCCATTGATGACAACACCTTTGTTACTGTCGCCGGTAGCAGCCACTCCGATTGCCTGTATCACTGGCGCTATGGATGTTACTGATGAATTGCGCGCTATGTTTGAACGAATCTCCTGCCACTGCGCTGCATTGAGGTTCTCTTCAGAACTTACTGTGATATGCGGCACTATGCCCAGGACACTCTGGCGCATTTCTTTGTCAAAGCCATTCATCACGGAGAGTACGATGACGAGAATCGCCAAGCCTAGGGCCAGCCCAAAGATAGAGATAGCCGACATAAAAGAAACCAGATGACTGCTCTTGCCTGCACTGACATAGCGAAACGCTATGTAACGCGACAAGTTCACAGGCTTATTGCTCACGCAAAAGACCATCGGCAAGCAATAGCCTGCGCTGCATAGAGGATGCGAGCACCTCGTCATGGGTGACAACGATGAAGCTTATCTGCAAGGTGGCATTTAACTCATTCATCAATGCGTGTATTTCAGTTGCCGTATTTCGATCGAGATTACCCGTCGGCTCATCCAGTAGCACGCAGCTTGGCTCCGCGACTAAAGCTCTAGCTATGGCTACGCGCTGGCGCTCGCCGCCGGACAGTTCCGACGGTTTATGTTCCACCCTGGCGGCGAGGCCTACCCGGCCGAGTATGGAGCGAGCGCGCTCGGCGGCATCTACCATAGACATGCCCGCAATCAGCAGTGGCATGCATACGTTCTCCAGAGCAGTAAACTCACCTAGTAGATGATGAAACTGATACACGAAACCAAGGTGTTTGTTGCGCAGCAACCCTCTCTCGGTTTCGTCAACTTTCGCCAGATCTTTTCCGGCAATACTCACTGTTCCAGATGTGGGTAGATCGAGACCACCTAGCAAGTTGAGCAAGGTCGTCTTGCCTGAACCTGAACTACCTACGATAGCGATGCGCTCACCGCGCCTCACTTGCAGATTTACCCCTTTCAATACATGAACAAGTTGCGGGCCCTGAGAATATGTTTTCTCAAGCTCCTCGCAAGTTACCACCGCCGCATCATCATTCATTATTGCTTCATCACTCATAGCGTAGCACTTCCGCTGCCTGAATTTTGCTTGCCCTATAGGCTGGATAAAGGGTTGCGACAAAACTTATAGCCAATGCCGCCAAGCAGATCAAACCTACTTCACCCCATTCTATTTGGGTCTGCAAATGGGAGATAAAATATCTGTCCGAACCACTTGCCAGTGAATTAATAATTCGCTCCAGAATCAGACTGATATCTGTAATATTCGCCGCCAAAAGAGTCCCGAGCAAGGCCCCCACCAGAGTCCCTACTAATCCAGCCACCAGCCCTTGTACGATGAAGATTCGCATAATACTGCCGCGACTCGCACCCATGGTCCGCAGGATCGCGACATCTGCCCCCTTATCGGCAACCACCATAACCAAAGTAGAAACAATATTAACCGCACCCACTACCACAATCATCAGTAGCATAAAGCTCGTCAGGATTTTTTCCATGCGCAGCGCATTAAACAGACTTGCCTGCGCCTCATCCCATGACTGTACCTGCAGGCCTGGATAGTCTGCAAACAACTCCTGGGCGATGGCTTTGGCATTGAAGATATCATCGACACGTAAACGCAGAGTTAAACGAGACGCCGAGTTCAACGCGAACAGTTCCTGAGCCTGAGCCAGGTTTATTAAGGCGAAATCGCTATTCCCGCAGGCGCCGAAGTCTGCATAGCCAACCACTGTAAAACCTTCGGTATCCGCCACATTTCTAGCCAATAGACTCCCCAGGGCAGTCACCGACAGGTCTGCATTGCTGTAGACACCCAAGCTGCCGGCGAGTTGTGCCCCGAGTATGATTCCGTTCTCAGTCGCAGTCAGAGCAAGCAACAACTCTCTGTAGCGCGAACTCGGATTATCTACCACGTCGGCTTCGAGGCCGCCCTCTACACCGCGCAGACTTACAAAACGATTATTTCCCTGATACAAGATGTTGGCCTCTCCCTCCATGAAGGGGGATGCCGCTATAACTCGCGGAGATTTCAGCGCAATGTCAGCCAACTCATTCCAATTGCTGTTGACCGCTTCGCCGGAAACAGTGACATGAGGAACGGATTTTAAAGCATCGGCACGCAAGGTATCGATAGACCCGTTCATTACTGCTAGTGCAACGATTAAGATAGTTACGCCCAGGCTCACCCCAAGCATGGAGATAAGAGAGACGAAGGAAAGAAAGAAGTTTCGCTTCCTAGCCAGAGAGTAACGCAAACCCACAAACACAGAAAACGGCTTAAGCATGTGCGAACCTTGTTACTTCTGAATCAGGGCCGATTTACGGCCGCGAGGACGGCGTGTCTTGCAACCCTAATATTGTTCGGCGTGACGCTGCAAGAGTCGCTGCACCGTTTTGAAACTAATCGGCATCACCGGCGTAGATACTTCGCTGGAGATAGCACGCAGAGACTTACCCTGCCTCTTTAGCTCCATGATTCTACGCAGCACTCTCTGCTCCATAGGGTTTTCTATAAGGCGTCCATTCTCGTGAATCATATAACCAAACGGCCGGCTTCCACCTAGATAACGCCCCTGCTTTCGCTGACGCTGCTTAACACCCTTAATACGTTCCGCAGACTTGCGCTTTTCTAAGGCACTGTATAACTCGGTGACTTTTATGAAATTCACACTAAGCTCAGGGTCACTAATATCGCCGCCCAGTTCTACAATATGTAGCTGTACTGATATATCTCGAAGCTTCTGTATTAATTTTACAACTTCATGGCTGGAGCTACATATTCTCTCAAGCTTACTGCACAAAACCACATCACCCGGTTGCAGCAGACCCAATAGTCGCCTGCCTGAATCGCGGCGACTGAATTCATGATTCCAATTACAATTGGTATCCTTCAGCGTCTCAGTCATAAACCAACTGTGACGGAGACAGTAGGTTTGAATCGCAAGCATCTCTGGCTCTAGTATCGCTTCAAGCTCGTCTTGCTCAAGGGAAGCTTCCAGTTCG
>Ga0115567_10007515_pt1 | contig 10342 bp, 10 predicted proteins | sample COGITO_mtgs_1204_2_FD_88679 | JGI IMG/M metagenome (GOLD analysis project Ga0115567, IMG submission 88679) | Pelagic marine microbial communities from North Sea - COGITO_mtgs_120412 | ecosystem: Environmental > Aquatic > Marine > Epipelagic | place: Germany:Helgoland, sampling site Kabeltonne... | reverse complement strand
GGAGAATTTTCATGAGACATTTTATTGCCCTGGCCGCGATCCCGGCTCTTATCGCCTGCGCAGATTCCCAGCCGCGAGTCGAAACGGAAACACCTGAACCAGCCACGGCGGTCGCCAGCGAAGTCGAAACGGCAGAAGCCTTTGATTTTTCCGAACTGTCGGACGGCACCTACACAGAGGATGACGGACACGCTTACATTATGTTTTCCTATCTGCATCAGGGCTATTCCCGCCCGATTTTGAGATGGAGCGAGTTTGATGCGACGGTCGATTTTGATGCCGACGCGCCAGAAAATTCGACGCTGAACGTGACGATCCCAGTGGCCTCCATCGACTCAATGGTGCCGGCTTTCAACGACCATCTTAAAAGTGGCGATTTTTTCGAGGCTGAGACCTATCCGATGATCACCTTCCAAAGCACATCGCTTGATATTGATCCCGATGGTACAGGCACGATCACGGGCGACCTCACGATCAAAGATGTCACCCAGTCGATTACTTTGGACGGAAAGCTGAACAAGATTGGCGAAAATCGCTCTGGCGCAGACATGTTCGGTATTTCCGGCACGGGCACACTGAAGCGCTCCGACTTTAACGTTGGCGCCTATGTTCCCAATGTTGGCGATGAAGTCTCGCTCATGATTGAGGTCGAGTTCCAAAAGGCCGAATAGGCTTGACGCCACACTACACAAAAGTCGCAATCGTCCTACATTGGACGATTGCGCTCCTCATCATCGGGCTGATTGCGTTCGGCCTGTTGATGACGCAGGAATGGGTGCCGAACCGCTTCGCGATTTATCAATTGCATAAGAGTATCGGCATAACCGTGATGCTGCTTTCGGTTGTCCGCCTTGCTTGGCGGCTTGGTCACAAGCCGCCCGCCTTACCAGAGGCTATGCCGGGCTGGCAGCATATGGCCAGCACCGCGACACACTGGCTGTTCTATGTCCTTATGATCTCCATGCCGCTGCTCGGCTGGGCGATGGTCAGCGCGTCGGAATTGCCAATACCAACCGTGCTTTACGGCCTTATTCCGCTGCCTGAGATGCCCGGTATCCCTGAAAGTGACACCGTCGAAGCTCAGTTTCGGCTATTGCATGAAATCGGCGCAAAGCTCTTCATAGCTTTAATAGCCCTCCATATAGGGGCGGCATTGATGCATCATTTTAGAGATAAAGACGGCGTGCTCCGGCGGATGGCCCCGTGGGTGAAGCCGCCATAATTGGCGACCCCGGGTGGATTTGAACCACCGGCCCCCAGATTAGGAATCTGGTGCTCTATCCGACTGAGCTACGGGGTCGTGAGGGCGGAGTAGCGAAGACGGGGCGGGTCGCCAAGGCGGATTCGACAGTCACAGGTGGGCGGCCTATTGTAGTCATGTGGACACCACCAAGACGATAACGCGGCGGGCCGGATTGTTTGGCGCGGCGGCGGCGACGCTGTCATTGACAGGGGCGCTGCGGGCGACGGAACTTGTTGCGGGCGAGGTCGGAACTGTGGCGTCGGTCACATCGGGACACAGCCTGATACTCGCTTCGGGTTTGAAAGTCCGGTTGTCGGGCATTGTCGCGCCTGGACGTGATGAGAGTTTTGGACCGAATGCGCGCGCTGGTCTGACAGATATGCTGCGAGGGCGGACCGTGCGCCTGTCCTATGGCGGCGATCCGCGCGACCGCTATGACCGGGCTTTGGCGCAGGTTCATCTGGTCACTGATGACGAGGCGCAAGACCTTTGGGTTCAGGCCGCGTTGGTTGAGCAGGGTCTGGCGCGAGTCTTCACCTGGCCGGACGAGAAGATTGACGCAGCAACGCTCTATGCCGCGGAAATGCGGGCTCGGGTGCAGGGACGGGGGCTTTGGACCGACCCAGCCTATGCGGTGCGCGGACCAGAGCCAAATTCGCTGGCACAGGACGTGGACAGCTTGCAACTTGTCGAAGGAATCGTGACGAGTACGGCGGATATTCGTGGGCGTGCCTATCTGAATTTCGGCGCGGACTACCGGACGGATTTCACGATCGCAGTCGCCAAAAAACACCGCAAACGGTTCACAGCGGTTGATCCTGTGTCCCTAGAGGGCGCACGCGTGCGGGTGCGCGGGTGGATCGAGCTGACGAACGGTCCGATGATCTGGGCCAGCCATCCGGAACGGATTGAAATTTTAAGCTAGATAACGTTTGGCAGAAGATGACAGCCAATCTCCGGCGGGAGTACCAAAACAGGCATGTCGGTGAGACCGTCCTGCGGCACGAGGCGACAAATCGGGCCGTCATACGTCTCTGCCAGTTCCAACCGGAAGATGACGTCCGGCACTGGAATAGGCCGTCCGGCGACCTGTCCCCGCCCGCGATCAACGGCCACGAGTTTGTTACTACGTGTGAGCGTGTCGATATCGACGATATAATTGGGCCCGATTACATCACGAACATAGGTTCGGATTAGATCACGCGCGGCATTGTCGGGCGCTGCGCTAAGCGTTGCCCCATAGACCGCCGTCGGCGGGCCTTCTTGCGCGTAAGTTGCGCAGCCTGTCGCCAGCGCCGCACCTGTGAGGAGCAGCAGCCTGCGGATCATGGCCGTTCCTCGCCAAATGTACGGGCCAGATCGCGCGCGCGGATTCGCGGATCGTTGCTCAGATCAAGTGCAGGGTCCGCGTTAATGGTCCGGGCAAGGTCGAGCGCCGGTTTCGCGGAAGCGGTGGCGACCGGACACGCACCGGTTTCGGCATAGGTAATTGCGGTCGAAAGGAGCGCTTCATCCGGATCGCCGAGAGATTTGCTAAAGTCATCCGCGACAGCGCAGCCTGGCATCACATCGCCGAGGGATCCTACAGGCTGCCCCGGGGCAAACCCGTCGGCATAGTCGCCAAAATTCTTGCTGTTCACGCCGCGAAACTGGATCGTGAAAAATGTCGTGCCGCAATTATCGGTAGCGTAGAAACCGTATGGTTTTCCGCAGGTCCGCCCACCAATCTGGATCACTTCAACATCGATTCCGCGAAGACCGTTGATGACGGCTTCGGACGCCGAGCAGGATCGGTCTGTCGTCAGCACGAAAACGCGCGGCTTGGACACGGTGGGTGCAGAGCGGGAGGGCGGAACCGTGAAATCGACACCGCGCGTGTAAAAGGGCGTCGGTGTGATCCGCTGGCCCGTTACCGGATTAATGCCGCCCGCCTTGTCATTAAATTGCAAGGTCTCGAAATTCAGACCGTTCGTGCGCGCAGGACCCGCAACCATGTAGGAGAGCTGCGAGGCAATGGCGAGTAGACCGCCGCCATTATAGCGCAAATCGAGTACCAGATCGTCAATATTGGCGGCTTCCAGCTGGTCGAACGCATCAAACAAAGCCAGCTCTGCTGTGCGCGGCGAGAAGGTCGTGAAGTGGACATAGCCATAGGTGCGGCCATTCTGATCGAAAGTGGACACGGCGTTAACCGGGTCTTCGGTAACAGTGGTTGACGTCAGCGAAATTGTTTCCTGCGTGCCGTCTGGCCGTTCGATTACAAAGCTATGTGTCTCCCCAGAATTGTCAGGGAACAATCCCTCATTGAGCGTATCTGTATCCGCACCATTGGCGACATCAACGCCGTCAACGGTCAGGAATTTTGTGCCCCGTGTCAGATTGGCTTGCGCCGCCGGGGTTCCAGGTTCGATAAAGGCGACGCGGATATCACGGGGCGGACTGCCGCTGATTAGAGCGATTTCCGCGCCATAGCCTGAGCTGCTGCCCGACGTCGTGAGTTGCAGCCATTCCGCACTGTCATAGGTGAAATGAAAGCGGTCTTTGGGGTTGCCAGAAGGCGTCGTCGCAGTTGTCCTCAATTCGTCAAAATAGTTGAGTGTGCTGGAAAAGTTGTTTGGATTTCGGTCGGTGATTTCATCATACCAAAGATAGGTCTCGTTTGACCAGGAGCGGAGCCAAAACAGCTCATCTGATAAAGTGCCGGCGCGGTCAGGAAAGGCATTGCCATTGGCATCATTGCCGGATCGTGGAATTTCGCACTGGTTTTTGAATTGAGAAGCATTGGCAAATTGGCCTTGAGTCCAGTCATTCCCGCTGGGCTGAGAGACAGGCGGTGTACCACTGGACGATCCACCGCTACCTCCGCACCCAGCCAGAAGGGCGGCAATTGCCAAACTGATACCTACGCTTACCATCAATCGGTTCATCATTCAGCGTCTCCTAACAATCGAGTATGCGCCCGTACTGTCGCATAAAAAACCCCCGCACAAGCGGGGGTTTCATAACAAGGATTATGTGAGGCTAGGCTGAACAGCGCAGGGTCGGGCTGATTTATGCAGCCGCCTCATTCTCATCATTGTCATTTTCTTCTTCCGCTGCCTTGGCGGCTTTCGCAGCCTGCCGTGTGCGGGCTTTCGTCAAAGTGTCGAGGATCTCGTCCATCGCATTATCGCGCGAGTTTTTCTGGATCGCCGCAACTTCGCGAACCATGCGATCAAGCGCGCGTTCATAAAGCTGACGTTCGGAGTAGGACTGCTCAGGCTGCGCCTCAGTACGGTGGAGATCACGAACGACTTCAGAGACGAGGATCAGGTCGCCGCTATTGATCTTGGCTTCATATTCCTGTGCGCGGCGCGACCACATAGTGCGCTTTACGCGGGCGCGGCCCTTAAGGGTTGTGAACGCATCCTTGAGAATCAGATCATTCGACAGAGCCCGCATGCCGGAATTGCCAGCCTTCGTTGTTGGCACGCGCAAGGTCATCTTGTCCTGCTCGAACAGAACCACATAAACTTCAATGTCAAAGCCTGCGATCACTTCCTGCTCGATGCCAATCACTTCGCCGACGCCATGCGCCGGATAGATGATATGCTGTCCGACCTTGAATGAGACGTTTTTGTTTTTCTTCTTCTTCTTGGAGCTGGATCTTTTCTTCGTCGCCATAAAATATGTGCCTTTTTATCGGTCCAGGCGCTAACTTGCGGCGGACCAGTTCTAACCAAAAATAACGGCGCGAGCCTCCCATACGGAGACGCTCAACGCCGTGTGTGACATTAGTATAACACAAATTTGGAGCAAAAGCGACTCATGCTGTCGCAACAAGACTTTTTAGGTTTAGGCAATGGTTTTCGGATCGCTTTTTTGAAACTGAATTATCAATCCGCGAGCGTCATGGCCTATTCGTCGCCCGTGCCGGCCTTGGGCGAGAAATATTTCTCGAACTTGCCGGTCTCGTCCTCGAACTGCTCACGATCATCGGGAGGGTCTTTTTTCAGGGTGATGACGGGCCACAACTCGGCATATTTGCTATTGATGGCGAGCCACTTGCCGTCGGGATCGTCTTCCGTATCCGGTACAATCGCATCGACCGGGCATTCGGGCTCGCACACGCCACAATCGATACACTCATCCGGATGGATGACGAGCATGTTTTCGCCCTCATAGAAGCAGTCGACAGGGCAAACCTCGACACAGTCCATGAACTTGCATTTGATGCATTCGTCTTTGACGATGTAAGTCATGCGCGGCGCTTTGGCGGGGAGGGCGAGGCCTGTCAACCAGTAGGCTGCGAGCCGCCGCTTTCTGACAGGTCAATATACAGTAATTGTGCTTCAGACGCAGGACCGCGCCGCGTGCCTGCATCGACCATTTTGACCGTGAATAGCGTACGATTGCGCGTAAAAGCCACTATGTCGCCCGGGCAGACTTGAAAATGCGGCTTTTTAACGCGCTGCGTCGCTGAACCGCGCGTGAGGCGCAAGCGGCCTTTATTGATGATGGCCTGCGCTTCAGATCGCGTCTTGGTCAGACGGGTCCGATAAAGCCAGACATCGAGGCGACAAGTTTCGGCTGTATTCTCGCTCAGTTTTTCGTCTCTGGCTTTTTAGGCTTCGACTTTTTTTGATCAGACTTGTCAGATCCGCCAGTCTGTAAGGCCGCTAGCGCTGCAAACGGGGAGTTTTCGAGCGATTTTCTCGGGCGCGGAGCCTTCCCGGCTGAGTAGCCGCTATTTTTGGATGAATGACGGGGTTTGTTGCTGCGGCCCTTCTCGCCACGCCGCGGCTTGCCACGATTTGCGCCTTTGTAAGGCCGCGATTGACGGGCAGGCAGGGACCAATATTCGAGGCTCGGCGCATCGTGCGAAGTGCCGTCCTCATCCTGGACACGCGGCACATAGACATTCAGCGCAGGCCGCGCGCGATCTTTGGGCCGCTTGGATAGTTTTGGCGGCGTTGCGGTCAGTTTCGGATCGGCCACCGGGCCAGCCGGAGCTGTGGATTCTTTCACCGCGTCAGACGTACCGGACGGCTCTGCGGGTGCCGCAGCTTTTTGGGTATCAGGGCTGGGCGATGATGATTCGGTCTCTGTTTTGGGTTTTTCGTCTGCGTCCGGCTTTTCCTCGACGGCTGGTTTTTCCAGCGGTGCGTCAGCGGTGAACGGTTTGAAGCCCAAGGCCGATAGGACGCCGCGCGTTTCCTCGTGCGAAGCGCCGAGCAATGCCAGCATTTCGCTCATGATCTGGAAGGTCGGCCGCTTTGGTTTTTCGGCGGCAACTTTTTCGAACTGACCTTGCGCATCGCGAATTTGCGTCGCGAGACGGTTGAGAATGTCAAATCGCACGATGCGCGGGCCAACGGCACGATATCCGGCGAGGGCCAGTGACCCTGGCGCAAATTGGTCAGATTTATAATCGCCATCATTGGGAATCGATGTCACACCCGCAAACGGAATGAACGGCTTCCGGTCGCCGCCTGCGCCGTAAGCAAGAAGCAAGGACAATAGACGCGCCGGTTTGGGCTTCATCAATTCCGGCATGAACACATTATACTGGCCGAACTGCACGCCCGCGCTGCGAATGTCGCGCCGCTCTTCAGGTCCGAGATCACGGACCAACTTGCCATGCTGCCGGCGGTCGAGCGAGCCATGATTTTCCAGCAAGATGTAAGCAAACCCTTTGGAGCCGGGTAGAACCTCGTCGCGTTCTTGGAGTTCTTTGAGCTTCTTTAGCGGGGCCAGATGTGTCGTGACTTCAGAGCGGAGGAATTCACGCATCCGGTCTTCGGCGAGTTGGCGCAACACCGGATTGCCGAGTTCGCCGCCAATCACCTCAACATCAGGTGTGAAGACAGTTCCGGACTTGGCGATACGGCCCACAGCCATGCCGCCCCACATAATTTCGCCCGTATCCGACAGGGTAAAGATCGCATGCTGCCCGGAGGAGAGCGACGTTAAGCGGCGATCCACTTCCGGCGCAACAGCCTTCGCCGCGGCGGCTTCGAGCGCTTTGGCTTCGAGGTCGGACGCATTGGCGTCGCGCGTAAAGGACAGCCCGGTAAGCTGTCCGATGTGATGGCCATCGACGAAAACTGATCCGTCATCTTTGATGGAGGCGTCCATGAGGGCTCCTGATCCTATTCCCTTGAGCAGCGTGGATGTCCGGCGATCGACAAAACGGGCGATCAACCCCTCATGCAGCGCGTCCGACAACCGATCTTCGACCAATCGTGCCTCGCCCGCCCAATGAGTGGAGTCAAACATCCAGCTGGATTTAGCCGCGCAATACGTCCATGTTCGGATATTCGCAAGCCGTGCTGACAAAGCATTCACGTCACCGCTTGTCTCATCGCAACGCGCAATCTTCTTCGCCATGAACTCATCCGACAATCGCCCGCCGCCTTTGACCAGCGTGCGGTAGATATCCTGTAGAAGCCGCACATGCGCATCAATGGTCAGATTGCGGAAATCCGGCACTTGGCAAACGTCCCATAGCTGACGCACCTGCGCGGGCACTTTAATGGCATTGGCGAGCTCCGGAATGGCCATCAATCGTTCCAGCGACAGCTCATCGGTTGCGCCTTTGATCCGCCTGAGCCGTTTTGTCGGGCGCGGCGCGTGCAGAGTCTCGACCAGACCGTCCAGCGTCCGGAAATCCAGATCTGTATTGCGCCACTCGGCGTAATTGAGCATTTCAAACTCGTGTCGGGTGATCCGCTCGACCAGTGCATCATCCATCTCCGGACAATCGCCCGTTGTCCCGAACGTGCCGTTTTGGCGGAATCGTCCAGCCCGTCCCGCAATCTGCCCCGCTTCCATCGGGGTGAGGTAGCGCCGCCTGCGCCCGTCATATTTGGATAGGGACGCAAAGGCGACATGGTTGGTGTCGAGGTTAAGCCCCATGCCGACCGCGTCTGTGGCGACAAGGAAATCGACCTCGCCGGACTGGAACAGTTCTGCCTGCGCATTGCGTGTGCGCGGGGACAGCCCGCCCATCACCACCGCCGCGCCGCCGCGAAACCGCCGGATTGCTTCGGCCAGCGCGTAGACTTCTTTGGCGGAGAAGGCGACGACGACCGATCGTTTGGGCAGGCGGTTGAGCTTTGTTGGTCCGGCGTAGTCCAACTCCGAAAAGCGCTCGCGGCGATCAAACTGAATATCCGGCACGAGTGTCCGCAACACGTCCCGCGCCGTTTCTGCGCCGAGGAACAGTGTTTCCTCATAGCCGCGCATATTCAGCACCCGGTCCGTGAAAATATGCCCGCGTTCGTGATTGGCCATCAGCTGCACTTCGTCGACGGCGACAAAGGCGAATTTCTTTGAGGTCGGCATCGCCTCGACGGTACAGACATAATAGCGGGCGCGCGGCGGTATTATCTTCTGCTCGCCCGTAACGAGCGCGACCTGACCCTCGCCGACCTTCAGGACAATCCGGTCGTAAACCTCGCGCGCGAGCAAGCGCAGCGGCAAGCCGATCACGCCAGAGCTCCGCCCCAGCATCCGCTCCACCGCGTAATGCGTCTTACCCGTATTGGTCGGGCCTAAAATACCCTTGAGAATCGGCTGGAAGGCCATGAAAAGAACATTGTGGGCGAAGACGTGAATGGCAAGGCGGTGTGTGCACTCTTTGCTCACGATCTCCTGCTAACGACATATTATGCGCGCGTTTCTAATCGTTCTTCTGGTTTTGCTCGGCCTTGCGGCGACAGCCGCAGGCATCTTTCTCTATCGCGGGTTCCACATAGATGAGGGTGTTGTCTTCATGCCCGTGCAACGGCCTGACCGCGCGGAACTGATTATGCGCAGGGAGGAGTCGTTGATCAATGTCGTGCATGAGCGTGTGGAGCTTGGCGGGGAGCAAATTGCGATCACGACAGTCGGGGTAGATGCCGGGCCGTTGATCGTGTCCTGTTTTGGCAACGCGTCCGACCGTTATGAACACGGCGTCGATTATGTCGCCAAAATTGCGCCTTTCGGACAAGTCATGCTCTGGGATTATCCGGGCTATGGCGACAGTCGCGGCAAGCCGTCCGTAGACGCAATCGAGCGGGTCGCGGTTGATCTGGTTCCTCTGATCCAAGCGCGCGCCGCAGGGCGGCCCATCATCTATTGGGGGCATTCGCTGGGCGGATTCGTCTGTTCGAACCTTGCCGCGCGAACGCCCCAAGTGGCAGGCGTGATTTTAGAAACGACGGCGCCGAGCATTCGTTCGGTCGCGAAAGCGTGGACACCCAAACGGATACCGCTTCGCGTGACGTTCGACGAAGACCTGCTGCGCTACGATATTCCCGCCGCGCTGCAAGGTGTCAACGCGCCGATGTTGATCATCGGCGCGGGACGAGACCGCGTTTTGCCCGTTGGCTTGTCGCAGGAATTGGCGGATGAGCTGCCGAACGCAGCCTATCTCGAACTGCCGATGGCAACTCATTATTCGGCCGGGTTCGATCCCCACACAACCACAGCTGTCCGGGAATTATTGAAGCAGGTTCCAGCGCAGCAGAACTAGCTGGCCTCGCTGATAACCTCACCCTCAGGCGTGACAAGAATCAGACCCGTCATTTTGATGATCGCCTTGAAACCACTGACACGGTAAGCGAACCGAACGGGAATATGCATGTCCACCTCTGGGTAATACTGAAAATAGACATCGACCGGTGTTCCGGCTTCTTCTGCGCTCGGTAAATCCTCCGGATCAAAACCCGACACTGGCTCGTAATAAGCGTAGCAGTGAATGGACTGTTCCTTGTCACCCAGAAATTTCACTTTGGCCGTTCCAACAGGCGCAAGCCGCAGATTGTAATGTTGTTTTGAATCAAAAATCGGAACGCTGCCTTTGCATAGCGAACTCGCGGTCTGCCGACCCTTATGGGTCATGGATAATAGCGCTGTGATGGTGTCATTCGCTGTATAACGCTCTTTTGGGCTCGCAGGCGGAACGCCCTGACTGCCCAAACGGGGCACGATCTGAACATCAACCAATTCAGTTTCGTGGTCATAGTTCATTTCGACACGGCGGATTTTCTTGTCTGTATTTTGTTGCACATGGAAATCCGGGCGCAGCTTACCATTCGGGAGAACCTTACCGCGCGTGACGGACCAAATGTC
>Ga0115567_10007512_pt1 | contig 10345 bp, 13 predicted proteins | sample COGITO_mtgs_1204_2_FD_88679 | JGI IMG/M metagenome (GOLD analysis project Ga0115567, IMG submission 88679) | Pelagic marine microbial communities from North Sea - COGITO_mtgs_120412 | ecosystem: Environmental > Aquatic > Marine > Epipelagic | place: Germany:Helgoland, sampling site Kabeltonne... | reverse complement strand
GGCAATTTAAAGCAAACAGATTTTATTATTAACCCAGCATGATATCCCGCAACATGCGTGAATTGAGGGCCGCCGGCAACATCGCCAATGGCGTAAATATGTCTTTGCGAGGTTTGTAATTTATCATTAACTATTATCCCTTTTTTTGTATCATATTTTATATCCGCGTCATCCAACCCTAAATTATCAACATTAACAGCGCGCCCCGCCGCAATCAAAATATGCGATCCGGATATTTTGACAGATTTATCATTGTGCTTGCCTTTAATATCATGAGATTTTTCGTGATGAGTGATGGCATCGATAGAAAAATTTTCGTACAGTTTAATACCCTCATCGCTTAAGGCTTTACGAACATAATCAACATTTTTTTGATCATCCTTTGGCATTATTTTGGCCATGTCAAAAACACTAACCTCCATTCCCAAACGCCTGTGTGCCTGTGCCATTTCAAGGCCAATAGGTCCGCCACCAACTATTAACAAATGTGTTGGCTTTTCACGTAAATCAAATATGGTTTCATTAGTAAAAACCTTGCTTTTATCGATGCCTTTAATAGGAGGCACAGATGCACGTGATCCCGTTGCAATCACAATTTTCTTTGCCTTGATATTATAGTTTCCAGCCTGAATTGTATTATTATCTATGAATTTTCCATGCTCTCGAATAACTTGTACGCCTAAGCCCTCAAAGCGTTCTTGTGAATCATGGGGTGCTATCGTTTCGATAACATCAAATACATGATCTTTAATTGCCGAAAAATCAATTTTAGGCTCATTTGGTTTGATGCCTTTAATATCATTTTTACGATGTGCTTGTGCGCGCTTACCTGCGGCTAATAATGCTTTAGACGGAACACAACCTGTATTTAAACAATCACCACCCATTTCCGATTTTTCTATTAATACTGTTTTAAGGCCTAACTGCGCAGCACCAGACGCAACTGATAATCCACCTGATCCAGCGCCAATAATGCATATATCGGCCTTAATAATTTCCTGTGTCATCTTTGTCTGCTTTCTTATTGATTTCGATAAATGTCGTACGTCTTTGAAATAAAAATAATCTTTTTTTGCTTTATTACCAGTTATTAAAAAAAGCGCCCTATTTGGACGCTTTTTCGTTTTTTTTATTTTAAATCATTATCTAGTTAATTTTCATTACAGATTTAATGTTTACAAATTCTTTCATGCCATAACCACCATGTTCACGTCCATAGCCGCTTTCACGAACACCGCCAAAAGGTAGATTTGGTTGCGCCAGTGCATATCCATTGACGCAAATCATTCCCGTATCCATTTGAGTGCATGCAATTTCCGCCGCTCGCTCGGTATTTTTAGAAAAGATTCCTCCACCCAAGCCATAACGATGATCATTAGCAAGTGCAATGGCTTCATCTTCGGTTTTCACACGAAATAATGATGCGACTGGACCAAATAATTCATCCTTATAAGCTGGGGAATCTTTTGGAATATCTTCTAAAACTGTTGCTGGATAATAATATCCTTTCCCATCAGGAATTTTTCCACCACACAAGCAATTTGCGCCTTTTTTAATGGTTTCTTGAACCTGATCATGCAAATTTTCACGCAAGTCTTGACGTGCCATAGGACCGAAATCAGTCTCCTCATCCATAGGGTCGCCATGTTTTGTATTTTTCATTGCATCAACGAATTTTTCCTTAAATTCATCATAAACTTCGTCCATAACAATGAATCGTTTGGCCGCGACACATGTTTGTCCCGCGTTATTAACGCGTCCTTGAACACAGGTTTTCACTGCTAAATCTAAATCAGCGTCAGCTAAAATTATATAAGGGTCACTGCCACCTAGTTCTAAAACGGTTTTTTTCAAAAATTCGCCCGCCTTTTTAGCAACGATTTTACCTGCTTCAGAACTACCAGTTAAAGTTACGCCTCGCACTTTATCGTGCTCTATCAAAGAGTCGGCCAATTCATTTTGAACATAAATCGCTGTAAATACGTTTTTAGGTAAGCCAGCCTGCTCAAATAAATCTTGAATATAATGCGCTGATTCCCAACAGATTTCTGCATGTTTCATGACCGTTGTATTACCCGCCATGATATTTGCCGCGGCATATCGTATAACTTGATAAAATGGAAAATTCCAAGGCTGCATTGCCAGAATAACTCCTAAAGGTTGAAATGTAATGATCGCTGTTCCCTCTGAAAATTCGCGCTCTTCATTGGCTAAAATCTCTGATGCATTTTTTGCAGTGTATTCACATATACTAGCGCAAAGCTCTATCTCTCCTGCGCCGTCTTTTAGGGCTTTACCCATTTGTTTGGTCATCATTAACGCAATTTCGTCTTGATTATCACGTAACAGTTCAGCCATTTTATTAAATATTTTGGCACGATCATCAAAGGATGTCTGCTTCCACGATTCAAAAGCCGTATGTGTTTTCTCTATTAATTCTTCTGCCTCATCACGTGTGTGACAAGTGTATGTTTTGTGTAACTCGCCTGTAGCTGGATTATATGTATCAATTGTTTCGGATGAGTGTCCGTAGTCTTTCATTTGTGCGTGTCCCATAATGGAATCCTTTCTCAAAAAAATAATATTTTTCGATGTTATAATGAATGTATAGATGTCTGTAGCAGAATGAATGTGAACTGCATTTCAAGTGAAGCAGATCGTTAGAGCGCCCTATCACCTAAAATGTATCCAGCCAAAGTTGCCAAAGCAACGAATGTTTTAGGATTTTTATCAAAAAACTCTAAATCTCTTAGCTCTTGTTCAGCTAATTTGAAATTTAAAAAGATTTCGTCCTTTATGTTTTGCTGCGTATTTCTGATTTTTTGTTTTTTCATAGACACCACCATGCATAGACTCAAAACTATCAACACTGATAATGCCAATAAAATAGCGCCAAATACCATGGATACTTCATAAAGTGGCAATGTTTGCATTAACAAATCAAACACGCCAAACAAAATAAAACCAATTGCGCCTAAACCGACAATCAGGGCTATAAAAGCACCAATCATAACCGCCTTATTAACATGAGTGAGCGGGGCGTTGGCTCCAACAACCCGCTGCATCATGTAGTTTTCTGCAAGTCTTAAAACTTGTTCCATAACTATTACTTCCGGCGGAATAAGGCACTTAAAAGTATACCTGCACCGAATGCGATTGCGACTGATTGAGCTGGCTTCGCTCTAATTTCTTTTTCTACGACAGCCAACTGATCTCTAGAGTAATCTTGAAGATTAGTAATGTTTTCTTGCGCTTTGTCTTTTAAATGTGTGTAATTTTCTTGAGCCTTGGCTTTCAAATCTGCCGCAGTCATTTTACCTTGCGTTTCGACATGTTTAGTTAAATTTTTCAAGTCACCACTTATTGCTTCTAAGTCCTTACGGATGGTACCTATTTCGTCTGTGCTTTTTAATGTCTTAGCCATTGTTTTGCTCCTTTGTTAGTGTTGTTGTAATTAATCTACGTTTTAAAAAAAGTTTAGTTCCGTTAATGGTGTTTATTTCTACTATTGTCCCACCACTGCCTGAGCATATCCTTTTGTTTTTCTAATTTATGAGCATAGTCTTCAAGTTCTGGGAATGACTTTATAGTTTCCTTCATTCTCTGTGCTTGGGCCGCAGACATCTCTCCATCTACGTAAGCCTCGACTTGTTTTCTATACTCTAAATTCATATTAGGCCTACTGATTAGGAGTCAATTTTGTTCCAAAGGAACTTTTTTTTATTTAGCTCGTATAAATTGCATAACCATAATGAAAGGTAGTTATCATGTTAAGTTGGGCACTTACGTTTTTAGTCGTTGCAATTATAGCGGCTGTATTAGGTTTTGGCGGAATCGCTGCGGCATCTGCTGAAATTGCAAAAATTGTGTTTGTTGTATTTTTAATCTTGTTTGTTATTTCAATGATTGCAAACGCTTTAAGAGGAAGATCTCCTCCCTTGGATTAAACTAATATTTAACAAGTAAAAAAAACGGTCTCTTAATTAGAGACCGTTTTTTTATTGTCTTTTATGATGCTTATGTGATTAATAGATATGGATTTTTTACGAACCAAGTCTTTTTCTTTATCAATTATCGTCACACTCATATGTTTGATGATGGTTGGCTTTTTTGCCAATAATAAAAACAAGGACTTTATCCAGGCTCAAGAGGCCATAGAGCATACAAATAGCGTTATCGCACGCACCCTATTAATTTCTCAAAAATTGTCCCAGCTTGTTTCTGGACAGCGCGTTTATTTACTATCAGGGAATAATGAATCTTTAATACAATATAATGATACAAAAAAAACTGTGTCTATACTTATAAAGCAATTGTCTGAAAAAATTAACGACAATGAAGCCCAAATTGTTCGTGTTCAACATTTAGATGACTTATATTTCAGGCTTATTGAGCAGTTAGATAATAGACTGAATAACCCTACCTCCAACATTTTTGACACACAAAATGTCCGCGATATAGAAGCATCAATTTTGAACACTGCTAATGCCATATTAAACGAAGAATATGCAGATTTACGGTTAAGAATGGATTATATGAAAGATATTCAATCTAAATTATTGATTGGTATTTTTGCAGGTTTTATTTTTAATGGATTAATTCTTTTATTTTTAAATTACTATCTTTTTAATTCAAAACGCCAAAGCCTTATTAATGAAGATCGTCTTCAATATGCATTGAGTGCAAGCGGTGAAGGAATCTATGACTGGAATATAAAAACTAATGCTGTTTTCTATTCCATCGGATTTGTTGAAATGTTGGGATATCATAATGACGAATTTGGAGTTGATTTAAAGGCTTTCAAAAACAGAGTTTTTCCTGAAGATATTCCACAAGTTGAAGAAACTATCGCAGAATTTATAAATAATAAACTATCTGAATATTCCGTTGAATTTCGCATGGTTCATAAAATGGGGCATGTAGTATGGATAAATGCGCGAGCAGAAATCGTTCGTGATAAAAAAGGTAATGCCTTAAAAATGATTGGTACGCACCGCGATATTTCTGATCAAAAAAATATTGAGCAAAACCTTGTCGAAGTCATTGAAAATGTTGAAAAAGAATCAGATGCAAAAAGCAGTTTTTTAGCGCATATGAGTCACGAAATCAGAACACCTTTAACAGCCATAACCGGCATTGCAGAGATATTACAAAAAAATTCTAATGATTTTAACGCCCGTCAAAAAAAATTAATCTCGACATTAATGACTAGCACTCAAAGCCTAAAAGATTTAGTGACCGATATTTTAGATTTCTCAAAAATTGAAAAAGGAGAAATTGAATTTGATAATCAATATTTTCCTTTAATAGAACTCATTGGTGAAGTTATTAGTATTATGTCAGTGCCTGCAAATGAAAAAAATATTAAATTTAAAGTGATTGATGACAGCATCAAAGACATTAAATATTTTGGTGACAAGAAACGTATACGTCAAATCTTAATAAACCTGATTGGGAATGCAATTAAGTTCACGGATGAAGGAACCGTATCTCTTTTAGTTAAAAAAGAAATAATTAATGATACCGATGTTTTAAATTTTTACGTTCAAGACACGGGAATTGGTATAGATGGTACGATGATCAATTCTATTTTTGAAGAATTTCGACAAGGTGATAGCAGTGTTTCCAGAAAATATGGTGGAACTGGCCTAGGCTTACCCATTTCAAAAAATTTGTCCCAGTTAATGGGTGGAGACATTACCGTCGATAGCACACAAGGTTTAGGATCATGCTTTACTTTATCTTTGCCTATGCAAGATAGAACGCAAATTCATAATACTGATATTGACCCAGCTTTAAAACAAAAAATCACTGATCGCTTATCTGCAACAATTCGAGACGAGCAAACAGCCTTGATTGTAGAGGATTACGAGGGAAATATCGTCATCCTTTCCTATTTAATGGAAGAAATTGGTTTACCATTTGATGTGGCTAAAAACGGACAACAAGCCATAGATATGTGGCGAGAAAGACATTACGACATCGTTTTAATGGACGTGCAAATGCCCGTAAAAGATGGGTTAACCGCGACAGCTGAAATCCGTCAGATAGAAGAAGAAAACGGCTTTAATCCAACACCAATTATTGGAATGACGGCTCATGCCTTAGTTCAAGATAAGAATAAATGTATCAGCGCGGGGATGACCGATTATCTATCGAAACCGATTGATAGCAATCAGTTAAAACAAAAAATTCTAAATCACATCCAAAAAGATAACGTTGTCCGTATAAAAAAGAGCAGTAACTAATTGCTACTGCTCTTTTAAGAGTGGTGAGGGAATAATTTTTATGCGGCCATACGATTATTATCGATAGTATCATTAGAGATTGAGAAGCCTTCTTGGCCTTGATTGTTATCTAATAGATCAGTCAACATTGTACGAGCTCGTGATAGACGTGAGCGAACTGTTCCTACAGGAATGTTTAATTTTTCAGACGCCTCTTCATATTTCATACCTTGAACACTTATCATTACAAGTATTTCGCGGTGCTCGTCAGATAATCTGTTCATGGCTTCGCCAACTTCTTGCAACATCATGTGGTCTTCGTGATCAACAGATGCTGTCATTTTGCTAATAGCCGATTCAGGGTCATACTGACTTTCGAATTTAACCTTACGGCGATAGTCAGATACAAATAAGTTGTACATGATTTTAGAAGACCAGCTAAATACGTTGCTACCTTCTTTAAACAAATGTTTTTTCTCAAAAGCACGTAGAACTGTATTTTGTAATAAATCATCAGCGTTGGCTTCGTTTTTAGTTAAGCGCATTGCAAATCTTTTTAATCTATCCATCTCAGTAATAAGTTGATTGTCTGTAAACATTTTATTTCTCCATATCTCTTGTTGTTAAGATTAGATTAGAGGGGACGTGTAACACCCATATGTCATTTATGTATCAGTAATGAAAAAGTTTGTTTCATTTGTGTAACAATCAGAGTAATAATTATATCGTATGGAAAAAATTAAAGTACTCAGCCTTGAAGACGATGAAAACCTAGCCATGGTTATGCGCCATTATCTAGAGGATGAAGGTATGAATTTGGTTCAAGTGGCAACTGGAAGCGATTTTTTAAAAACTATAGCTGATAATAAATTTGATATTGTCTTAATGGATTTGGGTTTACCTGATGTTGATGGGCTGACACTCATTCCACAAATACGCACATCATATAAAGGCCCAATAATTGTAATTAGTGGTAAAACCTCCACAACAGACCGTGTCGTTGGTTTGGAAATGGGTGCCGATGACTATGTCACCAAACCATTTGAAATGCGTGAATTGCTGGCCCGTATCAAAGCAAATATTCGCAGACAACCAGCGCCATCCAATGACTCGGTTGTTAAAGTGGAAGATAATCACCTTATTTATGACTTTGCTGATTTTACTTATGACAGTTCAAAATTATCATTAGCACATAATAAAAACCCTATTGATTTGACCTCTGGTGAGTGTGAATTACTTGAATTGTTTTTAAAGTCAAAATCACGTGCGCTGACTAGAGAATATTTGTTTGAACAAACACGGGGTGACAATTTTGATTCATACGACCGTGCGGTTGATATTGCCGTGACAAGATTGCGTAAAAAATTAAATGATGACCCTACAGAGCCACGTTTAATAAAAACAATACGTGGAACAGGGTATATGTTCATTGCAGACATTCAAACTAAAAGCGCATAAGAAAAAGCCTCACTTATTAACGTGGCTTACTTAATATAAATTCCTAAGATTTAAGCCGCCATCGACGTCACTTCTTTTAATTCCTTCATATAATCGTGTGTCCGCTTTAATGTTTCTAATTCTTTTGCAACAATTATTTGTGTGCTTGAATCAATATCATCATCTTTTAACAAATCTTGAAATGCGTGCAAACATCTGTCCTCCGCTTCTTCCAAATACGCAATTAACGCTGCATCTGGATTGTCACTCCAACTAGATATCTTCTCACCTAAAAATTTATTAACCTGACCCATGGTGGTTTCAGATGGTTTGGCAACATTCATATCACTTTGACGCATGTGTGCGCGCAAATCTATAATGATACCCTTACGGATATCAGCCATAGTGCGGAACAATTTTTTCAAATCGGAATCTTTTGTTTGATCTGTGGCGTCAGTGTAAAATTCACGAGCATCCTCGCAAATATCAATTAAATTTTGTATTTTTTTATTATTTTTTGCCATAAAAAAAATCCCTCTCTTTTTTTTAGCTTTACTGATTAATTTACTTACATTTAAAAAATGTATTTGTTCCAACATTTTTTAAAAAAAGGAACGAATTATGAAGCAGTTCGTTTATTAAATAACTATTAAAAGGAGAAAACATGAAAAAACTATTTTTACTTACTGTTGCCACTTCAACTTTAGCTATTAGTGCTTGCGGCTCATCTACAGGCGACCGTGCGCTTTCTGGCGCCGGTATTGGTGCGGCCACAGGTGCTGTAGGTAGTGCTATTGTAGGCGGTAGTGTCGCTGGTGGAGCGCTTGTCGGCGCTGGTGTTGGTGCGGCTGTCGGTGCAGCAACGGACGAAGATGATATTAATTTTGATCGTTAAGTTTTAAATAAGCATATTATTAAAAAGCACGGCTAAAGAAATTTAGTCGTGCTTTTCTGTATCAGTGTGGCCATTTACAATATGGTGGATATACCCAACAAGTATTAATATTATAAAAATAGTTAAAAACCCTATTGAAGCTAAAGTTACATAACCAAATCCTAAACAAAGGCCGATTATTGAAGCCCCCCATATACTTGCTCCAGTTGCGGTTCCCACAACTTTATTATCATCACTGTTTTTTAGAATAGCACCAGCCCCTAGAAAACCAATTCCTGTAAGCGCCCCTGATATAATTTTTCCTAAATCAAGAGAGACAAATCCGCGGATGTCGCTAGTATAAGTGGCTTGCAATTCTTGTCCAAGGACAGCCACAAGGCATGTCGAAACGCATACAATCATGAACGCTCGAAAGTCGACGGGTTTATTTTTAATATCCCTATCCAAGCCTAATAGGCAACCGAAGAGTGCAGCAAGCGCTACACGAAAAAATAATTCTTGATACGTTAAGGTTTGTAATGCTTCTAACATGGTAAATCTCACTTTATAAAAATTATAAAAAAGCCTCGCAAAAATAGCGAGGCTTTTAAAAATAAATTTTCAATTTTTATTAACGAATGAATTGAATTTTAACACGTCTGTTTTCTTGTGCTTTTACTTCATCACCTGTTGGAACGGCCAAATTAGTTTCACCTAAAGCTTCTTGATCAACAACAAAGTTATTTACACCAAGACTTGTTAAGTAATTAGAAACACTGTTTGCACGTTCAGCAGACAATTGATTGTTATATGCCATAGATCCGCGTGTATCCGTATAACCAGCAATCAAAACTTTGCTTGGATTATATGTAGTAATCTCACTGGCAGCCTGACGTAAAATGGCTCTATCGCCTTCACGAACATTTGCGCGATCGAAATCAAAGTAAACAACGTATTCGTTCAAGACATTAACGTTTTGAACCATCACTTCTTCTTCTTCGTCATCGATAGCACATGGGTTTTCAAGACCAAGACGCTTAACGCCCCAGTAATAACCTTGACACTGTTCATCACGATCAAATTCATATGTGTAAGCATTTTCCTCGTGGACGGTATTAGCATTGTAAGCCAAAGTTTTTCCGTTTTGAGCAGAAGCCATAGTTGTTGTGGCCAAAAGACCAAGTACTGTTAAAGTTAGTAGTTTCATTATCTTATCCTTTCAATAATTTAATAAGTTGTGTTGTAATTAATTTAGTTCCCTATTTCGTCAGTAATTTCACCAACGCTTTCGGCAATATTTTCCGCAGGTGTATCTTGATTTGCTTCATAAATCATGAATCCGAAAACTGCTACCAAAGCAATAAAAATAAGTACCAAAATTGTGTTTGTATTTTTCATTCAAACAAATCCTTTCTTGACTGTTATAATTTGCTTACAGATAAAGTAGATTATAGTTCCTTATAAGTTTGGCCATAGGCTAATAGTGAAAATAAAACTGTTCCTCCAAGAATATTCCCTATGCCCGCAAGTCCAATATAGGTAAAGGCGGCAACAAAACTCATTTCACCCATGAATAATAAAAGAAAAGCTTCGGCTGATCCTGCAACAACGTGTGAAAAATGGCCTACAGATATAATAAAGGTCATTAATAAAATAACAAATGTCTTAGAATATTGGGAGCTTGGTAACATCCAGACCATCGCTGCCAAAATAAATCCAGCTGGAATAGCGGTTAAAAACATTTCCAATGGCGTCTTATCCAGCGCACTTTTAGAAATTGCAATAAATGTTTCTAGTTGTTCTGGTG
>Ga0115567_10007510_pt1 | contig 10347 bp, 6 predicted proteins | sample COGITO_mtgs_1204_2_FD_88679 | JGI IMG/M metagenome (GOLD analysis project Ga0115567, IMG submission 88679) | Pelagic marine microbial communities from North Sea - COGITO_mtgs_120412 | ecosystem: Environmental > Aquatic > Marine > Epipelagic | place: Germany:Helgoland, sampling site Kabeltonne... | reverse complement strand
TAATGCCGAATATACTGAAGCTTATGTTTGGATTTGGCTACCGGGTGAGACAAAGCCAATAATTGCAGGAAAACTTGAAGCCGACAGTAACTCGCTTATGTTTAACTACGGTAAGAGCTATTTAGAGCGCAAAAAGATACGCCCTCCATTCCAATTTATCAACCTGAACTGCCTATGAAATCTGGCATCTTGTCTAATTTAGATGGATTAAGCATGCCGGGCTGTATAAGAGATAGTGCACCGGACGCTTGGGGACGCCGCGTCATTATCAATAAAAAATTAGGAATAAAGGGCGCAGGTACAGATACGAATACTCTAGACGAGTTCACTTATCTCCTAGAGTCTGGATCTGACCGTATTGGCGCTCTTGATTTTCAGCGTTCCCCTACTGAGTATATTCCAAGATCTGCCAATAGTGTCACCATGGAAGAGTTGCTTCAATCTGCCGAGCGCGTTGAAAAAGGCGTACCGCTTACGCCAGAGCTAGATCAAGCCTTATACCACGGCAGTTCAATTGGAGGCGCACGACCAAAAGCGCTGATTGAAGAAAATGACATAAAGTACATAGCTAAGTTTTCTGCAACCACTGACCTTTATAGTGTTGTAAAGGCAGAGTTCATTGCTATGCGCCTAGCAGCCTTAGCCGGAATAGATGTTGCACCGGTAAAAATGGTAAAAGCGGCCAACAAGGACGTTGTTCTTATTGAGCGTTTTGATAGAGTAAAAGCACATAGCGCAGATGGCACTCTAGACTGGTCGCGCAAATCAATGGTGTCTGCACTCACGTTATTTGGTCTTGATGATATGATGGCGCGTTATGCAAGTTACGAAACGCTGGCAAAAATTATACGTCATCGTTTTACGAACCCTAAAGATACACTGAGAGAGCTATTCTCGCGTCTCCTGTTCAATATCTTATGCGGCAACACAGATGACCACGCTCGAAATCATGCTGCTTTTTGGGACGGCAAAAATTTAAGCCTCACGCCTGCTTATGACATTTGTCCACAAGGGCGTTCAGGAAATGAAACCGGGCAAGCCATGCGCATTATTGGTGACAATAATTTAAGCCAGTTTAAAACGTGCTTAAGTGCTGCTCAAAAGTTTCTTGTCAGCGATCATGATGCCAAGGAATTATTCGAGCATCAGAAGTCAGTCATTGAAAATAATTGGCAAAGTATTTGTGACGAAGCAGAACTCAGCGAAGTAAACCGTAAATTATTTTGGGGGCGTCAGTTTTTGAATCCATTTTCGGCCCAATAAATATTTCAAGAATTATCGCATACACTTTTTTATTCAAGAGCATCGATTTTTTTTGTCAGCTATGCCGCATAGAAATAAACAACGACCCTACCGCGGGTAGCGGTTTAGTTCGGTGCCGTTAAAGCGCCTTTAACGAGAACACAGTTTTACTGTAGCGTACTTTATTTAACCACGACAATTAGAGATAAATCTACTATGTCTTACAATATCTCGTCCCCTTGAGGGCGGAGATACAGAATAAGAAAGGCGGACCATTTCTGGCTCGCCTTTTCGCTGTTTAATTATCTGTATTAACTTAATTAGTCACAATCTTAATTAAAGTCACAAACTTTATTAAATCAGTCACAAACTATATTAAAGATCGACATTACTCAGCAAATTCCCGATAGCTGTCCAAATCCGGGCAACTACAAATCAAATTCCTATCTCCAAATACGTCATCAATCCTATTCACTGTGGGCCAAAACTTATCAGCCGCAACAGCTGGCACAGGGTAAGCACCAAGCTGACGTGAATAGCTTCTATTCCAGTTTTCGTCAATCATATCCGCTAATGTGTGTGGCGCGTTATGTAACGGGTTATCCTTCGCATCCCACTCGCCACTCTCAACTTTAGCCACTTCTTTTCGAATGCACACCATAGCCTCGATAAATCTGTCTAATTCGGCTTTCGCTTCCGACTCTGTGGGCTCTATCATTAGTGTGCCAGCTACTGGGAAGCTCATTGTAGGGGCATGGAATCCATAGTCGTTTAAGCGTTTTGCTATATCAACTTCAGTAACGCCCGAGGCTTCCTTCAACTGGCGCAAATCCACTATGCATTCGTGAGCAATGCGGTCGTTTCTGCCGGTGTACAATATTGGATAGTGCCCTTCTAGCTTTTTAGCAATGTAGTTTGCATTTAGAATGGCAACTTCAGTGGCCTTCTTTAAGCCATCGCTACCCATCATTTTTATATACATATAGCTAATAGGCAGTATAGACGCACTGCCCCATGGTGCTGCTGAAACCGCGCTGTTGTTTCCTAATTCGTCGTTTGTGCCAGCGGCTTTTAGTTTAATTAAGCTATGGCTTGGCAAAAATGCGGCTAAATGCGATTTAACGCCTATGGGACCTATTCCAGGTCCACCGCCGCCGTGAGGAATACAAAAGGTTTTGTGCAAGTTAAGGTGCGACACATCGCTGCCAATTAGGCCCGGTGAGGTAATCCCCACTTGGGCGTTCATGTTGGCGCCGTCTAAATATACCTGACCGCCAAATTCGTGAATAATCTCGCAAATTTCGCGGGCTGTTTCTTCATATACACCGTGCGTAGACGGGTACGTAATCATGGCGCAAGCAAGTTTGTCTTTTACTTCTTCTGCCTTAGCGCGTAAATCTGCTAAATCGACGTTACCTTTGGCATCGCAATTTACCACCACCACTTTTAGACTAACCATTTGAGCAGATGCGGGGTTGGTACCGTGAGCCGATTGTGGAATTAGGCAGATGTTTCTATGACTTTCGCCGCGACTTTCATGATAGCGCTTTATAGCAATTAAGCCTGCATATTCACCCTGTGCGCCCGAGTTGGGCTGCATCGACAAGGCATCGTAACCCGTAACGTCTATCAACCAATCGCTTAACTCGTTTAGCATTTTGGTGTAGCCTTTGGCTTGATCAAGGGGCGCGAAGGGGTGAATTTGTCCAAATTCGGGCCACGTTACCGGTATCATTTCTGCGGTGGCGTTGAGTTTCATGGTGCATGAGCCCAATGAAATCATTGAATGATTTAAAGCTAAATCTTTATTTTCAAGACTTTTTATATAGCGCAGCATTTCAGTTTCAGAATGATAGCTGTTAAATACTGGATGCGTTAAGAAATCGCTCGTACGCAACAGCGATGCTGGAATTGACTCAGATCCATTGTCAATAATCTGAGCGTCTAAATCGGCAACGCTTAAACCATGACCTTCGCCTAAAAATACGTCAAATAAATCTTCAACATCTTTGCGAGTGGTCGTTTCATCTAGAGAAATACCTACCATACCCTCTACATCAATGCGCAAGTTCATTTCTTTGGAAACTGCCTTAGCCACTAGCTCAGACTTGTTCGAAACCTTCACGCTAAGGGTGTCAAAATAAGTCTTGTTAACTAATTCGGCACCTTGTTGCACAAGTCCCGTTGCTAAAATATCGGCAAAGCGATGAATACGCTGTGCAATGGCTTTTAAACCTTGCGGTCCGTGATACACCGCATAAAAACTAGCCATATTGGCAAGTAGTACCTGAGCTGTACAAATGTTCGAATTGGCTTTTTCGCGGCGAATATGTTGCTCACGTGTTTGTAACGCCATGCGCAGCGCGGTTTTACCGCGGGTGTCTTTCGACACGCCTATAATACGGCCGGGAAGTGAACGTTTATATTCATCGCGAGTAGCAAAAAATGCAGCGTGAGGGCCGCCATAGCCCATAGGTACGCCAAAGCGCTGTGCGCTGCCTAGGGCAACATCTGCACCTAATTCACCCGGCGGGGTAATCAAGGTTAAGGAAAGTAAATCAGTGGCCACGGCCACAATGCCTTTGTTGTCCTGCACACCAGCAATCACATCGCTAATATCTACTAATTCGCCGGTGCTTGTAGGATATTGTAATAAAGCGCCAAACACATTTGCATTTACCGCTTCGTTTAGCTCTCCGTAAATAATCTCAAAGCCAAACATGTCTGCGCGAGTTTTAAGCACGTCTTTTGTTTGCGGATGCACATCATTCGCGACAAAAAACGCATTTGCGCCTTTGTTTTTTGAGACGCGTTTGGCAAGGGCCATGGCTTCTGCAGCCGCGGTGGCTTCGTCAAGCAAAGATGCCGAGGCTAGTGGTAATCCGGTTAAGTCAATGGTCGCTTGCTGAAAGTTAAGGATAGCCTGAAGTCGGCCTTGAGCAATTTCTGGTTGATACGGTGTGTAGGCGGTATACCAGCCTGGGTTTTCAAGCACGTTACGTAAAATTACATTAGGGGTGAAGGTATTTGAATAACCCATGCCAATGTAAGAACGAAAAATCTTGTTTTCTTTGGCTAGCGCCTTTAGCTCTGCTAAGGCAACTTCTTCGCGCTGCGCTCCACCCACTTTAAGACCATCGGAACGAATACTCGCAGGCACGGTTTGCTGCATTAAATCATCTAAAGACTCTGCGCCTACGGTGTCCAGCATATCTGCAATTTCTTGCTGGCCGGGGCCAATATGACGACGCACAAATTCGTTTTGATTTTCAAGTTCCGACAGCATTGCCGGCGCGGCTATTTTCGCACCATTATTCATGACCATTAACCTTTAATAAAGAAAACTAATTCTAGGACGAGCTGAATAGCGCATCCTAATGACTACTTTAATCTTACAAACATAAACAACCTTGTTCTGCGAAAACGTGTTATTGGTTTTCACAGGAGTAGCTAATGTTTAGTCTTCAGCAATGACGCCAGCATAAGCTTCGGCGTCTAATAAGCCTTCAACTTCTTGAGGGTCTTCAGCTTTTACTTTAAACAACCAGCCTTCGCCGAACGCATCTGAATTGACCAACTCTGGGGAATCTTCTAAGTCTTCGTTTACCGCAATTACTTCGCCTGTTAGCGGAGAATATACGTCAGACGCGGCTTTTACAGACTCTGCCACAGCGCATTCATCACCAGTGGTAACGGCGTCGCCTACATCGGGTAAATCTAAAAACACCATATCGCCAAGCAAGTCTTGTGCATGTTCAGTAATCCCTACTGTAAAAACACCGTCACCATCATCGCGAACCCATTCATGAGTAGTAGCGTAACGTAATTCATTTGGAATATTGCTCATAGTCTTTCCTAAAAGTTGTAATTGAAATAATGCGTGTTAATTTTTGCGGCCATTTTCAAAACTATATTTGTACTACGGAGAAGCGTGTTTAAAGCACACTTTTACCATTGCGAACAAAACTAGGTTTGACAATTTCCACATCTACCCAGTTTTTGCGCATCTCAACTTGCACAGTTGCGCCTATTGCCGAACCGTCGCCTTTCGGCACTCTTGCCATAGCAATACTGTGGCCTAGCGTAGGTGAAAAAGTGCCTGAAGTAATTTTGCCTTCGCCGTCACTGGTTTTTACGCTTTGGCCTGCGCGCAATACGCCTTTGTCTTTAAACACTAAGCCAACTAATTTCTGCGTACCTTCCTCGCGTTGGCTTTCTAATGCAGAGCGCCCCATAAAATCTCTGTCGCTGGGCTCCCAAGTAATTGTCCAGCCCATATTAGCGGCAAGTGGCGATACAGTTTCGTCCATGTCTTGGCCGTATAAATTCATACCGGCTTCAAGTCGAAGGGTGTCGCGAGCACCTAAGCCACATGGCGTGACGCCGGCTGCCAACAAACTATCCCAAAACTCGACTGCACGGGCTTTTGGCACCATAATTTCGTAGCCAGCTTCGCCTGTATAACCGGTGGTAGCTATGAATATGTCTTCAGCTTGCACACCGTAAAATGGCTTCATACCGGCAACGGCTTCTTTTTGTGCTTCGGTGAATAACGTAGCTGCTTTGTCTTTAGCATTTGGACCTTGCACGGCAATCATTGTAAACGCTGTTTGCTCAGTTACGCTAACATCAAAACCTTGGGCAACTTTATTCAACCAATTGATATCTTTTTCTTTTGTTGCTGAATTAACCACTACGCGATAGTTTGTTGCGTCAAAGTGATACACGATCAAGTCGTCTACCACACCGCCTTCTTCATTCATCATACCGCTGTAAAGGGCTTTGCCTTTTTCAGTAAGCTTTGCAACGTCGTTGGCGAGTAAATAACGCAGGTAGTCTTTTGCCTGAACACCCGTTACATCAACAATTGTCATGTGCGATACGTCGAACATACCTGCATCGCGCCGCACACTGTGATGTTCTTCAATTTGTGAACCGTAATTGATAGGCATATGCCAACCAAAGAAGTCGACCATTTTTGCACCAGCGGCAATGTGAGCACTGTGTAAAGAAGTTGTGTTCATGGATTATTTACTCTTGGCTTTTTAATGTTAGGAGTATAGGTAGGCGATTGGCATTGAACAAATTAAAAGTACTAATATATACATTAACTTTTTTAATGTATTGCCTTATACTCATAAACTTAACTGATGTTAGAGGCCCTCATATGCCGGTATTTACTTAGGCATATATTGTTTAACAGGCTCATATTTGCAATGAAACAACTTTCTTTAGACGTATTGCGCACGCTTGTGACTATTGTTGATGTTGGTAATTTTAGTCGCGCGGGCGAAATTTTAGGGCGATCGCAACCTGCCGTCAGTTTGCAAATTAAAAAGCTAGAAGGGCAAGTTAACCGCAAACTGTTTACTAAAGTAGGCCAAAGCTATCAAATAAATAATGAAGGACGGTGGCTATACAATAAGGCCAAGCAAATACTGGCCATTAATGACGACATATTCAGAGAGCTCAGCCACGCAACTCTCAGAGGCAAAATGCGCCTTGGCATTCCTAGTGAATTTGCATCGGCTTTACTGCCTAGCATTGTCGGTGAATTCTCGCAGCGCTATCCCGATGTCTCGCTCGATGTCACATCGGCATTAAGTAAACATTTGTTATCGACTAACCAAACCACACCTTTCGATTTGATTTTGGCGCTTGTGCAACCTACAACGCAAACACAAAACTTAAGCGTTCTCAGTCATAATAACCACAACGCCAAAATTGAAATTATACGAGAAGATGACTTGGTGTGGGTAGGCGATCCTAAACGCTCACTGCCAAAAGACTCTCTACCGCTGGTGCTAGCACCCGACGGCTGTATTTACCGAAGCCGCGTGATAAAAGAACTAAAACAGCAAACTCAACCATGGAAGATTAACTACACCAACCCTGACTTTTCTGGTCTTATGGCGGCCATTAAACAAGGCCTTGGCATTACCGCCCTAGCCCGCTCTATTGTGCCCGACGAACTTGAAATTATGCGCGATAAACGCTTACCCAAGCTTGGACGCATAAACATTTGCTTGATCAATCAAGACACTCAACATCCTCAAGTGAGTCAGACCTTAGCGAGTTATATAAAAGCGCGTATAACACATTAGTGCTTTTGTGGGCTCACTTTGATAGTATTTACGTATTAAACTTGTACTTTATACCCTGATCTTATGGTGCAATGTACCGATAGCTAACGATGATACAACAGCTTGCACAATGCTAAGTTTGTACGGTGCTAATAACTAACGCATTGCCATTTAAAAAAAGAAGAAACTGACTATGACACATAGCTTCATTATCTCACTTATTACTACTACTAGTTTTATAGTACGATTTTTTGTTGTTACTTCCTTGACAGTAACACTAGCGAATGCTGCACTGGGCGAAAAAGCACCGTCCAAAAAAGACAGCGAAGGAAAAGGCCCTTACCCAGAACTTATTTTGCGTGGTGTAAACGTCATTACAGGTGAAGGCGCGCCAGTCAGAGGCCCAGTCGACATTGTCATTAACAACAATCGAATTAGCGATATTGTAAGCGTGGGCTATCCTCAAGTACCAATAAAGGGCAAGCGTCCTGAAGCAGGCCCAAACACAACTGAAATGGACCTAACGGGCCACTATGTTCTGCCTGGCTTTATTGACATGCACGGTCACATTGGTGGCTCTGCCGACAACATCCCTGCCGAGTATGTATTTAAGCTTTGGCTAGCACACGGTATTACCACTGTGCGCGAACCCGGCAGTTTTAACGGCTTAGATTGGGTACTTGATCATGTTAAGCGCAGTGAAAAAAACACTATTGTGGCGCCTCGCATTATTCCTTATTTAGGGTTTGGCATGGGCAGCGACAAACCAATATCAACGCCGAAACAAGCAATTGCATGGGTGAAAAAAGCGGCTAAGAATGGCGCAAAAGGCGTTAAATTCTTTGGCAGTACGCCTGAAATTATGAAAGCGGCGTTGGCAGAAGCAAAAGAGCAAGGCTTGGGCACAATGATGCACCACGCGCAGCTTAACGTAATGAGCATGAATGCACTCGATTCTGCCCGCTTGGGTTTAACCACTATGGAACACTGGTATGGTTTGCCTGAAGCCTTATTTACTAGTCAAACTATTCAAAACTATCCTGTTGACTATAATTACAGCGACGAACAGCATCGCTTTGAAGAAGCTGGCCGTTTATGGAAACAAGCCGCTCCTAAAGGCAGTGAAAAATGGAACAGTGTACGCGACGAATTAATAGCATTAGATTTTACCATCAACCCAACTATGACCATTTACCAAGCGAGCCGAGACTTAATGCGCGAACGCAACGCGGTATGGCACGAAGACTACACCTTGCCAACCTTGTGGAATTTTTTCACGCCTAGTCGTTACGCACATGGTTCTTATTGGTTCGACTGGACAACTGAAAACGAAATCCAGTGGAAACAGAACTACGCAATTTGGATGGATTTTCTAAATGACTACAAAAATCATGGTGGTCGGGTAACCACAGGGTCTGACGCCGGTTACATTTATAAAATATATGGCTTTGGCTTAATCAGCGAATTTGAGCTGCTGCAGGAAGCGGGCTTCACGCCTTATGAAGTGATTCAGTCTGCCACATTAAATGGTGCACAGGCTTTAGGTATGGAAAGCGATCTTGGTTCAATTACCATTGGCAAGTTGGCCGACCTAGTAGTGGTAGAACATAACCCGCTACAAAACTTCAAACTACTATACGGCACAGGCCACTATCGCTTAAATGAAAATAATGAAGCGGTGCGCATGGGCGGTGTTAAGTATACGATTAAAGATGGTATTGTGTACGATGCGAAGGCACTGTTAAAGGATGTCCGCGACATGGTAGTTGAGGCGAAAGGTGCTTTACAGTAAGGTTTAAAAGCCTAAATGTATAATGACAATAAAATTTGCGCGCGGCCAAAGTAAATGACGTTTAAGACAAGTCCCAATCGTTTTCATCGAGTGGCGAAAAGGGATCACTGAAACTAATGACTGCGCCTTTTAATTTTTCCATAGGACTTACAGTAGTGTCTTTGTAAGGCTTGTGCTTTAAAAGCAGATTTAGATATTTCGTGATGCATACTGCCACCTTATTACTATACTCATTATAATGTCAAAATTAGAGACTTTTGCGCATAAAAATGTGCACAAAGACTACGTGGATCCCTACTCGTCACTATACCAACAAATGCTTTAGATTAGCCGATAACAAACAAGTCCATAAAGTGGTTTACTGGCGTGGTCTCCAGCGTGGTTTGGTCTTTACAAAGAGTGAAAATCGTTTTGCATTGATGGCTCGGAAAGCGCGATGCCAAGTTAGACTTGAATTTCTGCTCTAACAGCGGAATTCCTTCAGCACGGCGGCGGCGATGACCCACTGGATATTCTACAATCACCTCTTGTGTACTGCTGCCGTCTTTAAAGAATACTTGAATGGCATTGGCAATAGAGCGTTTATCTGCTTCCAAATACTCTGCTGTAAAACGCTTGTCTTCTACAATTTCCATTTTGTCGCGCAGTTCATCTATAATCGGATGTGCGGCGTGAAACTCATCCTCATAATGTTCGGCAGTCAAACTCCCAAACGCTAATGGAACGGCAATCATAAATTGCAAACAGTGGTCGCGGTCGGCTGGGTTGGCAAGCGAACCCGTTTTTGAAATAATGCGAATGGCCGATTCGTGAGTCCGGATCACGATCTTCTCAATATTTTCTAATCTAGCGTTTACCTCAGGGTGTAAAATAACCGACGCTTCTGCAGCGGTTTGCGCATGGAACTCAGCAGGAAAGGAAATCTTAAATAAAATGTTTTCCATCACATAAGAGCCATAGTTTTGTGAAAACGAAAACTGACGCTCGGCCTCTGGTTTGAGCGCTTGCTCTTTGTTCGTTTTTGAAAACAAGACATCATAAAATCCCCATTGCGGAGCGCTTAACACGCTTGGTATGCCCATTTCTCCACGCATTGACATGTCAGCCAAACGAACCGCTCTAGAGGTCGCGTCGCCCGCCGCCCACGATTTACGAGAGCCCGCGTTTGGTGCGTGACGATATGTGCGTAATGCAGAACCATCTACCCAAGCTTGAGATATTGCCGCCATG
>Ga0115567_10007508_pt1 | contig 10349 bp, 11 predicted proteins | sample COGITO_mtgs_1204_2_FD_88679 | JGI IMG/M metagenome (GOLD analysis project Ga0115567, IMG submission 88679) | Pelagic marine microbial communities from North Sea - COGITO_mtgs_120412 | ecosystem: Environmental > Aquatic > Marine > Epipelagic | place: Germany:Helgoland, sampling site Kabeltonne... | reverse complement strand
GCCAAAGGCCCGGCCGTCAGAGCCAGCGCAGCCGCCAAGCGGATCACGCCAGCAAACTCTGCACCTCGGTTCCGTTCGCCTCAAGCGACTTGCGCATCTTTTGAAACGCCGCAGCCTCCAGTTGTCTGACCCGCTCCTTGCTGAGGCTCAGCTCTTGGCCAAGGCTTTCCAACGTGCGCGGCTCGTCGCGCAACTTGCGCTCGCGCACGATGAAGCGCTCGCGCTCGTTCAGCTTGCCCATCGCCTCGGTCAGCCAGACGCGCAGAGCGCCCAGATCGTGATCCACCTCGACAAGCTCGTCACCGCGCGGGGCGTCGTCCTCAAGCGCGTCAATCCACTCGCGCCCCTCGTCCTCTGAACTTTGCGTCGCATTCAGCGAGAAATCCGAACCGGAAAGCCGCCCCTGCATCATCTCGACATCGCGCAGCGGCACACCGACTTCCTGAGCGATCATCTCACGCAGTTGGTATCCGTCCAGCTCATGCCCCTGTGCCATCGCCTCGCGCTCAAGCCGGGCCTGAACGCGGCGCATGTTGAAAAACAACGACTTCTGCGACGAGGTCGAGCCGGTACGCACCATCGACCAGTTGCGCATCACATAATCCTGAATGCTGGCCTTGATCCACCAGACGGCATAAGTCGAAAAGCGCACACCGCGATCGGGATCGAACTTTTCGGCAGCCTTCATCAGGCCAAGGCCGGCCTCCTGGATCAGATCGTTCATCGGCGCGCCGTACCGGCGGAATTTGGAAGCCATCGAAATGGCCAGACGCATATAGGCGGTGATCAGGCGGTGCAGCGCCTCTTCGTCCCGCTGGTCGCGCCAAGCGTAGGCGAGTTTCAATTCGGTCTCGGCATCGAGCAATTCGGCCTTCATGGCCTTGCGCGACAAAGAGTTGTTTTGCTGGACGTCAATTACCATGAGACTTCCCCCCGAGGTCTGCGAGCGCAATGTCGGCAACGCTCTTTCTCAGTCATTCTTCAAGTGTTACGGGATGAGGAACGCTTCGGATCATAAAAGAGTTCACAAATTATGTTGCCACCGCTCGCATTGGTGCTAGGCGGCGCCGCCTCGGGAAAATCGCGCTGGGCAGAGGGATTGGTGCGGAAGGCATCGGCGCGGCGGGTCTATCTGGCCACCGCCGAGGCGTATGACAGCGAAATGCGCGCCAAGATCGCGGCCCATCGCGCCATGCGCGCATCCGATGGCTGGGCCACCATAGAGGCGCCTCTGGATCCGGGCCCCGCGCTGGCCGCCGCGATGCCCGATCAGGCGGTTCTGCTGGATTGTGCGACGCTATGGCTCAGCAATCACCTGCTGGCGGATCACGATCTGGATGCGGCCTCCGATACTCTGATGGACGCGCTTGCCGCCTGCGCCGCACCGGTGGTCGTGGTCAGCAACGAGGTCGGCCTGTCGGTCGTGCCGGACAATGCGCTGGCCCGCCGGTTTCAGCGTGCCCAGGGCGCCCTGAACCAGCGCATCGCAGCCGAAGCGGGACTGGTCGTGCAGGTCATCGCAGGCCTGCCGCTGGTTCTGAAGGGAACGCTTCCATGAGCCGGTTCCTCTGGGTGCGCCATGGACCGACCCACGCACGCGCCATGGTGGGCTGGACCGATCTGCCCGCCGATCTGAGCGATACGGATCAGCTGGCCCGCCTTTCGCGCCACCTGCCGCAGGATGCGCTGATCGTGTCGTCCGACCTGATCCGCGCCCGCGACACAGCCACCGCCATCGCCGCCGGACGCACCCGCCTGCCCGACGACCCGGCGCTGCGCGAGATCAACTTCGGCGCGTGGGAAATGGCGAGCTTCGACACCGCCCCTCAGCCGGAGCGCCTGCGCGCCTTCTGGGAGACGCCCGGCGATCTGTCCGCGCCGGAGGGCGAATCGTGGAACGCGGTGCGCGCCCGCGTCACCGGCGCCGCCTGCGCCCTGCGCGCGGCGCATCCGGGGCGCGATATCATCGCCGTGGCCCATATGGGCGCGATCCTGACACAGGTGCAGACCGCGCTGGGCATCTCCGCATACGAGGCTTTCGGACACCGCATCGACAACCTGTCGGTGACGGCGCTGAGCCACGATGGCACGCGCTGGCAGGCTGGGGCGATCAATCATTTGCCTTGATGGAGCGCCGCACATTTGCTGACTTTGACCCGCGCAGGGCACGGCGTATCCCTGCGTCATGACATATGAATTGATCATTCGGCGACTATGCATAATTTGATGCCGGATTGGGCACCGGCCAGGACGGTGCCGTCCGTCCGCACGCCCGAAGGCGCCTTGGTCGGCGAATCGCTTGCCATTGCCGAGGAACTGGCCAGCCGCCATCCCGGCCTGATCCTCTGGCCGGAGGCGGATCTGGCCCGCGCCACGGCACGCACCGCGACGGCAAAAATGCATGCAGGCGTACCGCGCTACGCGCCGCGTGCCAGATGAACCTGCGCAAGGCCTACACCGATTTCAGCCCGTCCGACAGCGTTCAGCACGATCTGCGCAGGCTCAAGACCGCCTGCGACCCAGAGGCATGGCCGCAATTCATCGCGCTGGTAAGAGAGAATTCTGCAACTTCGTTAATCATTCCTAAACATCTGCGGCGCTAGCGTTTGCCAAAGCTGACGCCGAAGGGGCCAAGAATGATCGCGCGCGCCTACACGGTCGCCTTCGAGGGGGTTGAGGCCCGCCACGTCGAGGTGCAATGCGCGGTCACGCCCGGCGTCCCGGCGTTTTCGCTCGTCGGATTGCCCGACAAGGCCGTCAGCGAGGCGCGCGACCGGGTGCGCACGGCGCTGACCTCGATGGCTATCGCCCTGCCGTCGAAACGGATCACGGTCAATCTCAGCCCCGCCGACCTGCCCAAGGAGGGCAGCCACTTCGACCTGCCTATCGCGCTGGCGCTGCTGGCGGCGCTCGACATCATCCCGAAGGACGCGATCGAGGGCACGACGTCCCTTGGCGAGCTGTCGCTGGACGGCACCATCATGCCCGTCATCGGCGCCCTGCCCGCCGCGATGGCCGCCGCCGAAGAAGACCGCACACTCCTTTGCCCCAAGGCATCGGGCGCCGAGGCGGCGTGGGTGGGCGCGGCGCATGTCATCGGCGCGGCCACTCTGGCGGACGTGGTGCGCCACTATACCGGCCAGTCGCCCCTCCCCCCGGCCGAGCCGGGCGAGGTCACGCCGCCGCCCTTTGGCCGCGATCTGCGCGACGTCAAAGGACAGGAACGCGCCAAGCGCGCGCTGGAAATCGCTGCCGCCGGACGCCACCACCTGATGATGATCGGAACGCCCGGATCAGGGAAGTCGATGCTGGCCGCGCGCCTGCCCGGCATCCTGCCTCCGCTCAGCGCGCGGGAGGCGCTTGAAACGTCGATGATCCACTCGCTAGCCGGGCTTCTGGACGAGGGCGGCATCAGTCGCACGCGCCCCTTCCGCGAGCCGCATCACACCGCCTCGATGGCTGCCATCGTCGGTGGCGGGCGCCGCGCCTCACCGGGCGAGATCAGCCTCGCGCACAATGGCGTCCTGTTCATGGACGAATTCCCCGAATTCACCCGCACGGTGCTGGAGACGCTGCGCCAGCCTATCGAGACCGGCGAGGTGATGATCGCCCGCGCCAACGCGCATGTGACCTACCCCTGCCGCTTCATGCTGATCGCCGCTGCAAACCCTTGCAAATGCGGCTATCTCAGCGATCCGGCCCGCGCCTGCACCCGCGCGCCGGTCTGCGGCGACGACTATCTGGGCCGGATCAGCGGGCCGCTGATGGACCGCTTCGATCTGCGGGTGGAGGTGCCCCCGGTCAGCTTTTCCGACCTCGATCTGCCGCCGTCCGGTGACAGCTCGGCTGACGTCGCCGCGCGCGTGGTCGCCGCGCACAATGTGCAGACGGCGCGCTATGCCGGCGCGCCAGGGATGCATCTGAATTCGGATGCAGAAGGCGGCGTACTGGCCGAGGTGGCGACGCCCGACGCCGAAGGCCGCGATCTGCTGACACGTATGTCCGAACGCTTCGGGCTGTCGGCCCGCGGCTATCACCGCGTCTTGCGCGTGGCGCGCACCATCGCCGATCTGGATGGGTCCGACCGGGTCCGGCGCCCCCACATAGCTGAGGCCGCCAGCTATCGGATCACAGGCGCGAAAGAGACGTGATCCAGCATGCCAGTTCACCAAGCGTCTGGCGGGCCTCGGGAATGAGTCCGTGAAACAGCGGCCAGACATGTGGCAGAGCCGGCGCGATCACGCAGGTCACATCGATATTTTCGTGCACCAGATGGGCGGCCATGCGGCGCGAATCATCCAGCAGGATTTCGGTGTCGCCTGCGGTCATCCAGACCGGCGCGGCACCTTTGAACTCTGCAAAGAGCGGTGACGCACGCGGATCACGAGCCGCCGCGCCCTGCAGATACATGTCCGCCATGTCCGCCGCCCGGTGCGCCGGCAAGATGGGATCCGCATTTGCGTTGAACTCAAAACTTCCGCCCGAGAACGTCATATCCGTCAGCGGTGAGAAACAGAACGTCCCCAGAGGTTGGCGCAAGCCAAGCGCGCAGATCTGCGCCAGCAGGATCAGTGCCAGCCCGCCCCCCGCGCTATCCCCGCCGATGATGACGCCGCCGGGGTGATCCATCACGGCGCGATAGGCTTCCATCGCATCTTCGGGCGCTGCGGGAAACGGATGCTCGGGGGCGAGGCGATAGCGCGGCAAGACGGCTTCAAGACCGGTCCGAATGGCCAGATGCGCGATGAGCGAGCGATGCGTGCGCGGCGAGCCGAAAACGTAGCCGCCCCCATGGAAATACAGTATCAGCGCGCTGCCCCGCACCTCCGCCGGGGTGACAGTGACTGCCTGAATCCCGCCCAGAAACGTAGACCCAAACCGCACGGCACGCGGCGCCCGAAAAAACAGCCGCGCCGAGCGCTCTACATGCTTGCGCAGGCTGCCTGGTTGCTGGATGCGCGCCAGAAGACGCTTTTCGGTATGGCGCAGCCATCCGTTCAGCAGGCGCGCGCGCAGGCTCACGCGGCGCGCGCCGCGAGCCTGACATCGATCGCGTCCCAGATCTTGCCGGCGATGTTGGTGCCGTCAAAGCGTTCAAGCTCCTGAATGCCGGTCGGGGACGTGACATTGATCTCGGTCAGATAGCGGCCGATCACATCGATCCCGACGAAAATCTGACCTTTTTCGCGCAGGCGCGGGCCAATCGCGGCACAGATCTCAAGGTCACGCTCGGTCAGTTCGACTTTTTCCGGGCGACCGCCGACATGCATGTTGGAACGCGTCTCACCTTCGGCAGGCACTCGGTTGATCGCGCCGACAGGCTCGCCATCGACAAGGATCACACGCTTGTCGCCCTTGGCCACGTCTGGCAGGAATTTCTGCACGATCAGCGGCTCGCGGCTGAACCCGGTGAACATCTCGTGAAGCGAGCTGAGGTTGCTGTCGCCCTGCTTGAGCAAAAAGACACCTGAGCCGCCATTGCCATAAAGCGGCTTGAGGATGACGTCGCCGTGCCTTGCCCGAAAGGCGCGGATCGTATCAAGATCCCGTGCGATTGCCGTCGGCGGCATCAGATCGGGAAAGTCCAGAATCAAAAGCTTCTCCGGAAAGTTACGCACCCAGAAAGGATCGTTCACGACCAATGTGCCCGGCGCCAGACGATCCAGAAGATGCGTTGTGGTGATGTAGAACATATCGAACGGGGGATCTTGCCGGAGCCATACAACGTCGAATTCCGCAAGATCGACGGTTGTCATCTCGCCGAGGATGGCGTGATCACCCTTCACGCGCTGTACCTGCAACGATTGACCCCGCGCCGTTATCCGCCCTTCGTCATAGGCCAGGTTGTCCGGCGTATAGTAAAACAAATGATGACCGCGCGCCTGCGCCTCCTCGGCCAGACGAAAGGTGCTGTCAGCGTCGATGTTGATCGGGCCGACCGGATCCATCTGAAACGCGATCTTCATGGATTTTCCCCTGTTTTGCTACCCGGCCTTCATGCGCCAAGGGCGCATGGGGTGCAATTCAGAAATGCGAGAACATCCCTTCGAGAATGCTGCACCGTCCGGTACCATCCACCACCGCAAGGTCAAAGCGCACATCGCTCAGCTGCCCTTTCGGACAATGCGCAAGATATTCGGAACCCGCCGCATGGAGTCTGCGCATCTGGGCAGGCCGAAGGCTGGCGATTGCCGCATCGTGCGTGCGCGCCTGTTTGACCTCGGCGAAAACGATCTCATCGCCATCGGCAAGGATCAGGTCGATCTCTCCGCTTTTGCCCCGCCATCGCGTCTCGAGCAGGCGAAGGCCGGCGGCCACATAGAGCGCGACCGCACGCTCCTCCGCGGCGAGGCCCGAATTATATGCGCGCCTGCCGCGATCCCGCTTCGCAGGTGCCGGGCCATGTCGCGCATCCCCAAAATCAAGCATCTGTGTCATCGTCATCTTTATCCTCCCTGATCCGAAGGGCGATCTGATAGACCTCGCGCCGCTTGAGGCCCAGATCATGCGAGACCGCATCTGCGGCATCCCGCACCGTCATATCATTCATCACAGCCACAAGCGCCTGTTCTATGTCAGACAGGTTAACAGACCGTTCACCTGCCCGATCTATCAGCACGACCATCTCGCCCTTGCGCGGATTCGCCGCCAGATCCGCTGCCAACTCATCAAGTGTCCCGCGCAGGACCTCTTCGAATTTCTTGGTCAGCTCCCGGCAGAGTGCCGCGCGGCGCTCTCCGCCCAGCACCAAGGCGGCGTCGCGGAGCATGGCGGCGACGCGCTTGGGCGATTCGTAGAAGGCAAGCGTCGCGGGCACTGATCCCAGGGTGCGCAGCGCGGTTTTCCGGGCGCTAGACGTATTCGGCAGGAACCCTGCAAAGAGGAACCTGTCGGTGGGCAGCCCCGAGAGTGTGAGCGCGGTGATCACTGCCGACGGTCCCGGCGCCGAAATCAGCGCATGCCCCGGCGCGATGACCGCCCGCGCCAGGTCAAATCCGGGGTCCGCGACCATCGGCGTGCCTGCTTCGGAGGCGTAAGCGACTGATTTTCCTGCCTCCAGCGCCGCCAGAAGCCGCGGGCGCACGCGCGCGCCGTTGTGATCGTGATAGGCCAGCAGGGGCCGCCCTTCGAGCGGTATGGCGTGAATATCCATCAGCTTGCGCAGGCTGCGCGTGTCTTCGGCGGCGATCACGTCGGCAGAAGCCAGGATATCCAGCGTGCGCAACGTGATGTCGCGCGCCGCGCCGATCGGTGTCGCCACCAGATACAATCCGGAGGCGAGAGTTTGCTTGACATGATTCATCGCTGGACCCGCCCCTTATGACGTCTATTATCGCCCGCAACGCGCCATCCCAATAAAACGTCCGAAACGAGGTATTCCCCATGTTTGCTGTTTTGCCGATCACCCGCAAGGTGGTCATCCGCCTTATCGCGCTTGTGTCCCTGATCTGGGTCGCCGCGTGCGAGCCGGCAGGACTTGGCGGCATGGGCGGCGCTGGCCTGCCCATCGATCCGGGCGCGCCGGTGGCGGTCGCCTTGCTGGTGCCGCACGGATCGTCCGCTCCGGGCGAGGCGGCCCTGGCGCGCGATCTGGAAGCGGCGGCGCGGCTTGCGGTGGCGGACCTCGCGGGCGTGCAGATCGACTTGCGCGTCTATGGCACGGCGGGCCAGCCCGGACAGGCGCAGCAGGCCGCGCTGAACGCGGTATCGGACGGGGCCAGGATCATTATCGGGCCGCTCCATGCGGAATCGGCCAATGCCGTGGCAGTCGCGGTTGCGCCCAGCAACGTGAACGTCCTGGCGTTTTCGAACAATCCCACCATCGCCGGAGGCAACCTGTTTGTCCTTGGGCAGACCTTCGACAATACCGCAGACCGGCTGATGCGCTATGCCGCGCGGCAGGGCAAGAAGCGGATCCTGACGGTATCGTCCAATAATCTGGCGGGCCAGCTGGGCGCGCAAGCCATCGCCCGGGCCGCCGCCAGTTCCGGTGCGCAGATCGTCGGCAATGTAGGCTATGACTTCTCGCAACAAGGCGTCGTTGCGGCGGTCCCCCAGATTACCCAGACCGCCAACAGCACATCTGCCGAGGCTATTTTCCTGACGGCCAACTCGGCGGGGGCGCTGCCGCTTTTCGCGCAGATGCTGCCCGAGAACGGGCTGAGCCCGGAAATGACGCAGTATATCGGCCTTGCGCGGTGGGATACGCCGTCGCAGACGCTGAATCTGCCGGGCCTCCAGGGCGGCTGGTTCGCGATGCCGGACCGGGGCAAGGCGCAGGCGTTTCAGTCGCGTTTCGCACAAGCCAACGGCAATCAGCCGCATCCCATCGCGGGTCTTGCCTATGACGGTATCGCTGCCGTGGGCGCGCTGATCAAGACCGGCAAAACCAATGCGCTCTCCAAGTCCGGCCTGACCCAATCGGCTGGCTTTCAGGGCGTCGACGGCGTGTTTCGCCTGCGCCAGGACGGCACCAATCAGCGCGGTCTCGCCGTTGCGACGGCGCAGAATGGCAGGGTCGTTATCCTGGATCCGGCGCCGCGCGGCTTTGGCGGCGCTGGCTTCTGATCCCGCCACGACCGGCGCGATATGATCCCCGTCACATGACCCCCGTCAGCGCGGCAGGCCCTGCGCAAGATATGACGCTCAATACGGCGCCCGATAATCTGATCTGCGATTCCGCCCGCATCTTCGATCGGGCGGGGGTCGAGGCGAGACTGGCCGCATATGACGGCCAGACTGCCGATGATCTGCGGCGCCACGCTGTCGACGTGCTGGGCGACGAGATGCGCCGGGGCCGCACGGCGATCGCCGCCGCATTGGCCGCCGAGCCGCTGCGCGCCCGCGCCGCCACGCGGGCCTATAGCTGGCTGACCGATTGTCTGGTGCTGAGCGCCTATCGCCTCGCCGCCGAAGTGATGCATCCCCTGCCCAATCCAACCGGGTCCCAGCGCCTCAGCGTCGTGGCCGTCGGCGGCTATGGCCGGGGCGAGATGGCGCCTGAATCGGATGTCGATCTGCTCTTCCTGACGCCTTACAAGATCACTGGCTGGGCCGAGAGCGTGATCGAATCCATGCTGTATATCCTGTGGGATCTGCGCCTGAAGGTCGGCCATGCCAGCCGCACCATCCACGATTGCCTGCGTCTGGCCACGGAGGACTTCACCATCCGCACCGCTCTGATGGAGCATCGCTGGCTGACCGGCGACACCGAGCTGGCGGCCGATCTGCGCCATCGCCTCTGGAACGATCTTTTTTCGGGCACCGAGCGGGAATTTACGGAGGCCAAGCTGGAGGAGCGCGAGGCCCGGCATGAAAAGCAGGGCGGCCAGCGCTATATGGTCGAGCCGAATGTCAAAGAGGGCAAGGGCGGCCTGCGCGACCTTCAATCGCTCTTCTGGATCGCAAAATATATCTACCGCGTCGCCGACAAGGCCGATCTGATCGGTCAGGGCATGTTCACCGCAGACGAGTTCGACACCTTCGCGCAGGCCGAGAATTTTCTCTGGGCCGTGCGCTGCCAGCTTCATCTGATCACCGGACGCCCGAATGACAAGCTGACCTTCGATCTGCAAGTCGAGGTGGCCGAGCGCATGGGATATGCCGACCGCGCCGGGCGGCGCGGGGTCGAGATCTTCATGCAGGACTACTTTCGCCATGCGACCGCCGTGGGGGATCTGACACGCATCTTCCTGACCCAGCTGGAGGCGGCGCATGTCAAATCCGAGCCGTTGCTGCAACGCCTGTTCCGGCGCAAGCGCAAGCTGAAGGCCGGCTATGCCGAGGTGCATGGCCGCCTTGCGATAACGGACGAGGCTGACTTTCTGGCCGATCCGCTGAACATCCTGAGTGTTTTCGACGAAGCGCTGCGCACCGGTCTGTTGATTCACCCCGATGCGATGCGGCTGATCACGGCCAATCTGGACCTTATCACCGACGACGTGCGCAGCGATCCCGCCGCGCAAAAACTGTTCCTTGGCCTGATGCTGCGCCACGGCAATCCCGAGCGTGCATTGCGGCGCATGAACGAATTGGGCGTGCTGGCCGCGTTCATTCCCGAGTTCGAGCCGATCGTCGCGATGATGCAGTTCAACATGTATCACCACTACACGGTGGATGAGCATACGATCCAGTGCATCAGCCACCTCGCCCGGATCGAGCGGGGCGAGCTGATCGAGGACCTGCCCGTTTCATCGTCAATCCTGCAGTACGGGGTCAACCGGCGCATCCTGTATGTCGCGCTCTTGCTGCATGACATCGGCAAGGGCCGCTCCGAGGACCACTCGATCCTTGGCGCCAAGATCGTGCGCAAGGTCGCGCCGCGTCTGGGGCTGAAGCCCAGGGAGGTC
>Ga0115567_10007507_pt1 | contig 10350 bp, 8 predicted proteins | sample COGITO_mtgs_1204_2_FD_88679 | JGI IMG/M metagenome (GOLD analysis project Ga0115567, IMG submission 88679) | Pelagic marine microbial communities from North Sea - COGITO_mtgs_120412 | ecosystem: Environmental > Aquatic > Marine > Epipelagic | place: Germany:Helgoland, sampling site Kabeltonne... | reverse complement strand
GGGGCGCATCAGGTGCGGCTCGACCTCGTGGGCGGGTTCCAGGCGATGAACGTGCTGGTGGCCGCCGGCCTCGTGATCGGGGCGGGCGAACCGGCCGAGGAGGTGTTCCGGGTGCTGCCGCAGCTTCGGACCGTGCGGGGCCGGATGGAGCTGGCCGCGACGCGCGACAACGGTGCTGCGGTATTCGTGGATTACGCGCACACGCCCGACGCGGTGGCGACCGCCCTGCGCGCGCTGCGCCCGCATGTCATGGGTCGCATCGTCGCCATCGTCGGCGCGGGCGGCGACCGCGACCGCGCGAAACGCCCGCTGATGGGCGCCGCGGCCGCCGAGCACGCCGACACGGTGATCGTCACCGACGACAATCCGCGCGGCGAGGATCCGGCAACGATCCGCGCCGCGGTGATGAAGGGCGCCGGCGCCGACGCGACCGAAGTGGGCGACCGCGCCGAGGCGATCCTGCGCGGCATCGACGGCCTGGGCGTCGGCGATGCGCTGCTGATCTGCGGCAAGGGACACGAGACCGGCCAGATCGTCGGCGACCGCATCCTGCCCTTCGACGATGTCGAACAGGCGAGCGTGGCGAGTGCCGCTCTCGACGGGCGGATCGCATGAGCGTGCTGTGGACGAGCGCCGAGGCGGCGCAGGCGACGGGCGGCACCGCGACGTCCGACTGGCGGGCGACCGGCGTGTCGATCGACACCCGCACGCTGGCGCCGGGCGATTTGTTCGTGGCGCTGAAGGCGACGCGCGATGGACATGAATTCGTGGGGCAGGCGCTGGCGGCGGGCGCGGCCGCCGCGCTGGTGACGCACCGGCCCGAGGGGGTCGCGGGCGACGCGCCGCTCATCGTTGTGGATGACGTGCAGGCGGCGCTCGAGGCGCTGGGCCAGCACGCCCGCGCGCGCACGGCCGCGCGGGTCGCCGCGATCACCGGATCTGTGGGCAAGACCTCGAGCAAGGAGATGCTGCGCGCCGCGCTGACCGGGCAGGGGCGCGTCCATGCGGCCGAGGCCAGCTACAACAATCACTGGGGCGTGCCGCTGACCCTGGCGCGGATGCCCGCCGACACCGATTTCGCGGTGCTCGAGATCGGCATGAACCACCCCGGAGAGATCGCGCCGCTGGCGCGCATCGCGCGGCCCCATGTCGTCATGGTCACGACCGTCGCCGCGGCACACCTGGAGGCGTTCGACGACATAGACGGGATCGCGCGCGAAAAGGCGTCGATCTGCGAGGGACTGGAGCCGGGCGGGATCGCCGTGCTGAACGCCGACGTGCCGCAGGCGGGCATCCTGCGCGACGCCGCCCGCGCGGCGGGTGCGCGGATCGTGACCTTCGGGGCGGATGCGGGCGCCGACTGGACCGCGTCCGAATTGCGGATATCTGCCGGCATGACGGTCGCCGCCGCGACCGGCGCGGGCCGCGAGATGCACCTCAAGGTCGCGAACGAGGGGCGCCATTTCGCGATCAACGCGCTGGGCGTGCTCGCCGCGGCCGAGGCGCTTGGCGGCGACCTCGCGCAAAGCCTCATGGGCCTCGCGTCCTGGGCGCCGCCCGCCGGGCGGGGCGCGCGCGAGACGATCCGCCTCGATGCGGCCGATCCCGACCTGGTGCTGACGCTGCTCGACGATTCCTACAACGCCAACCCGACCTCGATGGCCGCAGCGCTCGCGGTGCTGGCGGGGACGGCGCGTGGCGCCGCGGGCCGCGGACGGCGCGTTGCGTTCCTCGGCGACATGAAGGAGCTGGGCGGCGGCGGAGAGGCGATGCACACCGCCCTCGCCGATTTGCCCGCCATGGAGGCGATCGACACCGTGCATTGCGTCGGCCCGCTGATGGCGGGGCTGCACGCGGCGCTGCCGCCCGCGCGGCGCGGGCACCGGACCGAGACGGCGGCCGAGATGGCGGACCTCGTGCGTCCCGCGCTCGCCCCCGGCGATGCGGTCCTGGTCAAGGGATCGCTGAGCACCGGCCTCGGCACGCTCGTTGACGCGGTCCGCAAGATGGGCCATTCCGACGCCTAGCGCACAAACCCCCACATATGCCAAGGACAGGCCTGAAATGCTCTACTGGTTGACCGCTTTGTCCGATGGGGGCGATTTCTTCAACCTCTTCACCTATATCACCTTCCGCGCGGGGGGCGCGTTCCTGACGGCGCTGATCTTCGGCTTCCTGTTCGGGCCGCCGTTGATCGGCGTGTTGCGCCGCCGCCAGGGCAAGGGACAGCCGATCCGCACCGACGGCCCCGAGGGGCACTTCGTCAAGGCAGGCACGCCGACGATGGGCGGGCTGCTGATCGTGGGCGCGCTGCTGACCTCGACGCTGCTCTGGGCGCGGCTCGACAATCCGTTTGTGTGGATGGTTCTGTTCGTGACGATGTCGTTCGCGGTGATCGGGTTCGCCGACGACTATGCCAAGGTCACCAAGCAAAGCCATGCCGGCGTGTCGGGGCGCTTGCGGATCCTCCTCGGCCTGGTGATCGCGGGGATCGCGGGGTTCTGGGCGGCGCAGTACCACCCCGCCGAGCTGTCCAACCAGCTCGCGCTGCCGTTCTTCAAGGACGCGCTCATCAACATGGGGATCTTCTTCGTGCCGTTTTCGATCCTGGTGATCGTCGGTGCGGCGAATGCGGTGAACCTGACCGACGGGCTCGACGGGCTGGCGATCATGCCGGTGATGATCGCGGCGGCCACGTTCGGGATCATCGCCTACGCGGTCGGGCGCACCGACTTCACCGAATATCTCGACGTGCACTACGTCCCCGGCACCGGTGAGATCCTGATCTTTTCCGCCGGTCTGATCGGCGGGGGCCTCGGGTTTTTGTGGTACAACGCGCCGCCCGCGGCGGTGTTCATGGGCGACACCGGGAGCCTCGCGCTCGGCGGCGCGCTGGGGGCCATCGCGGTGGCGACCAAGCACGAGATCGTGCTGGCGATCGTCGGCGGGCTGTTCGTGGTCGAGGCGCTGTCGGTGATCGTGCAGGTCGTGTACTTCAAGCGGACGGGCAAGCGGGTGTTCCTGATGGCGCCGATCCACCACCACTACGAAAAGAAGGGCTGGGCCGAGCCACAGATCGTGATCCGGTTCTGGATCATCAGCCTGATCCTCGCGATGATCGGGCTGGCCACACTGAAGGTGCGATAATGACGGCCCGCATATCGGACAGGGCGGCCATGATCCGCGGGATGACGCCGCAATTGCGACCGGGGACGTGGCACTTCTGTACCCTTCCCGACGGGCATCCGGGCGGCGGCGCCCTGCGGGAGGCGGCCGTCGCCACCATCCGAGAGGTCGAGGGCCTGTCCCTGATCCTGGCCACGGACGTGGCGGATCGCGCGGGCCTGTCGTCCGATCAGCCGATGGTAATGATCTCGCTCGCCGTCCATTCCGCGCTCGACGGCGTGGGCCTGACGGCGGCGGTCGCGGGGGCGCTGGCGGAACGCGGCATCGCCTGCAACATGGTCGCGGGGCATCACCACGACCATGCCTTTGTCCCCGCCGCCGATGCCGACAGGTCCATTGCCTGTCTTCGTGCGCTGGCGGAGGCGGGCGCTTGATCCCCGTCCAGGGCCACGCGGGCGAGACCGTCGCCGTCCTCGGGCTGGGGCGGTCGGGCCTGTCGGCGGCGCGCGCCCTTGCGGCGGGCGGCGCGCGGGTGGTCGCATGGGACGACGGGGCCGCGGGCCGCGAGCGGGCCGAGGGCGAGGGACTGGACCTGCGCGATCTGACGAAGGCAGGCGCGTTTGACGACGTGTCGCTGCTCGTGACCTCGCCCGGCATCGCGCACCTCTATCCGGCGCCACATCCCGTCATCGCCGCCGCGTGGGACGCGGGCGTTCCGGTCGACAACGATATCGGCCTGTTCTTCCGGTCCTTCGCCACCGACGACTGGAACGATTTCGACACCCAGCCGCGTGTCATCGCGATCACCGGATCGAACGGCAAATCCACGACATCCGCCCTTCTGCACCACATCGTCGTCGAGGGCGGGCGTCCGGCGCAGCTTGCCGGCAACATCGGGCGCGGCGCGCTCGACCTCGATCCCGCGCGTGACGGCGAGGTCGTGGTGCTGGAGCTGTCGTCCTACCAGACGGAACTCGCGCGCGCGCTGACGCCCGATGTCGCGGTGTTCACCAACCTCACCCCCGATCACCTCGACCGGCACGGCGGCATGGGCGGTTATTTCGCGGCCAAGCGGCGGCTGTTCACGCTCGGCGGCCCCGACCGCGCGGTGATTGGCGTCGACGAGGCCGAGGGGCAATACCTCGCCAACCAGATGGCCGAGGGGCGCGCCGACGACCGGGTGATCCGGGTGTCGAGCGCGCAGAAGCTGACCGGGCAGGGCTGGCACGTCTTCGCCCGCAAGGGGCACCTGGCGGAATGGCGCAAGGGGCGGCAGGTCGCGTCCATCGACCTGCGCGGGATCGCGGGCCTGCCGGGGAGCCACAACCACCAGAATGCCTGCGCCGCGTATGCCGCCGCGCGCACCTTGGGCCTCGGCCCGCGCGCGATCGAGGCGGCGCTGCATTCGTATCCCGGCCTGCCGCACCGGTCACAGATCGTGGCCGAGGCGGGTGGTGTTTCGTTCGTCAACGACAGCAAGGCCACGAACGTGGACGCCGCGGCCAAGGCGCTGGCGGCGTTTCCCCGCATCCGCTGGATCTGCGGCGGGCTGGAGAAGGAGGGCGGGTTGTCCGGTCTGGCGCCACACCTCGGCGCGGTCGCCAAGGCCTATGTCATCGGGCGCGAGGCCGAGAGTTTCGCGCGCCAGCTCGACGTCGAGGCCGAGGTCTGCGGCACGATGGACGTCGCCGTCGCCCGCGCCGTGGCCGAGGCCGAGCCGGGCGACACGGTCCTGCTGGCGCCTGCCGCCGCGAGTTTCGACCAGTACGACAGCTTCGAGCGGCGGGGCGAGGATTTCGTGGACCGGGTGCGGGCGGCGCTGGGGTAGGGGTCCGCCTGCGGCGGATGCCTCCGGCGGGGATATTTCAGGCCAGAAGAGGGAGGGGCGGCGCGTCATCCGGCGCGGTATCTGGGTGGGATTTCATCCCGACAGTCTATCCCGCCACCGCAACCCCCGCCGCGAACCCGCTCGCCCAGGCCCACTGAAAGTTGTAGCCACCCAGCCAGCCCGTGACGTCGACGCATTCGCCGATGAAGTGCAGGCCCGGCACGCCCTTCGCCTCCATCGTGCGCGACGACAGCCCGCCGGTGTCCACGCCGCCCAACGTGACCTCCGCCGTGCGGTAGCCCTCGGTGCCGCCGGGCGTCAGCGTCCAGCGGTGCAGCCCGTCCGCGATCTCGCGCAGCCGCGCGTCGGGATATTCGGCCAGCGGTGCCGCGTCGTCTGCCGCCAGATACGCAGCGAGGCGGGCGGGAAAATGGCGCGACAGGGCGGATTTCAGTGTGCGGCGGCCCTCGGTCGCCTTGGCTTGGCACAGCGCGTCGAAGAGAGGCAGGGCGGGCGACAGGTCGACGCAGAGCGTATCGCCCTCGTCCCAGAAGCTCGAGGTCTGGAGCATCGCGGGGCCGGACAGCCCGCGATGGGTGAACAGCATCGCCTCGTCGAACGATCCCGCGCCCGCCGTCGCGCGGACGGGCAGGGACACGCCGGCGAGGTCGGCGAACCGCCCGTCGGGAAAGGTATAGGGGACGAGCCCCGCGCGCGTTTCCGTCACCGCCAGCCCGAACTGCGCGGCGACGCGGTAGGCGAGGCCGGTCGCGCCCATCTTGGGGATCGACTTGCCGCCCGTCGCCACGATCAGATGCCGCGCGCGGACCGTGTCGGCCCCGACGCCCACGACGAAGCACCCGCCGTCATGCCCGATCTCGCCCACCTCGGTCCCGAGCCGTATCTCGGCCCCCGCCCCGCGCGCCTCGGCCAGCAGCATGTCGACGATCTGCGTCGACCTGCCGTCGCAAAAGAGCTGGCCCAGGGTCTTTTCGTGCCAGGCGATGCCGTGCCGGTCGACCTGTGCCACGAAGTCCCAGGGGGAATACCGCGCCAGCGCCGACTTGCAGAAATGCGGATTGGCGGACAGGAACGCGTCCGGGTCGGTGCCGGTATTGGTGAAGTTGCAACGCCCCCCGCCCGAGATGCGGATCTTCTCTCCCGGCGCGCGTGCGTGGTCCACGACCAGCGTGGAGCCCCCGGCATGGGCGGCGCAGAACAGGCCCGCCGCACCGGCGCCGAGGATGAGGGTGTCGATCTCCATGCCGCGGTGCTTCGCGCAATCGTCGCGTGGGCGCAACAGCATGGCGAAGATGGGTTGGCATCGCCATGCTTTTGCCGCTATCGTCGGCAGCAGACCCGGAAAACGGGCGGACAGAGGCAGATGGCGGTAATTCTCCATGACGGAAATGGTCTATGGGACGGTCCCTCTTAGGACCGGCGATCCCGTATTGCCACGCTGGTGGCGCACGATCGACAAGTGGTCGATGTCCTGCATCCTGATGCTGTTCGGCATCGGCGTGCTTCTGGGCCTCGCGGCCTCGGTGCCGCTGGCGGCGCGCAACGGGCTAAGTGATTTCCACTATGTCTGGCGGCAGCTGTTCTTTGGCGGAATCGCGATGACGGTGATGCTGGTCATGTCGATGATGTCGCCGCAGATGGTGCGCCGTCTCGCGGTCGTGGGGTTCGCGGCCTCGTTGGTGGCACTCGCGTTGCTGCCGGTGTTCGGCACCGACTTCGGCAAGGGGGCGGTGCGGTGGTATTCGCTCGGCTTCGCCAGTGTCCAGCCGTCCGAATTCCTCAAGCCCGGCTTTGTGGTGGTCGCCGCCTGGTTCATGGCCGCGGGGCTGGAGCCGGGCGGGCCGCCGGGGCGGACCTGGTCGTTCGCGCTGGCGCTGGTGATCGTCGCGTTCCTGGCGCTTCAGCCCGATTTCGGACAGGCGAGCCTCGTGCTGTTCTCCTGGGGGGTGATCTATTATGTCGCCGGCGCGCCGATCGTGCTGCTCATGGTCATCGCGGGCGCGACGGTGGGTGTCGGCACGTTCGCCTATGCCAATTCCGAACACTTCGCCCGCCGCATCGACGGGTTCCTGTCGGCCGAGGTCGATCCCACGACGCAACTCGGCTATGCCACCAATGCGATCCGCGAGGGCGGCTTTTTCGGCGTCGGCGTCGGCGAGGGGCAGGTCAAGTGGTCGCTGCCCGACGCGCATACCGATTTCATCATCGCCGTCGCGGCCGAGGAATACGGCCTGATCCTCGTCCTGATCATCATCGCGCTCTACGCCACGATCGTGTTCCGCTCGCTCATGCGGCTGGTGCGCGAGCGTGACGTGTTCATTCGGCTGGCGGGCACGGGCCTGGCCTGCATCTTCGGGGTGCAGGCGATGATCAACATGGGCGTCGCGGTGCGCCTGCTGCCGGCCAAGGGCATGACGCTGCCTTTCGTCAGCTATGGCGGATCGTCGCTGATCGCGGGTGGGATCGCGGTGGGGATGCTGCTGGCGCTGACCCGCACGCGGCCGCAGGGCGAGATCGGCGACATCCTGGGGCGGCGGCGATGACCGGCGCCGTCCAGAGGGGCGTTGCCCCTCGCCTGCGGCTCACCCCAGGATATTTTCGACAGGATGATGCACGGAGAGACGCATGACCGCGCCGCTTCTCGTGATCGCGGCCGGCGGGACCGGCGGGCACATGTTCCCCGCGCAGGCGCTGGCCGAGGCGATGCTGGCCCGCGGCTGGCGGGTGAAGCTGTCGACCGACGCGCGCGGCGCGCGCTATACCGGCGGCTTTCCGGACGCGGTCGAGATCGAGACGGTGGCGTCGGCGACGCCCGCGCGGGGTGGGTTGCTCGCGCGGGTGGCGGCGCCGTTGCGTGTGCTCGGCGGTGGAATCGCGGCGCGGCGGGCCATGCGCCGGGACGCGCCGTCGGTGGTCGTGGGCTTTGGCGGCTATCCCAGCGTGCCGGCGTTGCTGGCCGCGACGATGCTGCGGATCCCGCGGATGATCCACGAACAGAACGGCGTGCTGGGCCGCGTCAACGGCCTGTTTGCCAAGCGCGTCGACGCGGTCGCCTGCGGCACCTGGCCGACCGACCTGCCCGACGGCGTGACCGGCACGCACACCGGCAACCCGGTCCGCGCCGCTATCCTCGCGCGGGCCGAGGCCGCGTATATCCCGCCAGGCGACTATCCGATGTCGATCCTGGTGATGGGCGGCAGCCAGGGCGCGCGCATCCTGTCGGACATCGTGCCGCCCGCGATCTCGGCCCTGCCGCGCGCCGTGCGCGCGCATGTCCGCATCGCCCACCAGGCGCGCGACGAGGACATGGAGCGCGTGTCGCGATACTATGCCGACGAGGGGATCGACGCCGAGGTGCGCCCGTTCTTTGACGACGTGCCGGACCGGATGGCCGAATGCCAGCTGGTCGTCAGCCGGTCGGGCGCGTCGTCGGTCGCCGACATCTCGGTCATCGGGCGGCCGTCGATCCTGATCCCCTATGCCGCGGCGACCGCGGATCACCAGACCGCCAACGCACGCCCCCTGCGCGAGGCGCGCGCGGCGGTGGTGATCGCCGAGGCCGACCTGCAGGTCGACACGCTGTCGACGGAGATCGCGCGGATCCTGCGCGACCCGCGCGGCGCCGCCCACATGGCACAGGACGCGCTGTCCTGCGCGACACCCGATGCGACCGACAGGCTCGCGGCGCTGGTGGAGCGTCTGGCGGCGGTCGAAACAGGAGACAGGCAGGATGGACGGTAACCCCATGATGATCGCAGCGACGAAACTTCCCCTCGATGTCGGTCCGATCCATTTCGTCGGCATCGGCGGCATCGGCATGTCGGGCATCGCCGAGGTGCTGCTGAACCTCGGCTACACCGTCCAGGGATCCGACCTGAAGGCGAGCAAGATCACCGACAGGCTCAAGTCGCTGGGCGCTGTGATCTTCGAGGGGCAGCGGGGCGAGAACCTGGAGGGCGCGGCCGTCGTCGTCATCTCGTCGGCGATCAAGCCGGGCAATCCCGAACTCGATGCCGCGCGCCTGTCGGGCCTGCCGATCGTGCGCCGGGCCGAGATGCTGGCCGAGCTGATGCGCCTGAAATCCAACGTCGCCATCGCGGGCACGCACGGCAAGACGACGACGACCACGATGGTCGCGACCCTTCTCGACGGCGGCGGCTACGACCCCACGGTGGTCAACGGCGGCATCATCCACGCCTACGGCTCCAACGCGCGGATGGGGCAGGGCGAGTGGATGGTGGTCGAGGCCGACGAAAGCGACGGCACGTTCAACCGCCTGCCCGCGACCATCGCCGTCATCACCAACATCGACCCCGAGCATATGGAGCACTGGGGCACGATCGAGAACCTGCGCCAGGGCTTTCGCGACTTCGTCGAGAACATCCCGTTCTACGGCCTTGCCGTCTGCTGCACCGACCACGCCGAGGTGCAGGCCCTGGTCGGCAAGATCACCGACCGGCGCGTCACCACCTACGGCTTCAACGCGCAGGCCGACGTGCGCGCGACCGGACTGCGTTACGAGGGCGGCGTGGCGCATTTCGATGTCCATCTCGCCGCCGAGGACACGGTGATCGCGGGCTGCACCCTGCCGATGCCGGGCGACCATAACGTCAGCAACGCGCTGGCCGCCGTCGCGGTGGCGCGGCATCTGGGCATGAAGCGCGATGAGATCCGCACCGCGCTGGCGGCCTTCGCAGGCGTCAACCGCCGGTTCACGAAGGTCGGCGAGGTGAACGGCGTCACCATCATCGACGATTACGGCCACCATCCGGTCGAGATCGCGGCCGTGCTCAGGGCCGCGCGGCAGGCAAGCGCAGGCCGCGTCATTGCCGTGCATCAGCCGCACCGCTTCAGCCGGCTCGCCCATCATTTCGAGGAGTTCTGCGCCTGCTTCAACGAGGCCGACGTGGTGGGTATCGCCGACGTCTACGCCGCCGGAGAGGAACCGATAGAGGGCGCCGGCCGCGACGACCTGGTGGCGGGCCTGATCCGGCACGGGCATCGCCATGCGCGCGCCGTCACCGACGAGGCCGACCTCGCGCGACTGGTGCGCGAACAGGCGGGGCCGGGCGACATCGTGGTCTGCCTTGGTGCCGGCACGATCAGCGCCTGGGCCAACGCGCTGCCCGCGGCGCTGGGGGCAGGGGCATGATCCTGACGGGGGCGACCATCGCGGTGCTGGGGACGACGTTCCTTGCGGCGGTGCTGTTGCTGGGGCGGTTCACGCTTTTGGTCGGGGGGTTCTTCGCGCTGTTCAGCGTCACGCTCAGTTACGGCAACGACCTGATCGGACCGTGGCAGCAGGTCGGCATCCTCGGTTTCGCGCTGGCGATGTCGGTCGCCGGGCGGCCGTCGGCGATGCGCCGCGGCGACCG
>Ga0115567_10007506_pt1 | contig 10350 bp, 7 predicted proteins | sample COGITO_mtgs_1204_2_FD_88679 | JGI IMG/M metagenome (GOLD analysis project Ga0115567, IMG submission 88679) | Pelagic marine microbial communities from North Sea - COGITO_mtgs_120412 | ecosystem: Environmental > Aquatic > Marine > Epipelagic | place: Germany:Helgoland, sampling site Kabeltonne... | reverse complement strand
GGCGGATTCTCGGCGGATGTGTCGGGCACCACGCGGATCGACTTCTCGATCTTCGACCTCGGGATCGACGCCACGGTCAGGAGCATCGACGTCGGTATTCCGGCGGTGGCCGACCTGCTGCGGGGCGTTGGTACGATCGACGGGCGCGTCGGCCGGCGGACAGACGGGACGCTGAGCGCGTCGAACCTCGATGTCGATTTCCCGAACTTCAGCGTCACCGGCGATTTCGACAGTCAGGGCGGCGGCGGCGGCAGCTTTGACGCGCGCCTCGCGGACGTGGGCCTGTTCGTGCCGGACCTGAACGGGGCAGCCACGGCACGTGGCACGGCCCGGATGCGGCCCGGCGGCGGCGTGACGCTCGACATCTCGGCGACCGGGCCGGGCGGCATCGCCGCGGACGTGTCGGGCAGCGTCGGGGGTGGCGGCGCGCTGAACCTGAACATCGACGGCCAGGCGCCGCTCCAGCTTGCCAATCCCTATATCGACCCGCGCCGCCTCAGCGGGACGGCGACGTTCGACATCGGCGTGAACGGGCCCCCTGCCCTGTCGTCGGTGACGGGCACCGTGAACATCGCCGACGGCCGGTTGGCCGCGCCGACGCTGGGCCAGGCGCTCGAGGGGATCGGCGGGACGATCCGCCTGTCCGGAAGCCAGGCGCAGATCGATCTGGGCGGAAGTCTCGACACCGGCGGGCGGGTCGAGGTCACGGGGCCGATCGGCCTGACATCTCCGTTCGTGGCCGATCTGACCGTCGCGGCGGACGGGCTGGTGGTGCAGGATCCACGGCTCTACGAGACGGTCGTGGACGGACGGATCACGGTCAGCGGACCGCTGACCGGCGGCGCGCAGATCGCGGGCACGATCGACATCGGGGCGACCGAGATCCGCGTGCCGTCCTCGAGCGTCTCGGCGCTGGGCGACCTGCCGGACGTGCGCCATGTCGGTGCGACGCCGGCGGTGCGCGAAACGCTCGGGCGGGCCGACATCGCCGTGACCGGCGGCGAGACCGCCGAGGCCGAGAGCGGCGGCGGCGGCGGGCCGGCCTACGGGCTCGATATCCTCGTGCGGGCACCGTCGCGCATCTTCATCCGGGGCCGCGGCCTCGATGCAGAGCTGGGCGGACGGCTCAGGATCACCGGCACCACGGCGCAGGTCGTACCGATCGGCGAGTTCGAGCTGATTCGCGGGCGGCTCGATATCCTGCAGCAGCGGTTCGAGCTGGACGAGGGCAGCGTGGTCCTTCAGGGCGATTTCGTGCCCTTCATCCGGCTGGTCGCGCGGACCGAGGCGCAGGACGGCACGACCGTCAGCATCATCGTCTCCGGTCCCGCCGACGATCCCGAGGTCACGTTCTCCTCCACCCCGGACCTGCCGCAGGACGAGGTGCTGTCGCGCCTGATCTTCGGCCGCGACCTGTCGTCGATATCTCCGTTTCAGGCGGTGCAGCTCGCGAGTGCGGTCGCCACGTTGTCGGGGCGCGGCGGCGTCGGGCTCGTCGACAGTTTCCGGCAGAACCTCGGCCTCGACGATCTTGACATCACCACGGACGCGGACGGCAACGCCGCCGTGCGCGCGGGCACCTACGTCACCGACAACATATATACCGACGTGACGGTCGGGTCGGAGAATACCGAGATCAACCTCAACCTCGACCTGACCGACAGCATCACCGTCACCGGCAGCGCCGGGTCGGACGGCGATACCGGCATCGGGATCTTCTACGAGCGGGATTACTGACGCCGCGGGCCATGACGGGGGCGCCGCCCCCCGCGCCTGCGGCGCGTCCCCCCGGGAGGTATTTCGGGCAAGATGAGGCAGCCGCGCGGGCATGGCGGGCGCGATCGGCGCCGTGCGCTCAGGCCGGTTCGAGGACGTCGGCGGGGGCGTGGTAGGGGCAGGCGACGAGATGCCCGTCGCCCAGGTCGATCACCGGCGGCAATCCCGTCGCACAGTCGGGACGCGCCTTGGGACAGCGGGTGCGGAACACGCAGCCGGACGGTGGCGAGAGCGGCGAGGGCAATTCGCCCTCGAGCACCGGGCGCTGGCGCTTCGCCTCGAGCACCGGGTCGGGGATCGGCACCGAGGAGATCAGCGCCTGCGTGTAGGGATGTTCGGGCCGGGTGCAGAGCGGGCGTGACTTTGCCTGTTCCATCAGCCGGCCGAGATACATGACCACGATCCGGTCCGAGATATGCTTTACCACCGACAGGTCGTGCGCGATGAAGATCATCGACAGGCCCATGTCGCGGCGCAGTTCGGCCAGGAGGTTCACCACCTGCGCCTGGACGGAGACGTCGAGCGCCGAGACCGGTTCGTCGCAGATCAGCAGCTTGGGGCTGAGCACCAGCGCGCGGGCGATGCCGATGCGCTGGCACTGGCCGCCCGAGAACTCGTGCGGATAGCGGTTCACGAGGTTCGGCAACAGGCCGACGCGTTCCATCAGCTCGCCGACCCGCGCCTTCACGTCCTTGCGCGATGTCTCGGGCCGGTGCGTGATCAGCGGTTCGGCGATGATGTCGCCGACGGTCATGCGCGGGTTCAGCGCGGCGAGCGGATCCTGAAAGATCATCTGCACGTCGCGGCGGTGGTGGCGGCGCTGCGTGCGGTCCATCAAGGCGAGATCCTCGCCCTCGAATACGATAGCGCCGCCGGATGACGGAACGGTGCCGACGATGGCCCGCGCCAGCGTGGACTTGCCCGATCCGCTTTCACCCACCACGCCGAGACATTCGCCGGGCGCGATGTCGAAGCTGACGCCGCCGACGGCATGAAGCTTGTCGGGTGGGGTCCAGGGCCACGCGCCGCGCTTTCGCACGTCGAAGGTGACGCGCAGATCCTGCACGGACAGGATCGGGTGGCCCGCGGGCGCCTTCGCGGTGTCGTGCCCCTTTTCCGCGACGGGCGCGCCGTGGATGTCGGGGTCGCGCCCGGTGCGTCCGGCCGGCAGCACGGTGGTCTTGTCTGCGGGATCGGTCATGCGGACTGCACCTCGGTCAGGGGGGCGTGGCAGGCGCGGCGGCGGTCGTCGGCGAAGCGGTCGAGCGGCGGTTTCACGTCGGCACAGGGATCGCGGCGGAACGCGCAGCGCGCCGTGAACGGGCAGCCGTCGGGCAGGTTCGACATGTCGGGCGGCTCTCCGGGGATGGTCGACAGCGTTTCGTCGTCGCGGTCGAGGCGGGGGACCGCGCGCAGCAGGCCGAGCGTGTAGGGATGGCTGGGCGCCGCAAAGAGGTCGGCCGTCGGCCCCTCTTCCATGATCTGGCCGCCGTAGAGAACGAGGGTGCGTTCGCAGAAATCCGCGACGATGCCGAGGTCGTGGGTGATGAGGATCACGGCGGTGCCGAACTCGGACCCGATCTCGGCCAGAAGCTTCATGATCTGGGCCTGCACGGTGACGTCGAGCGCGGTTGTCGGTTCGTCCGCGATCAGCAGGCGCGGGCGGCACAACAGCGACATCGCGATCATGATCCGCTGCCGCATGCCGCCGGAAAACTCGTGCGGATACATGGTGATGCGCGCGCGGGCGTCGGGGATGTGGACGGCGTCGAGCATCCGCACCGCCTCGGTCACGGCGTCGCGCTTGGACTTGCCCTCGTGCAGCATCAGCACCTCGGCCATCTGGTCGGAAATCCGCAGATAGGGGTTCAGCGAGGTCATCGGATCCTGGAAGATCATCGAGATGTCGCGGCTGCGGACCTTGTTGAGCGCGCGCGGCTTCATCGACAACAGGTCGTTGCCGTCGAACATGGCGCGCCCCGTGGCCGCGCCGTTCTGCGCCAGAAGGCCCATCATCGCGAAGGCGGTCTGCGACTTGCCCGATCCGCTTTCGCCGACGATGGCGAGCGTCTCGCCCTTGTCGATGCCGAAGGACACGCCGTTGACGGCGCTGACCGGCCCGTCGTTGGTGCGGAACGTGACGCGGAGGTCGTCGATTTCGAGCAGTCTGGACATCAGCGATCCTTCGGATCGATTGCGTCGCGCAGGCCGTCGCCGACAAAGAAGAAGGCGAAGATCGTCAGCACGAATGCGGTGATCGGAAAGATGATCTGCCAGATCACGCCGTATTGCATGTTCGACGCCCCGTTCGAGATCAGCGCCCCGAGCGAGGTGTTGGGTTCCTGCACGCCGAGACCGAGGAAGGAGATGAAGCTTTCGGTGATGATCATCGAGGGGATCAGCAGCGTCGCATAGACCACGACGATGCCGAGCAGGTTCGGCACGATGTGGCGCAGGATGATCCGCAGCGGCGAGACGCCGGTGGCGACGGCGGCCTCGACGAATTCCTTGCCCTTGATGGTCAGGGTCTGGCCGCGCGCGATCCGCGCCATGTCGAGCCACGAGATCAGGCCGATGCCGATGAACAGCATCAGGATCGAGCGGCCGAAGATCACCAGCATCAGGATCAGCACGAACATGAACGGGATCGACATCAGGATGTCGACCGTCCGCATCATGATCCCGTCGGTCCGCCCCCCGACATAGCCCGCGATCGCCCCGTAGAGCGTGCCGACGACGACGGCGACGGCGGCGCCGACCAGCCCGACCAGCAGCGAGATGCGCGTGCCCTGCACGGTGCGCGCGAACAGGTCGCGCCCGTCGGCATCGGTGCCGAAGTAATGGCCGGTCTCGATCGACGGCACGCCCTGGGTGGCATTGGCACCCATCAGGCTGAAATCAACGTAGTCGCGTTCGTATTGCGCGATGTAGCCGCCGAAGAACGCGAAGATCGCGATGCCGATCAGCACGAACAGCGCCACCATCGCGGCGCGGTTCCGCACGAAGCGGGTCCGCGCGTCCTTCCACAGCGAACGTCCCTTGACCTGCGCCAGGTGCGGCGCCTGTCCGAGCGCGTCGGCCGTCTGCTTGTCGACGAGCATCCGGTGGCCCCCTCAGTAACGGATCTTGGGGTCGATCCAGGCGTAGAGGATATCGACCACCAAATTGAACAGGATCGTCAGCGCGCCCACGAGGATGGTGATCCCCATGATGACGGCATAGTCGCGGTTGAAGGCCGAATTGACGAAGAACTGCCCGATCCCGCCGGTCGAGAAGAACAGGTCGATCACGACAGAGCCGGTAATCATGAACACGAAAGCCGGCCCGAGATAGGACAGGACCGGCAGGAACGCGGGCTTCATCGCGTGTTTCCAGATGATACGCCAGGTCGGCAGGCCCTTGGCCCGCGCGGTGCGGATGAACCCGGAATTGAGCACCTCGAGCATCGAGGACCGGGTGATGCGCGCGATCGACGCCATGTAGGAGGTCGAGAGCGCGATCACCGGCAGCACGACGTATTCCCACTGACCGCCATACCAGCCGCCGCCGGGCAACCAGCCGAGCCACAGCGTGAAGACCAGCACCAGGATCGGCGCCATGACGAAGTTCGGAAGCACCTGCGCGCCGATCGAGATGCCGACAGCGAGATAGTCGAGCCAGGTGTTGTGGCGCACCGCCGCCGCGACGCCGAGCGAGACGCCCGCGACGAGCGCCACGACGAAGGACCAGAACCCGTAGGTCAGCGTGACCGGGAAGCCCTGGACGATGATGTCGGTGACGGTGCGGTCGCGATACTGGAACGAGGGTCCGAAGTCGAAATGCACGACCACGTTCCAGACGTAGTCGGCCATCTGTTTCCAGTAGGGCTGATCGAGGCCGTAGCGCGCCTCGATATTCGCCAGCACCTGCGGCGGCAATGGCCGCTCGCCGTTGAACGGGCCACCGGGGGCGGCGAACATCAGCACAAACGAGATCACGACGAGGATCAGAAGCGTCGGGATCGCGACGGCAAGACGTCTGACGATGTAGGCGAACATGGACCGCTCCGACAGGAAGGGCCGCGCCCCCGGTCATGGGGGCGCGGCGGGCTTACGGTGCGATCACTCGGCGGCGACGCGGTACAGGTCCTTGGCGTACCAGTTGTCCTGCGCGTTCTCGAGCGGCCAGCCCTCGATGCTGTCGTTCAGCATGAAGGTGGTGGCGTAGTGGTAGATCGGCAGGATCGGCACCTCGGTGGCGATGATCTGCTCTGCTTCCTGGTAGAGCGGCAGCGGCGTCTCGGCGGTGCGCGCGTCGAACATCAGCGTGTCGAAGTCCGGATTGGTAAAGCCGCTGTCGTTGTAGCCGCTGTCGGACTGCATGATGTCGAGGAACGAGGATGCCTCGTTGTAGTCGGCACACCAGCCCGCACGGGCCAGTTCGTAGTCCTTCGCGCCGCGCGCCTCGAGGAAGGTCTGCCATTCCTGGTTGGCGAGGGTGGTTTCGATCCCCAGCGTCTGCTTCCACATCTGGCCGATCGCGACGGCGACCGACTGGTGCGATTCGGACGTGTTGTAGAGGATCTCGAGCGTCAGCGGCTCTCCGTCGGTGCCATAGCCGGCGCCTGCCATCAGCTCTTGCGCCATCGCGTTGCGCTCTTGCTGGGTCATCTCGGCGATCGGGACGCTCGGCACCTCGAACCCGGCGGTGGCCCAGTTCGTGAGGGTGTAGGCCGGACGCTGCCCCCCGGCGAGGACGTTGTCGACGATGATGTCGCGGTCGATCGCGAGGTTGAGCGCGCGGCGCACGTCGACGTTCTGCAGCGCCTCGACGCCGCTGTCGGTCACGTTGACGTTGTAGTAGTAGGAGCACAGGTTCGGGACCGACACGGCCTGATCGGGATACTCCTCCTCGAGACGCGGGAACTGGCCGGCGGGGATGTCGGTCTGGTCCAGCTCACCGGCGAGATAGCGCGTCAGCGCCTGGTTCTCGTCGTTGATGATGAGGGCCGTGACCTGCTCGATAATGACGTTCTCGGCGTCCCAGTAATTCTCGTTCTTGGTCATCACGAGACGTTCCTGCGGCACCCGTTCGGACAGGACATAGGCGCCGTTGCCGATCATGTTGCCCGGCTGGGTCCAGTCGTCGCCGAATTCCTCGACGTTGGATTGCAGCACCGGGAAGGTCGTCGTGTGCGTCACCATCTGCGCGAAGTAGGGCAGCGGCTCGGCCAGGGTCACGGTCAGGGTCTGGTCGTCGGTCGCCTCGACGCCGAGTTCGGACGGATCCATCGAGCCGTCCATCACGCCTTCGACATTGGCGAGGTTCATCAGGCCCATGTACCACTGGTAGGGCGACGCGGTCTCCGGGTCGGCGGCGCGCTGCCAGGCATAGACGAAGTCGCCGGCCACGACCGGATCGCCGTTCGACCAGGTCGCCTCGGGGCGCAGGGTGAACGTGTAGGTCAGTCCGTCGTCGGACACCTCGTATCCGGTGGCGACGGCGGGGACGAGATCGCCCTTGTCGTCCTGGCCCATCAGGCCCTCGAACAGGTTGCGCCCGATATGGGAGCCCTCGACATCTTCGATCAGGCCGGGGTCGATCGACGGGAATTCATCCAGCACCCGGTAGGTGAAGGTCTGGTTCTCGGCGAGAGTCTCGCCGTTGGGGCCGGTCATGGTGTGGGCCTCGGCGAATGCCTGTCCGGCGAGCGCGGCGAGGGCCGCCCCGGCGAGGAGTTGGGTTCTGAGTGTCATGGTCGTCTCCCTGCTGCGGCGCGGTTCGGCGGCGATGCCGCCCCCGCGCCCGATTGCACGTCCCGCGCGAGACGCGGGCATGGATTTAGTCTTCGACGGGTGCGGCCGAATGGCAAGGGCAATCGGGACTTGACGATGCGGCAGGCCGCAGCGCGCCGTGGCAATCCCGCCCCCGCGATGCGAGACTGCGCGGATGATCGACAAGCTCGAGATGTTCATAGCCCTCGCGCAGGCGCGCCATTTCGGCCGCGCGGCCGAGGCGGTTGGCGTGACCCAGCCGACCCTGTCGGCGGCGATCAAGGGCCTCGAGGATCAGCTCGGCGTCATGCTGGTGCGACGCGGCAGCCGGTTCCAGGGCCTGACGCCGGAGGGGAGCCGCGCGCTCGACTGGGCGCGGCGGATCGTCGGCGACGCGCGCGCGATGCGCGAGGAGCTGCGCGTGGCGCGAGGCGGCGGCGGTCTGTCGGGCAACCTGCGGATCGCGGCGATCCCGACCGCCCTGTCGGTGGTCGCGCGCCTGACGGCGCGGTTCGCGGCCGCGCATCCGGGCGTGAAGATCAGCGTGACCTCGTCGTCCTCGGCCGGGATCCTCGCGATGCTCGACGATCTGGCCGTCGACGCGGGCCTCACCTATCTCGAGGGGGAGCCGCTGGGCCGGGTGGTGCGCGTGCCGCTCTACGACGAACGCTACGTCCTGCTGCTGCACCCGGACGCGGCGCTGGCCGGGCGCACCACCGTGACCTGGGCCGAGGCGGGGGCGATGCCGCTGTGCCTGCTGACGCCGGTGATGCAGAACCGCCGGATCATCGCGGGCCACCTGTCGGAGGCCGGCGCCGAGGTCGCCCCGCAGGTCGAGAGTGATTCGATCACCGTGCTGGCCGGGAACGTCATGGCCGGCGGCATGGCGACCATCCTGCCCGATCGGGCGGCACGGGTATTCACCCGCGACGGCGGGCTGGTCGCGGTGCCGGTCGTGTCGCCGGACGCACGCCATCCCGTCGGCCTGATCGCGCCCTGGCGGGAACCGCATACCCCGGTGATCGCGGCGCTGCTGGCCGAGGGGCGCCGGCAGGCGGAGGCATTATAGGCATGTCCTATCGAAACACGGGATTTCGATATTGATTTGCGGTGCGAAACGTGGCTTGGCAGGGCCAGCATGCGCGCGGGGGGATACCATGCCGACAGGTGACGATTTCGAGGCCACCGTTTCGGCGATCTGCGCCGCCCACGCGGACCGCGAGGGGCCGATGCTGCCGATCCTGCACGATGTGCAGGCGGAATACGGATACATCCCGCAAGAGGCGATGCCGGTGATCGCGAAACGCATGAACGTCAGCCGCGCCGAGGTGCACGGCGTCGTCAGCTTCTACCACGATTTCCGCGAGACGCCCGCGGGGGCGCGCGTCGTCAAGCTGTGTCGCGCCGAGGCGTGCAAGTCGGTCGGCGCCGATGCGCTGGCCGACGACGTGCGCGCGCGGCTGGGCGTCGACTGGCACGGAACGAAGGACGGCGTGACGCTGGAGCCGGTCTATTGCCTCGGCCTCTGCGCGTGCGGACCGTCGGCGATGGTCGACGGGCGGCCGATCGCGCGGGCCGATGTCGATGCGGTCTGCGGGGTGGCGTCGTGAAGGTCTGGGTGCCGCGCGACGCGGCGGCGCGGAGCTTGGGTGCCGATGCGGTGGTGGACGCGATCCGCGACGAGGCCGCGCGGCGCGGCGAGACGGTCGAGATCGTGCGGAACGGATCGCGCGGCATGATCTGGCTGGAACCGCTGGTCGAGGTCGAGCGTGACGGCGTGCGGATCGGGTTCGGGCCGATGCGGGCGGCGGACGTGGCGCAGGTCTTCGACGGCGATGGCCTGGGTGCGGTGGACGAGCTGCCGTGGATGAAGCGGCAGTCGCGACTGACGTTCCAGCGCGTCGGCGTGATCGACCCACTGAGCCTGCCGGACTACGCGGCGCATGGCGGGCTGGCCGGCCTGCGCCGCGCGCTGGAGATGACGCAGGACGAGATCGTCACCGAAGTGACCGATAGCGGGTTGCGCGGCCGCGGCGGCGCCGGGTTCCCCACGGGGATCAAGTGGAAGACGGTGCAACTGGCCGAGGCGCCGCGCAAATATATCGTCTGCAACGCCGACGAGGGTGATAGCGGCACCTTCGCCGACCGGATGCTGATGGAGGGCGATCCCTTCACCCTGATCGAGGGCATGGCCATCGCGGGCCTCGCCGTGGGGGCGGTGCAGGGATACGTCTATCTGCGAAGCGAATACCCCGACGCGATCGAGGTCATGGAGAAGGCGATCGTAATCGCGCGGCGCGAGGGCGTGCTGGGTGGCGACGTGCTCGGGTCCGGACGCGCGTTCGACATGGAGGTGCGCGTCGGCGCGGGGGCCTATGTCTGCGGCGAGGAGACGTCGCTGTTGAACAGCCTGGAGGGCAAGCGCGGCGTGGTGCGCGCCAAGCCGCCGCTGCCGGCGCTCGAGGGGTTCCTGGGGCGCCCGACGGTGGTCAACAACGTGATCTCGCTCGCCACCGTGCCGGTGATCCTCGAGAAGGGCGCGGCGGCCTATGCCGAGTTCGGGCTGGGCCGGTCGCGGGGGACCATTCCGATCCAGATCGCGGGAAACGTGCAATTCGGCGGGCTGTTCGAGGCCGGTTTCGGGATGTCGCTGTCGGAAATCGTCAATGACATCGGCGGCGGCACCCGGTCGGGCCGCCCGGTGAAGGCGGCGCAGGTCGGCGGGCCGCTGGGCGCGTATTTCCCGGTCTCGGGCTTCGACGTGCCGTTCGGCTACGAGGAGTTCGACGGCGCGGGCGGCCTGATCGGGCATGCCGGCATC
>Ga0115567_10007505_pt1 | contig 10351 bp, 11 predicted proteins | sample COGITO_mtgs_1204_2_FD_88679 | JGI IMG/M metagenome (GOLD analysis project Ga0115567, IMG submission 88679) | Pelagic marine microbial communities from North Sea - COGITO_mtgs_120412 | ecosystem: Environmental > Aquatic > Marine > Epipelagic | place: Germany:Helgoland, sampling site Kabeltonne... | reverse complement strand
ATTCTTTCTCGTCGTAATCGAAAGTGAAGAACAAGCCTGGGTGATTTTGGGCGGAGTCATCTGGGGTCAGGACGAAATCCGCGGGAATATCAAGAATACACATAAATAAAAAGCCCGCCTAAGCGGACTTTTAAAGATTATCAATCGGTTATTTTGTACTTCCGGGCGGCAGCGATTGATTCCTCTATATCCGGAAGCGGCGCATTTATAAGCGTCTTATTCATTTCTAATAATATTTTGTCGCTCACTTCTTTATGGAGCAGGGGGCGCATTTCGCCGAGAGTCTCCGGATCTGCAATCAGCACAAAATTTTCAAATTTACCCTTGTGAGCATAATTATATAGGCGTTCTGCGAGCTGTTTGGAAAATGTTGCTTCCATGGACTCTCGGTCAGATTGTTCCGACGGAGATTTACCAGACGGGCCTTCATCTGCAAGATTATGCGGCGTCCAGTGCTCTTCCTGTTTCAAATGCGCTCCGTGTTGGCGGTAGAGCTTGGCCTCTTCCCCTGTGGCAATTAAGATCAATGTGTCATTGGGTAGATGTAAGTCAGTCATTTCGTCTCCTTTAGAGCGTTGTAAAGAACCAACGCGGAGCCGCTCCCATAGTTTCGGGTAGTCTGCAGGCAAATAAGATTAGTCTTTAAATCTTATAGATACGTCTAAATAACCTTTGACGCTTTCAGGGCAGAGATAACTTCTCCTGTCGGGATTTATAAATTTCCTTGGACGGGGGGGTGTGCCGTCTCCCAAACGGCCCTGTGGGTGCAGATCCAGTCTGGTATATTGCGCGGCATAAAGCGCCATCGGCTGACGGGCGAGCCCTTCGCGCATGGGTGCGAATGGGTTCTTGAGGTTTTTCCGTCAAAAGGCTTATATCGCCAATACGAGCGCCCCGCTGACTATGACTGATTTTTCAGAAGGTTAAACATGGGCGCAGACGTTAAATTTTCGATGGTAACAGGCCGTATTGGCCGCATCCTCCTGACCCAACCGGCCAAGCGCAACGCGCTCAGCGCGGTCATGTGGCAGCAACTTATCGACTGTTTGGCGGAAGCCGCGGAGACCCCGGCTCTGAAAGTTCTCATCCTGACCGGCGACGGAGAGCATTTCGCCGCCGGAGCCGATATTTCTGAATTCAGTACGCTTTACGCAACTGAGGAAAGCTCGAAAGCGATTTCAGCCAAAATTGCAGAGGCAATGGACGCGATTTCTAATTTTCCAAAACCGACCATCGCGAAAATTCGTGGGGCCTGTGTCGGCGGCGGCTGCGGTATCGCCCTCGCCTGCGACCTCCGTTTTGCAGACGGAACCTCCAAATTTGCGATTACCCCCGGCAAGCTCGGACTGGTCTATCCCTTTTCCGATGTGAAACGCCTCATTCAAGCCGTCGGGGTGAGTTATGCCAAAGACATTCTTTTTTCCGCCCGTATGGTTCTGGCCGAAGAAGCCAAAGACATCGGCCTCATAAACCGTCTTACCGACCAATATGAGCTAGACCAAATCGTGCGCGACTACGCCCTCTCCATCGCCGATACATCTGGCCAGTCGGTCAGCGTCACAAACCAAATGTTCATGGCCTATGAAGCCGGGCAAAGGGGCGAAACAAAATCCACCCGCGATTGGTTTCACGCCGGCTTTTCCAGCGATGACTTTCAAGAGGGGTATCAGGCGTTTTTAGAGAAACGGAAACCGGATTTTTAGCTATTTATTGATAGTCTTTCGCCATTGAGGGCGAAAGACTATCAATAAAGCTGTCCGCCTGATGTAAGAGCTCTTTACGGGTCTTCGCGTCCATTTTCTCTAAATTCCGATAAGGCATGGCGAGCCGATTATTGCCTTCCAACTTGTCTTTATTGCGGTCAAGGAAATGCCAATACAGCGCATTGAAGGGACAGGCCTTTTCACCGACACGCTCTTTCACATTATAGACGCAGCTTTTGCAATAATCACTCATACGGTTGATATAAGACCCGCTGCTGGCATAGGGTTTAGAGCCGAGCAAGCCGCCGTCCCCGTATTGGCTCATCCCCAACGTATTGGGTAGTTCAACCCATTCAAACGCGTCCAGATAAACAGATAAATACCATTCATGCACGTCATACGGATCGACCCCGATGAGAAGTGCAAAATTACCGGTTATCATAAGGCGTTGAATATGGTGCGCGTATGCGTATTCAAGAGTCTGGGAAATAGACTGAGATAAACACTGCATATCCGTCTCGCCGGTCCAGTAAAAATCCGGAAGTTTCAGGTCCGCCTCCAGATAATTTTTCGACTCATATCCGGGCATTTCCAACCAATAAATGCCGCGCACATATTCACGCCATCCAATGATCTGACGGATATAGCCTTCCGCTGCGTTGATCGGGGCTTTCCCGTTCTTATAGGCGGTTTCAACTTTTTCGCAGATTTCCATCGGACACAATAATCCGGCATTGAGATAAGGCGAGATAAGTGAATGGAACAGAAAGGGCTGATCTGTGACCATAGCGTCCTGATAGTCGCCGAATTTTTCCAACTGATTTTTAACGAAATAATCGAGACATTTAAGAGCGCCGTCGCGCGTCACGGCGTAAAAAAAGCCATCGGCATTCCCCAAACGTGTCTTGAAGTCCGATTTAATCATTTTGATAACCTCTTGAGTCATCTCATCAGGTTCAAACTTGAGGACATCCGGAAAGTCCATCCCGTCTTTGGGCGGCTTTCGGTTTTCTTTATCAAAATTCCATGTTCCGCCTGCGGGTTTGTCCCCCTCCATCAACAGGCCGGTTTTACGACGCATCTCGCGATAAAAGTTTTCCATTCGAAAGGCTTTGCGTCCTTCCGCCCAGTCCGCGAATTCTTCCTTTGTTGCCATAAAGCGGTCATCCAGAGTGATAGAAACGGGCGTATCAAGGGCCGATTCCCACCCTTGGACGTCTTCTAAAACCCGATAGACGGAGGGTTCGCAGACCCTTATCTGATCAATGTCGTGGCGGGTCAGAGCCCGCCCTATTTCTTTCCGAAACGTCCCCGCGTTGTTCTCATCGGTTAGTTTAACATAATCCACTGTCCATCCCTGTTGCCGCAACTCTTGCGCAAAATGACGCATCGCGGAGAAAAGAAAAATGAGTTTGGTGCGGTGATGAGGCACTGTGTTGGCCTCATGTTTTACTTCCATCATTAACACAACGCTTTCGTCGGGATCACTCACCGAGAGGGAGGAAAGCCTATGGGAGAGTTGGTCGGCAAATACGGGAATGAGAACTTTTGACATGTCTTTGCTACGTGCGTCTCGGCCCGAAGTATCAAAATAGAGTCGTCATGGACGGTTTTGGCCTTTATGGAACGCTTATGAGATCTTTGCCTGACCTTCCCCAAATTATTATCGAGCCCATCATCCGCATGGCCCTATCGGAGGATTTCGGTGTCTCTGGTGACCTCACGGCTAATCTTCTTATTCCGGCAGCGGCAAATGGACAGCTTCTCATGAGAGCGCGGGAAAACGGCGTTATCGCCGGTTTACAAGCCGCGGCCCTGACATACGCCCTTGTCGATTCGGAAATGATCTTTGATCCGCAAGTTGAAGACGGCGCGTCCGTCAAGGCGGGAGATATTATCGCCAAAATTAAAGGACCGAGCCGCAGTCTCTTATCCGCTGAACGGGTTGCCTTGAATTTCTTGGGCCGTCTTTCGGGTGTTGCGACCTTAACCCGCCAATATGTTGACCGTGTCGAGGGCACAAATGTCCGCATCGCGGCCACCCGTAAAACCACGCCTGGATTGCGCGCTTTGGAAAAACAGGCCGTTCTGGCCGGAGGCGGATTTACCCACCGCGAGAGCCTCGCCGCCGCTATCATGATAAAAGATAATCATATCGCGCTGGCGGGCGGCGTTGACGCTGCGCTCTCCGCCATAAAAGCCAATGCCGATCACATGACCCGTGTCAGTGTCGAAGTGGATTCTTTGGAGCAATTAAAAACTGTTCTGCCATATGAGCCTGATGTGATCCTTCTGGATAATATGGGCGCAGAAAAACTTCGGGAAGCCGTCAAAATTGTACAAGCCTCCAAATACCGCCGCCCGATCTTAGAAGCGTCTGGAGGCGTGAATTTGGACACGGTGCGGGGTTTGGCGGAGACAGGTATAGATGTCATCTCTGTCGGAGCGCTCACCCATTCTGCGCCCAATTTCGATATTGGGATGGATGACGCTTAAGTCTCATTTGAACAAAAAAAAGCGCTTCTAGAGAAGCGCGTTTTCACGTCAAGAAGAGGTCAAGCTTCCTAGATCGGAGGGGCGACACTCATCGACGTATTCTTCGGCTCGGGTCTTTCCTGCCATTTGAACCGGTAAAATTTATGAACGCCGATCTGACCATTGTAACGCAATGTTTTCGCCCAAGGCGGGTTCACCCAGACCGTGTGGTAATGTGTGGCATTATTCGTCAGCTCAGGGGCTGCGCCCGTCATGCTAAGCTCAGCAATCGCTTTGGCACGGTCCCAGGCTTTCCCTTTTGGGACAAGGTTAAGAGAGCTGTCACAGGTAAAACTAAATTGGCACCCATGTTTGCGTTCTGAGCCTTGATAAACCACGCCGCAAATCGAATTCGGATAGTGTTTAGAAGAAACCCGGTTACGGATCACTTCAGCAACGCCCATTTGACCGGAACGTGTTTCCCCGCGGGCCTCAAAATAAACGGCTTCTGAAAGGCAATTAAACTCTTTCATGTCATATTTAGCCCATTGACGGACAAGCGGTTGCGTTTTTGTCAGAGATTTAATCGTGGCATTGTCTTTTTGCGAGGCTGTGAACAGCTTCGCATTTGTCTCTAGGTCTGTCAGGTTTGAGGCCAGAGACTCTGTGCCGTAGAAGTCAGAAGCGTCCGAAGCGAGGACAACATCTGTAAAGACGTCAGCCTTCGCCGCCCACTCAGCCGCAACACGCTGTGACTCAGCTTTTTGGGCAATTGCCGGAAAAGCGACGCTTGCCGCTCCAACTGCTATCAAGCCCAAAGACCAGCCTGCAAATATGTATCTTTTCTGTCTCATTGGCGCGCTCATTAAAGGTCTGCGGGAAAACCCACAACAGCAGGTTCCATGCCGAATGCAGTTTTTTGCCAAAACCGGGGAAACTGTTGCAATCTAGTCACTAAAAAACACCACATATAGTAATTTATATTTATAAATAGCATATCTAGATAAATTTATAGGGTAAAAAAATAGGCTTTTTGTTGTATTTAAAGCTATTTTAACCCCCAATTTTTCCGATTTTGTCAAATTGGGACATAATTTCGACAAGATTCGCTCGTTTAAAAAGGTGGTTTTAGACCTATTTCCCTCTTCATTTTCGTCTCTTTTCAAGGAAGAATTGAAATAGGCCCAGATATGGCCATAAGACGGCTGCATGAAGCTCGCACTCCTTATTCTGATTTCAGCCTTGTTTACGGCAGCCATCTCCGGCGTGTTCGGCATGGGCGGCGGTCTGATATTCATGGGGATCATTGCGACCTTCCTCACGGTCGCCGAAGCGATGGTGGTTCACGGCGCGGTGCAGAGCGTCAGCAATAGCTTCCGCGCCTATCTTTTACGCGACGGGATTTGCTGGAATATTTTGGGGTGGCAGCTATTAGGCGCGCTACCAGCCGTTCTCCTTCTGGCGCTTGCCTCTGTGACGTTGAACAAAGGGCAACTTTTTCTAGCCCTCGGTCTGCTGCCGGCACTGCTTTGGCTTCCCAAAGGTCTGTTTCAGGGTGACGCCAAAAAACCGTCCAATGCTGTGCTTTGCGGGGCGCTTGTTATGGGACTGAACCTGACAGCCGGCGTGGCAGGGCCAGCGCTTGATTTCTTCTATGTCAAAACCACTCTGAGCCGTCATCAGATTGTCTCGACGAAAGCCGTGACCATGTTCGTTTCTCATATGGTCAAGATTCTTTATTTCGGATTGCCTCTGGCGGCCAATGCAGGACTGGCGGGACTTCCGCCGTGGTGGGTGTTCCTTCTCGCCATCCCCGCCGTTATGGCCGGAACATTTTTTGGCACACGGCTATTGAAACATTTCTCTGACATCGGATTTCGGACGTTTAGCCGTTACCTCGTGACCTTTATCGGCTTTGTTTATTTGCTGAAAGGCTTGTCGCTTTTAGGCTTTCTCTGATTGAGCCACATATAAAGACTAATACCGGAAAGCGTGACGACTGTGCCGACCCCGTCCCAAAACGCAAAAGGCTCTCCCAAAATCACGATAGCCGCGACGATCGTTGCCAATGGCCCGACCATGCCCATGACGGCAACTGTTTGCGCGCCAATGCGACCCATGGCGATATTAATCAGAAAACTCGGCAATATGGTGGAGAAAAACGCCATCGCCGCACCGATGACGTAAATCATCGGAGGGAGTGTCAGCGCGTCAACAATACCACCTTGGCTAAGGCTATGAACGACAAAATGCGTAAGGATTGCAGTACTGGCCCCAATCATAGCGAGACAGGTAAAGACTTTTGAGCCCACTTTATCAATTAATCGTTTCGCCAAAAGCTGGAATAGACCAAACAAAATGGCCGCGCCCAAAATGAGCGCACTGCCCAAGGGGACATTAAGCCCCGTCGCAATATCACCGCCGATAAAAACAATGCCCAAACCACTATAGGCCAGAGCAATAGCGACGATTCCGCCTCTGGTAATGCGTCCGCCAAAGAAAAGAGCGCCCAAAATCACGACAAACACCGGATAGGTAAAAAGCAAGAGCCTTTCCAATTGCGCCGTAATGAATTTTAACCCCGAGAAATCAAGGAAGGTACAGACATAATAGCCCATAACGCCCAAAAGAGCGGCTTGAACAATTTGTTTTATAGGGATAGCGGCCCCGTCTTTCCGAATGGCGTAGATCAAAATCCCGATATAAACGGGCAAGGCAAACCCCATCCGAAGCGCCATTAGCGTTATCGCGTCTAGATCATTCGCCTGTAACCCACCGCCCGGCAGATAAGCCAGCTTCACTAAGACGGCTTTCATCGAATAGAGCATGGCCCCAATGGCGGCATAGACATACCCGGCTTTGGCTTTGTGCAGGGGTTGTGGTGGGGACTCGCCTAAAAGAGGTTCAACCGCCGTTTCCCGCCAAGTCGTTCTCATTTGCGACGTTCCTTTTTACGACGTTCCTTGAAGAATGATTTTAAAAGCGTCGCGGACTCATCCGCTAAAATACCGCCTGTGACTTCGGGACGGTGATGACAGCTCAGTTGTTCAAAAAAACGGACACCGCTTTCAATCGCGCCGCCCTTTACATCTGTCGCGCCGTAAACGACCCGGCCAATCCGCGCATGGGACAGCGCCCCCGCACACATGGTGCAAGGCTCCAAAGTGACATAAAGCGTTAGCCCGCTCAGGCGGTAATTTTTGGTTTTATACGCGGCGTCGCGCAGAGCTAGAATTTCCGCATGAGCCGTCGGGTCACAAATCGAAATTGGTGCATTGCCGGATTTCGCGACAATCTCCTGTGTGACGGGGTTGACCAAAACCGCCCCGACAGGCACTTCGCCCCGTAGAGATGAGGCTTGCGCTTCTTCTAGCGCTAAGCGCATATAGTCTTCATCTGTCATAGACGCTTCATCCGCGTCCAAACCCAAATGGTCAAGTCATGCCCGATATGCAAAAAAGCGACACGCCCGACTCCAAAGGCGATCAAAAGCCGAAACTGGCCGATAAACCGGGCGACCGGATCGCAAAATTTCTCGCCCGCGCCGGTATTGGCTCCCGCCGTGATGTAGAGAGAATGATTGAAGCCGGCCGTGTTAAAGTAAACGGCAAGGTTCTTACTACCCCGGCGTTTAAAGTCACAGGCGGAGAAAAAATCCTCGTGGACGACGTGCCAGTCGAAGAACCGGATATTCCGCGTATGTGGCGTTACCATAAACCGGACGGCTTAGTGACATCCCATAAAGACGAACAGGGTCGGCGGACGATGTTCGAAGCCCTGCCCACAAATATGCCGCGCGTGATTTCTGTCGGACGTCTCGATCTGACCTCCGAAGGGCTTATCCTGTTGACCAATGACGGTGAACTGGCCCGTGCGTTGGAACTGCCCAGTACAGGCTGGTCCCGACGCTACCGCGCCCGCGCTTATGGCAAGGTCACGCAGGAACAATTAGATACGCTGAAACAGGGCGTTGTTATTGACGGCATGCCGACAGGGGAAATCATTGCAACACTGGATCGCCAACAGGGCGATAATGCTTGGATCAATGTGACGCTTCATGACGGCAAAAACCGCGAAGTGCGCCGCGCTTTGGAAACGCTCAACCTTCAGGTCAATCGCCTCATCCGCGTGTCCTTTGGGCCGTATATGCTCGGCGACCTCGGCAAAGGCGCTTGCGAGGAAATTAAAACCCGCGTGTTGCGCGACCAGGTCGGGCATCTAATTGACATCCCGGAAGAAAAAGTCGTGACCACAAAGCCGAAACGCGGCAGCTATGCCAGCGCCAAGCGCTTTCAGGATAAACCCTCAGAAACCAAAGCCTCCGCCCAAAGCCAAACGCCGCAAGGCCGTGGACGTTTTGCCAAAAAAGCTGAAAAACCCAAATCCAAGAGACCGCCTAAAAAGATCGTCGGCAATGCCTATGGCAAGCCAGGCGGGAAAATGTCTGGGAAATTCGCCCCACGCGGGCAAGGCGGCAAGGGAAAAGGCCCCTCAGGCGGCAGCGGAAGAGGCCGATAAGTGCGGATTGTAGCGGGATCATTACGGGGGCGGAACATCATAACCCCTGACGGGCGAAAAACTCGCCCCACAAGCGATCAGACCCGCGAGTCGATTTTTAATATCCTGACTCATGCGGAATGGGCCCCGCCTTTAGAGGGCGCTATCGTCGCCGATATCTTTGCAGGATCAGGGGCGTTGGGATTTGAAGCTATCTCGCGCGGGGCAGAATTCTGCCTTTTTGTCGAGACAGAACCCAAAGCCCGCGGCGCCATTCGCGATAATATCGATCAGATGAGTCTGTTCGGCTCCACCCGTATCCATCGCCATAATGCGGTAAAACTCAAAATCGCGCCCGGAAACCTCCGCGGCCCCTTCACGCATATTTTCATGGACCCGCCCTATAATAAAGGCCTTTGGCGTCCCGTGCTGTCGCGCTTAAAAGAATATGACCTCATCGCCAAAAACGGCGTGATCATATTAGAAGACAGCGTCGACGCCGAAATTGACGTCAAAGGGTTTGAAGTTCTGGCCGATAAAAGCTGGGGCGCGGCACGGGTTTTGTTTATGAGGGAAGAATAAACCTCTAAGGGGTCTTCTCTTGGAAATTACCCATCCACACCCTTCGCCCAGACCGTCTGGTAAAGATCGAACCGGCGATCACGTAGGTTCCGCACCGTGCCTTCCGCCCTCGCCCAGTCCAGATCAGTCAAATCGAGATTAGCCATCGCGACGGTTTCGACATTTTCCGTACAAAGTGCCGCCACGCCGTCACGTGCAAAGGGGAAATCGCAAGGTGTAATGATACAGCTCTCCGCGTAATTTATGTCCATATTCTCCACGCCGGGCAAATTGCCGACATTGCCTGACATCACGACATAGCATTGGTTTTCAATCGCGCGGGCCTGCGCGCAATAGCGTACGCGCATGTAACCCTGACGATTATCCGTACAGAACGGGACGAAGAGAATCCGCGCGCCTTCATCGGCCATGCGACGGGCGAGTTCCGGGAACTCGCTGTCATAACAAATCAACACCCCAATCGGGCCGCAATCTGTATCAATCGTGCTGACCTCATCGCCGCCTTTGATATTCCAGTGACGTCGCTCATTCGGGGTTGGATGAATTTTCTCCTGCGCGTGGACAGACCCGTCACGCAAGAAAACATAAGCAATATTCTGAATATCGCCGTCATCCGTTTGGGTCGGATGCGACCCGCCAATGATATTGATATTATAACCGACTGCCAGTTTGCGCATTTCCTCAATAAAAATCGGCGTATATTCCGTCAGCTTTTCTATCGACTCTCTGGTGGACAGGCGGTGGTCGGCCAGCGCCAAAAGCGGCAGAGTGAAGAGCTCGGGAAAGACAACAAAATCCGTTTTATAGGCGGAGACGCTATCGACAAAAAACTCGACGCTGCTCATGAAATCTTCAAAGCTTTCCACGCGACGCATTTGAAGCTGAACCGTCGCCACACGCACAACGGATTTTTGCGCCGTTTCAGAATGCACCGTCTCCCGCGTTTCTGGCATATAGGGATTATACCACCGCATAAGGACGGCATTGCCGCCCGAGGCCGGGTCTTCGGGCAAATAATTTGGAATTATTTGAACCGGCTCAAATCCCTGACGGAGCTGAAAATTGACGACGGAATCAATAACCTTTTTGTCCTT
>Ga0115567_10007504_pt1 | contig 10351 bp, 19 predicted proteins | sample COGITO_mtgs_1204_2_FD_88679 | JGI IMG/M metagenome (GOLD analysis project Ga0115567, IMG submission 88679) | Pelagic marine microbial communities from North Sea - COGITO_mtgs_120412 | ecosystem: Environmental > Aquatic > Marine > Epipelagic | place: Germany:Helgoland, sampling site Kabeltonne... | reverse complement strand
CCTCCCTCCCGTACTAACTGGACACGTCTCGTCCCTCCTCCCGTACTAACTGGACATGTCTCGTCCCTTTCCCACAGGCGAGCAGCGCGGAGCAGCGAGCGGCCGCGGCGGAGAAGGCGCGCGCGGGGGACGCGCGCGAGAGCGAGGCGAGCCTCGCGGTGCTGAAGGAGGCGCTGGAGATTGCGGCGGCGCAGGCGCGCGCCGCGGAGGCGCGCGTTGCGGGCGGAGAGGCGTCCGCGGCGCGCGCCTCCGCGCTGGCGGAGGAGCTGGAGCGCTCGGAAGCGTTGAGACTGCGGCTCGACAGGCACTTGGCCCACCGGCCTCGCCTGCCGCCCTGCCTGCCGCTAGGACTGCCCTGCCCTACTGTCTTGCGTGCATCCAAACAGTGCGGCCCCGAGGGCTGCCGCGGCACTAGCCCCTGAGGCGCAGCGGGTGCGCGCGGCGGCAGCACGTCGAGGGAGCTGCTGCAGACGAACGAAGAGGTGCAGGCTGCGCTCGAAGAGGCCCAGGCTGCGCTCGAAGAGGCCCGCGCGGAGCTCGCGGCCGCGCACGCCGCAGGCGCGGACATGGCAGCACACGAAGTTGCCTTGCAGGAGCAGGCGGAGGCGCACCGCAAGGAGGCGGCCGCAGAGCTTGTGGCCGCGCAGGCCGAGGCGGGCCGGATGCAGGTTCCGCCAGAGCGCCCGTTGTCGTTGGGTTTGGGCGCGTGTGTCGGCGGCGCCCTTGAGGGAGCCGCGCAGCTCCGTCCCTGCACGCAGTGCAGGCCCCGCGGGCAGCTGTGCGCCTGAGCACGAGCGAGGCAGGTCGAGTTCGAGGAACGGCTCCAAGCGCTGCAAGCGGAGGTGGAGGCGCAAGGAAACGAGCTGAGCGCTCGCGAGGAGAGCCTGAAGAAAGGCGGGTCGTCTCTCGACGAGCTGCGGAACAAGGTGCTGCAGCCCGCAGAGAATCAGAGAACGACGCCCTCTGGGAGGATGAAGGGAGTATTCAAACCGAGGAACTTGGCGACGGATTGTCACGGTCCGTTTCCAAAGCCGGGTCTGACGCCCTACCCGCGGCAGGTGTTTGACCTCACCGTTGAGCTTCGGAAAGAGCAGTCGCGCCGGAAAGTGCTCGAGCAGAAGTTCGAAAATGTAAGACTGATGCCACAAGTCAGAGACTGCAGTTGCAAAACCTTCTGGCCAAACCGCCTTCTATCAGCGCCGATGCTTGCCTGGAAGTTGGTAAGGTCCGAGCTGACGTGGGCTGCGCACAGGCGGAAGTTGCAATGGATCGCGAACGACATTTGGAGAGCAAGGTGCGTGAGGACGTGGAGAAACACTTGAAGGCGTGCGAGGTCCGCAAGCCGAAAGTTGACTCCATGGTCCGCGAGGCAAAGCGCGCGCACGTGGGGAACTGTGCACGGGCGCCTGCAGCTTGACAGTCTTGACCGGCGCAGGAAAAGAAAGACGCGCTGCAAGCAAAGCTGAATCACTGTGAGAAGGAGCTCCAATGCTTCCGGCGCCAGAAGCACGCAACTTTGCAAGGGGCGTTTGCAAGTGAGACGCCAATCGAGGCCGCACAACGCAGGTCATGTCCAAATAAGGGGCCCAAAGGATGCAAAAAGTAGACGTGCGCAGCCACGCTTTTGCTTTTGCACACATGCAGCTGTTGCGTCTGCCCTACTCTGGGCTCACTGATCAGGACCAGAGCCCGCCTACGAATTCGGGAGGTGTTTCCGCACTTGACAACTTCCTGGCGATTCTGCAGGTCAAAAATGCGCGCGCAACATCCGCCAACTCTCTTTCCGTAGGAATTGAAATCATCAACTGGCATTCGAATGGAGAGAAAGCCGGGGGATGTTCCCCACAGGACTAAAAAGGAGGCCAGTCGCTGCATGCGCGGGGTCCTTCGCATGACCCTGCCATGCACTCTCGAATAAACCACTCACAATCCATTTAATTCATTCAGCAGGCGCGCCTCCCATGCGCGCATCACTTTCCTTCCTCGTCCCGGGAACAAGAATCCTTTGACCGCACACGCAATCGTCGGCGAGATATTAGAACACGAGCAACCCATGCGTCGCAACGGCGCTACAAGCCACCCTAGCACCAAACTGGTTGAGTGATGAGTCGAGCATGCCTTCTTCCTCCTGATACCAACCCCTAAGGCGAATTTGCGGCGTAGCTTATGCTGCGCGGCCGAGTGCCAGGTCCGCCGCAGAACGCCGATGGATTGAGGTGCTCACATCGACCGCTCGCTCCGGTGGGCCAAGCAACCGGCCACTGCACGGCATGCCGGAATCAGTTTCTGCAGACTCAAACTGCTTTGATTTCAAGCAATGCCCAACCTTCGGTCTAAAGGTGTGTTTGAAAAGGTGTATTTGACAGGACTGGTCAACAAGGAACTGCAGGCCTGGTCGGGTTGGGCGGGAATGAACAGTTTGTAACAGAGCTCCTTTCCTTGCTTCATACCCGCTGCGACAACATCGAGCTGGAACTGCACCTCTTTGAGCATGTTAACGCGCGCAGAGAGAGACTTGTTGAGATGTTCGTTGCTCTTTTTCCATGCACTAGGCTGCACAAATACACCCACCATCATGAGCATGCTTAGAAGCTACGGAAACAAAATACCCATCCCGCAGATTCAGGAGGGCAATCTATCCTCCCAAGCACCGAGAAGGAGGATGGTCTGAGAGCATTCAACGTACCCCGTACTTGGTCTGAAATTCTTTGCATGTTGCGACATCCTGGCGCAGCTGCTCCACCTGTTCAGAGAGAAAAACGTTTCATGGCCCGGCGAGGGAAGACTGGATGCTCGCTGAGCCACTCTTGCAAATTTCTGCAATAGACGAGTAAGCAGAGATGCTGAGATGAATTCAAGTCTTAAGGTCGTTCCTGAGATGAGAGCTTATCGCGGTAGCGCTGCAGAAGCAGTATCACGTGGATAGGGTCCTCAAGGTCCATGTCTCCCATAATTGCGCTTCCTCTCTCCAAGGGATCAATGAAGGATTTCTCTCTCAGAGTGATTCCAGCGAATGCCAGGAGGACTACACCTCAAAATAGGACACTTGCAACGTATCAATGGTCGGGAGTTGCTCAAGTGTGCGCGACGGCGCTCTGTGTGGCCCGCGCTCTTCACCCTAGTAACGGTGAAAAGTTTGTGCTGGATTCTTGTGTTTCAGGTTGTGTTTTTGGGGTGAACGTGAAGTCAAACGGCTAGAGGGGCTGCACGGCGCGCATTGCTATCTTGCGCTGCTGGGTCGCCGGGGGGGCGACAATTTCTCTTGGGTGTTGGGATTGCGCACGAGCGTAGCGCCCGGGTTGAAAATATTGGCCAGTTGGACGGTTGATGCCGTCATCGGAATTGTGAGAGAGCGGGAGAGGGAGTCTAGACATCCACGATGGTAGAGGCTTTGACGGAGGAACACAAGCAGGAACTCTCAGAGGTGTTCAAGATATTCGATGAAAAGGGCAAAGGCCACCTCGACGTGCGAGAGCTCGGTGCATGCTTTCGTTGCTTCGGGTATGTGGCGACGGACGCGGACCTGCAGGAGCAGGTGGTTCCCTGCTCCGTTCCTGTGCCAACGCTCTCTCCTGTAATTCCAGGGATGCTGTAGACACTCACTTTCCACACAATGGCACTCGCTATCTTCCACGGTCTACGGTCGATGCAAAAGGCCGGGTGGGTTTCGATGCTGTCTGAAAAACGCGCGACTGCTGATGCAGGTTAACGAGGTCGGGGGGACGGTCGACTTCATCCAGTTTGTGCACATCATGACAAAAAAGATGAAAGACTGCGATGTCATCAGTGAGATAAAAGAGGCTTTCAAGCAGCTGGACACAAACGGTGACATGTACATAACCAAAGACGAGCTGAAGGAGGGCCTATTCAACCTCCTAGGGCGCGACCTGCGCGTGGAGGAGGTGGAGGAGATGCTGCGAGAGGCAGACGTGGACGGAGATGGCAAGATCTCGCAATTGGACTTCATCAACGTGCTCACATAGGCGCGGTGCTGTCCGCGATTGCCCGCAGCGCCTGTGTTTAGTGATGTAAGAAAGAAAACAGCGCGATCCCAGACTCCACGCTCTTCTCTGAGCCGCGCGAGCTCTCTGTGCCCAATCCGCAACAGAGCCACCAACAGCGCCCTACTTCGTAATGGTGTTGTCGAGCCTGTTGAAAGGATTTCCTGCCCGCACGTTCGCGAACAACTCGGGCGAGAGCTACTCCGTCAGATCCGACGAGCCCCGCCTGCTCCGAACAAGTGTGTGGCTCCCCTATCTGATTCGCATTCGAGCAGGATTCTCACAGCCTTTGATTCCATTGGCGATTCCATTGGAATGACCTCTAATGGCCCAGGTAACCTGGTTGACGTCCATAGCAGTTTCCCTCGGGTTTGAAATGTCGGCGTAGCGAACGCCAGGTCTTGCACAGTGGAATACATGTGGTTCGTCGATATTGCGATGCCCAGCAAGGCGACGGTACGGAATATGAAGTCAAATTCATCCATTCGGGTGTGCAGCTCGCGTCGTGTTGGCCCCGACTCAGGCGCCATTGTAAAAATACGTGCCTGGTTTCGAGAAAGACTAGAATCGACGAGGGGGTCGAATTCGCATCACCAAGGCAGATGGAGCAATCCTTTGGACGTGCAGATTATCCTTCTCGGTCCAATTTAGGGAGTGCAAAAGATCACAAGAGATCCACAGATCACCTTTGCGATCAGGAGGCTTCGCAGGAGTGATTTGTGGTTCATGGGGGTTAGTAGATCGTTCCCGACATTCACATGCCCGGAGCCGTGGAACGACCCACGTTTCATGGAGACACAGTTCCTGACAATCACAATCCCAGAGTCTCAGTATGCCCCTCGCGACCAAGAAAGGGTTGTAGACTGCACGATAGGGGGAGCAGTCCAGCTAGTCTGGGCCCGTTTACCCTGGAAGAATCTGCGATTCTGCGAACATGTTTTTTTGATTTGAGTTGAAATCAGTTGGTCCGAGTCTGAGGGCTGCGAGCCGCCGCAAGCTGTCTTTGGTGGCCTGCCCTGGTGGGGCAGAAAGCAAACTGGTTTGAGATGGGGGGGGGGCATCGAAGACCTATACACCTGAGGTTGTCCACACGGGAGGTGTGCATATGGGAAGTCTGCAGCGCGATGGTGATGAAGCCGCTGGGGAGGACATCGCCAATGACGTAGCAGGTGTCGATAGCGCAGGAGAGATGGGAGAAGAATTAGGCGGGAAAACGGACCAGAAGGCAGCCAGTACCGCTGGCATGAGCAAGGGTCAGAAAGGTGCGCCCAGCCAGCCATCGTGCTGGAACGGAATTTCGGTGCAGTCAGTGTCATGAACCAAGTTGCATTAGCTCGCTCCTTTGATGCTGGATTTTGAGTGATTTGGCGTATTAACAAGCAGTGTCCTTGCTCCACCCCATTTACTCGACCTAAGACCCCCGGAACCTCTCACGTAGGATGGAAGAGCGTCAGGAGGTTGAGCATCCACCAGCCCGAGCAATCGCCGGTGGCTTCAGAGGAGGCGAACGGGAAAAAGATGCTCCAGCCTCCTCCTACGTCGGCTACCCAAGAGTCAACGAGATCCTCGTCTGCCCAGGAGAGTGAGGTCGGGGAGGCATTCGACGAGTCAATTCTGGTGCGCCAGCCCAGCAGCGCGACCTCCCTGCTCACCTCTTCCTGAGCTCACAACCGGGCCATACCCCTGCGTTCTCTGCCGCTGAGAGACACATCTGCCCGGGTGTATCAGATTCTTGCCGAGCTGATCGGAATCGACCTGGAGAACGAACCAGAGCTGCTGTGGGTTGCTGAGGTGAGGAAGCCTGCCTCGGCCCAGCAAAGGCGTCTGCTTCCGGCTTGCTCCCATGCCAGCAAGCCGTGCATCGGAGGCTGCAAGGATCTCTGGACCGGGACACTTGACTCAGTGCCCCTGCTTTGGTGTCGCGGGTTGGGCCTGAAGAAGGGCTCCGTGCAGGAGTGCCACAAGGCCCCGATCAGGCCGCCGTGGGCGCGCTTCGCGGACCCCGAGACGCAGGCCGTGTACTTTTGGAACCGGAACACGCGAGAGTCGACGTGGGAGCACCCAAACAAGCTTGACTTCAAGCGCAGGGTGAAGCAGGAGCGTGCGGCGCTCAACCAACGCATGGCGGTGGAGAAGCTCACGGGGAAGAGACGGGATTCGGAGGTCTCTGCAGCCAGGTCCAAGGCCAGGAACGCTCAACACGAAGCGATGTTCATCCCAAGCGCTGACAGGCTCGCGGTGATGCTGCCATCGCTGACGCCGATGATACGCCAAATGGAGCGCACGCCGCCGAGCTGGGAGCTCGAGCTCGTGGCGATGCACGGCACGTACAAGTACGGGCGGCGCACGATCCCGTGGTACCACGCCGGGCTGCGGAGCTGCCAGGTGCAGCCCAGTCCAGGGAAGCCCAGCCGGTGTCGGCGCACAGCTGCGCTATGAGTGGGCCGTGGCGCAGGATACGAGGGCCTGACGGCGCCGGGGAGCAGGTCCCGAGTGCGACCGCGCTCTTCAAGTTGATCAAGTTTCCTGCCAGCAGCGACCCCCGCTCGGTGGGGCTCGCGACGCTCCTCGCACGTGAGAAGGGCATCCACGATGTGAGTTGCGTCAACATCCGATGGCTAGTCCGCAGCACAGCCGCACGTGCTCCCAGCGTGCGAAAGAGTTTGCGGTGCCACGTCGTTTACAGCGTGCTCTGATTCGTGCAGCCCGAAAACAAGGAGCACGAGAAGCATCCCGACTTGACACCCTACAACGGCCGTACCATCGCATCTCTGGACCTCTCCATCAATGACGTCTCGTCGCTGAACTCAGGGTCTCTTGCAGCCTTCCAGCACCTGCGTCACCTCAACCTTTCGTACAACTCTATCGCAAACCTTAACGGAATCGCCGCTGCAGCCGGTGACAAGCCGACTTCCCGTGCCCCGCGCCCTCGCCATGCCGCGAGCCACTCAATTCTCCGTGCCGCAGGGCTGCGAGAGCTGAACCTTTCCATGAACCGCCTGAGCTCCGACAACGCGCTCCTGGGAAATGGGGAGTATTCGCTGGACGGTTTGACCACGGGCGGCGGCATCCAGACCCTCACGAAGCTTCGCAGCCTCGACCTGTCCTACAACAGGCGAGCCCCGCATGCTTTTGGGGACTTGTGCGGGCTACTGTTGTGCAAATTGTGTGACGCGGGCCATCTTGCGCCCTGGACCCACCGCGCAGGATCAACTCATTGCGTTCCATGACGACGCTCACGGCCTTGCGCATCCTCTCCATCAACTCATGCGACTTTGAAAACCTTGTCGGCATTGACAAGTTCTGCGCGTAAGCGTCTGACCTGCCGCCATCAAGTTTCAGTTAAGAATTCGCGTCCTGAATTTAGTAGCAGCATCCGTGCCACTCACTTCTGGCGTTGCTTGGCAGACTCGAAGAGCTTCACGTCCAGGAGAACAGGCTGACTGCGCTGGCACCTCTCGATGTTGAGGCACGTGCCCAGCGTCACTAGACCATTGCTCGCACCTGGGCCCGCGTGCTGATCTCGCCTTGCACGCTCTGCGAGCTTGGGCACTTCCTGTCTGCCATCTGGCGACGCGCTTGACATAATGACCCTTGAAAATGGCTGGAGCAGGGCGAGGGTGGTGCGGACGGTAAGAAAGAGGGGGAGGAGGCAAAACGTGAATCAGTCGATGGGAAATCGGACAACGATGGTGCCATCCCAGTCATGCATGCAGCCATCGCGGCCTGCATTAGGGACGCACGCATCCATCCAAAAGACTCGTGCCACGTGAAACGTGCGCTGACGTGCCGAGTGCGCAGCTGCCTCGGCGGAGGGGTCATCAGCGGGAAGTGAAGATGGCCTCTGGCACGGTGAAGCTGAGAATTGGGGGGTGCGGGGTCATGCGCCCTTCGCACCGACGTTGCATGTAATCGATCTGACGGACAACAGGTTTGCGTGCCCGACTGACCTGGCTGTGGCATGCTTCCTTCTACCCTGAAAGAGGCACGTTGGCAGAGGAACCATGCCTTTTTCCTCTGCGCTCGCCGTCTGACGTGTGCGTGGTCCGGGCACAGGCTGAATGATCTGCAGCACGTTCTGAACCAGCTAAGTGAGGCAGAAGAGCTGCGGTCACTCACTCTCGTCAAGAACGAGTGCGTTTCCAGCCTGCTGCCCTGCACTGTTCCTGGGCGGATTCCTTCTGCTGCGAAACGCCGGTATGCGTTTCGCAGCGCTCTCGACTGAGCGCAGTCGTTTGCCGAAAACGTCCCGCCTGAGCGCCGTGTGTGCAGCTTCGGTGACGCTGTGCTGAACCGATGGAAAATTCTCGACTGCTTCCCCGCGCTCACGAGCCTGGACGGGCAGATCGTGACGTCCAAGGTGCAGTTGGCAGCGAGCCGTCCCCCCAGCGGCATGCAGGCGACGCGCGGCGCGCGCCTGAGCCAGGTGCCGCGGGCAGATGCGCGAGCACCTGTCGAACCTGCAGCGGCGCAAGACGGTGCGCGATCTCGTCGACAAGGCCCGCACGGAATTTAAGGAGCAGATGGAGCAGCAGCGCCGCCGCAAGGACTGGACCGTGAAGGCGCTGAAGCGCCAGGGGGAGCGGGTGGACGAGATGTTTGATCAGCTAAGTCTGAAGCTGCAGGCGGAGCAGCAGATGACGGAGGCGGAGGTGCGCATTGCAACCCTGCAAACCTGCTCATTTCTGACAGCGCGAGCGGGAGAAGCTGTGAGTGGCGCCTTTGAATGTGCCTGTGTGACTTTGCAAGGTCGCTGCTATCCTCGGCGAGGAGGGTGTGCATGTGTCAAAGGAGGTGAGCTGTCCAGACTCCACAGACGAAATGGCAAGCTGGAACAGACTTGGCACAGCATCTGTGGTCCGCCACAAGTGCAGCACTGCATAATAAGTGTGTGGGAAACGAATGTTCCTGCCTGATTGGGGGTGTGGCTCGAACGCAGAACGTTCATGTCGCTTGCGAATTGGTGATGCCTCCTCCGGAAGAGTTGAAGAAAACTGGCTGGTCCGAGGATGAAGGAAGTTAGTCGCGATTAGCACGAATGGCAACAGTAGTCGCAGTGGCAGGATGCTGCGCTGCGCGGACCGAGCCCGTTAAGCGGTCCCTAGATCCGTGATTGCACTCACGCGTTCCCTCGGGCCATTTCGTCCACAGAAAAAGAGAGGATGCATTGATTAACCTCGTCCACAGGTGGATGCGCGTCTTGACGACGGCAAAGAGCAGCTACAAAACTTCTACACGCGGCTGCCGCGCCTTCGCGAGGAAAGTGCCGCCGCCGCAGGTGAAAGTGCCGGGCAAGATTTTCAGCAGCAAGAGAGCTGAGGGCCAACACGGCGGGGCGAAAGTAGAGGGCCAAGGCAACCTGTGGGCCTTCGTGGGCATTCGAAAGACGTGCAGACATGGCCTTCACCGAGAAGCTGCAGCAAGGGGAGGCGCGAGGGCTACCTAGCCTCCGCGCTGCACCCCGGATTGCAACGCAGTCGCGGGGTTGGTCCGTAAATGAGACTTTTAGTAAAAACGAGATTTTAACGAATGTTTTTTTCAAACCTTTTTTCTGTTTGACCGGTCTCCGACCGGAACACGCTCACTGAGAGGCATTCTAGGGCGGCACAGCGGGGGTCGAAACCAGAGAGCGAAGGGTCTGTTACTACGGGAAGCCTAGTGAGCGTGACAAAGCCCCCTCCGCCGTCTAACGGAGGGGATACGATGACTGAAAGCGTCCCATATGCGCACTGCTCCGAACTCTCGACGTCCTTCTTGGTCCACGCGGACGGTCAGTTTTCCCCTCAGCGCCGCAAACGCTACTACGTTGCATTGTTCAGAACACTCAGAACTAATTTGAGTCACTCCTTGTTTGGAACAGTACTGGGAAAGGGGCGCTTTGCTGTTGTGAGGGCCGCAACGTGCAAGAAGACAGGGCGAGGGGTCGCAGTCAAGATGATTGACAAGAGTCGGTGCAAGGTTGAAGAGCAGGTGCTGTAGAGAACGATCGCAGAATCGCGTGCCGATTAGCTTTTTTGCGCAAACTTGCCATGCACTTTCTGATCGTGCACCGTTGCCAAGAGTAGGCCAAACTGTATTGCGAGATCGACATCTTGCGAAGAATACATCACCCGCATTGCATACAGCTACTCGCAGGTTGCAGGATAATGCGCCCAGGAGTAACTTGATTTATCAGAGCGATGTAACGTGACTCCCTGTTTCGCGGGGTTTGCAGTGTTTGAGACAGGCAAGTACATTCAGATCGTGACCGAAAAGGTCACTGGCGGCGAGCTCTTCGACCGCATCGTCACCAAGGACCACTTCAACGAGACAGAGGCCGCCAAGGTGTTTGTGCAGATCATCGAGGCCAT
>Ga0115567_10007499_pt1 | contig 10354 bp, 6 predicted proteins | sample COGITO_mtgs_1204_2_FD_88679 | JGI IMG/M metagenome (GOLD analysis project Ga0115567, IMG submission 88679) | Pelagic marine microbial communities from North Sea - COGITO_mtgs_120412 | ecosystem: Environmental > Aquatic > Marine > Epipelagic | place: Germany:Helgoland, sampling site Kabeltonne... | reverse complement strand
GCGCGCGCTGATAATCCGGGATGGCCTTGTCAAAATCGCCGCGCCGCATCAGCAACACGCCGCGATTCACATGGGTCGCCGCTTCGTCCTGCCTCACCAACGTCCCGTCCAGCGCCTCCGTACAGGTCCGGATCGCGGCGAGTGATCCCATATCGCCCATCTTCGCCGACTGATAACAGGCCTGCGGCGCGCCGTCGCCGAGAACAACCGTCTGTGCATGGGCCAGCGCGGGGCAAAGCGCGAGGGTGGTCGCCAGGATAAACGTCTTCATGAAACTCCCCGGGATGGTGGTGTGGTTGTACCATCACTATAGCACATTTTCGGGGAAGTCGGAAATGGCGGGCTTTGGCGGCGGCGCACTAGCTAATCTGGAACTTCCGCTTGGTCGCCAAACCAAAGAGGAACAGCAGGGTGAGGGAGAGGAAACTCTGCACCGTCGCGAGCAGTTTAATGCTCAGCCAGCCGCCCGCGCTCAGCCCCGCCCGATATTGCGCCAGCCAGCCCCGCGCATCGCCCATTTCAGTTTTGGACCAGATGAAAAGCGGACGGAAAATATGCGTGGCCGAGAAATCCAGCGCGCCGACAATTTCCTTACGGGGCGATAAATCCACGCCCGCAATGTGGGCGTTCACACCGTAAATGAATGTCAAGCTGAGCCAGAGCAGCCCAAGGCTCACCAGCGGCTTCCAGATCGACCCGCCATAATCGGCGGTTAGGCCATAAAACCGTGTGAAAAGCTTCAATAGGCGTGGCGTCGAGGGACGCTTCTGCCGCGCAAGCAGTTCGAATTTGAAATATCGCTGCGCGCGGTTCTTGTCGGACACGGCTTCCATGGCGCGTTTCAGCGTCGTGCAACCGCTTTCGAGGGCGACATAGCGCTTTTCAGTAAAGTCTTTATCTTTGCCTTTGCACGCCTCCGCCGTGGACGCCAAAGCGCGATCAAATTCCACTTGCGCCGCCTTATGGCCGCGCTGAGTGAGGATCAGTTGATCCTTGAAATTGGCGAGACTAAATGCGCGAGGCATACATACGCCAGTCCGGCCACAAAGCTGGATACGATGGGGTTGATGAGGAAGAAGCGAACGTGCGCAACAAGATCGGGCGCGGGAAGTTTAGCGCGGCTATTATGGTTCAAGGAATGGAAGCGCTTGGAGTCGAGACGATTCGCCTCTAGGGAAGTGTATGATCTGGTTACGAGAGCGATGGATTCCGATATTCATTCTTTCGATTCTGGTATTCTCTACGGCGCTAAGTGGGCACGTTCAAAGCCAAAATAACAGTTACAGTAACGCCTCCAGCGACAGCCCAACTGAGGTTCCAGAAGGGGGTATTGCCGTCCATATCCCGATAGTGGATGCGGTGGAGACCCCACCCACCCAAAATGGCCAAACGGAAATAGATTGGGAGACGCGGGACCAGCAAGCCCAAGTAAGTATGATGTATGCCGCTTGGGCGGCGGTGGGCATGACTTTTCTCGGACTGCTTCTTGTCGCTCGCACCCTTCATTACACAGGTGTCGCCGCCGAGGCAGCGAACCTCACTCTTAAAGAAGCTGAGAGAGGCGCTGACGCGGCATGGAAAAGCTTGGAGGTCACGAGGAACTCCGCTCTCGCCGCCAATAGCGCCTACCTTAAGGTCGAGAAAATGGCGTGTTTCTTTAAACATGATGAGGTTTACAAAAGACTCACAGGAAACGCCCCTGTAGCTATTGAATTTGTTGTCAAAAACGTTGGCATTTCCCCCGCATTTGATGTGACCGCTGAGGTGGATTTTTTCACCACTGAAAACAGATTCGCGCGGCGCGATACCAGTGATGCCGACAAGCCAAGCGAGGGGGTTGTGTCTGGCTACATTACTCCGAAAGGCTACTCCCCGCCTATCACGTATTTTGTTCGCGGCGCTGACGCTACTATCGGCGAAAACCGTATGGGTGAGGAGGAAATGATTGTTAACGGGCTTCGTATGATTGTTGCGGAGGGAACTATCTATTTCCACGACGCCTTCACAAAAACAACCGGAATTAAACGTACGATATCCTTCCGGCGCCTCATAGGGTTGGACGAAATACCCCTCAATGGACACGTCGAGATGACAGCAACCGATGAGGAAAGCGCCAATTAGTCCAATAAAGACACTCACTTTAGCGCCCGACCGCTAAAAGCGTAACGCTTGGTGCGTTTGCTGCATAAGTCCGGAAGTTTGATTGGCGAAGTCGTTCGCTGAACCTATTCACGGCTTGATCGCAGCCGAACTTTATGACCCGCCGAAACACCCTTGATCGTGCCGCCCGACCCGCTAGCGTCCGCCCATGCCCCGCGCCCCGCATATCCTCCTCGCGACCGGATTGATCCGGGCGTACCAATATACGCTTTCGCCCGCTTTGCAGGCGGTGGGGGTGCGGTGCCGGCATGATCCGTCTTGTTCGCAATTTACGCTACTGGCGATCCAGCGGCATGGGTTTTGGGCGGGCGGCTGGATGGGGGCGGCGCGGATTTATCGGTGCCAGCCTTGGGGCACATGCGGGCATGATCCGGTGCCGGAGGTGGCAGCCGGGCGCTGGTACGCCCCGTGGACCTATGGGCGCTGGCGGTAGGACACAGATATGGAATTTTCATTCATTGCGTTCGTCGTGATCCTGATCATCGGCCTTTTTGGCGGCGCGGTGAGCGGCTGGATCGCGATGCGCGAAATCGGGAAATTGCGGAGGACGGTTTTGATCTTGCAGCGACAGGTTCAGTATCTGCTGGCGCGGGCAGGGGACGTAAAGACACTCAGCGAGGCGGCAGCCCCGCAAGCGGCCGAGGCCGCTGTTAAAGTTGCGCCCGCGAGAGCGCCCGAAACGGCTGCGCCAGAGGCGACCGCGCCCGCTCCGTCCCCGCAAACTGTCCCCCCGCAAGCTGCCCCGACCTCCCGACCTGGTACACAGGCTAAAGGCTCGCCCGCTCCCTCCCGCCGCGCGCCCAAACCAAAACCCAAACTCGACCTCGAAACGCTGCTCGGCGCGAAGGGGTCGGTGTGGATTGGCGGGCTCGCGCTGTTGTTCGGGGCGGTGTTCCTGCTGCGCTATACGATAGAGGCCGGACTGCTGACGCCGATCATGCGGGTCAGTATTGCTGTTGTGATGGGCTGTGTATCGCTCGGCCTGTCGGAATGGATGGCGCGGCGGGATTTGAAGTCCGCCGCTGCGCAGGCCTTGTCGGCCAAAGCCGATATTCCCGCGATCCTCGCGGCGGTGGGCATGTTTACGCTGTTCGGCGCGGCCTATGCGGCTCATGCGCTTTATGGCTTGCTCGGCACGATGGCCGCCTTTGTCATCATGGCCGCGATTGCGCTCGGCGCGATGGGGCTATCCTTGCGGCGCGGGCCGTGGCTTGCCGCCATCGGCCTGATCGGCGCGCTCACTGTGCCGATGCTCGTCGCCAGCGTCACGCCGAGCTTTATCGGCGTGTTCGCCTATGTCGCGCTGATCACGGCGGCGGCGCTTTGGGTGGCCCAGCGGCAGGGCTGGCTCTGGCTGCGCGCGGCGGCGCTTATCGGGGCGACGTTTTGGTTGACCATGTTGCTCGGAAAGTCGGTCGACGGTGTTCAGTTCGTGGTATGGACACTGGGTATCATCGCGGTGACGGCGCTGACGCTGCGTGATCTTATCCGGGCTCCGCTCGACAAATCGTCTGCGAGATGGCGGCGCCTCGCTTGGGCGGGTGTCGCGATATTGACCGCACTCGTGATGTTGGCGGGGGATGATTGGACGCCGCTCTCCTACGCGCTCCCCATACTTTTTCTCTTGGGCCTGTGCGGTCTGTCCTGGCGCGGCGACGCCAACAGGATGTGGCCATTCATGCCGATTGGCGGCGGTCTATTTTCAACGATTGGCGTGATTACGCTCTTTCCCTCATCCGATACGGGGTGGCTATTGCCAGCCTCTATTATCTTCGCTGGCCTCGTATACGCGCTGAGCAGCCTCTCTGTGTCGCACCGCATCGACGGAGATAACAAGGCCAGTCTGCTGACCCTGAGCAGTGCGTTTTTTGTATGGTTCATGCTGATGATCGGCGTGGGTGTACGCGGTCAGGAGGCGTGGAACCTCATGGAGTGGATCGGCTTTGGTGTCGCCGGATTCTACGGTGTTGCGACCCTCACCCAAACCCGTGTGGCCGTCATTCGCGGCGCGAACTGGGCCGCCGCACTGGCTTGGCTGGCGGGAGTCGTCGTGCTGACAGTTCTGCCCACGCAATCCCTCACACTGAGCGCCGGACTCCTTCTGATGATCGGCCTTGTTTTACTGGCGCGGCCGGGCCGGGATGATCTGGCGGTTCGGTTGATGCCTCTTTGGCTGGTTGGCGGCGCTGGCGTTGCGGCGGTGACAGCGCTGCAAATCCCGACGGACTATTTGTCGGCGACGCCCTTCCTGAATGAACTGTGGCTCTATTTCGGCCTGCCCGGCGCCATCGCGGTTGCAGGCGGGTTACTCCTGCGCCGCCGACGCGAAGACCTCGCCTCGCAAGCCCTTTTGGGCGGCGGGATCGCGTTCGGACTGCACCTCTTGGTCCTGCTGATCCATCACGCCATGAATGGCGGCGACCTCACGGCGAGCCCCGGGTTCGAGGATTTTGCGGTGCAGCTCCTCGCGCCGTTCGCGGCTTTGTTCGGGGCCAGCTGGATGCGCGGCGGTGTGACAGATTGGCCACAGCCCGACGCAGAGCCACAGCGTTATATCTTGCCAGCGCTCGCCATCGCGGCCTCTGTTTTGAGCCTTCTGATCTTCGTCATTGCGCAGCTTGGCATTTATAATCCGCTCTTCAACGCAGACACGGTCATTGACGGCCATCCGGTGTTGAACACCTTGCTGCTTGGCTATTTTGTGCCCGTCCTTTTACTGGGAGCCACGGCGCTGCGTGTGACGGGCCGTCGTCCGGTTTGGTTTGTCCGGATATTGGGCGGCCTCGCGGGGATTTCGTGGCTGGTTTGGACGACGGCGCAGATCCGGCGCTGGGCGCAAGGCGAGACGATCGCGATCTACGCCGTGCCATGGGACAATGGCGAGCTTTACGCCGTATCGGCCGTCTGGTTGCTAACCGGTATCGCGCTGCTGCTCGCCGGGATGAAAACGGGCCGCCGCGATTTGCGTCTGGCCTCTGCCGGCTTGATCACGCTGACGACCCTCAAAGTCTTCCTGATCGACATGTCGGCGCTCGACGGGGCCTTCCGCGCTGTGTCCTTTATCGGCCTTGGGATCGTTTTGATCGGCATTGGGCGGCTTTATCAGACCGTGCTAGCGCGTCCGAAAACTGAGGAGCCAGCATGACCCGCATTCCCCGCGACAAAACCAACGATTATACCGCCGAGATGATGACGGCGCGGCGAGAATTTGCGGCTGCGCAGTCCGGCGCGGCGCTGGATCATGTCGGGCGGACCTCAATCGATCCGGCGGTTTTGCCGGGCAATATTGAACAGGCGATGGGCGCGGCGCAGGTGCCGATTGGGCTGGCGGGGCCTCTGAGGATTCACGGCGAACATGTGACGCCGGACGAAGATATCTATGTGCCAATGGCAACGACCGAAGGCACGCTGGTGGCGAGTTATAATCGCGGTATGCGGCTGCTGCGAGACTGCGGCGGGGTGAACGTGACCATCGTCGAACGGTTCATGCAGCGCGCGCCTGTCTTCCACTTTGACGGTGCGCGGGATGCGCGGGATTTTGGGATTTGGCTGGATGCGAATTTCGATGGCGTCAAGCGCGCGGCGGAAACGACCACGTCGGTCGGCAAACTCTCCCATATAGAAAAATATTCCGTCGGCGCGATGCTCTACACCCGAATGAATTTCACGACCGGCGATGCGGCAGGGCAGAACATGTCCGGCAAGGCGGCCTTTGCGGCCTGTCAGTGGATTGCGGAGCACTATGACGGCCCGCTCAAGGGATACACGCTGTCAGGCGCGATCGACACGGATAAGAAACACAGCCAGCTCAATACGCTGCATTCGCGCGGCGCGCGCGTCATCGCGGAAATCGTGCTGGAGCCGGGCAAGACCAAGGAGTTGATGCGCGCGACCACGCACCAGCTGTTTCGCGTCCGCAACGTGTCGCATGCAGGCGGAATGCTGGCCGGCACGTCCAGCAATGGTCTGCATGCGGCCAACGGCCTCGCGGCGTTGTTCATCGCGACGGGGCAGGATGCCGCCAATGTCGCTGAGAGCCAAGCCTCGATCAGCTTTGTCGATCTGCGCGATGACGGCTCGCTCTACTGGTCGCTGACCCTGCCGAGCCTGATCATGGCGACCTATGGCGGCGGGACGGGATTGCCGACACAGCGCGAATGCCTTGATCTGCTCGGCTGCGTGGGCGACGAAAATGGCAAAGGCAAAGTCGGCCGGCTGCTGGAAATCACGGCAGCCACGGTGCTGGCCGGTGAATTATCGCTCTCTTCGGCGATTGTAGCCGGCGATTGGGTGTCTTCGCATGACGAACTGGGCAGAAACAGGTAAGGGGCCCTATGACCGATCTCGTCCTTGTTACCGGAATTACCGGATATATCGCCAGTCACGTCACGGCCAAGCTGCTGGAGAAGGGCTACCGTGTGCGCGGGACCGTGCGCAATAAGGCCAAAGGGCGGCGGGTTCTGGATGCGATGGCGCAGACAGGCCTGGACATTTCCGGCGTCGAGTTGGTTGAAGCTAATCTCGGCGCAGACGCTGGCTGGAAAGACGCGGTCAAGGATTGCCGCTTCATCCAACATATCGCCTCGCCCTTTCCGCTCGAAGCGCCCAGCGACCGCGAAGCGCTCGTTCCGGAAGCCCGCGCAGGGGCGCAGCGTGTTCTGGAAAACGGTTTTTCGGCGGGGGCAGAGCGAATTGTCCTGACGTCTTCGATGGTGTCGATGATGAACCAGCCGGATCGCGGGAAGGAAAAAACCTATACGGAATCCGACTGGTCCGATCCGGACTGGAAACCGCTCACCGCTTATGGCGTCTCGAAAACGCGCGCCGAACTATCCGCCTGGGCCTATGCGGAGGCGCAGGGATTTCAAGAGAAGCTTGTCACCGTGAATCCCGGTCTGGTGCTCGGACCGGACCCCTATGATAATAGCGGCTCCTCACTGGCAGTCATCCGCGACATGATGAACGGGGATTTCCCGGCCGTTCCAAAAATCGCCTACCCTATCATCGATGTACGGGATTGCGCCGCGATCCATGATGCGGCCATGACTGCGCCGAAAGCGGCGGGGCGGCGATTAATGGCGGCTGGACAGACGTTGAGTTTCGCTGAGATTGGCGAGATTCTGGAAGACGTTTATCCAAACGCCAAACTGCCGAAATTCGAAGCGCCCAACCTCCTGTTACGCTTCATGTCGTTATTTGATGATCGCATCAAAGCCATCCTCCCTGATCTCGGCCACACACCGCACGCCGATAGCGCCTATGTCACGGGTATAACCAGCGTCATGCCCCGTCCCGCCAAGGAAAGCGTGCTCGCCAGCGCTGCGGATTTGGTCGCGAATGGCGCGGTGGAGTTGGAGGATTAAGCCGCTTTGACGGCGTCCGCGAAACGGTCGAAGAGATAGAAACTGTCCTGCGGGCCGGGGGAGGCTTCGGGGTGATGCTGGACGGAAAAGACGGGCTTGCCGATCAGGCGAATACCGCAATTCGTGCCGTCAAATAGACTGACATGCGTTTGCTCAATCGTGTCCGGTAGGCTGTCTGCGTCGACGGCGAAGCCGTGATTCATGGACACGATTTCAACTTTGTCTGTGGTGTGATCCATGACCGGATGGTTGGCGCCGTGATGGCCTTGGTCCATTTTGACTGTTTTCCCGCCGAGCGCGAGGGCGAGCATCTGGTGGCCAAGGCAAATGCCCAGCATCGGCACATCCGCGTCAATTAATTCGCGGATCACAGGAATGGCATAGACGCCCGTCGCAGCAGGATCGCCGGGTCCATTGGACAGCACGACACCGTCAGGGTTGAGCGCCAGAATATCCGCCGCTGACGCCGTGCCGGGAACGACAGTGACGGCGAGGCCTGCGCTGACCAGATTACGAAGAATGTTGCGTTTGACGCCATAATCGATCAGCACAACTTTCTTCGCGCCATCCGCATCGACATGGCCGTCTTTCCAGGTCCAGCGGGCTTGCCGCCAGTCGAAGTTTTCGCCCGCCGCCATCTCTTTGGCTAGATCCGCGCCGACAAGACCCGCCCAGCTCCGCGCCTGCTCGGCGAGCGCGTCAATATCAAATTCGCCCGCCGCATTATGGGCAATAACGCCGTTGGGCATGCCGTGGTCGCGAATATGCGCGGTCAGGGCGCGGGTATCGATGCCCGAGAGGCCGATAATCCCGCGCGCCGACAACCAATCGCCCAGCTCGCTTTCGGAGCGCCAGTTGGACGCAGGCGTGACGGCGGCACGGAAAATCGCGCCGCGCGCGGCCACGCGCGCTGGATCGGTGGTGGCTTCCTCGTCTTCGTCTGTCGTTCCGGTATTGCCTATGTGCGGGAAGGTGAAGGTGACGATCTGCGACGCATAGGACGGATCGGTCAGGATTTCCTGATAGCCGGTGATCGCCGTGTTGAAACACACCTCGCCAACCGCGCTGCCCTCCGCGCCGACGCCGATGCCATAAAAGGTTTCGCCCGAGGCGAGCACCAGCACAGCCGTCGGAGACGGGTCGGGAGTGTAATCAGTCGTCATAATCGGGTTGTCCTAGCTTGGCCCTGCTAGGCGCGTCCTATGACGGAGCGCGGACGGATTCGCAAGGCGTCGCGTACAGAGCGGACGATGATAGGGGTGAAGGATTTTTGCGACTTTCGAATCGACGCATACAGGCAAGGCGGATCACTTCGCATCAAGCCCGGCATCTCAATGCGGCGCGTATGTCGATGAAAAAATGCATAGGTCGCCTGCATAAAACGGCATGGAAAGTACCACAGCGAATAAGTAGGCTGTCACACTAGCTTCATAAAAGCTTGCTTTTAACCCTGAAAATTGATCTGAGATCACACTATGATGACGCACCAATCTTATAAATCCCGTATTCTGAAAGGCGGTTCAGCCGCCATTTTGGCCATGGCTGTTCCTTTCGCCGCGATGGCCCAAGACAGTCTTGTCGAAGACGAAATTGTCGTTGTGGGTACGCGGTCTCAAACTGATCGAACGGCTTTGGAAACCGCAGTGCCATTGGACGTTTTTGACATTGAAGACCTAACAGCGACGGGCCGAACCGAGTTGAATCAAATTCTTGCGGCGACTGTGCCGTCTTTCAACTTCAACCAAACCGCCATTAATGATGGGTCCGATATCATTCGTCCGGCAACGTTGCGAGGCTTGGGGCCGGACCAGACGTTGGTGTTAGTCAATGGTAAGCGGCGTCATACGTCAGCTTTGCTGAACCTAAATGCAGGCGGTCGCGGATCGGCGGCTGTTGATCTGAACTCCATTCCGTCTGCAGCGATTGGGTCGGTGCAAGTGCTGCGCGATGGTGCGTCGGCACAATATGGTTCGGACGCGATTGCCGGTGTCATCAATATTGTCCTGCGTGACGACGACACAGGCGGCGGCGTTAGCGCGCAATATGGTGCGTTCGCGACCGATATTCCGGCAGATGGCCGAGGCAAGACATGGGACGGCGAAACCGTCGTTCTGACGGGCTGGAAAGGTTTCAGGCTTGGGAATGATGGCGGACATCTTACGCTTTCCGCGGAATATAAGGATCGGTCGACACTGAACCGCGCGGGCGCGGATTACCGCAATCAATATAGAAACGACGAAACCGGAGCGATCATTGACGCTGGATCACCGCGTGAGAACACTTTTGACCGCATCAACCACATTTATGGTGCGGCTCCATCCGATGATTTTAGTCTGTTTGCCAATGCGGCTGTTCCCGTTGGCGAGACGGCCGAAGTTTACGCATTTTCTGGATTTCAAGACCGGACGGGCCGCTCGCCAGGATTCTTCCGCCGGTCGAGCGATGCGTCTTTGACCCGGACGCCGCGTCGTAACCTGACTGAAATCTATCCAGACGGGTATCTGCCGACCATTCGGGGTGATTTGACAGATTTCTCTCTTGGCGGCGGCGTGAGAGGCTCCGTTCAAGAGTGGCAATATGACGTCAGCGGTGTTTTCGGAACGAACGAGTTGGACTATTCAGTCGATAATACGCTCAACGCATCGCTTGGGCCGCAAAGCCCGACAACATTTGACGCCGGCGCATTGAAATTTGATCAATTGACCTTCAATGCCGAAGCGCAACGCCAGTTCGGGACTTTGTCTGTCGCGATTGGTGCAGAATATCGCGATGAGAGCTATAAAATCACCGAGGGTGAGGTGGGTTCATACAGCCAAGGCGGATATCGCGGT
>Ga0115567_10007498_pt1 | contig 10354 bp, 8 predicted proteins | sample COGITO_mtgs_1204_2_FD_88679 | JGI IMG/M metagenome (GOLD analysis project Ga0115567, IMG submission 88679) | Pelagic marine microbial communities from North Sea - COGITO_mtgs_120412 | ecosystem: Environmental > Aquatic > Marine > Epipelagic | place: Germany:Helgoland, sampling site Kabeltonne... | reverse complement strand
TCAAAATATTCTTTGCTGCCTATTCTTACATGATAGTCATCTTCTGGACTCACATAAAAATTCTTAGCCAAATCGTCTGATTCTACTATTTTTCCTGTTGGAGATTTGTACCAAAGTCCTTTAGGGGTGTCTTTCTTCTCTTCTGTAGAAGTCTGTATCCCTTTTTCTTTTCTTTTGAACCAAGCCGTCATGTTATCCATTTACAGTGTTACTACCTAAGCTATAAAATTATAACGTATTAACGTTGTTTAAATCTTCAAACGCCTTCTTAAGACGAGAAGAGAAAGCAGATTCACCAGAACGCAACCAAACTCTAGGATCGTAAAATTTCTTGTTTGGCTCATCAGATCCTTTAGGATTACCTATTTGTGCCTGTAAATATTCTCCGTTATCTTGTACATAGTCTCTAACACCTGCTAAAAACGCATACTGTAGATCAGTATCAATATTCATCTTAATTACACCGTAGCTAATACCTTCTCTTATTTCTTCAACAGTAGAACCAGATCCGCCATGGAAAACAAAATCGATATGATTATGTTCAACACCAAATTTCTTAGAAATAAAATCTTGAGAATTCTTTAATATTTTTGGTGTAAGTTTTACGTTACCTGGCTTATATACTCCATGTACATTACCAAATGCTGCGGCAATTGTAAATCTTGGACTTACTTTAGAAAGCTCTTCATAAGCGTATGCTACTTCTTCTGGTTGTGTGTAAAGTTTAGAATCATCTACATCAGAATTATCTACGCCATCTTCTTCACCACCTGTAATTCCTAACTCTATCTCTAAGGTCATATCTAATTTTGCCATACGCTCTAAATAGCTTTTGCAAATTTCGATGTTTTCCTCTAATGGCTCTTCTGATAAATCTATCATGTGTGAGCTAAATAGTGACTTACCTGTTTCTTTATAGTGAGTTTCGCTAGCATCTAACAAACCATCTATCCACGGCAATAATTTTTTTGCACAGTGGTCTGTATGAAGAATAACTGTAGCACCGTATGCTTCTGCTAGTTGGTGAACATGCTTAGCTCCCGCAATAGCGCCTTGTATAGCAGCTTTCTGATCTTGGTTGGAAAGTCCCTTACCAGCGTTAAACTGTGCTCCACCATTTGAGAATTGGATAATTACGGGAGCATTTAAAGTTGCTGCAGTTTCTAAAACACCGTTGATAGTGTTAGAGCCAATAACGTTAACGGCAGGTAGTGCAAATCCTTTTTCCTTTGCGTAATTAAATATTTCTTGAACCTGATCTCCAGTAGCTACGCCTGGTTTTATGTTGTGAGCCATAGTTATTTATGAATTAATTTTTAAAAATTATGAAACAAAAGTAACAAAACAATTAGACTAAAAAGGATAGTTGATACCTATTTGCAGGACAGAATTGGCAAAGTTGTACTCTCTAAACCATCTTTGAGACAGTTTTTCTGCAGGGTTGTAGGTTTTAAATCCAAGATCTAATCTAAATAAGAAGTAGGTGAAGTCATACCTAATACCAAATCCAGAGCCTATGGCAATATCTTTTAAAGAAGAGAAACCATTAAAAATAGCGTCTGGATCTTCTACATCATCAAAAACATTCCAGATATTACCAGCATCTGCAAAAATAGCACCATTAACCTTACCAGCTATAGGAAAGCGGTATTCTAAATTACCGGCTAACTTTAAATTTGCTTCGTTAAAGTCATTAACAGCAGAGGTGCTTCCTGGGCCTAAAGAGTAAGGAAACCAAGCCCTATTGTCATTAGAACCACCTGCAAAATAACTTCGTACAAAAGGTATGTTATTAGAGTTGCCATAGGGGACAGCAATACCTATAAAAGCTCTAGCGGCTAAGATGTTTGATCTTGATACATTCCAGTATTTAACAAAATCAATTTCCGTTTTAATATACTGAGAAAATGGTACGCCAAAAATGAGTAACTGATTGTCTTCTTCATTAAAAGGTACAACGGAGGAAAGCCCAGAGAGTAAGTTGCCAGCACTTTCTAGCTTTAGCCTTAATTGATAAAAACTATTATCTGAAAGACCTGCGCGATTATTTTTTTGAAAGGTATAACTTGTAGAAAAAATAAGATTATTTTCTGTCAATCGTTGCTCCCGTTCTCTAATACTACTAACTTCTTCAAAATTTGCTTGGCTTAGCCCTGTCGTGCTTATTGGGATAATACCATTTACAACATCGCTTATAAAGCCAGAAGTACCCGCTACATTGCCTTCTTGTGTTTCTGCCTGTGTGGTTAGGGTATTATCGGTAGTAAAATAATCAGGATTAATAGTAATATTTTCGTTTTGGGCTATGGTGTTTAATTGGTTATAAGTATTCTCGTATACATTAAAAAACCGATTGCTGTTTACATTTCTTACAAACTGGATATTGAATAATTCTACTGCATTTTTTACAAATAAGTTAGGTGTCCAATTATAACCAATAATAGCATTTAATGTTTGTTTGTCTAAGCCTATATTTTTTTGAAAACTAGTTCCTAAGGCAATTCTAGTATTTGGTAGGGTATAGTTAGGGATTATTTTGGTTGTGTTTAAAAAAGGAAACCATATTCTAGGAAAGTCTAAAGTAATATCTGCTCCTATTTCTGAGAAAAAATCTTCTTGAAAAGAGGCGTTGCTTAAAAGACCAAAAGTACTACTTGCAGATATACTTAAATTTTCTGCGCCTCTAAAAATATTCCGAATCAGTAACGATGCGCCCAAGCCAACGCCTAGCTTTCTAATATTAGACCTGCTAATATCTATGTTGGTACCTAAAGAGTATTTGGTTTTTGGAGCTAAGTAAATATGTGTATTAATGTACCCAGCTGTACTATCTTTTTCAAATAAAATAGAGGGGTACTTAAAGGTATTTAAATTATTAAGTTGCTTAGAGGTTCTAATTTTATCTAAATCTCTATAAACTGTATCTTTTTTAAATGCAATAGCGTTTGCAAGTGTTTTAGGTTTAATTCTAAAGTTTTTAGAATGGTGAATAGTGTAGTCTTCAAAAACGGTAGTGGTTATTTCAGCATTGGTGCGCTCTGCTAAGTGATCTGTATAAATATGTATATCTTTTATCTTTTCTACTTCATATTCTGTAGTGGTTACTTTGTTTTCGCCACGCAGTTTAAAGTCGCTAATATTTAAGACAATGTTTATCTTTTTATCATTATTAGCCACTGTAGTATCTCTTTCAATATCATAAGCAATAGAGCTCTCTTGAAAATTTCGTATACCATTGTTTCTAAAAACACTAGTTAAGCGCTCACGCTCTTTCGTAAAGTTATTAAGATCAAATTGCTGTCCTTTTTTAATAAAAGATTGTTCTTTATGTCTATGATAAATAGTGTCTACTATTTTGGAAGAAATTGCTGCCGTAAGTGTATCTATAAGATAGGGTTTACCTAATTTAATACTGTAGGTAACCAATGCCCGTTGTTTTTTACTTAAAGAGTCTATTGTATAAGTGGTTGTATTATTAAAATAGCCTCGGTTACCATAATAGGCGCTTAAGCGTTGTAGCGTTTTTCTGGTTTTTACTGTGTCTAGAAGAACGGGTGCCTCACCAATTTCTTTTAGCCACTCGCTTAAACCACTTACTAGGAAAGAAGCAGCAAGACGGTTTACCTGTTTGTTAGAAAGTAATTTATTTAGACGGTCTAAACGTTTTGGTTTTTTATAAAGCCATTCTTGAAAATCTGCATCAGGAGTATCCTTTGCTAAATTAAAAAGGTTTAAGCGTAGTGGATACCCAAATAGTGTGGCATTTGGTTTTTGATAGATAAGACTCTTAATAATTTCTGACTTTATAACAACGCTATCTGCAGAAATTGTGTTTTTTACAATTAGATAATCATCTTTGGTAACTTTTTTTAATGTGTTGCAAGATGCGGCAAATATTGTTAAAAGCCCAAATAAGCTTAGTTTTGCTATGCGATAGTAGGGGCCTAATGGCATATTCATAGAAATCAAAAATACAGTATTTGAATGGTTGCTAAAAGTGAATTGAAACTTATAAGAAGTTTGCAGCAAAAAAAGTTTAGAGCAAAACATAGCTTATTTGTAGTGGAGGGTAAAAAGACGCTAGAAACACTTTTAAGTGCAAATTTTGAGGCGCGTACTATAATCGCTACTAAAGATATAGTAATAGAAGGGGCAGCTACTGCGGTACAAATTATTTCTACCAAAGATTTTGAAAGTTTAAGCAGTCTTAAAAATCCAAATGGTATTTTGGGAGTGTTTTATATAAAAGACCCAAAACCCATAGCGTATGAAGATTGGATAGTTGGTTTAGATGATATACAAGATCCTGGCAATTTAGGAACCATTATCAGATTGTGTGATTGGTTCGGAATTAAAGAGCTTGTTTGTTCTCTCAATACGGTAGACTGTTACAACCCTAAAGTAATACAAGCTACTATGGGTTCTATTGCTAACGTAAATATTACATATATGGCATTACCTGTCTTTTTACAAGAAACAAAATTGCCTGTATATGGTTCTTTCATGAATGGAAAGAGCGTTTGTAAAAGCGAGCTACCTGCTATGGGGGTGCTTATTATGGGTAATGAGGGGCGTGGTATTTCTACAGAGATAGAAAATTTTTGCATTGAGAAAATTAGTATTCCGCAATACGGAGCTGCTAGTGCAGAAAGTTTAAATGTAGCTACTGCTTCTGCTATTTTATTTAATGAAATTAGACGCGGTTAAAGGAACTATTCAAAAGTGAAGTTGATAAAAATTCCTCTTGTACGCATAGCATCAATATTCCCTGTCCAATTACTATCTGGGTTATTATCTCTAATAAGTTCATCTGTTAACGCAAAAACACCTCTAATAGATGGGCTGAATTTGAAATATTCTAGATAAAAATCGATACCAAATCCTAATTCGTAGTTATAAACCCATTTAGTCATTCTAAAAGTACCGCCGCTATTATCGTCTAAGCTACTTTCATTGCTACCAAGATTTAAAGACATAGCGCCACCACCTATTATAAAAGGTTTCCAATTTCCAATTCTTCTGGTACTAGCTTTCAATAACAAAGGAAAATTTATATAAGTAGATTTTACTTCTCTAATAGCATCCCGTTCACTGCTAAAACCAGGGAAACCCAATGTTCTAGTAGCATAATTTAAACCAGGTTCTAGTCTTATATCTAAAAACTCATTAATTCTTACTTCACCAATAAGACCCACATTAAATCCAAAAGTTTTGCTTACCAAAATATCAGGTTTGTCTTCCTTATAATCAAACTTAAAGTCTAACTGGTTAAGCCCAAGATAATAGCCCCAGTTTAGTAGTTTTTTATCCTCGTTTTCACGATTCATTACTGGGTTCTCATTAAACTGCGCAATGGTGGTAGCGTTAAAAGCAATAACACTAAGACATAAGAAAAGCCATTTTTTCATTTAACGCTTGCTTCAAAAACTTAATAGATAATTTATTTTGGTATTTACGTATCAACCCTTTTTAGCCACGTAAATAGAGGCTACTCCAAAAGTTTGCGGAAGGTTTGATACCTCTATAAACCCAATTTTTTTTAAAATATTGTTGAAAGCATTGCCATGAGGAAATACGGCCGCAGAGGCACTTAAATAGCTATACGCATCGTCATCTTTAGAAAATAACTTCCCAATAAGTGGTAATATATTTTTCGTGTAAAGAGCATAGCCTTGTTTAAAAGGGGTTTTTATAGGTACAGAAGTTTCTAAAATAACTAGAGATCCTTTTGGTTTCAAAACTCTAAGAATTTCTGATAATCCTACTTCCAAGTTCTCAAAATTACGAACCCCAAAAGACACCGTTACGGCATCAAAAGAATTAGCTGCATATTGTAAATTTTCACTATCGCCAACAACCATTTCTATAACAGCATCTAACTTTTTAGAGGTTATTTTTTCTTTCCCAACAGCCAACATGCCGGGTGAAATATCTAGACCCACTATTTTTTCTGCACCTGTAGCGGTTAATGCAATAGCCAAATCTCCAGTGCCCGTAGCAATATCTAAAATAGTTTTAGGAGTTTCTTTTTTAAGAATGGCTACTACTTTATTTCTCCATTTAATATCTATGCCAAAAGAGATCACTCTGTTTAACCCATCATAATTTTTAGATATTTTATTGAACATTTCTGTAACCTGCTCTTTTTTACCAAGCTCAGAATTTCTATAGGGAGTAACTTTTTGAGACATCTTTTTTTTGCAAATATACAATTGATGTAACGAAGTGATTTAAACTTTTGCGTTTATAGAGAAATCTAATATGAAAGAGGAAGAACTGCAATAATGGAACTAGTAGAAATAGATTTATGAAATATTGCTTTTGTAAAGCAAACTATACAAAGGGTATTTCATACTATAGATAGTAGAAAGGAGCTCTTATAAATAATAGGCTAGCCTTAATAGAAACCTGTGGTGTTGTAAACGAGGGTTTAGTACGTTGTTTAAATAGGATACTAATTAAATTATGTAATTTTGTACACGGAAAGACAGTAAAAAACGTTGAGTTAGGTGTATTGCTATCAGCATAGTATAGACGGCGTAAATTTTTTGATTTCATAATTTTTAAAATAGGTTTGTTTTAAGAGCATAACTTTAGCCTAATTAGTCGATTCCAGAATTATTGAGGACAGCAAATAGGAGACAACGACTATTTATTTTTGGTTGATTTTAAGCTTAATTTCAGATAGAATTATAAAGGGTGTAATTACATGAAGATTATTATAGCAGGTGCGGGTGAAGTAGGGTTTCATTTAGCAAAATTATTGTCTTACGAATCTCAAAGTATTACTTTAATAGATAGTGATAAGGAAAGTCTTGCCTATGCAGATAATCATTTAGATATCATGGTCTTAAAAGGTGATGCAACTTCTATATCTCTTCTTAGAGAGGCAAAAGTGGAAGATTCCGATTTGGTGATTGGTGTTACCGCATCTGAGACCACGAATATTACACTTTGTATGTTAGCAAAGCAACTAGGATGTAAGCAAACCATTGCAAGAATTTCTAATACAGAGTTTGTTGATAACAAGGAGCTTTTAAAATTTTCCGAATTAGGAATAGATGAGCTCATTTCTCCAGAAGAATTGGCTGCTACAGAAATACAATTACTCTTAAATAAATCTGCCTTTAATGACACCTTCGAGTTTGATGAAGGCACCCTTATTATGGTAGGTGTTTCTCTACCTAAATCTGCTCCTTTTGTAGGTAAAATGGTAAAAGAAGCAGCAACTATTTTTTCAGAATTACATTTTATGCCAATTGCATTACAACGCAACGGCACACAATATACCGTAATACCACGTGGCGATACAGTTTTTAAAGAAGGAGATCAGGTATATTTTATTACGGTTAAAGAGGGAGTAGACGAACTTTATAAACTTACTGGCAAGAAAAAAGAAGACATTAAAAACGTCATGATTTTAGGAGGAAGCAAAGTCGGTTATAAGACGGCAAGAGATCTTTGTATGAATAAGTTTAATGTAAAACTTATCGAAAAAAATAAGGAAAAAGCTTTTGACTTGGCAGACGATTTACCCAATGCGCTTATCATAAATGGTGATGGTAGAAATGTAGAGCTTTTAGATGAAGAAAGCCTTGATTCTATGGATGCTTTTATTGCAGTGACAGGAAATTCTGAGACCAACATTATGTCTTGTTTGGTTGCCGAGTCTAGAAATATTAAGAAAACGATAGCACTGGTAGAAAATATGGACTATTTTCAACTATCACACTCCATAGGTATAGATACATTGATAAACAAAAAGTTATTGGCTGCCAATAATATTTTTAGACATATTAGAAGGGGAGAGGTAGTAGCTATGATGCGTTTGAATAATCTGAATGCCGAAATTTTAGAGTTCATTGTAAAAAAAGATTCGAAAGTAACAGGGTCAGAAATTAGAGAATTAGATTTTCCTGCGGCAGCAACTATTGGCGGTGTGGTGCGTAATGGAGAAGGTATTATAGCTTTAGGCGGATTTAAAATTATGACCGGAGATAGAGTAGTAGTATGTTGCCTACCAGAAGAAATATCTAAAATTGAACGAATGTTCCTGTAAGATGCGGTTAAACTCCAAAATTATTTTTCATATCATGGGGCTGTTACTTTTATGTAACGGCGGTTTTATGCTAATTGCAGCTGTAGTAAGCGGTATTTATGAAGACGGTGTAACGCTAAGTATTACCCTAGCGTCTATTCTTACTATGTTTATAGGGGTTTTTGCAATGTATTATACGCGAGACCACCGTAAGGAAGTAAAGCAAAAAGAAGGCTATATTATTGTCACGTTTGGGTGGATAATTATGTCTATTTCTGGGACTTTGCCTTATATTTTTTCTGGAGCAGTACCAGATGTTACCAATGCATTTTTTGAAACGATCTCTGGTTACACCACAACAGGGGCTTCTATTATGGATGACATTGAGTCTATGCCAGAAGGTATTTTGTTGTGGAGGAGTCTTACCCACTGGATTGGTGGTATGGGAATAATCGTATTAGCTATCGCTATTTTACCTTTATTAGGTATTGGAGGAATGCAATTATTTGCCGCCGAAGCTCCAGGACCAAGCGCAGATAAATTACACCCAAGAATAACAGATACTGCTAAAAGGTTGTGGCTTATTTATGTGGGGTATACCATAGCAGAAGCAATACTATTAAAGTTAGCGGGAATGTCGGTTTTTGATGCCGTAAATCATGCACTGGCAACACTCTCTACAGGAGGTTTTTCTACAAAAAATAACAGTATAGCATATTGGAATGATCAACCTTTAATACAATATATCATTATCGTATTTATGTTTTTAGCAGGGGCCAACTTTGTTTTAAGCTACTTTGCTTTAAAGGGTAAGGTGCAACGTGTGATAAGAGATGAAGAGTTTAAATTTTATTTTCTCTTTGTATTAGTAGCCACTATCATTGTAAGTTTAGGTATTTACTATCAGGCCAATATAACGGCACCGTCTACAGACTACCCTATGGTGCTTGGTAAGGCAGAAAGTTCTTTTAGACATGCTTTGTTTCAGATTATAGCAGTAATTACAACTACAGGTTTTGTAAGCGCAGATTTTACACAATGGACGCCTTTTTTAACAGTTTTCTTTTTCGGACTTTTTTTTATGGGTGGGTCTGCAGGTTCTACCTCTGGAGGAATTAAGGTCATGCGGCATTTATTAATTATAAAAAATGGACTTTTAGAATTTAAACGTACGCTGCATAAAAATGCCATAATACCAGTACGGTATAATGACAAAACAGTAAAGCCAGAAATTGTATATAATATAATTGGCTTTTTTGTACTATATATGTTACTCTTTATTATTGGCGCATTAGTACTTGGCTTCTTAGGTTTAGATTTTGAGTCTGCTATAGGCGGTGCTGCTTCCTCATTAGGAAATGTAGGGCCGGCATTGGGGAGCTTAAATCCAGTCAGTAATTTTAATAGTCTTCCAGATTTAGCAAAATGGTGGTGCGGCTTCTTAATGCTTGCAGGCAGGTTAGAGCTTTTTACAGTACTTATTCTTTTAACACCATACTTTTGGAAACGGACTTAAGCTGAGTGCTTGGTTTTAGGGAAGTTGAATCCGAGTGCGGGTGTGATACTAGCTTTCTATTGTCTTCTATAGCTTTTCAAATATTGAACATAAATACTTTGGTTTCCAATGTGTAAACAGCCCTATCCTACTAAAAATTTTAATTTTCTATTTAGTATTAGTACCGTAAATACTTTATCCATTGTTAGTAAAGGACGTTATTTGGAGGGCCTTAACTCTTCTTGGGTTATCTTTTAAAAGTAGAAGATTACTTATTCAATTATCTAATAATAATGAGAAGAATGAAATTTAAAATAGTAAATAAATTCAACTGAAATTGAATTTGTTTACTATTCTCCCCAGAAAGAACCCATAGCGTTCCAATATATTTCCCCCTCCATTTCAGTGATGAGGTTCTCGTCAATTTCAAAAGTATCATGTTTGATGATAGTATCCTTTGCAATTATTCTTGCTCTCATACACCAATAATGAGGATCTTCGTCTGTAATTGTTGGATTTATTGCGTTATAAAGAAAAATTCATGTTCAAATATTTTGGTACGTGTTCTCACCTTTAGGTCAAAATGTTTCCAATTTTCTTGATTAGTATTTTTTATCCAGCCGATAAAATTAGGGACATTTGGCAGTAAAATTTTCTTGACAAAATTAGATGTTGGGAAAGACCTAAGCATTTCTCCAAAAATTTGTGATCGTTTGCCATTCTTTAAATTACTGTCAACTATTTCAAAAAAATTATTAGCCCTCAAATTAATATCAGTAATAAAAATATCAACATCATATACAGGCAATTCTCCCCTAGGC
>Ga0115567_10007497_pt1 | contig 10354 bp, 10 predicted proteins | sample COGITO_mtgs_1204_2_FD_88679 | JGI IMG/M metagenome (GOLD analysis project Ga0115567, IMG submission 88679) | Pelagic marine microbial communities from North Sea - COGITO_mtgs_120412 | ecosystem: Environmental > Aquatic > Marine > Epipelagic | place: Germany:Helgoland, sampling site Kabeltonne... | reverse complement strand
GCTTGCATTGCCAGCGCGTTCATGACCGTGGCGAGCATTCCCATGTAGTCGGCCGTCGTCCGCTCCATTCCTTGCGCTGACCCTTGCAGACCGCGAAAGATGTTGCCGCCGCCGATCACCATGAACGAGGTCGCAGAGCCCTATATCCGCCGCCGCGCCGTGCGCCACCTTGAGAAAAAACGCGTTTGCATCTTTGCCGCGGGCACGGGGAACCCCTATTTTACGACCGATACAGCGGCGACTTTGCGCGCCAACGAGTTGTCCTGCGAAGCGATCTTTAAGGGCACCAAGGTCGACGGTGTCTATGACAAGGACCCCAACAAATTTGCGGATGCTGTACGCTATGACACCGTGAGCTATGATGATGTCTTGCAAAAACGGCTGGGCGTGATGGACGCTTCTGCCATCGCATTGGCGCGCGACAACAACCTGCCGATCATCGTGTTTTCCCTGGATGAACCGGGCGGGTTCAAAGGCATTCTTGCGGGAAAAGGAACATACACGCGGGTGCAGGGGTAGGGCGCGCTGCCGGCTATTGGTCTCTGGCCAACTGAGCGTCAGCTTTCGCACGATATCTAGATTGAAGAGGGCGCGTAACGCCGGACGCAGTTCAGGCCTGCATGTGCGTCAGCCCGTCGCGGTCCCAGACAACATATCTTGCCCCGGTGCGTCATGGCCGATGCCGAGTACAAGATAAAAAACCGATGCCGGTCGAAAGCAAAAGCCGCGACCAAAGTTCGTTGCGGATCAGTAGACCCAACATATAGCAGACCAGTGCAAGCTGAACGAAGTTCGCCGCCGAAAAACAGTCTGACACCGCCACGCAAAATGTCCTGATGATCAAATGACGATATTGCTAGACAGCCGGCGAACTGATTGCAAACGCGACAGATCGTATGGCCGAAACTGATTGATTGAGGGGCGACGTGCCATATCGCCATTGTCGTTTTGTACCCGTTGCGGATATATAGCGGCCATCACATCGAAAAAGCCACGAGCATGTGGCGCAGGACGGGACGAGACGCATGTCAGACGAATTTATGCTGGATACAGACGATCTGGAACGCCGGATGGAAGGAGCGTTCACATCGCTCAGGACCGAATTTGCATCGTTGCGCACGGGCCGCGCGTCTGCCTCGATGCTGGAGCCGGTGATGGTAGATGCCTACGGTGCCATGACGCCGATCAATCAGGTGGGCACGGTCAACGTCCCTGAATCGCGTATGGTCACGATCAACGTTTGGGACAAAGCGCTTGTCAGCAAGGTTGAAAAGGCGATCCGAGAATCGGGTCTGGGCATTAATCCACAGCTGAACGGCACCATCATCATGCTGCCGATCCCTGAATTGAACGAAGAACGGCGCACCCAGTTGACCAAAGTGGCCGGCCAATATGCGGAACATGCCCGTGTCAGCATCCGCAATATCCGCCGCGACGGCATGGATCAGATTAAAAAAGCCAAAGGCGCGGGTGACCTGTCCGAAGACGACCAGAAAATCTGGGAGGGCGAAGTGCAGGAAATCACCAACAAGTTCATCACACGCATTGATGAACAACTGGAAACCAAGCAAGGCGAGATCATGCAGGTCTGATTTCAGACTGCCCGCGTTACTTGTATACTAACCTTTGTAAGGGTACTGACGCTTTATGAGTAGCGCCTCCAAGACGACTGACGAAACCCCACGGTCCCAGATCGTTCAAGGCGGTCCGCGTCATGTCGCGATCATCATGGATGGTAACGGACGCTGGGCCACACAACGCGGGCGGCCACGGTTGTTCGGTCACCGTGCCGGGGCCAAACGGGTGCGCGAAATTGTTGAGGCCTGCCCGGAAATAGGGGTGGAGTATCTGACCATCTTCGCCTTCTCCACAGAGAACTGGAAGCGCACGCAGGTCGAGGTCGCAGGGCTGATGAGCCTGTTCCGCCGCTATATCTCCAAAGAAACCCGGTCGCTCAATGCTTTTGGTGCGCGGGTGCGGTTTATCGGGGACCGGGTTCGACTGGACAACAAACTGATAAAGCTGATGGGCGAGATGGAATACGCAACGGCGGCTAACACCCGCGTACATCTCACCATTGCGCTGAATTATGGCGGGCGCGACGAGGTTGCGCGCGCCACGCACCGCTTGGCGCAAGACGTTGCCAGCGGTAAGCTCGACCCCGATAGCGTGGATGAAGAAACCTTGCCAAAGTATTTGGATACTTACGTTTTACCCGATCCTGATCTGGTCATCCGGACCAGTGGTGAAGCGCGTATTTCCAACTTTTTGCTCTGGCAATCCGCCTATGCCGAATATGAATTCATCGATACGCTCTGGCCCGATTTCACCAAGGCCGAGTTTGGGAGGCTATGTGCCGCCTATGGCATCCGCGATCGCCGCTTTGGCGCAGTCAAGACCTGAGGAGGACGCACATGGGAACGGTAGAGCAAAAATGGTCTGATCTGACCGTGCGCATGGTTTCCGGTGCCGCCCTGGTCGCCGTCGGTGCTATTGGCATCTGGTTGGGCAGCCATGTTTTTCACGTTCTGGTGGCGTTGGTCTGCGGTCTCATGGTCTGGGAACTGGTCGGAATGCTACGCCCCGGCAAACGCGACGCGCAGCTTCAGATGGGTGCGGCAACGGGCATCGCAGTCCTTTTAGCGGTCTATCTGCCGGTCGGATTTGCCCTGCCGCTGCTACTTGCGCCGGCGCTGTACGGATTTGGCCAACTCGAACGGAACCGGACAATCTTCATGGCCTTTACCGTGATGATCCTGTTGGCCGGATATGGCTTGATGCAGGTCCGTGACGAGATGGGATTTGGCTGGCTCCTGTGGCTGGTGCTGGTCGTCGTTGTGACGGATGTTGTGGGATACTTTGCGGGACGTGCCTTGGGCGGTCCCAAATTCTGGCCACGCGTCAGCCCGAAAAAGACATGGTCCGGCACGGCTGCGGGCTGGGCCGGAGCGGCGGTCGTTGGGCTGGTATTCTCGTTCACAAACAAGGTCGGGTTCGATCTAATCGGAATTTCCATTGCAATATCAATGGCCTCACAGATGGGTGATATTGCTGAATCAGGGATGAAGCGAGCTGTTGGTGTCAAAGACAGTTCCGATCTGATCCCCGGTCACGGGGGGGTAATGGACCGGTTTGATGGCATGCTGGGGGCTTCGGTATTTTTGCTGATCATCGGTCAGTTTATCGGTTTTCCTCCGGGTCTCGGCTAAGCTCGCTTGCCGCGCCGTATCAGCATATTGGGGGCGACCGGGTCCGTCGGACAGAACACCCTCGATCTGATAGCCCGCGCGCCGGACGATTACGAGGTCGTCGCGTTGACCGGCGCGCGCAATATCTTGCAGCTGGCCTCTGATGCGCGGCGTTTGAACGCGCAGATTGCCGTGACGGCCTGTGAAGATCTGTTGGACGATCTGCGCGCGGCGCTGGACGGCAGCGGGATTGAAACAGCAGCAGGCGCAGCCGCGATCATCGAGGCTGCACAACGTCCGGCGGATTGGATCATGTCCGCCATAGTCGGTGCTGCAGGGCTGGCCCCCGGCTTGGCCGCATTGGCGCAGGGCACGACGCTCGCGCTCGCGAACAAGGAATCACTGGTCTGTGCCGGGGTCTTGTTGCTGGACACGGCCCGACGGCATGGGGCCACGATCCTGCCCGTAGATTCAGAACATTCAGCGATCTTTCAGGCTCTCGTGGGTGAGGATATGGCGGCGGTGGAGCGGATCATCATTACCGCGTCCGGGGGCGCATTTCGCGACTGGCCTATCGAAAAGCTGGCGCAGGCGACGCTGTCAGAAGCGTCAAGCCATCCCAATTGGGATATGGGCCAGCGGATTACCATCGATAGCGCTTCTATGTTTAACAAGGCGATGGAAGTTATTGAGACACATGAATTCTTCGATGTTTTGCCAGATCAAATAGAAGTGTTGGTTCATCCGCAATCCTTGGTCCATGCGCTGGTGGGTTTTCATGACGGCGCGCTGATGGCGCATGTCGGCCCGCCTGACATGCGCCATGCCATTGGTTATGCGTTGAATCATCCTCAGCGTGCCAAGCTGCCGGTTGAGAGACTGGACCTTGCCGCCATCGGTCGGCTGGATTTTTCGCACCCTGACATGCGGCGCTGGCCCGCATTGGACCTTGCGCGTCAGACCATTGCGCGCGGCGGTCTGGCAGGGGCCGTTTTCAACGCTGCCAAGGAAACGGCGCTTGATGGTTTCATCGACGGGCGGCTGAAATTCACGCAGATGGCTGAGGTCGTCGCGACGGTGCTGGACGCGCTGGACAGCACGGGCGGTCATATTGATGCCACCATGACCCTTGATAACGTGCTGCAAACAGACCATCTGGCACGCAAGGCGGCACAGGTCGCAATTGACAACAGGGCAGGGTAGCACATTGGATATAACCACATTGATCCCGCAATTCGGCGGACTGATCTGGACTTTGCTTGCCTTTGTTGTCGCGTTGTCGGTGATCGTGGCAATCCACGAGTATGGTCATTACATCGTCGGGCGCTGGTGCGGTATCAAGGCGGACGTATTCTCAATCGGGTTCGGGCCGGTGTTGTTTTCGCGCCATGACAAGCGTGGAACGCGCTGGCAATTCGCGGCACTTCCCTTCGGCGGTTACGTCAAATTTGCGGGCGACTCCAATGCCGCTTCGGGCAAGGACCAGGCCAGCATGGACGCAGCGCAAACCGATCCGGTGCGCCTGCGCGAAACGATGCACGGCGCCCCGCTGTGGGCACGCGCGGCGACCGTTGCGGCAGGGCCTGTGTTCAACTTTATCCTGTCGATCATCGTCTTTGCCGGCATCGGTCTCAGCATCGGAGCCACGCGCGATCCGCTGACCGTGGACACGCTGGCCACGCTGCCAATTCAGGTTTCGGGGTTGGAGCAAGGCGACGTCCTTCTTGAAGTGGGGGGCATCGTCGTACCATCGCTAGAGGATGCGCAGGCCTACGAAGCGTTTCTGGATGCCATCCCCCAAGAAGAGACACTAACCTATCTCGTCGAACGGGGCGATCGCACGGTCGAAACCTCCGGTCCCTACTTATTGCCTCCGCTGGTTCAACGCGTCGGTCCGTCAACGGCGGCCTATGTCGCCGGTATACAATCGGGCTATGTGATTATCGCCATTGATGGCGCGCCGATCTTTGCCTTTCAACAACTCAAAGACGCTGTCGAATCCTCGGCGGGGCGGGCGCTGCTGATGGATGTCTGGCGCGAAGGCGAGATACTGCAGTTCTCCCTCGTCCCCAAAAGCACGGACGAGCCGCAAGCGGATGGCGGTTTTAAAAACCAACTGCGCATTGGCATCGCCGGTGGCATGGCGATTGAAACGGCGACGGAAACGCCGGGTCTTTGGGAGGCCTTCAAGGGCGGAATAGTGAATACCTGGCGGATCATAAAAGGGTCGATTTCGGGTCTGGGTCACATGATTTCGGGCAAGATCAGCAGTTGCAATATGTCCGGTCCGGTCGGCATCGCACAGGTATCGGGCGCGATGGCCAGTCAGGGGGCGGCATCGTTCATCAACTTTATCGCTGTTCTCAGCACGGCTGTGGGACTGTTGAACCTTTTCCCGATCCCGGCGCTGGATGGCGGGCATCTGGTTTTTTACGCCTACGAAGCCGCGACCGGAAAGCCACCAAGCGACAAGGCGCTGCGTGTGCTCATGTCATTTGGTATCGCGCTGGTGCTGACGCTTATGTTGTTTGCACTCAGTATGGATTTGTTCTGTCCCTAAAGCCCGCGGACCCGGCAAAGTTTACGGACTTGACACAGGTGCGCCACATTTCATCCGCCTTGATGCCTTTATCTGCCGTTAACTTTTGGCAGACCTCCAAGGAGTTTGACTATGCAAACGCTATCAAAAGAATATCGGGGCCTAAGCCTGCTGTTGGATCTCAACTGGGATCTGGTGCTGTATATTTGCACCATCGCTGTCGCTTTGGCGGCAGGCGCGTTTATCGGCACGTTTTACATCTGATCAATATCTTCCGCTTCACCGCCATATGAAGGGCCTCTGCGAATAACAACGGCCCTATCTTGTGTCTAAATGGGCTTTCGGTGCTTTGACAAGTTCCGCTACGGCGGTTACTCAGGTTTCCAATGATGTCGTAAAAATTGGGCCAGAACCATGAGACCGAGCATGACAGGAAATCGCACTGGCGGGCACGCTATGACGTCAACACTGGGAATGGGGCTTAAAGGGCTTACTTTTTCCATATTGATGTCAACAGCTTGGATGGCTGCGGCACAGCAGGCTGCGGCGCAGCAATACCAATTCAACAGTGTCAGAATCGACGGCAATGCGCGCATCGGCGACAGCGCAATCCTAAGTCGTGCGGGAATCGGACGTGGCACGGTATCGGCGGCACAGTTGAACGACGCCTACCAACGTCTTGCGGGCAGCGGATTGTTTGAATCCGTCGCGCTGGAACCGCGCGGAGGAACACTGGTGATTACGGTCGTAGAATTGCCGACGATCAACCGCATCAGTTTTGAGGGCAACCGCCGCATTGATGATGAGGCGCTTGCGGGAATTGTCGAATTGGAAGAACGGCGGGTCTTCAATCCGACACAGGCTGAGAAAGATGCGAACGCCATCGCCGAGGCCTATTCGAACGAGGGCCGGCTTTCCGCCCGTGTTCAGCCGCGCATCATCCGGCGTAGCCAGAACCGCGTCGATCTGGTGTACGAAATTTTCGAAGGCGACAACGTCGAGATTGAGCGCTTGAGTTTTGTCGGCAACAGAAAGTACTCCGACCGCCGCTTGCGGCGCGTTTTGGGTACCAAACAGGCAGGCCTGTTTCGTCGTCTGATCAAGCGCGACACCTTCGTTCAGGACCGCGTGGATCTGGACAAGCAGCTACTGCGTGATTTTTACCTGTCGCGCGGCTATATCGACATGCGGATCAATTCCGTCAACGCACAATTGACCGAAGAACGCGACGGCTATTTCGTTGGCTTCAACATTCAAGAAGGTCAGCAATTCGCGTTTGGCGAGATTACCCTTTCATCCGAATTGGCCGGCGTAGATGCTGCCGCATACCGCAAGATCGTCAGGGTCCGCCCGGGCGTGGTTTATTCACCGAGCCTCGTTGAGGCGGATATTGCCCGTCTGGAAAAGCAGTCGATCCGGGATGGCGTCGATTTCATGCGGGTGGAGCCGCGCGTGACACGCAATGACCGCACGCTGACGCTGGATGTGGAATATGTCCTCAGCCGCGGCGAGCGCATTTTCGTCGAGCGTATCGATATCGAGGGCAACACGACGACCCTTGACCGTGTGGTTCGGCGTCAGTTCGACAGTGTCGAAGGCGATCCTTTCAATCCGCGTGAAATTCGTGAAAGCGCAGAACGTATCCGTGCGCTCGGGTATTTCGAAACAGCAGAGGTCAACGCCCGTGAGGGGTCCACGCCCGAACAGGTCGTCGTTGATGTCGACGTCGAGGAAAAACCAACGGGCTCTCTTAACTTCGGCGGCTCATTTTCAACCAGCGATGGTTTCGGTGTGGCGGTATCCTTCCGCGAAGAGAACTTTGTCGGACGGGGGCAGCAGCTGACGCTGAATGTTTCAACGGCGTCACAGGCTAAGCGCTATGGCGTGCGGTTCGTGGAACCCGCGCTTTTGGGCCGCGATTTGCAATTTTCGCTTGAGCTTGATTATTCCGAAGAAAACTCGTCTTTCTCGACCTATGACAGTGACCGTTTTACTTTCCGTCCCGCTATCAGCTTCCCGGTCAGCGAAAACGGTCGGTTGCAACTGCGCTATACGGGGCAGGAAATCGAGGCCCGAGAGCGTGACCCGGTCGGAAATGGGTTGGTCATTCAGGACGATATCGATGCGGGATCGCTTTTCAGTTCGGCCCTCGGATATGAATATACATATGACACCCGTCGCACGGGGCTGAATCCGAATGCGGGTGTCTTGTTCCGCTTTGCTCAGGATTTTGCCGGTCTGGGTGGTGATCAGGAATATGTGCGCACGGTTGCCAAGGTTGTCGGAGAGCGGAAAGTATTCAATGAAGAAGTCACGCTGAGAGCAACACTCGAAGGTGGTGCGCTTGCATGGCGCGATGGCAACAACCGCGCCGTCGACCGCTTTATTCTGGCGTCAAGCCAGCTGCGCGGATTCGAACCCGGCGGTGTCGGCCCGCGTGATACGTCCTCCACGATTGGCGCGCCGGGGGTTAATACCTCTGATACGCTTGGCGGGAACCTTTATCTGGTCGGTCGGCTTGAGGCGGAATTTCCCGTTGGGTTGCCCGAAGAATACGGTGTTACTGGCGGCGTGTTCTATGACGTCGGCAACCTGTGGGACCTGTCGGATGTGGATTTGAACGGGGCAACCGTATCTGGCGAAAGTGGATCGTTTCGCCACGTTGTCGGTGTTTCGGTCTTTTGGGACACGCCTTTCGGACCGCTGCAGTTTAATCTTTCGGATGCGATCAAGAAAGAAGACTATGACCGCGAGCAGCGTTTTGAGGTCACCCTACAGACGCGCTTTTGAGAATGGGCAGGCCGCTGGCATGGCTGGCCGTACTGCTTTGGTTTTCCGGAGCGGTGGCGGGCGGCGCGCAGCAGCTTGAACAACAGCTGGATCGCGGCAGGGTCGTCAGCCCGATTTTGGTGATTGATTTCGAGCGGCTTTATATCGAAAGCGCGCTGGGTCGTCAGGTCGAAGAAGAACTGAACGCCAAGCGGCGCGAACTGGCCGGTGAACAGCGCGCGATAGAAGCAGAGCTAGAGGCAGAGGAGAAATCCCTGACCGATCAGCGCGCGGAACTGACACCGGAACAATTCCGTCCCCTCGCGGATGCTTTTGATGCCAAAGTGCAGGAAATTCGCCGCAGCCGGACCGTGAAAATCCGCGAACTTGATGTGCAACTTGAAAAGGATCGCGATACTTTCGTGCAGGCGGCCAAGCCGATCCTGGAGCAGATGATGATCGAAAGCGGTGCTGCCGTTGTGCTTGAGCGGCGCGAGACGTTTCTGAGCGTTAATGGCATCGATATCACCAACGAGGCAATCGCACGACTGGATCAGACCTTGGGTCAAGACCGCTAAGGCCGCGCGGTCGCTTGCCCCGCTGACACGTAATTGCTAGTTTTTCCATCAGGAACCACCCAGTTAGGACGATCCATGACCGAAGAGCTCAAGCGCGCCGATATTCAGACTATTCAGCGCATTCTACCGCACCGGTATCCGTTTTTGCTGGTGGACAAGGTTGAGGATATCGACGGCACGCAAAGCGCTGTCGGTTACAAAAACGTCACTATGAACGAACCGCATTTTCAGGGCCATTTTCCCGGCACGCCGATCATGCCGGGCGTGACCATCGTCGAGGCGATGGCCCAGACCGCAGGAGTCATGATCGGCGTGGCGCTCGACCAGTTGGACAGCAATATGCTGATCTACTTTATGTCGATTGATAACTGCAAATTCCGCCGCAAAGTGGTGCCGGGAGATGTCTTGCGCATGGACATCAAGACATTGCGCGGCAAGGCCGGTGGCAAGATCTGGAAGTTTTCCGGAGTGGCGACGGTTCAGGGTGAAATGGCCGCAGAGGCCGAATTTATGGCGATGCTCGATCTGCCGAAAGCCGCCTGATGGGCAACATCCATGCGAGCGCAGTGATCGAAGAAGGGGCACAGATCGCGGCTTCTGCGGTCATCGGGCCGTTCTGCCTCGTGGGCGCAGACGTGGTGCTGCACGAAGATGTGGTGCTGAAATCCCATGTCGTCATTACTGGCCGGACCGAGGTGGGGACTGGCACGGTTATCTTTCCGTTTGCGGTAATTGGAGAGATTCCCCAGGATCTGAAATTCAAGGGCGAAGCGTCAAAGCTGGTGATTGGGGCGCGCAATCGCATCCGTGAACATGTGACGATGAACTGCGGAACCGAGGGCGGCGGCGGTCTGACACAGATCGGCGATGACGGGCTGTTCATGGCAGGCTGTCACGTCGCGCACGATGCCATTGTCGGGAACCGGGTGATCGTGGTGAATTCCGCTGCCGTAGCGGGCCACTGCGTGATTGAGGATGACGTGATCATTGGTGGTTTGTCGGGCATTCACCAATGGGTGCGCATCGGTCGCGGTGCGATCATCGGGGCGGTGACGATGGTGACCAATGATGTGATTCCCTACGGACTGGTGCAGGCCCCGCGTGGCGATCTGGACGGGCTGAACCTTGTGGGTCTTAAACGGCGCGGTGTCGCGCGGGCCGATATTACGGCGCTGCGCGCGGCATTTCAGATGCTGGCGCAGGGCGAAGGGACGTTCCATGAACGCGCCGAACGTCTGGGCGAAGAAACCTCAAGCGCGTATGTGCGCGAGATCGTCGAT
>Ga0115567_10007495_pt1 | contig 10355 bp, 12 predicted proteins | sample COGITO_mtgs_1204_2_FD_88679 | JGI IMG/M metagenome (GOLD analysis project Ga0115567, IMG submission 88679) | Pelagic marine microbial communities from North Sea - COGITO_mtgs_120412 | ecosystem: Environmental > Aquatic > Marine > Epipelagic | place: Germany:Helgoland, sampling site Kabeltonne... | reverse complement strand
ACGAGATTTGGTAATGAACGGTAAAACTGTTGCTGTTATTTCTGATGGCTCAGCTGTTTTAGGGTTGGGTAATATAGGACCGGAAGCTGCGCTTCCGGTCATGGAAGGAAAGTCACTATTATTTAAAGAGTTCGCTGGGCTTGATTCTATTCCGTTAGTTTTAGACACACAAAATACGCAGGAAATAATCACTATCATAAAAGCGCTTGCTCCATCATTTGCGGGAATTAACTTGGAGGATATTTCAGCTCCTCGATGTTTTGAGATAGAGAAAGAATTAAAAGAGGCTCTAGATATTCCTGTCTTTCACGATGATCAACATGGAACAGCAATTGTAGTTTTAGCGGGAATGATTAATGCACTGAAGGTGACTGGTAGAAATAAAGAACAAACGAGGATTGTTATTAATGGTTCAGGGGCAGCGGGTGTTGCCATAGCTGTATTGTTAAATGAATATGGATTTAGACATATTCTATTATGTGATTCAAAAGGAATTATTTCACACGATCGGAATGATCTAAATAAGACAAAACAAAAACTTCTTAAGTTTACTAATTGTGATCACGCGGAGGGTTCATTGATGAATGCTCTTGCTCAGGCAGATGTATTTATTGGTGTTTCTGTTGCTAATTTACTAACAGAACGGCACGTGGGTGTCATGAATGAAAATCCTATTATATTTGCACTGGCAAATCCTGATCCAGAAATTAAACCAGAACTTGCTAAAGAGTTGGGTGTTTCTGTTGTTGCGACTGGTCGGTCAGACTATCCTAATCAAATAAATAATGTATTGGTGTTCCCGGGAATATTTAGGGGTGCTATAGATGGTTATAAAAAAGATATCACAGAACGTATGAAGATTGATGCAGCCCAAGCATTAGCTGATTTAGTTATCGAACCGCACGCTGAAAAAATAATCCCAGGACCTTTTGATCCAGGTGTTATGCAAGCTGTCGCGGATGCTGTGCAAAAGTAATATTTTTAATATATGCAAAAACCTTCAATTAATAGAATAGTACTAACAATCATCATGCCTATTATTGTAATACTTATTTTGACCGTTGATTATTATGGTTTCTTGAATATTGCTAGAAATACAGAACAGAGCTTGTGGATTTTAAATGGATTTATTTTTGTTGTTTCGATACTTTCAGTTATTCCTCGAGTTCAAGATTACGTAGATGAACAAAAAAAGTTTATACAAAACATGAAGGCAATGGGTAAAAAGTACCGAATAGAAACTTATGAGGTGACCGAGCAAGACACAGGACAAGGAGTAAAAATATATACTGTAAAAACATCAATTACTATTAACGACAAAGAACATAAAATTTCAAAAACAGTACCAGAAAAAGTTGGAAAGTTAATGAAAGCTTCAAAGCCGGCTTTGGATTTGTACTATGATCCGGCCGGTACTGATAAGTTGCTCTACATCTTAGACATTGAAAATATCATTTTAAAGGCGTGATATAATTAGAAAAATTATAAGTTAATTCAACTCACCATGGCATTTATACCAATCATCATCGCTGTAATATTTTTAGCAATCATTCTAATTAAACAGATTAACCAATACGAGAAAGGTTTAATGTTTACATTAGGTAAATTTACTGGAGAAAAACAACCAGGCTGGAGGATTGTTATCCCTATTTTTCAAAAACTTCAGAAAGTAGACATTCGAGTGAAGGCTGTGGATGTTCCAGACCAAGAGGTAATCACTCGAGATAATATTCCTGTGAATATTAATGCCGTGGTGTATTACAAAGTAGTAGATGTTGAGAAGGCTATTTTGGAAGTAGAGAATTTTTATTATGCTGTTTCTCAGCTAGCACAAACAAGTATGCGTAACTCAGTGGGAGAGAAAACTTTAGATGAATTATTGCAGAAGCGAGCAGAAATTGCTGAGCAAATAAAAATTGAGTTAGATGGAAAAACTGATCCGTGGGGAATTGATGTTCAAGCACTTGAGCTGAAAGACGTGATTATCCCAGAGCAATTAAAGCGAACTATCTCAAAAGAAGCTGAAGCAGAGCGTGAAAAACGAGCAGTAATTATTAAGGCTGATGGAGATAGAATTGCTGCTGATAACCTTGCTGCCGCAGCAACAAAATTGAATGCTGTTCCCGGAGCTATGCATTTGCGTACTCTTCAGGCGGTAAATGATTTGTCTTCTGATCAATCTAATACTACTATTTGGATGATACCTATTGAGATTCTCGAGACCCTTAAGGGAATGGGAAACATGTTGAACAATAAATAATTTTATTAAAGACTAAACCCAAATAAAACAAGGGCGAGCCGGAGGCTCGCCCTTGTTTTATTTTAAATAAGTACGTATAATAATTTTAAGTTCATTAAAACATAGTATTACCAAAACCAAGAGAGGAGAGTGTTATGGGTTCGATTACATACATGAAAATTTACAGAGGTGTTTTTTCAGGCAAGAGCAGGTTAATTATGGCCGTTGATAGGTCAGGTCAAAAAAACACTCGTCGTAGACCTATTTTTATCAAAAGTGGTCAACTCCAATATGATTGGAGAGAGACTGGTGTTTTTGTCGATTCAGACGAATTAGTTCTCTTGAAGAAACTTTCAAGAAAATTTCTTACTGATAAAAATAATAGACAACCTGTCTCTTGGCCAAAAAAAAAGCCCAAGAAAGTAGGAAATCTATGTGATTTCCATGATGAGATTTTTAATCAGATCAATCAGGAAAAACAAGAACAAGAGGCATGGGCAAATGCTCTTATGCACGCAAAGATTGGTGCTTGTAAATTTCCAAGCAAACAAGATAATGAATGTGCCCCCAGAGTCCCGCACTAGTGCGGGGCTTTTTTGTTATAATATTCCAACTATGACACAAAAAGTTATCACTCGATTTCCTCCATCACCTACAGGACTGATGCATATTGGAAATATTCGCTCTCTTCTTTTTAATTATTTATATGCACGTAAACACAACGGGGAAATTGTGATGCGATTTGAAGATACTGATAAAGAGAGAAGTAAGCAAGAATACGCAGACATTATGTTACAAGATCTCAAGACTCTTGGTTTAGATTTTGACCACGGTCCTTTCTATCAGTCGCAAAAAACAGAACGTTATCAGGATGTCATTACACAACTAATAGAGACAGGATTTGCATACGAAGGAGAAGAATCAAATGACGGATCAGGTAAAGTAATACGTTTTAAAAATCCAAACGCCGATGTAACATTTACAGATTGTGTGCGAGGTGAAATTACTATCAATACCACTGACTTTGGTGATTTTGTTATTGCACGGTCTTTGGATAACCCTTTATATCATCTGACTGTAGTGGTAGACGATATTGACGGAGGAATTACACACGTTATACGCGGAGAAGACCACATCACCAGTACACCACGCCAAATATTATTGATACAGGCCTTAAATGGCCAAGTACCAGTGTATGCTCATCTACCCCTTATTGTTGGTGATGATAAGAAAAAACTCGGTAAACGCCACGGGGCGGTACACTTAGCTGAGTTTAAAGAACTTGGATATTTACCAGAAGCTGTAGTGAATCAACTTGCACTGCTTGGTTGGAATCCAGGAGATGAACGAGAAATATTTACGTTACAAGAATTGGTACAGGAATTTTCACTTGAACGCATCCAAAAAGGAGCTGCAACTTTTTCATATCAAAAATTAGATGATATCAATAAACAACATATGTTGCGTCTTTCTGATGAAGATTACAAAAATAAAGTAAAAGAATATCTTCCTACTGATAAATTTAAAAAAATATTTTCTGAAGATGATAATTTATTCACAAAATTTGTTGAAAAAGTATTACAAGAAAGAATTTCAAGATTTGGAGAAGTTAAAGAAATGGAGATGGAAGGTGAATTAAATTATCTTGAGTTAGCTCCTGCAATTGATAAAGAACTGATGTCTTTTAAAGACGAAACAATAGATCAAGCACGAGACAATATGAAACTGGTGGTTGAAAAATTAGAAAGTATTAATGAAGATGACTGGAAGGTTGATGTTATTAAGGAAACTTTATGGGATTGGTCTGGTGAGGTTGGACGAGGTTCTGTCTTACATCCTATGCGAACAGTTTTAACAGGACTATCGCGATCACCTGATCCATTTACTGTTGCGTATGTTCTAGGAAAAGAAGAAACGATTACTAGACTGTCTGAGATGTAATTGCTATACATAAGATATGAATAAAAATATAGTATTACCAGTTCTCATTGCATTGTTACTTCCTGTTTTTATTTTTTTCTATACTGAAAAAGTGGGGATTAACTTCATTGAAACGGTTCCTAGTACATTTTTGAGTCAGTTTCAAAAGATATTTAAAACAAATGAAACAAACACACCAACTGAAACAGCACAGGCTTTGGAGTTTTTGAATACACTCCCCGCAGTAACAGATAATCCTGAAACAGTAACAGGTAATCAGGAGAATAATGTGGATGTATATTACAAAGTGGTATACACATCAGAGTGGAGCGAAGGGACTCATTCTGGATATTTTCCAGAAAACGCACATATGTCACCTATAGTGGTATGGAGTCACGCTAGTCAAAGAGAGATGTTTCGTTTAGATGAAAAAGCAAGCCCAGGGATTGAGAAAATGGCTGAATTAGGAGGAACTATTACTTTGGAAGAAGAACTCTCAGGTCAAAGAAACAATGGAGTATATGACTACAAGACAGGAAAAAGAATTGATTCACCTGGAGAATCTGAGGTTGTCGTGTCTGTAAATCCTCGTCATCCATTTTTGACCGCAGTCAGTGCGCTTGCGCCTTCTCCAGATTGGTTTATTGCTATGCAAGATATATCACTTATAGATGTTGATGGAGAATTTATTACTGAAATCATTGTTCCGGTAGTTGTATTAGATGCAGGTACAGAAAACGGATTAGATTTCTCTTCAAAAAACGAAGAAACAAATCCACGGGAAGATATTGCAAATCTCACTGATATACCAGCTAATACATTGCCACGATTTGGTTATTTTACTATTACTCAAGTAATTAAAAATTAAAATAGTATATAATAATAGAATTATGATTCAATATATAACAGCATATATCGCAGCGGGAGTAATGTTTTTGGTATTTGATTTAGTATGGCTTGGTTTAGTGGCAAAAGATGTATACGGATCTAGACTAGGAGATCTGATGGCTACATCGGTGAATATACCAGCAGCAGTTATGTTTTATGCACTTTATTTATTAGGAGTAGTTATTTTTGCCATTAATCCAGCATTACAAACAGGTGATTGGAAGACAGCATTAATTTGGGGTTCACTATTTGGATTCTTTTGTTACATGACCTATGAACTTACTAGTTTGGCTGTTATTCAAGACTGGCCTGCATCACTTGTGTGGATAGACATTGTCTGGGGGACACTCTTGACTGGAGCTGTTGCCACCACTGCATATTTTATTACTAAGATAATTTTATAATATATGGTTAATGTAAGCTTATTGATATTATTCACTGAAGTGTTTCTCATTACTTTGCTTGTTGCTAGTTTTTATCAAACTGGTATGTATATTTTTTCACGCGTTTTAAAACGTACGGATATTGTTGATGTTGGTTGGGGAATGGGGTTTGTTATTGTGTCGTTCTTTTGGTTGATGGTTAATCCTGTTATTTCTGTTTCTTATGGAATTATTTTATTGTGCGTCAGTTTATGGGGGACTCGTTTATCTTTTCATATTGCACAGCGTTTTTTTTCACATAAAAAAGAAGATAGACGATATGTAGACATGAGAAAAGAATGGAAGTGGGTGAAAACCAGAACATATTTTCAGGTTTTTTTGTTACAAGGAGTCTTGCTTTCAGTTATTTTGTTTCCTGTGTATTTGCATTCAATCGCGCACATTAATACTTTTCTACCTTTAGTTTTAGGAGGTTTCATTCTATGGTCTATTGGGTTCTATTATCAAGTTGTGGGGGATTTTCAACTGACTCAATTTATTAAAAATAAAACACCCGAATCAAAAGATCAAATGATGAAAACAGGAGTCTGGTCGCAAACTCGACATCCAAATTACTTTGGTGAAATACTGATGTGGTGGGGGATTTGGATCATGACCCTCGTATCCTTTAATCCAGTCTTTATTATAGTGACTGCAATGGGACCACTCACCATTACTCTACTATTACGATACGTGTCTGGAGTACCCATGCTTGAAAAGCATTGGAAAGAAAAATACGGCACAGAATTTGAAGAATATAAAGACACAACACAGATGTTACTACCCTCAGTTTTTGGTTTTATGAAGAAAAAATAATTATGTACGCAGTAATACTAGCCGCCGGAAGAGGAACTCGAATGGGAGAATTATCAGAGAACATGTCTAAAACGATGGTGCCTATTGCAGGTAAACCAAAGTTAGCATATACGATAGACCAGTTGCCAGAAGAAGTTACTGATGTGGTGATAGTTATTGGATATTTGAGCAATACTATTCGTGAATATTTTGGAGATATATATAAAGACAAAAATATTTACTATGTTGAACAAGCTAAATTGAACGGAACAGACGGAGCATTGCGTGTCTGTGAAGAGGTATTACAAGGTCAGGAAAAATTTCTAGTTTTAAATGGAGATGATTTATATATTAAAAAAGATTTAGAGCGAATGTTGAGATACAGTTGGGCTGTGCTGGCATATTATTCTTATGATGCAAAGAAATTTGGAATTATTGCAGTTGATGAAAATGACAACTTTGAAGAGATATGGGAAAAATCAGACAAACATAGTGAAGGATTAATTCAATGTGGTGCATTTATGGTTGGAAAAGAGTATTTTGATTCAAAACCTATTGCTATATCAGACACAGAGTACGGATTACCACATACGTTACTCAATTTATATGAAAAACACCCTATGCGTGTTGTACACACAGACTTTTGGCAACCTGTGGGAACACCAGAACAGTTAAAACAGGCGGAAAAAAACATCAAGGAATTTCTATAGTATGTATGTTATGCTTATTAATGAACGGGGTATCGAAGCGATTCAACCAATAGGAGACTTGAGGAGGAGGAGATAAGAGAAGCGTTCACATTATAATTGGTAATATAAAAATATGGCTAATAAATTATTTATCGGTAATCTAGCATGGGAAACTGGTGCTGAAGATTTAAAAGAACACTTTTCTCAATTCGGAGAAGTAACTGACGCATTTGTTGCAACAGATAAATTCTCTGGACGATCTCGAGGATTTGGATTTGTAACGTTTGCTGACGAATCAGCTGTAGCACCTGCAAAGGAACTACACGGTACTGATTTCAAAGGACGAGATCTAGTTGTTGACGACGCTCAAGAACAAGCTCGAGACTAATGAATCTATTCAAAAAAGCGGACCTTCGGTCCGCTTTTTTGTTATACTGTTTTTATATGAATATATCTATTATTACTGTTGGATCACCCAAACTATCTTTTGCAAAAGAAGGAATTGCAGAATACCTCAAACGAGTCCAAAAATTTAATAAGGTTGAATTTCTCCATATAAAAGAAGGTAAAAAAACTGATAAGAAAGTATTACAAGCGATTGGCAGTTCTTTTTGTGTAGTAATGGATGAAAAGGGGAAACAATACACATCTATTGAATTTGCTAAATTTCTAGATAAAAAAGAACAACAATCAATAGGTGAACTTTCTTTGGTGCTAGGTGGTCCAAATGGACACACAGAGGCTGTATATGAAAGAGGAGATATACAGATGTCTCTGAGTAAGCTCACGCTGCCACATGATCTTGCCATGTTGTTTACTATTGAGACAGTGTATCGTTCGCTTTCTATTAATAAAAACCACCCTTACCACAGAGAGTAATATCTTTTGTTATACTAATTATTATGAATAAAGCAGAAAATTTAATTTGGGTTGATTGTGAGTTTACAGGGCTTGATTATCAAAACCAAACCATCATCGAAATTGCTGTAGTGATTACAGATGAACAATTAGAAATAGTTGCTGAGCCTATACAATTTGTAATTCACCAGCCTGACGAGGTGTTAGAAAATGCCACAGCGTGGGTGCAGGAAAATATTCCTGACGTTTTGGAAGCATCCAGACAAAGTTCACACAGTATTGAACATGTAGAACAAGAAATTTTAGAATATTTAGACAAATACACAGAACGTGGAGTATCCCTTTTGTGTGGAAACACTATCGGTTCAGACCGACACATGTTGTATTACAAAATGCCTGAACTGGAAAAATGGTTCCACTATCGTAGTATTGATGTCTCATCAATCAAAGAATTAGCAGAACGATGGGAACCACAAGTTCTTGAAATCCAAACAAAAAAAGAAACCCATCGGGCTTTGGATGACATCCTCGAATCAATTGAAGAACTTAAGATATACAAAGAACACTTTTTTAATCTATAATTTACATTTATTTTTTATATAGTATAGTTTCATTCAGATTCGCGGAATAATCCGTTAATGTTTTGACCTTTGAAAAGGAGATAATTATGCAAGACATGCGAGCCTTAGGCTTTAGTCCAGTACTTTCAGCATCTGGCACATTAGGGTATTTTGGTGAGGGATGGAAATTTCACAGACTTACTAGGCACATAGGATCTTCGTTTGATGGAATGGGACTGGTTGCAAAAACCATGACACTTCATCAGCGTGAGGGTAATATGCCAACAAATACAGTCACTTTAGAGCCTCAAGATTTATTCCCTGATTGTATTAGGGTTAAGTTTGGTAAAAAAGCTGTGATTAATTCTGTTGGTTTGACTAATACAGGTTGTGAAGATCTCATTTCTCGCGGTATTTGGCAAGACATGAAAAAAGAAGTCATCCTGTCATTTATGACGGTTGCTGCTTCTCCATCTGAACGAATAAATGAAATCCTTGCTTTGGTAGATATTCTTAAAAGAGAAGTACCATACATGGGAGAAAAACCTTTTGCAGCTCAGTTAAATCTTTCTTGTCCAAATACGGATGAAAATCCTAACGAGCTCATCAAAGAGGCAAGTTACCTTATTGATATTGCGGGCGAAATTGGGATTCCAATTATCGCTAAATTTAATGCTCTCGCTCCCGCACAAGCAATTGCTAAGTTACAAAATAATAGTAATTGTGCTGGTATAGCAACAAGCAATACGCTTCCTTGGGGATCTGGTCCCGTTAATTGGTCAGATATATGGGGAAGTGACAAGTCACCAATTCCGCAATATGGAGGAGGCGGCTATTCAGGACCAGCACTAGTGCCTTTAGTAGAAAAACAGATTCGCGAACTTCGCGCACTGGGTTTTACCAAATACATTAATGCAGGTGGTGGAATAACTACTTATGGTGATATTACTCGCTATAAGCAGGCCGGTGCAGATTCAATTTTTATGGGATCTGTTGCTATCACACGTCCTTGGATGGTTGATAGATTAATTAAATATGGATTAAGAGCATTCTCTTGAAAGGAGAAAATTATGTATAGACTACGTATGCGAAGACCAGCTGATCTACATGTGCATCTTAGGCAGGGTGATGCGTTGGCTATTAACGTCAGGTATGCCGCAAGACATAATAGTTATGTCTTGGCAATGCCAAATACGAGCCCACCACTTATTACTTCTGATGATATTAATAAATATCATCAGAAAGTATTGGGAGTTCCACATACAGCACAAGCAGATTTCTATTATGCTGCATACATGAGCAAACAAACAACTCCTGAGATTATTCGGGAATTAGATTTAAACCCTCGTGTACTTGGAATAAAGTTTTACCCGACAGGTCAGACTACAAATTCTGAACACGGCGTTGTTTCAATGCTCGATCATCCTGATGTTATGGAAGCCTTAGTAAGATCAAATCTGATTTTACAGATCCATGGCGAAGAGGCGGATCATAATATTGATGTCTTCGACAGAGAACGTCAATTTTATGCTCCTGGGGGACAAGCTGATCAAATCATGGAAAAGTATCCTGGTTTGAAAGGTGTGGTTGCAGAACACATAACAACTATTCAAGCTGTTGATTTTGTTTTGCGTCACGGTGCAAATGTTGCGGCAACAATCACACCACAACATTTGTTGGTAAACAGAAATCATATGTTAGGCAATAAAATGCTCAGTAATGCTTTTTGTAAACCTATATTAAAACGTGAAGAAGACAGACTTGTGCTTCTTAAAGCAGCAACTTCTGGTAAACCAAGTTTCTTTATGGGTACAGATTCAGCACCTCATGTAAAAAGCACAAAGGAAACTTCTTGTGGCTGTGCTGCTGGTTGCTTTAGTATTCCGGACGCAACATTGTTGTACGCAGAAGCTTTTGATCAAGTTGATAAACTTCAGATGCTTGAACACTTTTCATCTATTTTTGGGCCACGATTCTATGGCTT
>Ga0115567_10007493_pt1 | contig 10356 bp, 15 predicted proteins | sample COGITO_mtgs_1204_2_FD_88679 | JGI IMG/M metagenome (GOLD analysis project Ga0115567, IMG submission 88679) | Pelagic marine microbial communities from North Sea - COGITO_mtgs_120412 | ecosystem: Environmental > Aquatic > Marine > Epipelagic | place: Germany:Helgoland, sampling site Kabeltonne... | reverse complement strand
ACCTTCTCGCCCACCTGACTCATCGCCCGGTGCCCCACCGGCCTCGGCGGGCTCCGAAGCTGCCGCCTTTGGGGGCGGCAGAGGGATGTCCAGCACCAGCGCACCCCCCTCATCCTCGTCGTCGTCATCCGCCCACGTGCCCTGAAACTCTGGGCCTTCCTTCTCCTTCTTGGGTTTTGGCACAAGCTTGGCAACCGGGATCGATTCTTTGGCACGTTCCACAGGCATCGGCGATTGCGGCGCAGGGAATGCAGCCGCGTTGGGGTCGAAGTTGCCCGAGTACGTCGGCGTTCCATATCCACTGCCGGGCGTCCGCGGGCTGGGCGAAGCAAGAGGCGTGGATACATCCAAATTCTTGAGGGCATCGGCGGTTTCGTCTTCTGTGAGTACCTTCATACCCTCCGGCACGCCCGACATGGTGGTTAGCGATAGCCCCCAGAAGGACGGGTTCGGCTTCATGCCGTCCTTCTTGGAGAAGGAGAAAGAGTTTGAGATCTCGGCGCCATGCGGAGCCTCGAGCCACACAGAGAGCCCCTCATCCTTACGATTATGGATCAGCACACTTTTTTGCGAGTCGTCCCTGATGAATTGCTTGATGCGGTGCTGCATCCTCTGAAGCGCACGGCCCAGGTCCCCGTTGTCCACCTGAAACAGGCACCGGGTCACCAAAAGCCGAGAGAAAATGTCGCCACTGTCTTACAAACAATGCCGGGCCATTTCTCAAGGTTAGCACAGGGTTTCGGGTCGACCTGCAGGGACATCGCTCCGATATTGGACATGAAATCGATCAGGGACATTACGGCAGGGTCCGGGCGCATCCCGCCAGGCGGGCCGGCGCGACCGCCGCCACCTGCCTGGTACCGCATTTGGTCCGGCCGGCGCCCACCGCCCCCGCCGCCCCTCATTCCACCGTCGAAGCCCCCGCCTCCACCACGGCGAGGCATCTTGCGCAGGATCAGCTGCTCCTTGCCTCGAAGTAGGCCACGCCGAACGACAGCTGATCCACCCCCCCTCGGCGGCGCTGATCACTGGAGTGTCCGATGCAACGCACACTTGAAGTTCACAACCAACCCTATGTTGCTGCTCAAGAGGAAATAGGCGCAGTGGCGAGACGCAAAGAGCTTGTGAGTGTAGGCTCTCGCAGACACGCGCCCACCAAATCTCGCCGCGAGGTAGTCGGCTCCAGCGCAAAAGCAACTGCTTGGAGACTCAAGAGCCTCCCGCAAGACTATTCAGAGCCAGACAGATGTGCGACCGTGAGTCAGGGCAACTGTCAGTCAGGGCAACGGCGAGCCGAAGCGACTCCGCGATCTTCTCGAATGAGGGCGTCACACGAGTGTTTACCCCCTGTTTGCATAGGAGATTGGTGTCACCAACGGAATAGACAAGCCCAACCCCAAGGGTGCCGTGGAGAACCATTCGGCAGCTGGGGACGCTCCTGTGTGAAGAACCGCAGCTCCGGGAACGGACAAAGGATGGTGCAGACACCGCTCATCACTTTTAGCCTCGGTTTTGAGAAGCTGCAGGAATTTGTGGAGACAACGCAGGAAAAGTTTGTCGATTACGAGCGGCGCATCTCGCGTCTCGAGAACGGAAACGAGCAATTGCAGGCCAAGAATCGGGAGCTTATGTCGACGCTAGAACAGCGCGATGAGGACATCAAAGTTTTGCGGAACGAGGTGAAAGAGATGTCTGACCAGGTTGTCGAGCTGGGAGAACAGAACAATGCCCTACGCGAGGAGAACGCTCTTGCCTTCACAAAGATCTTCAAGAAGATGGAGTCGTCTTCAACAAGCGAGGGCTTGCAGAAGGAGATGCTTTCGCTCAAGGAGGGAACGGATAACCGTATGCTTGTCCTGGAGAATCTTATGCGTGAGGCAGGGGGAGACAAGATGAAGCAGGTTCTGGCAGACGTGACCAAGCTTCAGCAAGACAGTTCCGCTGTGTGGAAAGAGATCGCGCGAATGCTTCTTGAGCTGGAAAATCTTACTCATGTGGAGCAGTTTCAGGAACTAGAAGCATTTGTGCGGCGGAACCGAACTGACATTGACGCCATCCAAATCTTCACTTCGGACGCAGCAGTAAAGCAACGAAAGTTGGAGCTGGACACGCTGCAAGCAAAGCTTGAAGAGGCTTTGCAAACGACGGAGACCAATGGAAAACTTGTTCGGAGCTGCGTGGAGCGCACCGATGCTGCGCTTATGCAGAAGTCTGACTCGGACAAGGCGCTAGAGACCCTCCGCTCGGACCTCCGAACCCAGGTCCTAGGCCCTGCAACACTAGGCCCAGCTGAGGCATGTGCGGTGTGCATGCGTTGCCTTTCGTGCTTCTCAACAAAACTGACAGGAAGGTGTGGTTGAGCAGGGCAACTGGTTGAACGACACTCGTACTCTTGTGCGGTCGCTGCTTGGAGCGCAGCAGCGCTTTGCAGTGGAGCTAGACGACGTCGGGACTGCGGTGCGGACGACGCCGGCGCCTTCCGAGCAATATCTACAGGCCGAGTCTCTCGGACTGCTCAATTCTGGTCATGTCTCACTCTCCAGCTCGGTCGGAGCTTCTCGGCCATTGTCGACGCTTGAACCGCACGGTGGTGCTCGCTCATCCACTCCCTCAGGGCACAGTGGGGGCACGCTCGGACACTTTCCGCCAGGCAGACTGCGTCGTCCACAGTCCGCCATGGCCGGGATGCTTAAGCAAGCGCGACCAGGATCTTCGTTATCGCAGGGCCAGCCACAGCTGCGGCCAGGCTCCGCCATGCCAGGCTCCGTCGGGGCACCGATGGGCAACAAGTTCGGCGCCTCTCACACGGGCCCACTCACACCCTTGCCCGCAAACAACAGTCGCTGAACCCCCTAAGCACGGTGTGTGGCCTCATTGATGGAGCAATACAATTTGCAGGAACTGAGTCAAAAGGCATTCGGCACTCACAGTGCAAGCGAAGCATTTTGCGCAAGGCCCTCTCCAAATTATATTGGCACGTCCACCACGTCATACATCTACCGCCTCACGCAACACCACGTCACGATTGATGATTCGACATTCGTATGGCTGAGTCCTCCTCGCCCCTTGCAAAGAGAAGTCGGGCCCTGGAGAGGTCTAATGGTACTTGTAGTTCCCCTCGTGGCCTGCTCGCACGCACACAGCAGAGACCGGATGTTCAGTGCGAAGGCTTGAAAGGCTTCACGACGCCCAGATCAGCGCGCTGCCATTGGCCGAAACCTGATGACCTGCTCACATGCCAGCGGCGAGCGTGGCAACCGTTCAGGCCACCCGGGTCTAGGTGCCATCGCTAACCACGAGGTGACAGTCTCAAGCAGCCTTGAGAACACCTCTCACGCTCAGCCAGCAAGCGCTGCCTCATGGGCAGGCAACAGCATCGCGAACAGCATCGCGATGACAACGCCCCATGTTCGAATCTGCTGGATAATAGACCCCAAAGTGGACTGTGGTAAATCGTGCCGGACAGTGGCAAGGACATCGCAACCGCCCAAAAACCGCCTTTCGGTGAACCCGGCATGGGATTACGGCGGGAACTCACGGAGGTGGCCATAATAGTCGTTCGCATACCCAACGCACCACATGAACAGGATCGTGTGGTAGATCGGGTACGCGCTCCCCGTCTGCGTGAAACAGGAAAAGGGAGCTGTCAGCTCACAGGATACTAGTGCATACATCTTTGATCTACACTGTTCCACCGCGCCGGGAACCACCAGCCAGGGCAATCACCTTGATACATTGCTCGTGATACTTCTCGAAAAGAGTCTGCGAGTCCGGTGTCCCTCGCAATGTCAGAGCGTGCCCGATAAGGTCCACGATCGCGCACGATGGATTCGAGTCGTGGGAGGATATGCACGGCCTCTACGTAAAGAAATGCCCGAGGTCTGCGTGGGGGGGGCAGAGCAAGAGCACGAGTCCACAATTCATCGTTGCTGAAAACAAGGGGGCAGGGGCGACACTCGAAGCGCACCTTCGCGGCAGCCTGGGTCTTCGGGTCATTCCGCTGGCTGGCGATGAAGCCCGGAGCGTCCTTGAGAGGAACATCCTTCACCTTACCCAGCTGCTCGCCAAGACCCGACATAGAACGCGCAGCGGCGGGTGCGCGCGGCGCGGCGCGCTGCGCAAGGGGCCGCGCGAGGCCGGCAACCAGCTTGCGAGCAGCCGACATGTCCAGAGCGGGGCTGTTTGCACAATCAGTCAACGCTAGATTTTTCAGCCAACAAAGCCGAGATATCGATTTTGCCACATGTCATTCTCAATCCCTGTCAAAGTAGACGAGGATTGACGTGCCCTCGAGAACTCGGCTCAAGGGAGATGGACGAGTGCTTCCGTCGGGCCGATGAGGCCGATAGCAAGATTGCCCAGTGCGCACCCGGACCTAGTTCGCATCATGTCTTCATCGCGTTCTTTGGCATCCCAAGTTGTTGGGTGTTTCCTGGATTCATGAGCGGCCTTGCCAACCAAAAATGTGTGGCGGCGCGCGCGGGTGTCTTTGCCCGCTGGCACTGCCGCGAACACGATTTTGACCCGAACGTCATCGGAGCCCAATATCTCCGTGACCCTTGCGCTGAACTCTCGGTTGTTGCTTTATCATCAGGCTTTCAGCAACCGTGGCGGAGATCACTGAGTTGATGGCCAAGACGTCGGTCAAGGCCGGGGCAGCGGGCGGCAAGGGAAACAGCGAGGGTCTACAGAAATTTCAAAAAGATATGCTGGTACAGCTACCCTCACTGCCCCCCTGCCGTGGGCTGACGCAACCAGCTTGAAGTGCGCTGGAATTTCGCGAACTGAAGAGGCTCGACTCACAGGAGCAACTACGGGTGTTGCGCGCGACCATCGATGAGGAGCGCGGGCCGATGGTTGTCCTGCAGAAGGAACGAGACCAGGCGGTGTCAGATCGGGCGAAACTGCAGGAGGAGAACGAAAAACAGCGCATCCGCATCGTGCACCTCCTTCGTGCCGTTGACCCGAATGCTGCACCGCCGGCAGGCGGCTCTCAGGCTGCCGACCCTGGCATTCGCAAGGGTAGCTGTCTCACACCTTCTGGGTTTGTCTAGCGGAACAGAATCGAAGATTCGAGTGGGAATTCCGGGCGCACTGGCTCCGGATAGGCTGCGTAAAGAAGGGCTCTTTAGTTTTCCTTCGGTGCATGTGCACTGCATTAAAAGCAAATAGCCCAACGAGACTTGGCTGCAAGGAATATTTCAAGATAGTCAGCTCTGAGTCATCAACACGCATATGACCTTGCATCGACGCGGGCCAGCCAGCGTAGATGTGGAATCGCAAAACTTTACACAACGAGAGAAGCACTATAATTACTCCTACCACTACCAACGGCACGTCCTTTGACTTACTGTGCCCCGAAACCCCGAGACAGCGCAGTGGACTCTACATCAGAAAGCTGAAGCACTACGTGCCACTCAATTCTACCCGAGATCATGAAACGCTCTGAAGCATTGGGGACCGTGCCCCCTACACGCTCGAGCTTTCGCCTGCCGGTGCCGGAACGAGGCCCCAGTACACACCCTCGCGCCCGAGGACATCGGGCGAGGGCATTTCCAGGCGTACCACATTTGCATACGAAGTTTGTCGACAAGGGATGAGCAGTCGCCACCATTTCCGTGGCGGTCCGAGCGCAGCAGCCAGCGCTTCCCAGGGGCCATGGCCGCGGTCGGCAATGCGGCGCAGGGTGACAAGGGGCCCGGCCTTGTAACGCAGCAGATCGAGCAGCAGGCACTCTCTGATGGTGAGATCCGCGGCAAGAAGTACGAGCACGCAGAAAAGGAAAAACGCCAGGCTCCCGGCAAGAAAGACGATCCCAGCCCCGATCGGAGCAATCACCCGGCACCGCCGGAGCGCCTCTGCTCCTGGCACCTCGCCCGCAGCGCCGCCTCCGTGCGGAGCGGGTGGCGGCAGTGAGGCAGCCTGAGCAATGCTGCTGGAACACGCGATAGCTGGCGGAACAATCAAACCAGCTCCCCAGGTCATCGATAGCGCCATGTGCAGCAGAAGCGCCACAAAATAGGCCTGATTGTGCGCCCCGATACAAGTGGCGAGGAAGGGACAGTGGTGATCTGCCCGTACCACAACCGCCCCGCACGCTCTGCAGAAGTGCTCGCGCCAGGCACCTGAAAGCTCCCTGGTTCCACGACGCGCTCCCTCGCCGTTGAGCAGCAGAACATCTGAGGCTGCAGAGCGAGCTTTCGACGGCAGGGCGCTCCAGTGCTCGTTGTCCACGAGCGTCTCGACCCCTGTTGAGAAAGTCGGCAACTGTGTCAGAACGTCATCTGGTGCAAATCCAGTTCAAGCTCTGGGGAAGGGGACGTCTGATACTTGTTAGCGCCAATGACAGCTCTGGCGGGTGCGCGTCGAATGGCGTGGTCCCAAATATGCACATGTACCTGCAAAGCACCGGAATATTTTGAGCGGTCGGGACAGTCAGCAGTAACAATCCTCTTGAAGTGAGTCAGTCCAGGCATCTCACGAGTGGTCTCTGCGGGTATATGACACCAATTGTAGTAGAAGTTGACATGGAAGTAGGCTGAAGGCAGAAAATGAAATGCGAAGAATGCGGCAGCACTGCGACATCGTTCTCCGCCCGGGGAGCAGCGCGTTGCAGGCGCCAGAATCGCAAGGTGCATATACGTCGCTGCCTCCACGCATCCTGCTCATCGCAAGCATTGCAAGGAGTGAGGATTTCCCACTTTTTTTATGCGCGAGCAGAACACGTCCACATGGGCGAGATGTGCGCCACTTTTGGGGACAGAAATCGAACCCACCGAGCGACCAAAAAACAGACAGCCATTCAATGAGCGAAACGCCAGTCACATCTCTTCCCTGAACAGCAAAAAGTGGACGTCGTAGGGCTCTCATCATAGCGGGATTTGGCCGCCCAGCGCACAGAGCCCAGATGATGTAGCCCCTGCCTTGCAGTTGCTCAGATGCATTCCAAGCAACCCAGCCTTTTTCACGCTCTGAATAAACGAGCTCTCACATCGTGGTCCGTCAAGGGTGGGCAGAGCGGTCACCCGAACGCGAAACAACCGATGAGGAGATAGATTGGAGTCAAATCCGATCTGAAGGTTCGTAAAGCTCAACATTCAGATCCTGCAGCAAGGTTTTGACCAGTGCTATGGAACTACACTTATTGGATTTCCCAAGCCTCTTAGGTCAGATACCTCTCCCCACTGAAATCCTTTCCTGGACGTGTGCCCACTCCAGCATCGCCCTTCGACCGAGCTGTTCCCCGAGCTTCGTTCTGCATGCTCCCGAAGTGGGAAATATTCATTTTTCTATCATTGATTCCACGATACTGGGATACATTATGGTCCTCCTGCGCGCCAAGGTGCACGATCATGTCGACATCTTCCTTTCCTCGCACGGTACGACTTCTGGCGTTCTGCGATTGGGTCCCGACTCCATGTAACTCGAGGGACGATAGCACCGGACGACGCTCTGTCATCTTCAACGGCAAAAACACTAGGTAGTAGGCACCTACAACTCCAAGCAACACCCCAAAAGTCTGCTTCATCGGTTTGTGTCTGATTCTGTGCACTCCGAGACTGCCCGACAAGGATAGCAGGCGCAAGACGCCTGCTCCTTTCGAGTTCTCTACACGCCACACTCGGGGTCGTTGTGATTGGCTGCCTAACTGGGTTGATCGCGGCATCGATGATATGCGTTTTCTCGTCCTGCCCGCGCCTTCCGCGGGCGTAAAGCCCCGGATCCTTGATGCCCGACCGAGCCCCCCTCCAAGTTCCAAGTTAGTCAAGTTGCCGAGATTCTCGCACTGAGGCGGGCTCATCAAGTTTCGGGGGGCCAGTGCGGCGCGGCGCAGGCGTCTGCACACAATTGGAGGGGGCTGTTCCGATTGGAATTCACGGAGCAGCCGATCCTGGACTTTCATAGCCATGGTTTCACGGCTCGTGAATTTTGAAGCAGCGGTTCTGCTGACCATGTTGGCTGTGAAGGTGCTTCCAGCCCTGGTACCATGTGAGAATCGAGGGCCGATGCGCATGCTTTGGATTGCCTGCAGACCTGCTCGTCAACTAAGCTGAGTCTCGCCATTGTCGAATGCAGTTTTGTGGATCTGTGGCGGTGTCCATAGAGGCTGGGCCTGCGACTGGCGCCTTGACCAGAGGCACCGCAACTCACGGATCATCTAACCCAGCTGGTTGCTGCTGTGGGATCAGCAACATCCGAGTTTTGGGGATGTGGCGACGTGCATGCATTATGGGGAGTTGCTGTAGTTCATCGCAGTGGCATCCTGGAGCATTCATCTCGGCTATCCCAGAAAATTTGTCGCAACGCAGGAAGCACTGTGCGCGAAATTCATGCACTCAAAGAAGACCAGTGTACGGGGCTGCTGCGCTCAAGAGCACAGTTGGAAATGCAAACAGGAATCCCGATAGGTTCTCGAAGGGTAGGCAGTGGAGCGGCCGTCCAGTCCGTGACAATGCGGTACCTTTCTCCTTCTGATTGCGCCATCGAAATGAGAGTGGGCGCTAAGAATTGCCCGGCTTGATCACCCGCATCGCCTTTCTCGACCTGTACGCTGAGAAAGAGATGATGTCCTCCAGGTCCTTCATCCGCACTCGGATATTGCGCAGCCACTCTGGTCTTCGGTGCTGGACCCCGGCGATGTTGTGGTGGATGCAACCTGCGGGAATGGGAACGATTCGCTCTATCTTGTGCGGGCGCTGGCGAACGCTGGCGGTGGGACACTCCACGCATGCGATATCCAGGCTTGTGCGATCTCCAGCTCCCAGGTCGGTCGAAGTCCTCAACCCATCTCGCCTACAATTCTTTGCATTTCATGCGCACAATTCTTCCCAGGCTCTTTTGAAGCGTGAGCTCCCGACGATGATCGACTGGATACTTCCGCAACAACATGGGAACGGACAAGTCAGGGTGCAATGGGAGCACAGATCGCACTTGGAGCTTCTCCAGTCGCTACCGGACAAGAGTGTTCGTGTGGTCGCCTTCAATCTAGGGTCAGTGGCTCCATGAAGATTGTTTTCTCTTGTCTCGAACCGGATGCGAGCGAAATGCTAGTTGATGTTCAGGATTGTACACCGTAGGTACCTCCCTGGCGGAGACAAGGATGTGGTAACGGAGGCATCAACAACAATTGATACTGTGGTTGAGGCACAGCGTGTGCTCCAAGACGGCGGCGCCATCAGCCTGACGTGCTATCCGGGGCACCTCGAAGGCCAGCGCGAGGAGGTTGGGTCTGTCCTGTTGCATTCCGAAAGAGCTACCTGATAACGTCAGACCCGTGGCGATAATGTTTCGTTGCTCTTGCGAATGGACAGGAGCTGATCTTGGACCACATGAAGACACTCCCCATGGGAGATTGGTCATGTTACTTCCACCAATGGGTCAACAACCGAAACAAGCGCACTGGGAAGCGCGCGCCGACGCTAGCTATCATCCAAAAAGTCTGAAAGCAAAGAGGGGGAATGGAGTGGGGAGCAAAAGCAGGGAGAGAGTTCTCGAGATTGCATCCCACACGCTCTCAAAAGTTTCCTGTTTGGGGTTTTGGGGTTTAGGGTTTAGTTGCTTGTATGCTCCGCTGCTCTGCTTGCGCAGAGGCCCGAGAGGCGCCCGCGTCGAGGTGCTACGCTTGGAGTGCAGATCCATCGGCGCCAGTGCGCGTGGGAGTCGCTTTATAAATTTTGGCCCCGAACCGGTCTCCTGTGCAACCTTTGTGGACCAGGTCTACTGTTTTCGGTCAGGACCAAGCCCTGGTTCAGGTTCAGGTGCGTGCGAGCTCCGCTGGCGCAGAGGCTCCAGTGGCCGTGGGAGTCGCTTTATGCTGGTCGATCTGTAAATTCCAACCCTACAGGTGGTGGTTCGCCGTGACCTGCGGAGAGTACCCAGCTAGTGCTTGCTGCACGCACCGCGTTCGTTTGCGATGACCGGTAAGCGGAGGCGTTCTGTAAATGCCAGGAAGTCTGCGATCCAGCCGAGCGCGTCTCAGGGCGAACAAGGGAATGGGGGGGTGCAGAGAACATCTCCCAGTGCGGAGACGGTGCGAATCGTTTTGTCGCTGGTCTTGGATCGCATCACCAAGCGGGATGACTTGGCAGCTGCGATAGCTATTCTGTATGAGTCGTGCGCATCGTGGCGTTGGGAGCTCTCACAAAACGGATTTTGCATGAGGACGTTTTCGCTGTGCAGAGTACTTGCAGATGGGAACTGCAGCAATATGGGCTGCCCTCATCTCATCGTACCCTGCTCCAGGAACCGCTCCCAAACCTTGCAGCGGGTGCAGTCGACAATCGGACGACAGCTTCAGCGGACATCTGACCAGGTTGAGACTGATCAGGCCTGGTGGCTGGACGCACGGTCGCTGGT
>Ga0115567_10007490_pt1 | contig 10360 bp, 6 predicted proteins | sample COGITO_mtgs_1204_2_FD_88679 | JGI IMG/M metagenome (GOLD analysis project Ga0115567, IMG submission 88679) | Pelagic marine microbial communities from North Sea - COGITO_mtgs_120412 | ecosystem: Environmental > Aquatic > Marine > Epipelagic | place: Germany:Helgoland, sampling site Kabeltonne... | reverse complement strand
GCTCGACGCGGCTGACGGCGTCGGAGCGCTCGCCGTTGCCGTCGCCATCGCGCCCGCCCTGCGCCTTCCGGCGCTCCTCGAGTGGGGGCGGGACGTCGCGGTTTGGCCATCCCTCCGGGGTGGTGTCCAGGTTTTTCGCGAGCCACGCCTGAACCTCGCGGCGCTTGTCCCAATTCGTGAAGATGGCGTCGTTGTTGAGATCGAGGTTTGTTAGCGGATCTCTCTTGACGCCCACCGAGACGCCCCGTGCGCCGCGCACCGGCCGTGAGGCTGTCTGGCGCCAGTACGTCTCGATGGCCTCGCGTTCGTACGTGTTTCCACTTCCCGCCACGAACACGGGATCGCGCATCATCACCTTGGTGATGGGGCACAAGAGCTCGTCGGGCTCGTCGTCCCCAGGGAACGTGGGCGTCTCGGCATCGTTCTTGTGGACTCCGACTCCGGATGTCGAGTCAGCGTCCTTCGTTCGGGCGGTATCGGGATCCGACACGGGAACTCCCGGGTCGGCTTCCGCGGCAGGGACGTTGACGTCGCCCTCGGAGGTCATATCGGCAGGCGCGGGGTCTCCCACCGCGCGTCCGTCGACTGGCCGACGAGTGCCCAGCCGGCGCGATACCCTAAGCAAGATTAACCCGACGAAACGCTGGCTCTCCGGAACGAAAATTGGATCTCGTTTTTCTCGTGGCTGTGATTACACTCTGTGCGCAGCGTCTCTCTAAGAGTTATCGAAGCACGTTCTCGTGCACGGATGAATCCCTGATGGCGCTCTGCTTCCCGAGCTGCCTCCGCCTACCCCCCGCCGCCTTGGCCGTCTTCGGCTTCCACTCCCCCGCGCTGGCGATGAGCGCGCTGACTGAAAACGCCCCGTTGCCGGCGCCGTTTTCCTTGTCGTCGATGACTGCGTCGACGACTTCCTTCGCCGCCCCCGAGGACTTGGCCGGCGGGGGTCCTTTACCCTTACCGGGCTTGGACTGGCTCGCGCGCTTAGCCTTGGTCTCTTTGAGCGTCGGCTCCTTCTTCTTGGCCGTGGTCTCCTTGAGCGTCGGTTCTTTCTTCTTCGCGGGAGCCGGCTGTTCTTCTTCTGGCTCTTCTTCCTCTTCCTCCTCGACGATGTCGAGCGCGGCGGGCTCGGGCAACTCCTCTTCGGGCTCGGGCAACTTCTCTTCGTGCTCGTGCGTCTCCTCTTCGTGCTCGACGGACGGTACCTCCGGCTGGTTGTTCGCGACCCGCCCGAGCGCCAGCCTCGCGTCCCGCAGCTCCCGCTTGAGCGCCTCAATCTGCGCCGCCATGGCTTCCCCCTCCCTGGCGGTGTCCATGCTCGCGGATTCCAGCTCGGACATGAACCCGAGGAGCTCCTCGTTCGTCTCCCGGAGCATCTTCGCCTCGTTCGCCGCGTTCTCCGTCTCATCCTTGGCATCCTCCAGCGCGTGCCTGTGCTCCTCCTTCTCGTGCTCGAGCTCTCTCGCCGCGGTGAGCAAGTCGGCGGCGAGCTCTTCGCACTTGGCGGCGGCGGCGACTTCCCCAGCCGCCGCCGCCCTCGCCGCGGAGCGTGACGCGGCCAGCTGCACCGCCGCGCGTTCCTCGGCGGCCCGTAGCTCATCGCGGAGGCTTTTGATCTCAGCCTCGGCGCCCGCGACGTCGAACGCGTCCGCGTCGGGGCTGGACGGCAGTCTATCCACTGCGTCTTCCAGGAGAGCCTTGAGCTCGGCGTTCTCCGCGGCGATGGTCGCGTTCTTCTTCTCGGCATCTTCCGCGCGCATCTGCGCGTGCGCCGTGGCGGACGTCGCATCCCCGAGCTCCTTCTCCAGGGCGCCGATCATGTGGAGCTGGTCGTCCATGACCGCGGCGTGTTCCTTGGACAGCGCCGCGCCCGACTTTTCGTCCCGCAGCGTCGCTATTTGTTCATTGGCAGAAGCCAACGCCTTGCGCATGCCGTCGCATTCGCCGGACAGGCGCTCAACCTCGACCATCGCGGTCTGCGCCGCCTCCTCAAGCTCCTTCCCCGCGTTGCGTTCGAGCGTGAGCGCGTCCTTCGCGGCGGCGCATTCTCGTTGCTCCCGCGCGAGTCGAGCCTTGGCGTCGGCGAGGTCGGCGGCGGCTTTGGCGTGGCGACGTTCCTCGGCTTGCAGCGCGCCCAGCGCCTCTTTTTCGGCGGAGATGAACCGCGCGCGTTCCTCCGCTAAGGACCGCTCGGCGGACTTGGCGCGTTCCTTGTACTTGGCAGCTTCGCCGAGCATCTCCTTGGCCTTCTCTAGTCGTTCTCGTGACCTGCCGAGGGAAGCCTCCAGCGCGGCGATGCGACCCTTCTGCTCCGAGGACTTTCGCTCGAGCTCCGCGACAGCCTCAGCCTTTTCCCTCGACGCGCGCTCGAGCTCGCGCCCCGCCGCTTTGAGCGCAGCCTTCTCCGCGTTCCGTGCGGCTTCAGCCTGCGCCTCCGCCTTGGCGACAGCCTCGTGGCCGCCCTGGGTCTTGGTGATTCGCACCTGGAGCCTGGCGGCGGTGGCCGCGTTCGCCGCCGCCGCGCTCGCCGTCTCCTGCGCCTTTGCCGCCGCCGTGGCCGTCGCAGCTTCGCGGCGGGCGGCTTCCAGCGCGCTCGTGAGCTCCTCGATGCGCGCCTCGTCGCCGGTTTTCCTATCCGCGAGTGATCCGGCAAACTCCAGAAGCTTCTCCGAGGCGACGTCGCGCGCCCGTTCAGCCTCCTCCGCGCGCTGCTCCAGCTCTCGAACCCGCCTATCGGTGTCCTCCTCGCGCCTGCGCGCCACCTCCGTGGCGCGCGTCAGCTCCGTGACCTTCGCCTCAGCCTCCGCTAACCCGGCGCCGACGCGGGAGAGCTCCTCCTGCGCTCGCTCGTGTTCCTCCTCGAGCTCCTTGCGCCGGATCGCCTCCGCCGCGGCGTTCGCGCGCAGGTCGCTGAGCACCTTGCGCTCCTCGCTCGTCAAGTTCGCCCCTGACCCGGCGTTGACGACGTTCACCTTGGCGTCCATCTTGACCGACTTGGCGGTGCCGACAAAGTTGAGGGTCGAGTACGTTTCCTGCGCGTTACCCGCCGCGGGGGTGACCGCGGCGACGATGGCCGTGCGACCGGGTCCCGCGAGCGCCGGCTGGAGGATCCGCGTGAGCTTACTGTCGCGGTAGGGCACGTGCGTCTCCGTTCCGTCTTCGGCATCTTTCGCGAGGCGTTGCACGCAGAGGCGGAGGGTGAGGAGCGATTGGTTGATCGCGGCGCCCTCTTTTTTGGTCGCCTTGCTGGTGTTCTGCGCCGCGCGTTCGCTGCCCGCGAGGTCCACGACGTACAGCGTGGACACCGTCGCGGGGCGTACGTTTGGGTCACCCTCGATGAGCGGCGCGGACGCCACTTTGATCCGAAGCACCGCGTGCGACCGCGACGACACGTGGTTCATCGCGGTCCGGCCAACCTGCCGCCTCTTCAACCCCGCGGCGACGACGTCGTTGACCTCCTCGCTGGACTTGACCTTGCGTTCCTCGAGGTTGAGCACTTGGGTCAGGCCGTTGTGCCCGTTCACGAGCTTGATGTGCGATCGGTTCCCGTCGGGATCTCGCGACAGTAAATCGCGAATCTCCTCGTTGTAAATCTCCATGTAGGAGCATCGAACGTCGTATCGACGCGTGTGCTCGTCCGCGCGCACCGCGTCGAAGATGTCCCGGAGTGCCAGAGACATCACCCCCGGGTCCACGTCGCTCCCCGACATCGTGTGCGTCTTACCCGACGAAGTCTGTCCGTACGCCATGACGGTGCCGTTGATGCCGCGGAGCACCGCGCTCACCACGGGCTTCGCCGCCGCGCTGTACACGTTGGCGTTGCCGTCTCCCTCGCCGAAGACGGCGTCGGCTTCCCACGCGGGAGCGGCGGCGCCCTCGGGGAGTTGGTATCGCGGCTGCTCGACCACTTTGTTGCCGTCCATCGCGCGGAACACCGCGACCTCGGGTTGTTTGCCGTCGTCGCCGCTGAGTTCCCTGGCGTTGAGGGGGCGGATGCGGACGGCGACGAAGATGCGGCCGAGGGCGTCGGCGTCGTCTGAGCTCCCTGGGTTCGCCGCCTTGGATCGCTTCTTACCGGGGGACGGGTCCTTGGTATCCGCGGCGCGCTTGCCCCATCGCGCGGGGGACAGGAGGTTCATCATGGTCGTCGGAAGCGAGCGAGCGACGAGTATCGGGGCACTTTTGCGTTATTCCCCCTCTCCTCAGATCCAACGACCGCGGACCTCACCCACGCGTCGTTTCGCCCGCGTCGTCGACGGCGGCGCCTCCGCGTCCGCTTTCAATCGATCTAAACGCGCGATATCGACGACTCGCGGTCGACCTCGCGGCTCCGGGCGCCTCTCAATGGCTTCGCGCCACGAGCTCCGGGACCCATGAATCCATCTCACGAAAACGGTCTTGTGCCCAACTGCTGGATCAGATCGCGACTTGCTCCCTGAGATTCTTTAGTTAGGGTTCCCTCGCCGCTCGCTCGCCACCCTAAAGGCGCGCAGGAGACGAGTGCGATGCGCTGGTCATCGATGGCCATGTCGCCCCTGAGCGGCTACCAGATGTGGAGGTCGGGCCAGGCCAAGACCCGGCACAAGGTGAAGAACTGGGCGGCGCGCGTCCTCACCAAACAGGCGCAGAAGGTCCAAAAACACCTCATCGAGCGGTGGCGAATCCTCCGCGGCGATCAGGTCATGGTGGTGGCGGGGAAGGACAAAGGGCAGGTCGGGACGGTGTCCAAGGTGTACCGCAAGGAGAATCGCCTGCTCGTCGAGGGGCTGAACCTGGTGAAGAAGCACGTGAAGCGATCGGGGGAGAACCCGGGCGGGATCATCACGATGGAGGCGCCCATACACTACTCCAACGTCAACCTCGTCGACCCGGTGACGGGCGCCGCGGTGCGAGCGCGGACGCGCTTCCTGGACGACGGCACCAAGGTGAGGTACACGGTGGGACGGAACTCGAGCGGGAGCATCGTGCCAAAGCCCGACGTCGCGGCGACTCGGACCAAGCCGCGAAAGACGGACGTCGGCGCGAGGGACACGACGTGGGAGCACGCGCTGAAGAATACATTCGCGCCGGCGCCGGAATCAGGCGGGTTCTTCGGAGGCGGCGCCAGGTCCTTCGCGTCCAGCGCGCACCCGCACTAACCCTAGTCTTCAACAACACTAAGATCTTAGCCTTTCATTAAACACTAAACACGTAGATGCGATGCACGTCTCCGTTACGTCCTAATACGCCCAGATGACGCTCGGTCGGAGCTCACTCATCCGGCTCGCCCGCGCGCCCCCGAGCCAGCGACGTCGGCGTCTGTTGCCGCGCCGCCGCGCCGTCTCCCGCGTGCAGCACCGACCCGTCGCTGTGCTGGCAGTGCGCGCTATCCTGCGCGCCGCTACAGACCTGCTCGGCGGGTACGCCCGTGTTAAGAGTAGCCGCCGCGTTGGGTCGAGGGAAAGGCCCGGCTCCCACGAACAATTCACTCCCATCGTCGTCGTACCCGTCGGGTTCGTCACCCACTCCGGCGCCGCCGGCGCCGCTCGGCGCCGATACCGCCTCGCTCTCGTCCGGGAGCTTCCTTCGTTTGCTGACGATGTCCTCGTCCATGGACGAGGCGTCGCTCGTCTCGCGTCGCGCTCGAACCGTCGAGTCCTCCTTCTTGGCGTCTCCGTTCATCATCCCTTCGCCGCCATCCGCCTCGTCGTTGTCCTCGGGCGCGACTCCCGGAACCGGCCGGCGCGTCGCCGCGGTGTCCTGCATCAAGACATCCCACGCGTCGTCGTGCCATCCCCGGCACACCTGGCCGCATGTTCCCACGATTTGGTGCCCGTCCTTCTCCTGGAAGAGCAGTTGGAAAACGCGGTGTAAGATGCCGTCGGGGAGATCCGACCAGTCCACGCGCGCGTCCGGTTCGTCGAGCGGGTTGGAGTCATCGCGGTCACAGACTCCGCCTTCGGTCCCTCCCTCGGACGCGCGCTCGCGCCGGAGTTCGTCCTTGAACCGGCGGTGGGTGTGCGACGTTTGCTGCACCTCGCTGTCGGCAACCTCCGTGCCGCGCGTCGCCTCGCTCATTTTGCTTTGTCAGCAGAAAAACGTGGGCAGTTATCTGCGCGATCTTATCGCCCGACGCGTCGACGAGGGATGCGAACGCGCGGGTTTCGACGCTTTCCTCGATGCCGACGACGCGACGACGATGGCCTCGGCGGGTGGATCGATTCGAAGGATGGATGTGCCGTCGCTACCCGCGGCGCCCTCCAGTGTCGGTCGAAGATATTTACCGGTGGGCTGTTTGTTCCGAGAAAGTTCACGCCTCGGATCGGCGTCGACGCGAACTTTCCTGACCCCATCGCGCGGAGGGTCAAACACACCGCGTCGGCGCGGTCGCGATGTCGATCGTCGCGCGCGGGCGCCTCGCGGGGCTCTTACGCGATCGTATCGGATCCGCGGTGGCGGCGTTGGCATCACCCGCGCGCGCGGGACACCTTCAACGACGCATCCCTAACGCGTGGGCACCCTGCGTCTCGAGCACACAGCTGTGTTTCGATGACCCGATGTCCGGCGGCGTGTCTTGGTCCTCGCTGCTGACGCGCGGATACTTCGCGGGGCGCGCGCAGATCAAGAACGCGGACGGCCAGGACTTTGCGCAGATGCGGGCGGGCGTGAAGCTCCACAAGGCGATCATGGCGGCGATCGCTCACCCCTCCATGGCGCACCGCTTCGACGGCACCGGCGTGACCATCCTCGAGGTTCGCATGGCTCGCGACTTCAAGCTCGCGCACGTGCGATGGACCGTCCGCCGCGACGGCGATCCACGAGCGGCGGCGAAGGCACTCAGACGCAACGCCACCGCGCTCAAGACCATGGCCGGCAAGATGCTCCACAGCAAACACACACCGCGGCTCGAGTTCATCGACGACGACGCTCGAACCGTAAGAGAAGCAGAGCTCGACGAAGCATTCGAGCTCGCCGCGGAACAGGAACTCGAGACGGAGAGGCACTTGGCGGACCTGGCGATGAGGGAGACGCACGTGTCGCGGATGAAGGCGGAGGGAACCTATCGTCCGGGCATCTACGAGCATCTCCTGGACGAAACATACGACGATGATGAACTCCACGACGACGACGTCGAGGATGTGGAGATGTTGGACGACGAAGTCGAAGTCGAGGGCTTGAGCGAGTGGGTGGCGGATTCCGGTGAACGGGACGAGGAGTTCGAGACGCTGATGGAGGAGCTGATGGACGACGTCGACGATGAGGACGATTGGTCGGAGGATGACGAGGATGACGAGGATGAACCGGGCGCGGACGAGTGGGTCAAGCCCCGGGGGCCGTCGGCTTAATTTAAATGAGGTTTTTCTAATCGTCTCCGAGTCGTCTCATCATGCCTGCTTGAAGGACACACCGAGGTCCGTCAGCATCTTCCGCAGCTCCCCGCTCTTCTTCAGCGCCATCGTGTCGTCGCACCCGCCGATATGCGCCCCCCCGATGAACACGTTCGGCACCGTCCGCTGGCCCGTCATCCGCGCCAGCGCCGACACCAACGCCTTCTCTTCGTTGAATTTGTCCAGGTCCACCGCCAGGTGCGCCACCTCCATGTCGTCGAACAGCGCGTTTATCTCGTCGCAGTACGGGCACCAGCTCTTGGCCCACACCACCACGTCGTTGTCGTCGATCTTCTTCGTGATCAGCCCGGTGAGCCTTTGCATCTCCTCGTCGGAGACCTCGACGTCCGCATTGTTCTTTCCTGACGTCGCTTTGGTCGCGACGCGGTGGGCCTCGGTCGGCGCGCGGCGGGGGACGGCGCGGACGTGGTCGGCGAGGACGCGCGCGCGGCGGGATGCGATGCGCGTGGCGTTCATCGCGAGCGCGGGAGCCGCGAACGCGGACATGTGCTGAGGGGCGTGCTAGGCGCTTTGAGGAGTGGGCGGTGAACGAACAACGATGCTGAAAAAAGGGTGACAGGAAAAAGTGATGATACTTGTAGACGTGGCGCCTCTTCGCCGCTCGACGCGCGTCACAACCGCCGTCGCGCCTCGTCGTGTCATCGAGATGGCCTCCGCGACCATTCGACCCCTGGTGCGTGTACCTCGATACCCGTGCTGAGCGCCGATCCACCGATGGTCCCCTTCCGAGCCCGCGAACGCCCGGCTTATCCGTAGAATCTCGAGTCGGCGCCTCGATCCTACGCCCTGAAGCAGTCGCCTGACCCAAGCCCCGCCCCTCTCTCGTGAACGACAGGGCATGAGCTGCCAGCGCGTGGCTCTGCGCCTCCGCGCGCGCGCCGCCTCCGCGAGCACCCCCGCGGCGGCCCGCCACGCCGCGTTCGCGTCGACCGCCTCGCCCACGCGCGCGTTCTCTTCCCTCCCATCGAGCCACCCCGCCTGGCATCCCGCGCGCGCGAGCCGCCCCGCGCTCAGACTGACGCGCCTCCACGCGTCCTCCGCGACCGCGACGGTGCCCGCCGCCGCGGCGCTCTCCAAAGCCGACGTCGTCGACGTCCTCAAGGAGCGCGGGCTCCTCGACGCGTGCACCAACGAGGATGAGCTGCGCAAGGCGTGCGCCGAGGGATCCCTCGCCGTCTACTGCGGCTTCGACCCGACCGCCGATTCCCTCCACCTCGGTAACCTTCTCGGCATCGTCGTCCTCGCGTGGTTCCAGCGATGCGGCCACACCCCGGTCGCGCTCCTCGGCGGAGCCACCGGACGCGTCGGCGACCCATCCGGCAAGAGCGCGGAGCGGCCCGTGCTGGACGACGACACAATCAACAAAAACACCGCCGGCATCAAGGCCATCTTGGAGCGGGTCCTGGCGAACGGCGCACTAGACGCCGGAGCCGACGTGCCTGCCGCCAAGGTGATGAACAACCTCGACTGGTTCGGCACGATGGGGTTCCTCGAGTTCCTCCGCGAGGTTGGAAAGTACGCGCGCGTCGGGACGATGATGGCCAAGGACAGCGTGAAGACCCGGCTGGACTCGGAGCAAGGGATGAGCTTCACGGAGTTTTCGTACCAGCTGCTGCAGGGGTACGACTTCTGCCATTTGTTCAAGGAGCACGACGTGCGCGTGCAGGTGGGCGGCAGCGACCAGTGGGGTAACATCACGGCCGGCACCGACCTCATCCGTCGGCTCGCGGACAAGGAAGGCGCGTGGGGGGTCACGTTCCCGCTGCTGCTCAAAGCCGACGGTCGCAAGTTTGGCAAATCGGAGGATGGCGCGGTGTGGCTCTCCCCCGAACGGCTCTCGCCGTACAAGTTTTACCAGTACATGCTGCAGTCCACCGACGCGGACGTCGTGCGGTTCATGCGCATGCTCACCTTCGTTCCCCTCGCCGAGATTGAAGCCATCGAGGCGGGCATGAGCGCGGATGGTTACGTTCCTAACACGGCGCAGAAGCGCTTGGCGGAGGAGGTGACGCGGTTCGTCCACGGGTCCGCGGGTCTCGAGCAGGCGCTCAAGGCGACGGAGGGCCTCAAGCCCGGCGCGGATACCGTGCTGGACGCGGCGACGCTCGAGGCGCTCGCGGGGGACATTCCCACCGCGGACCTCGCCAGGGATGAGGTCGTGGGCAAGACGGTGGTTGACGTGATGGCCGCCACCGGGCTGCAAAAGTCAAAGGGGGAGGCGAAACGGATGATCAAGGGCGGCGGCGCGAGGCTCAACAACGTCAAGGTCGGCGACGAGGAGGCGACGATCGGTGAGGAGGACGTCATCGAGGGGAGGGTGCTGCTGCTCGCGGCGGGGAAGAAGAACAAGCTCCTCGTTCGCGTGGTGTGACCATTCGGGTGGATTGGATATACTTAAACGTAGTCGGACTTTTCATAACAGGTGAAACCGTTTCTCAGTCGATGATACGGACGCTGAGCCCTTGCCTGACGTCGCCGGTGGGCCGCTTCTTGCTCATCTCCGCCTGCTCCTGCTTGAACGTATTCTTCAGACCCTTCTTCGCGGCTCTCGCGTCTTTCCGCCCCAGCTTCACCGCCGCTTTCCGCGCCTTCTTCTCCTCCGGGGTCTCCCCCTTGCGCCGGATGTTGCTCCGCCAGTCCTCGCCAAACTCGGACCCGCCGAAATCGCCACCCTCGTCGTCGTACTCGCCGCCACTGTCCGATCCATCGTCGTCTTCGTCGCCCTCGCCGATCGCCGCGAGGTTCGCCGCGGTGAGACCGTTTCCACCCCGGCCTTTACCCCGCCGCGATTGGACGTAATCGACTGGGAGTCCGTTGGTGTCCGACAGCCGAATGACGTTGACGGCACCCTCGGCACCCGGGTCGGCACCCACCTTAACCTCGCGGTTCTTCTTCTTCTTCGGCTTGTTCAGCGCCGGTCCGCAGTCCAGCTCCGCCGGATGGTTCTCCCAGTTGTTGTACTGCGCTATGCT
>Ga0115567_10007488_pt1 | contig 10361 bp, 12 predicted proteins | sample COGITO_mtgs_1204_2_FD_88679 | JGI IMG/M metagenome (GOLD analysis project Ga0115567, IMG submission 88679) | Pelagic marine microbial communities from North Sea - COGITO_mtgs_120412 | ecosystem: Environmental > Aquatic > Marine > Epipelagic | place: Germany:Helgoland, sampling site Kabeltonne... | reverse complement strand
GCGAGTTCACTTTCCACTTTATCGACATAGTTTGGTGGAACACATATCGATGAGCCATCTCCACCAAAGGTATATGGGAAGTCACGACCCTTCATGGCCTTAATACTTACCGTAATAGAAGCAGCTCCAACTAGATTAACTTCTTTGTATTTTCCTGCCTCAATGGCCTTAGTAGACTTTACAATATCAGTTACAAAGACAAACCAATCTTCAGGTAACTCCCTATAGAAGCCTTCATCTGTGAATGAATCAAAGTCTTTAATGGGAATTAGCTGCTCATAGAAGTTTAACATAGCTAATTTAAGCATATTGTTCATAAAAAACAAATAAAATTAGGCATTTGGGGCATCGCAGTATTGTGACGAATCTTAAACATTCTCTTGATGAAGCCTTAAAGATAAAAATTCCAAAACGAAGTTTAATTAATAAAGAGAAAAGCTTTTAAAGTTATTAACTTCAAGGAGATAGAAGAATGAAAACAATGACTACGGACAGACAAGAATTTAAATCAAAAGATATGCTAAAGCAAATTATCTACAAAGTCCTAGTCGCAGAAGACAACAAAGCTAAAAAAGAACAAAGAGACGAGTTAATTAAATATTTGAGAAAAAATTATTAATGTTCAAGGTTTTTACAAAGTGACTTATTAAGAATTTAGTATGTTATAAAAATCGAATCTCACACCTGCAAATGTGATGAACAAACAAAGCATTTCTCTATAACCCACAACACAATACAAACTTAAGATAAGTGAAAAAACAAACACATAATCTATAAGCATCTAGTATTCTTTTTATTCCAAAATCCTATAATTTATATTAATGAAATATTTTATCAACAATATTATTCCACACAACCCCAAATACATAATCCCACAAGATGAGACTATAAAGTGGCTCAAACTTTTCCACTCAGATCACATGGAAGAGTTAATCGAAAAATATTCGATCAAAAAAGATTTGATTAATTCTAGATCTGTATACTCAAAAGGTATTGGGAACTTTGAGCCAAAAAGCTCTGACTTATTCAACATTCAAACAAAAATTAATCCAAATTTAACTCAAAGGTCCAAGCACAATCAAGCTATCTGCGAAGAAATGATTAATGACTTATTTAGAACGCAAGCTCAAGCCCCTGATCATATAAATCATATAACCTGCAGTCATTACCAGTCCCCTTCTGCCGCCCAGAAACTAGTTATAGGAAAGGAGTGGCATGAGTATACTAAAGTTACCCATCTCTACCATATGGGATGCTATGCTGCCCTCCCAGCAATGAGAGTTGCAAAGTCTTATGTCGCCGACGGAGCGTCTAGAGTTGATAACGTTCATACAGAAGTTTGTAGCTCTCACATAGATAAGGACGATGAGTCTATTGAGCAAATCATTATGAAAACACTTTTTTCTGATGGGGCCATCAAGTATTCGATTGTAAATGAGGATGAGTTTTCTAAATCAAAAGAGGGCTTTGAGATACTTTCACATCATGAGGAGCTCGTGCCAAATTCAAATAAAGATATGAGCTGGGAATTAGGAGAGAATTCTTTCATGATGACTCTCTCTAGAAGAGTGCCTATTTACTTGGCAAAAAAAATAGAGGACTTCTTATCTAAGCTATATGAGCGCGCTGATTTAAGCTTTAATGAAGAAAAAGAAAATACAGTCTTCGCCCTTCACCCTGGTGGTCCCAAAATAATAGACCTTATTCAAAAAAAACTTGAATTAAACGAGGATCAAGTCATCAATTCAATTAACATTCTTCAATCGAGGGGAAATATGTCATCGGCTACTCTTCCCCATATTTGGAAAGATATTCTTGATGATCAAAATGTAAAGGATGATAACTTAATTGCAACAATTGCATTTGGCCCGGGGCTAACTATAACAGGAGCTTTACTTCGATTATGCAAATAGTGGTGATATTAACTTGGATTCTACAGGGAGTAATAATGTTTTTTGACGAATTTTATTTTCATAGAAAAAGAGGTTTAGGAAAATGGGAGTCACTTGGCCACCCTATAGATACATTCATGTTCTTATTATGCTTTATTTATACACTTATATACCCTGCCGATAAAATCATCCCATTTTGTATTTTAGCAGTCGCGTCTTGTTTAATAATAACAAAAGATGAGTTTGTACATAAACATGAATGTGAAACTAATGAACAGTGGTTACACTCAGTCTTATTCATACTTCATCCTATTTCATTAATGTTACTATTCTTCGCTTGGAGTGAAGATTTTGTCCAACTCATAAAGGTACAAGCAGCGATTATATCACTTTTTTTAATTTACCAAGTCATTTATTGGAACTACTGGAGGCAGCATGCAATTAAAAAAGCAACCTGAGGTTAATAACGATTACTACAACCACCTAGGAGATGATTGGTACGAAGCTAATAATGATCCAATTGCAATCCTTAGGCGTGAGCAATATATAAAAAATCCTTGGATAAAAAAAGAAATTATTAAAGATTTTGGACGTACAGATTTAAATATTGCTGATATCGGTTGCGGAGCTGGATTTTTAACAAACTACTTAGCAGGTGATTTCAAGAATGTTTATGGACTTGATGCCTCAAGCTCGACATTGAAAATTGCAGCTAAAAAAGATGAAACAAATAGTGTTCACTATACTAACGGCAACGCTTATCAACTTCCTTATGCAGATGAATCAATGGATGTTGTTTGTGCAATGGACTTCTTAGAGCATGTCGACAGTCCCAAAAAAATTATTGAGGAATGCTCACGAGTACTAAAGCCCAATGGACTATTCTTCTTTCACACCTTTAATCGCAATTTTTTTGCTTGGCTCGTCGTCATTAAATTTATGGAGTGGTTTATTCCTAAAACTCCCAAGAACCTGCATGTGCTGCACTTATTTATAAAGCCAGCAGAATTAGATTATATGATGCAAATAAATAAACTTGTAACAATCAAAATGGTCGGGATTGGACCTAGGTTTAACTTTGCTTTTTTAAAGTCTATTTTAAAAAGACAAGTACTAAAAGATTTCAAGTTTAAAGTTAGTAAAAGCTTGTCACTAGGCTATATGGGTTATGCCAAAAAAAAGAAAATTCATTAAGAGATTAACTTTACCATAGGTATTAAATCATTATAATTAGTAATATGATAACTACAATTTTAACGGCCTTATTGGCCATATTCTACTTTTTAATTTCTGTGCAAGTCATCTCTAATAGAAAGAGACTTCAAGTTTCATTAGGAAATGGAGAAGATAATGAAATTTTAAAGTATACTAGTGCTCACAATAATTTTGCTTCCTATGCACCAATGCTCATTATTTTATTTTACTTTAATGAAACTTCAGGTTTAATCTCAAACCTTGTACTTATCCCACTGGCCCTTATGATTTTGACTGGAAGAATTTTTCACTATAAAGGCTTAACTGCAAAGAGTATGAATTTCAGTCTAAGAGTAAAAGGAATGAAGCTAACATTATTCCCTTTACTCGTTATGGCGATTTCCCTTTTAGTGATAGAAGTTTATAAAGTCCTCGCTTGATGAAGTATCTAGTTCTTCTCATTATATTTTGCTCCTGCTCCTCTAAAAGCTGGAGGGATGCATCTAGAGAGTCTATTAACATCGCCCTTCCAGCTAAGAGCGTCACTCAAGATACTTTCCAAATTTATTATGCAAGAGCATATTCTTGGAGAGGATACTTTGCCGTTCACCCTTGGGTTGCGTGGATAAAAAAAGGTGACAAGGAGTACACTATAGCTCAAGTCTCTTACTGGAAAAAACGCTCATCTAATACGGCCATTAGTATAAGACAAGGTATTCCCGATAGGAGATGGTTTGATAATGCACCAACTTTACTCTATGAAGTCAAAGGCAAACAAGCATCAAAAATAATAAAAAAAGTTAAAAGTCGGATTAATGATTATCCATATGCAAAAACATATACTTTGTATCCAGGGCCCAATTCAAATACTTTTGTGGCCTATCTCATTAAAAGCGTAGATGAAATAAAAACTGAGCTTCCTCCCCACGCGATCGGAAAAGACTATGCTGCGCTCAGTGATTTCCTATCAAGCAGCCCATCTTCGAGAGGCTTTCAAATCTCACTATACGGTTTACTCGGTCTAACGGTGGGACTAGATGAAGGAATTGAATTTAATATTATAGGTCTAAACTTTGGAATTGATATACTTAGACCGGCCATAAAACTACCCTTTATAGGTAGACTTGGTGTCGATAAACAAAAGAGGCAAGAATGAAACTTTTATTAATTTTATTTATGACGAGCATTTGTTTTGGAAAAGATTTCAAATCAATGGGACAAGAGTTGGAGTTCAGATATCTTGATATAGATGAAAGCTCTCAAGTATGGGGACTTGATTTTATAGATGCAAATAACTTTCTATACACAACTCAAGAAGGTAAAGTCTACTCATATGATTTAAAGAAAAAATTAAAAAAAGAAATCAAGCATAACTTAAATAATATCAAGTCCAAAGGACAAGGCGGACTTCTTGATATCAAAATAGAAAAAGATCAAGTCTATGTCACTTTCTCTTTAAAGGAAGGCGATAAGGCAAGAACAGCATTGGCCAAAGCGAAGCTAACATCCACCGAATTAAATTTTGACATTATTTTTAAATCAAAGACATTATCAAAAAATTCTCACCACTATGGCTCAAGAATACTTATAGATAAAGCTAGTCTTTATCTGACGATTGGCGATAGAGGTGAAAGAGATAAAGCTCAGGATAAAAGTTTTCATAATGGAAAAGTTTTAAAACTAACTCTTGATGGAAAGCCTTTTGGAGATAAAAAATCGGATGCCATTTTCACTCTTGGTCACAGAAACCCACAGGGTATAACTAGTTACGAAGGTAAAGTTTATGTTGGTGAGTTTGGCCCTCAAGGTGGAGATGAAGTCAATGTATTAAGACAAGGCAACAACTATGGTTGGCCAAAAGTCACTTTTGGTGAAGAGTATGGCGGCGGAAATATTGGTAAAAATTCTGGCTTTACAATGCCACTTGTTCATTGGAAGCCATCGATCTCATTTTCAGGAATAGATGTTTACAAAGGTAAGAAGATATCAAAATGGAAGGGACATCTCTTCTTAGCGTGTTTAGCAACAGCTCAATTAAGACGAGTTAATCTAAATGATACCAAAGACCAAGAGAGTCTTCTTAAAGATCTGGGTGAAAGGTTCAGAATGGTTAGGATGTCTCCTGACGAGAGACTTTTTCTAACATTTGACTCTGGAAAAATTGGATATATAACTAATAAAAAATGATCAAACAATTTGACTCAATTAAAGATATCGACCAAAAGCTTTGGGATAGTTTAAATACATCAAATAATCCATTTACGAGCTATTCATTTTTCCTTGCCCTTGAAGTCAGTGAGTCGATTGGAAATAAAAGTGGATGGCTTCCTAAGTATTTTCTATCAGATAAATGTGCTAGTTATATCTTTATTAAATCTCATAGTTATGGTGAGTATATATTTGATTGGAGTTGGGCCCAGGCCTATGAAACTCACGGTATAAACTACTATCCCAAACTGACCTCAATGGCCCCATTCTCTCCAGTGAGTGTTCCTCATTTTCTAGGACAATTCGACCAAGATATCTTAGATGCAACTCATAGCTTTTATGAAAAGTATAATTTCACATCAATCCACTATCTTTTTCTTGAAGACAATGAACTTAAAAGATTTAAAGATAATAACTATCCCATTAGAGAGAGCTTTCAGTACTATTTTAAAAACAATAACTACTCATCTTTTGACGATCTATTAAAAGAGTTAAAATCAAAGAAGAAAAAACAAATCTTAAAAGAGAGGAGTATCTCTAAAGATGTAAAGATATCTCTTTTCACGAATGAGGAGCTCAATATTGATCAAGCAAAAAGAATGTTCAGCTTTTATCAAAATACAATAGCCCACAAAGGCTCTATTCAGTACTTAACAGAAGATTTTTTCATACAATTATTTAAACACTTAAAAAGCTCAATCCTCTATATCGAAGCAAGTCTAAATGACACTCCAGTGGCAGGGTCTTTATTTTTATATAGTGAAAATAAATTATTTGGCCGCTACTGGGGCTGCAATACTCAAATCAAAAATCTGCACTTTGAGCTTTGTTATTACCGCGGAATTGATTTTTGTATTTCAAATAAAATTAATAACTTTGAAGCTGGAGCCCAGGGAGAGCATAAGATAAAAAGAGGCTTTCGACCTACAAAAGTCTACAGTGCTCACAAGATTAAAGATCCAAACTTTCATGTAGCGATACAAAGATACATTGATCAAGAAACACAGATGAATCGCAATAATATTGATTTTCTAAAGAGCCTACTTCCCTTTAAATCTGATCAGGAATCTTAGAAAAAGGATTAGGTAAAAGATCTTTAAATAAAGTCTTTTTTTGAATCCCCTCTTTATTAGAAAAATAAATCGGCATATCCGGTGAACAAAACTCACTTATAACTTGAAGACAAAGAGCGCAAGGTCCAATGGCAGGATCAGTATTAGTCACAACAACTAAGAACTCAAACTCTGGCTTTCCAAGCTTTGCGACACTAGAAGTTATGGCCACTCTCTCGGCGCAAACAGTAGCTCCATAACTGGCATTTTCAACATTGCATCCAGGAATAATAAGATCATGTCCCTTAATTTTTATAGCCGCTCCCACCTGAAAATTTGAATACGGTGCGTGAGCATTGTTTTGGGCCTCAAGTGCTTTTTGAAATGCAGATTCTACAATTGGTTGGACTGTCATTAATTCCTCATTTTTAGATAGTTCTTAAAAATATCACATCTTTTTAAAAAGTAAAAATTATTGAGACGACTTGCGCTTAAGATATCTTCCAAAGCTTTTCATTACAAATAAATGTATCAAAGCTTGGCTATAGCAATATATATACCATGGAAGGGCTGGGTAAAAGTCATGAATGGCCACAAGTATATACTTTCGCCCCAAAACTTCTCTAAACTCTAATCTTCCTCTATCTTGCTTAGCTGCTAAGAGTCCACCTTTGATATATAGAATTTGCCTGTCATCAGTACTTCTCTCTTCAGAGAGCTTTAAAATCAAAAACTTGATTCTTTTAAAAAGAAAAGAAAAAGTAACCCAACTTCCATCAACATCTACAATTATAAAAGGAAATAAAAACTTAGGAAGCCATTTCATATAGAGTTGCGCAGCTTGATTGGCGGATATTTGCCCCTTAACTTTAAACCTCTGTACTGACCGCACAGACCTTCTTGTTACTTCTCTTGATGAAAATTTATAATCGACATCGTTCGATTCCCTAATACTTTTCTTTATGGCCTGTGCAGTACCGAGCACTTCAACATCATCAGACTTATAAACACAACCCTCTCTAGGAACCATAGAATGTCTTAGAGACTCAACAAGTGGATAGACGAGCATTCTTGGAGCACCAGAAAATAACGAGACCCAAAATCGAGAAATACTAATGAAAGAGAGATTCACATAGTAAAACTTCCTTCCAAGCTTTAAGTACTTAGAGGCTATCTTCAAGAGGTCCATATAGCTGATAGTATCGTTAGACGTTAAGTCATATGTGCTGGAGTCAATTCTATTATTTTTGATTGCACTATAAAATGTATCAACAACCTGTCCTACATAAACAGGACTTGTTTTATTCTTGGTCCACTTAGGACAAAGAAGAACAGGAAGATTTTTTATTAAATTTACTAAAAGATGAAAGGAAGATCCATTTGCTCCAAGAATCAGGCCTGCTCTAAAAAAAACATAATTAGGAATATACTCTTTTAAGCAAAGTTCCACCTCTAGCCTAGAGAGCAAATGAAAGGACAGCTCTTCATCTGTTGGGATGATACCGCCCAAGTAAATAACTTTTGAAATCTCTAACTTTTTTGCTGCACGTCCAAAGTTATCAGCGAGTATAAGATCATAATCCCTAAAGTTGGCCTGATCTAACCTAGCAGAAGGCTGCATACTATGAACTAAGTAGACAACAACGTCAGCGCCATCAATAGCTCTTTCAATATCTAGGACTGAGAAGAGATCACACTTTTTCCACGTAAGATTTTGATAGTCAGACTTCTTATTAGATCTTGAGAGCCCGACGACTTCAATTTCTGGATCTTTTAGCAATCTCGTAATAAGATTTAATCCAACAAAACCAGAAGCTCCAGCGATTGCGACCTTCATTACTTTTTCTTTCTATTAGGGCTTTGAGTTCTAAAACGGACAATAATATTTTTATTCAATGTAACATTACCTCTACGGTACTCAATAAACTTTGCTCGCATCAAATCCTTAAGAGCATAAGTGAGCTCATCTTTTTCTAACCTAAACTCTTTATATCTAGGCCAGATTTTACTGAGTTCATCAAATATTTTTGACTCTTTAGTTCTAAACTTTCCCAAATCCTTAATATGATAAAGGATAAAAAGTTCTTTATCTTCAAACTCAAATCCAAGCTCGTTTGTGATCGCACTCAAAGCGTGAACACCACTTTTATATTTTTTATCCTTACCAAAGTGATTTTCAAAATCTCTAAAACCGGCCATGAAGTCAGCGAATTTAAATATTATATTATCGTGTATAGCATATGTACTTTTAGTGGACTCATCACTAACCTTAAGGCTCTTGGCCAATAAGTCTTTAAACTTATCTTCGTTAACATACTCAGTGTTTGAGATGATATTTTCTATAACTTCTTGCATTTAAACCCGCTTGATCTTGCTTTTTTAACGATGTAGACTACCTATATTATACAAACTTAAACAATAAGCGAAATTATTATGGGAAGAAAATCAGCAAAAATTGCAAACAAGAAAGGTGCAGCAGATAAAGCCCGAGGCCAAGTCTTCACAAAAGCTTTACACGACGTTGCTACAGCAACTAAAAGTGGTGGTGGAGACCCTTCTACAAACTTCTTACTCAAAATTGCCTTAGATAGGTGTAGAAAGTTTAATGTTCCAAAAGATAACATAGATAGGGCCATTAAAAGAGGTCTTGGTGGTGATAGTGAAGGATATGAGGATATCACATATGAGGGCTATGGACCCAATGGTGTGGCCGTCTTTGTTGAGGCCTCAACCAATAATATCGTAAGAACAGTCGCAAATGTGAGAAGTTTCTTTAATAAGTCTGGAGGCTCCTTAGGAAAAGATGGTTGCTTACAGTTTATTTTTGATAGAAAATCAGTCTTTATAGTTCCAAAAGCGCAACTTGATGAGGACGACTTCACTCTAGAGATGATCGATGCTGGTGCCGAAGAGATTGAGCCCGACGATGAATTTTTTGAAGTCGTAGGTCCAATGGAAGCTTTCGGTTCCATCCAAAATAAACTTCAAGAGCTAAATACTTCTCCAGAAGAAGCAGGTCTAGAGAGAATTCCATTATCATTTAAAGATTTAGACGAAGAATCAATGCCAAAGTTTGAAAAGCTTATTGAGTCCCTAGAAGATGACGAGGATGTCGTAAACATCTATCATAATCTTGAAGAGTGAATTCCAACTACATTGCGCATATTGCGGGGAGGCCATCTGGCTAGAGTTCTATATTGAAGATGGCAAAAAACAAGATGTGATTATAGATTGTGAAGTTTGCTGTAGACCCAATCAATATATAGTAGACTTCTCTGACTCATCAGCCCCAATAGTTCAAGTTCAGCAAAGCTAACTATATTTGAATACTTTTATGAGTAATCTCATCATTAGTAATCTTTAACTCCAAGACTACTTTCTTACTAGAGCTACCGACAGTTATTTGCTTAAAGCTAGCACTGTCACTTTCAGCTGGGTTGTGATTATGGCCATTAATAAAGTAGTTTACATTATAAGTCTCTAAGAGAGTTTTAAAGTCATTTCTCTGGGCCAGTGTGAACCTCTCTTGGTCATCATAAGGGCAGTGAGCTATAACGACAATTCTGTTTCCAAAAGCTTTCATGAGTTCATTCTCTAACCAAGATATATTGGGTGCCTGCATGTTCGACTCCCAGTTATTGTTGTTTAAAAAGATAAAACTTGTATCCCCTATCTCTAAGGAATAATTTTGTGGACCAAAGTAATCCTCGTATATCTTAGCTCCATCTATTAGTAAGTCGTGATTTCCAGAAGTCGTAAACACTGGTTTATTTAATCTATTAATACGTTTAATCGATTCTTCATATTCTGTAACCAAACCAGTATTAGTCATATCTCCCGATATAAAAGTCATGTCATAATTTTTACTATTAATATGTTGAACCTGAGAATCAAGTTCATCGTAATAATCATGAGTATCAGATATAACAGCAATTTTATACTCTCCTTGAGAGCTTAATTGGTTATAATCCAAGCGTGATATATTTTTTAAATTTAAATTTAAAACTTTTGTTTG
>Ga0115567_10007485_pt1 | contig 10363 bp, 3 predicted proteins | sample COGITO_mtgs_1204_2_FD_88679 | JGI IMG/M metagenome (GOLD analysis project Ga0115567, IMG submission 88679) | Pelagic marine microbial communities from North Sea - COGITO_mtgs_120412 | ecosystem: Environmental > Aquatic > Marine > Epipelagic | place: Germany:Helgoland, sampling site Kabeltonne... | reverse complement strand
GCAACGAATGACGCACAACGCATCGTGCAGCGACCTGTCAGCCTCCTCGATGACCAGCTTGTTGGAGCCGCGGCAGAGCACGGACACGGTCTTGCCCATGTTCTGAATGCCGGTCACCTTGACGACCTTCTCGCCGCCGCAGGCAACCTCCTTCGCCAAGTCCGCGTGGCCGAGCTTCTCGGGCGTGAGCTGCTCGACGTTGGCCACCGGCTGGCAGCCGACGGTTTTGCAGATGAAGTCCACGTCGTCGCGCTCGACGTCGCGGACCACCATGATCTTAGCCTTGGCGAGGTAGTGGAGGGAGAGGTCGGTGACGGCGTCGCGGAGGATGGACTTCTGGATCAGCAGCACGTTGCACCCGCTCGCCTTGATCTTCTTGATGATGGAGATGATGTAGTTGCGCTCCTCCTTCAGGATGCGGTCCATCTGCTGGTAGTCGCTCACCACCACCGAGTTCTCCATGTCCGTCTTGGGGGGCGAGATGCAAAACTGGATCAACGCAATCTTAGCATTCTCAACCTTGGTCGGACCGCCCGCGGCTTTGGAGGACTTCAGGTCCAGCACGAGGCCGTCGACCATCTCGGTATCGTCGATGGTCCCGCCGGACTTGCGAAGGATCTTGATGTCCTTCAGGTCCACCATGTCAGGCCGCGCCTCGTCCCTGATCTTGAGCACGGAATCCACCGCGATTGGCGCGAGGATGTTGGAATACTGCGCCACAACCTTGGATCCGAGGGAGGTGGTGGCGGCTTTGATGAGCGCGGACCTGTCGTCGATGTCGAGGGGGATGGCCATCCCGGTGAGGATCTCGCAAGCCTTGTCGCACGCGAGTCCCATGGCGTCCGAGATGACCGTCGGGTGCACGCCTCGGTTGAGGAGGCCGATGCACTTGTTGAGGAGGGATCCGCAGAGGACGGTGACGGAGGTTGTGCCGTCGCCCGCGACGATATCCTGCGACTTGGAGAGCTCGACGAGCATCTTCGCGGCGGGGTGGGCCACCTCCATCTTGTTCAGGATGGTGGCGCCGTCGTTGGTGATGGTCACGTCGTTGTTCCCGCTCACGAGCATCTTGTCCATCCCCCTCGGGCCGAGGGAGGTGCGGATGGCGTCCGCGAGCTTCTTCGCCGCGCCCATGTTGGACGTGCGAATGTCCTGCTTGAGCTTGTTGTCGGTGTAGCGCTCACTGGCCTTGGAGCCGGTCGAACCGGGCTTGGCGACCATGTTGCCTAAGTCTGCTGAAGCCTAGATCTGGTCGTAGGGAAAAAGCGGGGACGTCTCGTTGGCGCCTCCACCCTCGCTCGCGCTGACTTTTGTAGTCGCCGACGCCTGCTTTAAACGCGCGCGGTCGTGTGGAACGCGTGCGATGTGAACTGAACGGCGTGTGAAGCGCGTTTGAACGTCCGGAATCTACGGCGCGAAGGGTGTCGGTCACCTGCGTGCGATCGACGGCGCGTGAGATCTGTGCGCCGCTTCAACCACCGATCGCACGATCTGCCATCTTTTTTCCCTCCATTTGAAATCGAGCGCCGGGCAGTTGACTTGACTTTTTTCTTCTTGAGTCAGTCCTTTTTTTCTTGAGTCATTCTTGAGTCATTCCGCCCACTGAACTCGGACCCAAAAATAGCACTCGCGAGGGTGACCGCGTGTAAGGGCATTGTCCAGCGCGGGCTGACCGACGCCGCTAGAGCGGGTTGGACGCCATGACCCCCGAGGAGGAGCTCGCGGACCTTCAGAAGAAGTTTGCACTTCTCGGTGAGTGCCTCGCCGAGCTCGAACCCTGGTTCTGACCCGTCGCGCGGCGCCGTCCCGGACCCGATCCCCCGCCCCTTGCCTATGCAATTTCCCGGTGGCTAACGCAATTCCCATCCCCATCTACCCGCCTCTCCTCCCCAACAGAGGGCGACCGCAAGGCGTACTTCGAGACGTCGCAATGGACGATGAAGCAGAACAAGGACACGATCGCGGCATCGAAGAAGGAGAACAAGGATCTCCTGACGCAGCTCGCGGAGAAGGGCAGTAACTCCATGGCTGATCGCGACAGCATCCCAAAGTCCGCCGATCTCGGCCCGGAGAACAACGAGGAGCTCTACCGCCTCCAGGAGCTGGCGAAGGACCTGCGCAGGCGGTACGACGACTACAAGCAGCGCGCCGTGCGGAAGACCCGGGAGCTCGAGGACAAGCTGGACAGCATCAAGGACCTCGAGAACGACGCCGTGAATCCATCCGAGGAGGACACGCCCACGACCAGGCTGCTCAGGCAACTCGAGAACCGCTTCGACAAGGCTCTCATCAAGTACAACGAGGCGCAGTCCATCCAGAAGACGTACCAGCAGATCGTCAAGCGGCTCGGCGACGAGCGCGTCACCTTCGACGCGCAGCTCCAAGGCATGGACCGCGCCATCAAGGCCAAGGAGAAAGATCTCGCCGAGCTCGTGCTCCTGTCGCACGAAGCCAACGCGAGTAAAGACAAGGCAAAGTCCGAACTCGCCGACGTGGAGAATTCGCTCAAGAAGGAACGGATGGACCGGGAGAAGGACATACGGGACAGGCGGGAGATGCTGCGGCAGCGCGAGCAGATGAACGCGGAGACGGCGCGGATGCGAAAGAAACGGGACGACGACGCCACCGCCCGCGACGCCGCCGCGCAACGGAAGAAGGAGGCGGATCTTCGAGCCAAGATGGGCGAGGAGGAGCGCCGACGCGCGTCCGTGGCGGGTAAGCTGAACAACTACGAGGATGCCTTCCACCGCATCAAGGATGCCACGGGCGTGGTGGACATCCACGAGGTTGTCAACAAATTCATGACCCAGGAGGACACCAACAACAACCTCAAGCAGCTCACCACGGACGGCCAGACGCGGGTGGAGGCCCTGAAGGAGGAGATCGACGGGATCAGGCAGAAGATCGAGTCGTTCAGGCTGGACGGCGCGGGGACCGGCGCCTCGCGCAGGCTGGTGGATGATTACGAACAGCAACTCACGGAGAGCACCGCGAACAACGACCGCGTCAAGTCCAAATTCGAGCGACTCAACAAGGTGATGGTGAGCATGAAGGCGGGCACCGAGCACCTCGTCGACAGGTTGGATAACACGCACACGGAGGCGTACTCGTCATCGGGGTCCTTGGTGATCACGGACGAGACCGTGGTGGAGGCGTTGGCGGATTGCGAGCGCAAGCTCCTCAAATCGCTTAACCTCGTGAATCAAAAAGGCGAGGACAGCCTGAAGAGCACCCTGTCGCGGTCCTTCGGTCAGTCCTCCTCCGTGTCGGCGCACAACTTTCGCATCGACCTGCTCGCGGACTCCGAGGATGACTCCGAGGATGACGATCGCGAGGAGGATGAGGACGGCGCCGCGAAGGTTGCGGACAGGACCCAGGTGAAATACGAGGCTGAGGTGACGTTGGCAAAGGCCACCGGGCGCAGGCCGCCGGATGCGCTCTCGCCCATGAAGTCGGGCCGAGGCGGTCCTCCCCCGACCCCAGGGTCGGTCAAGGGCAAGGGAAGCCGCGGGTCGCGACCCGTCATGGCCTGAGTTTCAATAACTACTTCAATCGCATTCAACAATCGTCTACGCTAGGTACAATCGCAGACTTTTTCTCTCACTTTTGATATCTCACTTTCCGAACATGAGACTCAGCACCGTATCCTCCACGACGTCGTCGAAGAGTTCCTCGGCGAGCCGAGTCAGGATCGCCTTCTCCGTGGACACCACGTCGTACCACCCCTCGTCGTCGCTCGCCTTGACGTCGTCCTTCACGACGTCATCCACCGCGACCCGGCCCCCGTGCGGCGGGTCCATCACCGACGCCGCCCGAGAGGATACAACCTCGATCAGCCCGTCCATCTGTCCAGAACCCATCTGGACGCCGTACACGCCCACGAGAGGTAAGGACTCGAGGAGAACCTCGCGCACCGCGTCGAACACGAGCCGGTCGGAGCACCGACGTCGCGACGTCGCGTCCGCGAGCGCGGCGAGACCGACATTTGCCGGTTCGGCGGTTTCATCTCGGCCGAGTCCGCCGGCGACGGCGGAGTAGTCGAGTCGCTTCAACGCCGACGCGTCCGCGCCGCACCGTTCGATCGCGACGCGCGCGAGGGACGCCGCGCGCGTCGCCGTCGCGCGGCGCACGAGGTCCTCGGCGGCGGGAGCGGGGGACAGCGGGCTCCCGGGGTCAGCCGCGTGCCCGGCGGCCTCGCCGAATGCGACGGCGGCGACGTCGTCCAGAGCTTCGCCCAGCAGGTGCGAGTGCAACACCCCGAGGAGCGACGTCGCCTCGCCGGAGAGCGACGGTGACTCACCGGTGACGTCCCTCGTGCGCACTGTCCGGCCCGAGGAAGCCGCGGATTCGGTATCGGTACCGGGCGGCTCGAAGTCATCTTCGGAGTACGCGTCGGTGCGAATCGAAGTCTCGGGCGAGTGAATCTCCGAGACGCTCGAGTGAATCTCAGAGACGCTCGAGGAACCGGACGATCCGCTCTTCTTGCCGGGCGATCCGCCCTTCTTCTTGGGCGGGGATACAGCGTGCGCGGGCGGGTGGAGCTCGAGGGGCGAGTGCGGGTGACCGCCGCTCGTGTCCGACCCCATGGAAGACCGGGGTGACCTGTTAGGTGAGCGCGCTGAGCCCGCCGGCGCGGGGATGGGCTGGAAAACGTCCGAGTCGAAGGATCCACCCTCCGTCGCGATGGACTCCTCCGGGATGTCCTCCTCGCCGACGAGCGGGGGTTCCGGCGACGGTGACGACGGTCGGCCCGCGCTTCGCTTGACGGGCGAGGTTTTCGAAGTCTTCACCGGGGTGAGCCGCTCGGGGGCCTTGATCGGGCTCCGAATGCGCTCGATGTCGTCGTCCAGCGTGTGAATCTCGCGCGCGAGCTCCAGCTCCACGGATTTCATCTTCCGCAGCGCCAGCGCCTCGAGCCGTTTCGCCTCGACCGTTTCCTCGAGCTGCGCCAGACGTTCCTGGTGCGCCCGCAACTTGTGTTCCACGTCGTACTCGGCGACCTCGGCTTCAAACTTGGCCTCATCCGCCAAAGTCAAACCGTCGACCTGCTCGAGCCGCGCGAGCTCCAACTCCATCTCGCGGATCTTCGCCTGTTTCGCGGCGAGCTCCTGGGTTCGAAGCGTCTTCTGCCTGGCGCGGAGCCTGCGCTGAACGTCCTCGTGTTTCGCGGTCACCTCTCGGTACCGGTCGTCGAATGATTCCTCGGACCGGGTCGGGGACGGTTCGGTTCCCGGTTCGTCCGACACCGCGAGGCCCCTCGATGACGACGACTTGGATCCGCGCGTGGACCCTTGAACGTGTGGGATCGATTCCTCCGGGATCGACGACGCGGTGACGCTGAGCTCGGAACGCTCGACGACGCCGACCTCGTCGACGATGGAGGTATCGTCGTCCGACTCGGGCGCGGGTCGAACGTCGACGTAGCCAATCTCATCCTCGATTTCGTCGTCGTCGTGGTCGTCTCCTTCGCCGGGTGGTTTGGACGCGGCGGTGGCGGCGGCGGCATCCGCGAGCATCTTCGCCGCGGCGTCCGACTTTTCCCCGCGGAGGATAGCCTCGGCGGCGGCGTCAAACTCCGCGAGGACGACGTCGGGGTCGAGGTCGGCGTCGACGGTGGGAACCACCCCGTCTTCCTCTTCGTCCTCCTCCGGGAGCGGCTTCTCCACGGACGCCGGTGACCCGAACGCGGCCTCCACCTCCAGTGCACCGGCGGCGGGCATGCCCCTGGAGACGAGCTCCGCGGCAGCCGCGCGCTCCACCGCGGTTCCCGACGCGAGGCTCTTCACGAACATTTCCGTCACCTCCCGCACCTGCCTGAGGCTCTCCTCGCGTACCCTCGCCGCGGTCTCCATCGCGGTCTTCTCCAGCTCCTCGGCGCGTCGCACGTACGTCTCCTCGAGCTCCTTCGCCCTGGCCATCTGCGCCCGCGCGTTTTCCTCCTGTTTACGTATGCGTTCGCGTTCCGTCTCGAGCGCCTGCGCCAGAGCGGTGGCGACTTGCTCCGCCTGAAACAGCTCCTGCTGTTGTTGAAGCTGCGAGAGCTCCTCCGCCATCTCGCCCATCTCGTCGAACAGGTTGAGCTCGGACCGTAGCTGGTGCTCGAGCTCGCCCGCGGTCGGCCGGTCGCCGTCGGACGACACCTCCGCGGAGAGCGCCGTCATCGCCGCCTTTTGCCTCGGTGATAAATCAGCCGAGAGCGCGAGGCGCGCGGGCGGCTCCTCTCGGCGTTCCAGCTCGAGCTGGCGCCTGGCCCAGCGCTCGGCGGGCTCGGTGGGCTTCTCGATCGGGGGTTTCGTGGGCGAGGGTGTTGGGGCCTTTTTCTCCCTCTTCTCCTTCTTCTTCTTCTTTTCCTTCTTTTCCTTCTTGGAAGCCTTCTTTTTCTCCGCTGGGGCCGGGAGAGCCGCCGGCCGCGCGGGCGACGGAGCCTCCACGCGCTCGTACACAAGCGCGAGCGGTTCCGTCTGCGAGCTCCGCACCGCGGTGTCCTTCTCCAACTCCAGTTTCTTCTCCAACTCCTCGGCGACGCGCGCAGTTTCCGACGACACCGCCGCGGCGGCGGCGGCGGCGGCGGCTCTCCTCGTGTACAACGAGAAGATTCCAACCGGCTCCCTCGGCTGCGGCGCCACCGTCGGCGCCGGGAGCGCGAGCGTCTCCGCCGCCCTCGCCGCGCGTCTTTCCTCCTTGGATCCAAACGCCGCCGCCGCTAACGCGTCGATTTTATCCTGGCTCATCTTCCCCGTGTCGTACGGCGCGTCGACGTCGAGCGTGGGTCGGTGTCTCGCCAGCCTGGCTGCTAACTTGCGGTGCGCCGAGGACCCTTGCGCGAGCCAGTCCTCGGGCTTCGGCACGTGCTCGTCGTTTGGCAGCACGGTGTGGGTGCCCGGCCGGCCGGTCTTGACCCCCAAAAGCCGTGGTCGTGGCATCGGGGGTTGTCTCTCCGGTGACGTCGCCGGCACGAGCGATTTCGATTTCTGAACTGTTTCGTCGTCAAAGACAACCTCGACGTCGTCCTCGTCGACTTCGTCCCCGCTTCCGTCCCCCCGCGCTCCTCCCGCACCGCCCTCGCCGCCGTCGTCGATCTTCGGCGAGAAGGTGATGTGCCGCCCGGAGGCGTGCGTGTACGAGGTCTGCGCCCTGGACGGTTTCAAGATTCCCGCGTTGATTTCAGCGCGGACACCCTTGCGAGCGACGTGACCTCGGAACGCGCTCTGCACCGCCACCGCGGCAGCCTCCTCCTCCGCCGAGGTTGTCTCTCGCGCCTCTTCAACCTCGATGCGTCTGGACGCCGGTTTAGGTCTCTTGAACACCGGCGACGCGTCCCTCGACATCCCCGAGGAGGTCGGTCCGCCCGCGGCTATCTGCGCGAGCGCGAGGTTATCGATGGTATCCGCGAGCCTCCTCGCGACGTCTTTCAACACCTTAGCCTGCCGACGTTTCTCCGCAGCCTCCTCGCCGGCCCGCCGGCGCGCCTCGGCTTCCTCCTTGGCGTTCGTGGGCGCCGCGAAGGACGACGACGGGGTGGCTTGTGAAAATGAATCCTCCCCCCGCGTGAGATCCTCCCGCCCCGCCGCTATTCGCTTGATCCGCGGCGCCGCCGCCGTGAGCGCGAGCGCCGCGGCGTGCGCATCCACCGAGGCGTCCAGCTCAGCCTGTATGGCCACGAGTTCGGACTCGAACGAACCGAGCGGGTTCGGCTTGGGCTTCGCCGGGGATTCTTTACGCGGAGCCGCGACGGGTTTCTCCGGGGATTTGGGTTTCATCTTGAGGGGCTTGTAGGTGATGACGGGTTTGGCGTCCTCAGCCTCGGTCTCCGGCACGTTGTTCTTCTCGGCAGCCGCGTGCGTCTTCGCGGCACCCTTCTGGACCAGCGGCTGGATGTCCACCGGCTCGGGAATCTCAACCTCGGGCGCGGGCGCGGGCTTGACGGGGATGGCCAAATCGGCCAACGACTTTGGCGCGTCGTCGTCCGCGGGGTCCACCCACTCGAGATGCATCGGCTTGGGCTTGGGCTTGGGCTTGGCGGGCGCGTCGCCGCCCCGCTTGGCGCGCTCCGCCGCCGCCTGCTGCGCCATCATCCTGGATCGCTCGTCTTCAGCCTTTTTCATCGCCGCGCGGTGCGTCCGCTTCGCCTCCAACTCCGCCTTCTCCGCCGCGATCTTCTCGCGCCATTTACGCTTGCTATCCGCCAAGAATTTCTTAACCTCCGCCCGTCGCTTCTCCGTATCCTCCGGGTTCCCTCTTTGTGCAGCCTCCAGCCCCGCCGGTTTCTTGCCCGGGTGGGATCCACGCGTGGGCTCCAGCGGGATCGTCGCGCCCCACGCGGGTCTCGATTTGAGATCCGCTTTGTTCGCGGCGGTTTTGTGCGAGTCGGCCGCTTTCCGCTCCCGTTCGCGTCGCTCGCGTTCCTCCCAGAAGGACGGCCGGATGTTCTCCCTCCACGGCCGGTCGCCTTCCCACGGTTTTTGTGACGCCTCGGCGTCGTCGTCGTCGTCGACAACCTTGGCGGGCACGGCGGTGGGCGTGGCGTCGTCGTCGTTTGAGTCTGATGATGAATTCGGGGGTTTGAAGACGGTGCCTTGGGATGGGGATCGGCCGTCGGGCGCCATGTGTTCCTTGGCGCGCTTGATGCGCGACTCGTTCTGCTTCGCGACCGTCTGGAGGAGCTCGTGGACGGCGTTCTGCCGCCGCATGAGTTCCTCCGCCTCCCTCGCGGCAGCCTCTTTGCGCGCCTCGATCTCCTTCATGGCGAGCTTGGGCGGTGTCAGTTTCTTGAGCAAGCCGTCGGAGAGGGGCGAGTTCCCGAAGCCGAGACGCGCGCCGTCGTCGCTGGAGGAGTCGTCGCTGCCCAGGAGCTCCTCCCCCGCGTGCTGCGATATGAGCCGCAGGAGCTGCGCGCGAGCCTCCGCGTGCGAAGGCCCCGCGTCGTCGTCGTCGGACGCGACGAACCCCCCGGACGAAGAAGCGACGGGCGCGACCACGACGTTCATGGGTCGCTCCCTCATGCCCGCTCGGTCCCCTCTGCTAGCCGACCCTTTGCCTGCGTGTTTGGCCCGGGGCGTCGCACGTTGGTCCGCCGGGAGGAGCGCGCCCGTCGCCGCCGCACGCGTGGATCCGTCGACGTCACCGACCAGCCTCGAAGCCGCGAGGTTGGCCATCTCCGCCATCTGCTTCACCCGAGCCATGGACTCGGAGAGGTGCGGATCCTCCTCCGAGGACGACGACGCGGGTGCCTTTCCGGTCCCGCCCCTGGACGCCATCGCCGATGTCGCCGAGTACCTCGCGGCGCCTCGGACGACCTCGATACTTCGCCGACGCGTGGACCGACCCCTCGTCGAGTCCAGCGCGAGCGCTATCTGGGCTCTGGACCGGCCGTGATGGCCGTTTTTCAACGGCTCGAAAATAAAGTCGCGTCCGAGAAGATTTCTCATCCTCAATCTGCTCTGCACGGCAGTCGAGACCGCGCGAGCGCCATGACCGAGCAGAAAAAGGAGGAGAAGAAGGAGGTCGCCGTCGACCTCGAGTGCGACGACGAGTTCGAGGAGTTCGGCAACGAAGGTGAGTCGCGCGCGCCCGAACCCAACCCCGGATCTAGAGAGCGCCCCGATATATCGCCCCAATCTTACCCTAGCGAGATCTCGCGTTCTGACCTTACCTCGTCGCCTTCATTCGTCCGCGCAGAGTGGGGAGCCGAGGAGGAGGACGCCGAGGATGTGAACCAGTGGGAGGAGGACTGGGACGACAGCGAGAAGAGCGACGACTTCACCCGCCAGCTCCGCGCCGAGCTCGAGAAGTTCGCGTAAGAAGAAGAAGAAAGCACGAGCCGTGCTGTCCGCGTGGATCTATCGCTGTGCTAGTGATCTCATCGTGATCTCACCGGAGCGTGTTTGTGGGACACGATCTCCCTTTTGAATCGCTTTTGGATTCGGAGCTACCTTCCAACACGTCGAGACTCGACGTGTTGAAAACACGCACTTGAGGTAGCATCAAAAGGAAGATCTCAACAGAACACGCCTCGGTGCGAACCATTTGCACGGCGATGGCACCGCGTCAGTGACACCCGGCTGGATGTACGAGTAACTAGCCTACATTGATCAATTGAATCCTAGACGTCAAACGTACACATCACACTGTCTCGCCACGTCTCGAACCCGCACGTCATCATGCGCATGTATCACGGGCGCAACCTGCCAACACCGGGTAGATGAGGTTGAGCTCCAAACTTGGGCTCGAGTTTTCGTGCCGACAGACTCTTTGACCAGACGTGTAAAACAGCAGTGGAACGATCTCACCGGCCACAAGTCCCCGCGCGAGCGCGCGGCGGCTTTTAGTACATTCGGTCGAGCGACAGGGTGGCGCTCGTGGG
>Ga0115567_10007482_pt1 | contig 10364 bp, 5 predicted proteins | sample COGITO_mtgs_1204_2_FD_88679 | JGI IMG/M metagenome (GOLD analysis project Ga0115567, IMG submission 88679) | Pelagic marine microbial communities from North Sea - COGITO_mtgs_120412 | ecosystem: Environmental > Aquatic > Marine > Epipelagic | place: Germany:Helgoland, sampling site Kabeltonne... | reverse complement strand
TCATCACGCCCTCGCGCAGCCTGTTGACGATGCTCGTGCCCTCCTTGAGCTCGTCGAAGTGGTTCTCGTCGCCCCGGCGCTCAAACGCGGGCTGCGCTCCGCTTCTCATAGCCGCGGCTCCGACCCGCGCCGGTACGTCGACGTCGCTTCGCGGCGTGTTCTTCTTAGTTCCCCCCGCGTTTCGAACGGATCCGGCACCTCCGATCCCGGCGAGCTTACCTATCCCGGCGGTGGGGTGGAGGCTGTGCAGGCCTCGTTTCGCGTTCCGTGACGTCCACCGCGCGAGCGAGCGCATGAACTCGTATCCCTCGGACGCCTTAGGCGTCGCGGGCGGTAGCGAAGAGTCCGCCGTCTTCAACGAGCTCGTGTCACTTTCGTCCGTGAGCTCGGCGTCCGTGTCGCTCGTGTCCGCGCTTCCTCGTTCTCGTTCGTCGTCCTCGCCGTCGATGTCGATGCAAACCTGCGACAGGTGGTCCACTTTTGTGGTTTCCTCGTCGGCGGAGCGGATGCCCTCGACGCACCACTTGTCGATGCTCTTGCGGGACCACGAGGACCGGCCGGTGTTGGACAGCAGCGTGCTCCGTCTCGGTTTCGCCACCGCCTCTTCCGCCGAAGAAGCGTCGGTATCGGTATCGGCGTCGGTCTCCAAGACGATTCGGAGTACCCGCTGTAGCATGGCCCGAGTGACGAGCCCGCCCAGCCCCGTGTTGTTCTCAACGTCGTCGAGCACCGGGAACGCGTTTTCATCCGTTAAGAGCAGCGCGTTCAACAACACCTCCAGCCGCTCCTGCTTGCGGAACGCGATGATGGGCCCGCGTCGGCTGTCCGCTTCCTTGAGCGCATCGCCGATCTTAACCGACGCCGTGGAAGGGTGCGCGTCGTGCTCGAGGAAAGGTACCCCTTTCGCGATGATCGATCGTTCGTCCAGCGAGTGCGACACGATGGCCATGGAGACCGCCCTGGCGATGACACACGCCAGGATGATGGGCGCGAGGACGTCCATGGACGCGGTGGCCTCGATGATGATCACAGTCACCGCCGCGGTCATGCGGGTGAAGCCGCTGAGCATCGCGGCGGATCCGATCAACGCGTACGTACCTTTGTTCACCGCCGGTGATAACTTCTCGGCGAGGAATCCGAACAGCCGTCCTAAACTGGCGCCCATGAGCATGTTCGGTATGAAAACGCCCGCGGGAAAGGCGCCGCCGAAGGTGACGGACGCGATGAAGAAGAAGTACGCGAGGAACGCAAACACCACGGGCGCGGTGAACAGCCGTTCGCTGTACAGCTCGTCCCGCGCGAAGAGGTGCTTCACTACGCCCTCCTCGTTTTGTAACATCAGCGTCGCCATCTCGCTGAAATCGCCTGGATCGCACGTGTACTGCACGAACGTCCGCGGGATGTATATCGCCGAGGACAGCAGAGTTCGCGCGGCGCCGGAGACGAGCTGATCCGTGGATGAGTCACCGTCCGTGGATCCGATTGAGTCGATTGATGAACCGTCGTTCGAAAGTAGTCTGCGGCCGGTGTACACGTTGAGGCTCCCGTCCGGCCCGTACTCGTTCGACGTCGTGGGCGCGGGGCGGCACCCGAACGCCGCGGGAAGCAACACCTGCATCGACGCGTTGAGCGCCGCGCCGATCACCGCGTCAAGCCACATCCCCCACCTGGTTTTCATGGCGTCCCTGACGAAACGAGGCGTCCACCGGCCGGGGTTCCGTCGCCACTTTCCAAAAAAGTCGGCGGATATCGTAAACGCCGCGCTCAAAGCACCCGCGAGCGCCGCCAAGATCGCGACTAAAGGCAGGTCCTGGACCCCCCAGCCGGTGCTCGAGCCGTTCGGGTCGCTGATCACCAAAGAGGCGTAGTCCACGCGTCCTTCGTTGGCGGAGTAGAGTACCAACGCCACCCCCACGGCTGTTAACAAAACACGAATTGCTCAGTCGAATTGCCAAGATGAGAATTAAAATAAACGTACCGACGCCGGCGGTCATAAACGCGCGCCACACGTAGTCGGGCGGGAGGTTCGACGCCACCTCTTCCATGACGTAGAGCAAGCCGCCGATCGGGGCGTTGAACGCGGCGGCGACGCCCGCGGCGGAACCGAGCTGGAGGATCTGCCTGCGCTCCTCCGGGCTCGGTTGCCAGCCGAGGTAATGCTTCCAAGGCAAATTCAGCGCCACGGAAGCCGCGCATGCGCCTGCAAAGAAAACACGACGTCAGTCAAATTGCCCATACCAGAATATAAAAATATACTTACCGATGTGAACTGACGGTCCTTCCCTTCCAAACGGCATCGTCGCGGTGATGACCAGGCAGATGCCCACGCTCCGCCCCACGAACGTGCGCCAGTGGAACAACCCTTGCTGCCTGTTACCGTTGAGGTACCCCTTCAGCTCGGGGATCCCGCTGCCACGCGCCATCGGCGCGCCTTTCGGGTGGAGGATCCCGAACGCCGTCAATCCGATGCACGTCACGGCGCATGCGCAGTAAAACGCCCAAGCCCTGGACAAGGCGCCGCTGTCGTGGCCCAACAGCGCCCTTGTCGCGTCGAACTTGGCCTTTGTGAGCTGCGCCGTGACCGTGGTCATCGCCCACAGCACCATACCGGCCAAGGTACCCGCGAGTGTGGTCACCGCGAGCTTACCCAACGCGGCGCATCGTTGTCGATATCGGACCAACTCGTTGCGGCGGCGTTGCTCGCGCTCCTCGCGGGACGCGCGTTCGCCGTTGGCACCGAAGACTGAACCTCCGAAGATCGAAGGCCGTTAGCTGCCGCAGACACCGCCGGCGACGTAGTAGGACGACGTGCGGCGCAGGCGGATCGTCGGCGGCGCGGGCGGGCCGGGCGGTTCCGCCGAGGATGATATCACGGAGGCTCGTTTAGACTGGTGCGGGGTGTTGAAGCTCCGGGAGGTGCGGCCGCTCGTGTCGCCGCTGAATGACTCGCCGTGTGCACGGCCGCTTGCCGCCGTGTTGCCGCCGAAGAGGAAGGTGGAGACGCTTCGAAGCGCGCGACGTGCGCCGAATCCTCCCTGGGTACCGTGCGTCGAACGCTGCTTAACGGGGAGAGGCGTGATGGAATCGGTTTCGCTCCTCGACTCGTCCTCGTCGTCGTCGTCCTCGTCGGTCCACGTCGCGCCGTCGTCGTCGTCCTCGGCGACGGACGCGAGCGACGGGGACGACGTGAGCCCGCCCGTGAACCCCCCGCGGAGGCTCCGTCGGGCTCCGATCGACGCGTTTCCGGCACCGACCCGGTCCCGCGTCGGCGTCGTGCCACCCGGCGACTCCAAAGATCCGTCCAAGGATGATCGTTCGCCGTCGGGCGCGAACGGGTCGTCGTCCGCGTACGACGCGTGTCCTCGATCGGGACGCGCGTCGGGCGCGGATCGCGCGCGTGAGAGCCGGCGGATCTCCTTCTCGAGATGTCGCCGGCCTTTGGGTGACGTGGCGTCCGGTGCGCGCGTGGCTCGTCGAGTAGGTCGCGTCGGGGTTGAGACTGATCGATCCATTACCGGACGTCCCTGGGCGTTTGGACCTCCGACGAACTCGCTCTCGCGACGGAGCCTCGTCGCGGTGGCGCTGGCGAGGATCTTGGCCATCGTGGCATCCGCGACGGGGTCGGAGAACGGCTGCGTGGGCGTGGGCGTGGGCGTCTCGTCCGGCTTCGCGGCGTCTTCGGCGTCGTCGTTCTCGGTGGTCCCTTCGGCTTCCGAGCCGGTGGGGCGGAGATCGTCGACCGAGGGTACTGAACGGGCACGCGGGTCCGCGATGCCCCGCGCCGCGCCCGTGTTTGGCGGGGCATCGGGGGCGGTATCGGGGAGAGGCGCGTTCGATACCGCATCGGCGGCGATGTCCGAGTCGATCGACGTCGCGCCGGGCGCGTCGCGTGGCTCGGGCGTCTCCATCTCTGCCGACGGATGCGGAACTGCTCGGGGGCTAAAAACAGCGATTGGGGAGCCTAACCGTCGCGATCGAAGTGTCCCGCGATGGACGTGGACACTTTCTAACTGAAAAGACTGTGGATTTCAAATCGTAATTACGTAATCTCAATCATAATTGGATTTATTAGTAGTGAGCAAATGCAATGGTACGAACTATTTTCGACCAAATCTTTTCCGCGATCTCTTTCCGCGCGATCGACTTTCTCGCACAGCTCTATCCATTTCTCGGTGGTCCCGCCGACCTTCGTCCACTACTCAGGTAAGCGTCCGTGGGTACTCGACACTACACACGATGCACGGTGCCGTCGCGCTCTCCGCGCCCCTCGCCGCCTCCCGCGCGCGCCTCGGCGGTCGCGTCACCGTCTCCAGGGCCAAGGCGACCAAAGCCGCCGTGAGGACCGCCGATGTGAGCCCATCCTCGTCGTCGCGAAGAGTGATGACTCGTCTCAGGGCGTCCGTCGAGACGACCGAGACCGCCTCTTCGGAAGCTGAAGAAGCGTGGAACGAGGACGACATCGACAACATCGAGTTCGCGGCGACCAAACTCTCCGACGACGCCGCCATCGCGAACAAAGACGGCGCGGGCGCCACGATGGCCGCCCCCGATTGGCTCACCCAGCTCAACCGCCTGTGGGGCGGCAACTCCGAGATACCGGTCGCGGACGCCAAGCTCGAGGACATCACCGGCCTCCTCGGCGGCGGGCTCTTCCAGCCCTTGTTCAAGTGGATGAAAGAAGCCGGGCCCGTGTACCTCCTACCCACCGGCCCCGTCACCTCCTACGTCGTCGTCTCCGACCCCGATTGCATCAAGCAGATCTTATTCAACTACGGATCAAAATACATCAAAGGCACCATCGCGGAAGCCGGCGAGTTCCTCTTCGGCCTGGGCGTCGCCCTGCAGGAGAACGAGGCGTGGAAGATACGCCGCAAAGCCGTCGCGCCCTCGCTGCACAGGAGGTACGTGGAGGCCATGGTGGACAGATGCTTCGGGCCGTGCGCGGAGCGGATGGTTGAGCTCGTGGAACAAACCGTGGATGCCGACGGCGGCGAGAAGAAACGCGTGAACATGGAGTCCAAGTTCTCGCAAGCCGCGCTCGACATCATCGGCATCTCCGTGTTCAACTACGACTTCAAGGCGCTGACGTCCGCGGCGCCCGTGATCCAGGCGACGTACACCGCGCTGAAGGAGGTGGAGACGCGATCGATGGATCTCTTACCGACCTGGCGCCTCCCCGAACCTTTCCTCCGCGTCGTGTCCCCGCGGCAGAAGAACGCCCAGGATGCGGTGACTGTCATCCAGGAAGTGACCACCAAGCTCGTGGACGACTGCAAGCGCATGGTGGAGGAAGAAGAGAAGGTGGGCGGCGCGGAGGTATGGGCCCGGGACTACCTCAACGACTCCAACCCCTCCGTGCTCCGCTATCTCATCGCCGCGAGAGAGGAGGTGTCGTCGACGCAGCTCCGCGACGACCTGCTCTCTTTACTCGTCGCCGGGCACGAGACCACCGCGTCGGTGCTCACATGGGGCACGTACGAGCTCTTAAAACCGGAGAACGCCGAGCAGCTCAGGCTCTTACGCGCCGAGCTCGACGAGGTTCTCGGGACCAAGCCGTTCCCTACGTACGAAGACATGACCAAGATGCCCTACCTCGAGCGGTGCTTCCACGAGTCCATGCGTCTTTACCCGCAGCCGCCGGTGTACACCCGGCGCGCCGTCGTGGAGGATGTCCTTCCCAAGAACCTCGGCGTCGTCCCCGCGGGCCAGGACATCTTGGTCTCCATCTACAACCTGCACAGGTCGCCCGAGAGCTGGGGGCCCAACTCGCAGGTTTTCGAGCCCATGCGTTTCGGGCCCCTCGCGCTCGGCCAGCCCAACGAGCTCAACACCGGGTACAGGTACACGCCGTTCAGCGCGGGCCCACGGCGGTGCCCCGGGGATAAGTTCGCGGTGCTGGAAGGCATGGCGATATGGGCGGTGTTGTTCCGCAGGCTGGACCTCACTCTCGTGGAGGGTCACGACGTGGTGATGACGTCTGGAGCGACGATTCACACCCGCGACGGGATGCTCGTCGACGCGAAACGGAGGCAAGGGCCCGTGGGCGAGCAGGTGGACTGGGCGAGCTTGGTTCCGGAGAAGGACATCGGATCCGGGTGGTTCGAGAAGGGTATCGAGGCGAAGGGTTCCTCCGGCGGCGGCAAGTGCCCGGTGGCGCACTGACGAGGTAGTCACGAAACAGCCGCGTTCTTTGATGATGATTTATTATTAACACGTTCCGAGAGCTCGAAGCTGTCAAGAGCTTCTTCACCTTCACACATTGATTGACCTTCATTCCATCGATGGGCGCGGGACGGAAGCGAGCGGAGCCGCGGAGGCTGGTGCCCGGGTCCTCGGGCGGCGGCGCCGCTAAGCGCGTCAAGAAGGAGGAGGCCGACGCGGTGGTCAAGACGGAGCCCGGCGTGGACCCGAACGAGCCCGTCGACCTCACGGCCCTCTCGTCGGATGACGACGACGACGACGAAACACTCGCGGACCTTGTGAAGCCGCGTCGTCGAGGAAGCCGCGCGGCTGGCGATGGACGCCGGTATCCGCCGACGATATCGTTCGACGATCCTTTCTCGCCGCGCGCGATGCCGGTGCGATGCCCGCCGAACTGGCACACCGTGGACGGCGCCAACGCCGCGGCGGAGAGACTCTCAAACGAGATTCGCCTCCTGGGCGTCGCGACGCTCACGCTCGCGTCGCCCCCGGGCGAGCCTCGCGTCCGCGACACGCTCGAATCCCTCGCGTCACCCGGCATCCGCGCGTCCCGCCGCACCGTACGCAAGAACTACCGCGGCCCCGCGGGATGCGAGACGTGGAACGATGTCGGCGAACCCGGCGCACCGCGAGGCGTGTCCGTGCCCATCTCCCGCCTCGCGGAGTGCGCGGGCGCGGGGATCGTGCACGTCGCCGAACCCCACGGCCTCAATCTGCTGTACGCGCTCTTCCAAGGGCAGCACCCGGTGACGTCCCCGTGGAAGGTACCCCTGACGCGGTGCGTCGTACTCCTCGACGCCGTCGTCGACGCGCCCAAACGGGAGGAAGAGGGCGGCAAAGCCACGGGTGCAAAGGACTCAGTCGTGGTCGAGCTGGCGGTCTACGCGAGCCGACTGATGTTCGAGATGATCGCCGACGACCACCTGAAGCTCATCATGTCGCACCTCACCCCAGCCGCACCCGTCGCGCACGCCATCGCGGAGGAGCCACGGCGACAAAAACGCTTCTACGTGGACCAACATGAAGCCGGACACGCGTCGACACACGACGCCGGTTTTTGTTTTACCCTTCCCGGCCTTCTCGCCGCCGCGGTCAACGAGGGCTACGACGACTGCGGTGACGTGCCGAACATGCGTTTACCGCTGATGGATTTCCAGCGACAGACGGTGGCGTGGATGCGGGACAAGGAAGCAAGTCCGCGGGGTTTGAACGGGGTGTTCTGGGAAGAACGAAGGTGGGCCGACGGCGGCGTGGGATCAGATGACGGGGGAAGTTACTGGTACTTCCCGTTGGCGGGCGAGCTGAGACTCGCGGAGCCGCCGCTGGTGCGCGGCGGGATGCTGAGCGAGGAGATGGGTCTGGGGAAGACGCTCGAGGTGCTCGCGTTGGTCAGTTCCGACGCGGACGCCGCGAGGAAGTCGGCGGAGGCCAAGGCGCTTAAGACGGAACCTGAAGAGGCGGAGGAAGAGACCGATTTCGAGATGAAGGAGTGGAACGCCGACGAACCGGACACCGACGAGGACCCGGACGAGGCGGAGGAACGGTTACAACGCGAGGAGGAGACGCGGGATGGACTGATCCCGTCGCGAGCCACGCTCATCATCGTCCCGCCGCCGCTGTTGAGGCAATGGGAAGCTGAGTTTTCAAAGTGCGTCGAGGGCAACGCGCTGTCCATCGGGGTGCACGTCGGCAGGGGTAAAAAAACCAAGGGCGCGCGGCAGGTTTCGGAGCGCGACCTCGCGGCGAAACTCGCGGACCACGACGTCGTCCTCGCGACGTACCCGCAGCTGCAGAAGGAGGCCAAGAAGAAGCGACAAGCGACGGGCGGCGGCGACGGCGGCGGCGGCGGCGGCGGTCGAAACGAAAAGACGCAAAAGATTTTATCTCGCGTCGCGTGGCGAAGGGTGGTTTTGGACGAGTGCCAGATGGTCCGCTCGTCCACGACGCAGCTGGCGGTGGCGTGCAGGTGCCTGGTGGCTGATTTCCGGTGGATGGTCTCTGGTACGCCTCTTCACGGCGGCGTGGATGACTTGAACGGCGAGCTGGCGTTTCTCGGAGTTTGGCCGTTTTGTTTGTCCGACGTAACGGATGGGTTCTGGTCGCAGCGGATCGGTCGACCGTGGGCGGCGAAGGAAGCGGACGCGCTCCCGTTGCTGCACGCGTTGCTCAAGGGTGTCATCGTGCGTCACACCAAGGCGCAGCGGCGGGTGGGCGACGATACGCCTCTGTTGACGTTGCCGACGGCGACGCGGCGGTGGAGGTACGTTTCTTTTTATTCTCGTATGTGCAATTTGACTGACGACTGACGACTGACGACTGACGACGTGTTTTGTTTACTTGTATTACAGGTCGGTGTCTCACGGGTTCGCACCCGGGGAGGCGTCGGAGCGGTTCGTGTGCGCGTACCTCGAGCACCACGCGGCGGCGGCGGCGCGCGGCGCGCTCGCCACCTTACAGGAGGCGTGGCTCTCCGGTGAGTACCAAGGCAGCGCGCGCGCGACGGGCGCGAGGCAACTGGCGCAGCGGCTGCTTCGTTTGGTCAGGGGCGCGGTAAGTTTCTTTTTTTAATTTTCGTATGGGCGATTCGAGTGACACGTGTGTTTTGTTTACAGACGACGTCGGCGACTCTGGTGCGTAGCCGGCTACGTGATGTGGACCAGGCGTTGCGAGCGGCGGCCACGTCTGGCAACGCGGGCGGCGGTACCGGTATCGTGACGAGGCACCGGGTGACTGGCGAGGTTGACATATCCGCCGCGGAGGCTGCCGCGGATGTCGACTTTTCACGGGTCCGCGCGCTTCCCGCGGGTGCGGCGCTGGTGGAGTTGATGACGGTAAGTTTATTTTAATCTCCTGTATGGGTAACTAGTATGACGTCGTGTTTTGTTTACAGGCGCGGGACGCTCAGGAGGTTCGGCAATCGAGGCAGAACCAGGCGGATACCGGACCGTTGACGGCGTTTCAGCTGCGAAACAGGGACATGCACACGTTCGAGGCGAGGCAGCAGGCGTGGAGGGGAACCAGCCGCGAGTACGCCGACGCCGGTGGCAGGTGAGTTTTTTTTCTTTCTCTTATGGGTAATTAGAATGACGTCGTGTTTTGTGTACAGCGACTTGGCGCACAAACTCGCCGGCGTCTGCGGCAACGTGTTCAAACTCTTGGCGAAGAACGACGAGCGCTCGCCCGTTCGCGACGGCGTGACGTCGGGCGTCGCGGCGTCCGTCGCGACGGAACGCGCGCGAGTGTCTCGACACCGCCGCGCCGCCGCGCACGGAGGTTTACACGCGCTTCAACACGCGTTTCCCGGGCAGCTGAACGACCTCTGCGCGTGCGCGTGGGTTCCGTGTCCGTGCAGTCGGAAAGTCAAGACGGATGCCGATCCCGCGTGTTGCGCTTCGCTCGAGGCGCACCGCGCGCTCTCCGACAAGGAGAACAAAGGCGGGCGGGTGCAAGAGGCGGTTCGGATCGCGGGGGGCGTCGCGTCCGCCGCGACGGACGCCGTCGCCGACGCGAGGGCTCCGGTTCCCAAGCTCCGCTGGCTCCTCGCGGTGGAGTTGATAACCAGCGGAGCGGCGTTTAGGCTGTTTCGAACGCACGGCGTGCCGCGGCACTTCCACGACGCGGACGACGAATCCGTCGGGGTCTCGGGCGCGACGGATACGGTCGTCGAGGACAGGCGGAGGTTATCGGTTCGATTCCTACGTAGGGCGCTGATATCCGACGTTCTCCACGTCCCGGTGCTCGCGGCGGATGCGTTGATTGAAGTTAAAAGGGCGCAGGCGCAGGCGCGGGATCCGGGCACGGATAAACCCACGCGAGCGATTCGCGACGCGCCGGAACCGATGCAGCTGGCGCTCGAGGACGCGCGGCGACAAAAGCGCGACGCGGAGGCGACGTTGAGGGACGAGTCACCCGGCGGTTGCCGGCCAAACGGGGGCGCCTTGCTGACGGCGTTACCCGCCGCCGCCGTGGACTTCACGGGAGCCGGCGGGCGCCTCTCCGCGCTCGCGGTTGCGTCTACGCTGCGAGACGCGATCGACGCACACGCCGAGCACGCGGGGCGACTGTCGAACGAGGTGGGTTCCCTTCTCCCTTACCTTCGCGCGTTGCGCGCCGCCGGTGAGGCGGGCGCGGACGTGACGTCGCTGGACCACGCCACCGTGCAG
>Ga0115567_10007481_pt1 | contig 10364 bp, 9 predicted proteins | sample COGITO_mtgs_1204_2_FD_88679 | JGI IMG/M metagenome (GOLD analysis project Ga0115567, IMG submission 88679) | Pelagic marine microbial communities from North Sea - COGITO_mtgs_120412 | ecosystem: Environmental > Aquatic > Marine > Epipelagic | place: Germany:Helgoland, sampling site Kabeltonne... | reverse complement strand
TGAAGAAACTATGTCTGAAAAAGCATTATCCCCAGAAAAAATTGCAGAGGCGCGTAAAGAGTTTGATTTCTTTGATGCTGACAGTAGCGGTAAAATAGGCTTAAGAGAGTTTATTGAGTTGTTAACAGTGTTATCGCCCAAAACTAAAGCCAGCCATGTTAAAGAAGGGTTTGGTTTAATTGATAAAAACAACGACGGGTCTATCGACTTTGAAGAGTTTTTAGAATGGTGGCAGCAGTCTTGGTGGGAATACTAGGCACTTAAATAAATTTTTTTGAAAAGCCCAAATAGCAATATTTGGGCTTTTTTCATTTTGGCTACTAGGTTATTGTCGTGATAGATGAAAGATTAATAACATTAGTGCGTACTGATACCCCATACCACCTTATTTAAATTGGAAATTTTAATATGACAGACACAACTTATACACCTCCTAAAGTATGGACTTGGAATGCTGAAAGTGGCGGTAAATTTGCCAATATCAATCGACCCATTGCAGGTGCAACTCACGAAAAAGTCTTGCCAAAAGGTAAACATCCTTTGCAATTACATTCTTTGGCGACCCCAAATGGTGTAAAAGTCACTGTGATGTTAGAGGAGCTACTGGCGGCGGGTATTACCGAGGCTGAGTATGATGCTTACATCGTAAATATCATGGAAGGTGAGCAATTTGGCAGTGGTTTTGTGGATATCAATCCTAATTCAAAAATACCGGCTTTAATGGATCACAGCACTAATCCACCGACTCGTGTATTTGAGTCCGGGGCCATTTTGTTATATTTGGCAGAAAAATTTAATGCCTTTTTACCCAGTGATCCTGCGAAAAAACCAGAGTGTCTGTCGTGGTTATTTTGGCAAATGGGCAGTGCGCCTATGTTAGGAGGCGGTTTTGGGCATTTTTACGCTTACGCGCCAGAAAAATATGAATACCCGATTGATCGCTACGCCATGGAAGTTAAGCGTCAACTTGATGTATTAAATATCCAGTTAGCAGATAAAGAATATATCTGTGGTGACGAATACACTATTGCCGATATGGCTATTTGGGCTTGGTACGGTTCAATGGTACTGGGTAAGTTATATGAAGCCGCTGAGTTTTTAGAGGTAACCTCATATAAACATTTACTGCGCTGGGCCAAAAAAATTGATGCTAGAGACGCCGTGCAGCGCGGTAAAATGGTTAATCGTAGTTGGGGTGAGCCTGAAGGCCAATTACGCCAACGTAATGATGCCAGTGATTTTGAGAATAAAACCCAAGACAAACTCGAAACACCTGAGTAATCATTTAATTCTGTAGTAAAAATTTTTTTCGCATGCACCTTTAGGGTGCATGTTTGTTCTATTCTGGATTATTTCCAAGCTCCAAAATCATTTAAACCTGAATAAAAACGGGTTATCCCTTGTTGGCTTAAAGTTTGCATTTGAAATATTGAGTCAAGGTCAATGACGACCTAACAATAAAAGATTCATTGGATAACGGCGTCCATTAACTCATTAGAAATTTCTGATGGGCTAATGGACGCTTTTTTTTGACTCTAAAACGTCAATAACATTAAAAAAATGAGAGAGATAAACGATGTCTTATTTAGAACCCAAAGAGTTCGCTACCAAAATGGTCGACGCGGGTGAGCAGAAAATTTTCATGTCTACCAAAGATACTTTAATTAGAGCTTTTATGGCGGGTGCGATCCTTGCGTTGGCTGCATTTTTTGCCATCACAGTCATTATAAAAACAGGTAGCCCAATACTTGGGGCTGTGCTTTTCCCTGTGGGCTTTATTATGCTTTATTTGATGAAGTATGATTTATTAACCGGTGTGTTTACCTTAGTTCCCCTGGCCGTTATCGACAAAAGGCCAGGATGCACAGTGAATGGCATGCTTAGGAATTGGGGATTGGTTTTCTGTGGAAACTTTGCAGGTGCACTCACCACCGCATTCTTTGCGTCTTTTATACTCACTTATGGTTATCAGATCGATGGCGGTGTCATTGCTGAAAAAGTGGCCTCAATTGGTGAAGCAAGAACATTGGGCTATAAAGAGCAAGGCATTGGGGGCTGGTTTACCATCTTTATTCGCGGCATGTTATGTAACTGGATGGTCTCTATGGGAGTGGTTGGCGCGATGATTTCTACTTCTGCGGGGGCTAAAATGGCGGCAATGTGGATGCCTATTATGCTGTTCTTCTACATGGTATTTGAACATTCAATTGTCAACATGTTCCTTTTCCCATTCTCAATGATCATGGGTGGCGAGTTCCTTGTTACAGATTATTTAATATGGAATGAAATCCCCACTGTATTGGGTAACTTGTTTGGTGGTTTCTTATTAGTAGGCTTACCCATTTATTATACCCACGTGCGCGAGAGTAGAGCGCGTACGGCTTAATATTCTATTGATATTTGCTGGCGCAGCTAGCGTTCAAAAACGGATTAGCTGTTGTCAGCAAGTGTTATTTTAACCCTGAAAGAGAGTCATATAATGAATCGTAATGAAGTAACAGAATTAATTATTCTACAAAAACAACTTAAAAACCTGACGTGGCCACAACTGGCTAAGGCCGTAGGTCAAAGTAAAGAATGGACTACCGCTGCGTTATTAGGGCAAATGACCTTAACCGCAGAACAAGCCGGCACAGTGGGCGAGTTGCTAGATTTGCCTGAAGCCGCTGTAGCGCAATTGCAAATAGTGCCTTACAAAGGTTCATTACCAACAGCCGTACCAACCGACCCATTGATTTACCGGTTTTATGAGTTAATCAGTGTTTACGGTACTACTTTTAAAGCGTTGATCCATGAAGAGTTTGGTGACGGCATTATGAGCGCCATCGATTTTGATATGGATCTTAGCCGTAAAGAAGATCCTAAAGGTGATAGAGTTCAAATTACCATGACAGGTAAATTTTTACCCTATAGAAGCTACTAGTTTTTATCTCATTTTCAACATGGACAACACACCATGTCTAACCTTTTAGCAATATCAGTTGGGCAATATTCTGATAAAGGTCGTAAGGACCTCAATCAGGATTTTTATGGTGTGTTGATACCCAATGAACCTTTGTTATCTTCCAAAGGCATTGCGATTGCCATTGCCGATGGCATAAGTAGCAGTGAAGTGAGTCAAATCGCCAGTGAAGCCACGGTCAGGGGATTATTAGACGATTATTTTTGCACCTCTGAAACCTGGTCAGTCAAGAAGTCTGCGGATCAGGTGCTCACTGCCAGCAATTCTTGGTTACACTCACAAAGTCAAAAAAGTGAACACAGATTTGATAGAAACAAAGGTTATGTTTGCACCCTGAGTGCGATGATTATCAAGTCCACCACTGCACACATATTCCACTTGGGCGATAGCCGAATTTATCGTTTACGCAATGGCGAGCTAGTGCAGCTTACCGATGACCACCGCACTTGGGTGTCTAGCGAACAAAGTTACCTCAGCCGCGCAATGGGTATCTACCCTCAGTTGCAATACGACTATCAATCCTTTGTGATTGAACAAGGTGACATCTTTATATTTGCAACTGACGGCGTGTATGAACATATCAGCGATGAGTTTTTAATAGCAAGGTTAAGTGATGCTCACATCGATATAAACAATCTAGCTAAACTTTTGGTGGATACTGCATATAATCATGGCAGCACCGACAATTTGACTGCACAAGTGGTGCGAATTGACTCACTACCTAGCCAAGATATCAATGAAAGAGTGCAACAACTCACCGAGTTGCCTTTCCTGCCTGTTTTAGAGGTGCGTAATAGTTTTGATGGTTTTAAGATTGTACGAAACTTGCACGCCACTAGCCGCAGCCATGTGTATTTAGTTGAAGACACCCAGACTCTTAATAGTCTGCCCATTGTGATTAAAACCCCTTCTATTGATTTGCAAGATGACCCAGCTCACTTAGAGCGTTTTTTGATGGAGGAGTGGATTGCTAAACGGATTAGCAGTGCCCATGTGCTTAAACCTTACGAGTTAACCCGTAAACGCCACAATTTGTACACCGCTTTTGAATTTATCGAAGGGCAAACTCTGACTCAGTGGATGATCGATAACCCTAAACCGAGTATGCAAAGTGTTCGAGACATAGCTGGGCAAATAGCCAAAGGATTACAGGCCTTTCACCGACTAGAAATGTTACACCAAGACCTACGCCCCGAAAACATCATGCTAGATACATCAGGCGTGGTAAAAATCATCGACTTTGGTTCAACCAAAGTCGCAGGGTTAATGGAAATGACCCAGTCAATCGAACATCAAAATATATTAGGCACCGCCCAGTACAGCGCACCTGAGTATTTTTTAGGCGAAGTAGGGGCACCTCGCTCAGACCTGTTTTCTTTAGCCGTGATCACCTATCAAATGCTTACGGGTAAATTGCCTTATGGGGCAGAAGTAGCCAAATCCACCACTAAATCTTCACAAAACAAGCTGCGTTATCAAAGCGCATTGCACGATGACCGGGAAATCCCCGCTTGGGTGGATGACACACTGAAAAAAGCCTTACACCCCAACCCCGACAAACGTTATCAAGAACTCTCAGAGTTTATCTATGACTTAAGCCAGCCGAGTCAGGCATTTTTGAGCAAAACCAAACCACCACTCATTGAACGTGATCCAGTGGTGTTTTGGCAAAGTGTGTGCGTGATTTTAGTGGTGGTGATTGTTTGGTTGTTGGCGAACTAGTTTGTTTTCCAAATTTTGCTGGTACCGCCAATCCGCTGCGCCTTCTGGCAAACAATTTACTTTTTCACAGGCTTAAATTTAGTCTCACACACATTCAACAGGTATCTCTATTACCCCTAGTTCTTGGCCAACTTTTGCAAAGGCTGCTATGGCAAATTGTAAGTCATGCAAGGATTGGGTCGACATATAACTGGTGCGTAATAAACAATCCTTGCTGGCCACCGCCGGTGATACCACTGGATTAGTGTAAACGCCCAATTTGAGTAAGCGGTAATAAAACTGGATGGTCAGTGTTTCATCTCTGATAAAAATAGGGATGATAGGGGTGATATTGTTTGGATCACCAATATCAAATCCTAACTCGGCTAATTCGCGGCGCATAAATTTTGAGTGGGCTAATAAACGTTGCTGCCTTTCTGGTTCACTTTGCATTATTTGCAGTGAAGACATAGCCGCAGCAATATGCATAGGTGTCATAGCCGCACTAAAAATAAGTGCTCTGGCGTTATGCCTAATAAAATCGATAATCTTATTTTTACCCACCACGTAGCCGCCCAAAGACGCGAAGGATTTACTAAAGGTGCCGGTGATGAGGTCAACTTGGTTATCTAAGCCATAGTGATCGACTGTACCCCGTCCTTGTTTACCTAACACGCCTGAGCCATGGGCATCATCCACAATAAGCATGGCATCATGTTGTTTGCATACCGGCGCCAGTGCCGGTAAATCTGCTAAATCCCCCCCCATACTATACACGCCATCCACTACTACAACTTTGCCCTTATCCTCGGGAATGCGGCTCAGCACAGTCGCTAGATGTTTAGCACAATTATGTTTAAATCGCATAATAGTTGCTCCCCCAGAAGCGGCCATTAATGCGCCGTCTATAACACTGGCGTGTACTTCTTTATCCAGCACTATTACGTCATCTTTACCTGTCAGTGAGGCCAACACACCTAAATTGGTTTGATAGCCAGTCGTAAAGGTTTGCGCATCTTCACGTTGATAAAAGTCGGCTAAGCTTTTCTCTAAAATTAGGTGTTCAGCTAAGGTGCCGTTTAAAAAGCGGCTACCAGTACAACTCGTACCTTTGGCGCGTACGGCGGCTAAACTATTTTCGATAACTTGGCGATGTTTGGTTAACCCTAAATAATTGTTTGAGCCTAGCATAACTTGCTTGCTGCTAGTACTTGGTAGGGGACTAAAATACGGATATAAACCGGCCTTTTTGGCTTCATCAAGGCGAGTATAGGCGTACACTTTATCTAAAATTTTCATGGCTATTATGTCCAATTAAGAAAATGGATGTGGAAATAATTTACTCAAAAAAAGAGTATGCCAAGACTAACTGCTGCTGGATGAGATAATAAGGAGAATTAGAAAAAAATGCCTAATACTGGGCATTGACTGATATTACTATCCCCTAGATCCCAACTACCTCTAGGATCTTATTGCCCCTTTTAAACTTAAAAAAAACTTGGTTGCTCGCCCCGAATGCTCAGATGAAAAATCATGAATACACTTGACAGATATTGGATGGGCTCGTATTGTAACATTGTACTACTGTTATAGTACAATGTTACAATGACCTATTGAATCGACTAGAAGGTGTATTTTGATCAATTTCATTCTTGATCCAAAAAATGGCGTCCCTCTGTATCGCCAGATAATAAATCAAATTCGTTTTGGTATGGCCTCTGGTCAACTCAAAACTGGAGAACAACTACCCACTGTTAGGGCGTTAGCGGTTGAGCTGAAAATTAACCTCAATACAATTGCCAAGGCATACAAAGAGCTGGAAATACAAAGTGTTTTGGAAAGTCACCAAGGAACTGGGACATTTATCAGCTCTACCAAGGTTGAGCTGGGTCATGACGAAAGGGCTAACAAGTTGACAGAAATTTGCAGTGAATTTCTTTCTGTTACAAGTGCCTATGGTTTTACAAACCACGAGATAATTGAAAAATTAAATCTGATGAAGCAATAACCTGTAATTAAAAAGGGATTAAAAATGGACACAATGACAAAAAAACATATAGCACTAGTCACTTTACTACTGGTAAAAATCGTATCACCCATTGCGCTTTACTTTTCGCTTATCAATACAGAGCAAGCAATAATCTTATTCTCCAGTTCCTTAATTATCAGCTTCTTGATTTTATCTATTCGAATTTCAGATCAATGGGAAAAAGCAGTGGTGTTAAGACTAGGCAGATATGTCGGTCTAAAAGGACCTGGGTTATTTTTCCTTATCCCTTTTGTGGATAGGGTTGATCAATTTGTTGATCAACGGATCCGTGTTACTGACATCTTAGCGGATAAAACCTTGTCAAAAGATACTGTGCCGGTCAATGTGGATGCGGTGATTTATTGGACGGTTTGGGATGTTGAAAAAGCGGCGTTAGAAGTGGAAAACTACAGAGAAGCAATTGCCTATATCGCACAAACAGCCCTAAGAGACACGATAGGCACCCATGAATTGTCTGACTTGTTACAAAACAGAGAAAAAATCGCTCAAGACTTACAAGAAAACTTGGATCAAAATACCAATCCTTGGGGGATTACTGTTCAAACTGTTGGCATTAAAGACATCATCATTCCTGGCGCGCTGTCCGATGCAATGAGTAAGCAGGCCCAAGCAGAGCGAGAAAGGCAAGCAAGGGTAACCTTGAGCACGGCTGAGCTTGAAATTGCTGAAAAATTTGAGGAGGCCAGTTTGCGCTACAAAAATAATCCAGTCGCCTTGCAATTGCGCGGCATGAATATGCTTTTTGAAGGACTGAAGGAAAAAGGTTCTCTGATTATTGTTCCCAGTTCAGCATTGGATTCAATGAATCTAGGCGCTATCGGAGGAATGGCAGGCCTAGCTCAGCACGCTAAAGAAAATAACCACCAAAGCAGTACAACGGAATCAAACTCCTAGCCAGATTATTTATGCGGATTGTTATTATACGGCTGATGCAGGACAAAGCTCGTTAACAAAACAAACAGGCTTATTTGAAGTGCTGTAAATAACCTTTTAACCAAGCAATATTTCATTTTAACAGGGAGGACAACATGGGTATTAAAGTCAATCATTACGCAGCAAAAACTATTAACCTAGTCTATCAACTAGATTTTGAAGCATTTGTTATTGAACTGTCTGTAGCCATTATATTAACCGTGATGTCAGTGGGCGGATACACAACCGGCCTTTTGATCTTGTGGATCCCTTGCGCGCTAGCTGCTGCGGCTTGTTACTTTGCTGTTATTTATTCCGTTTATCGGTATATCTCTGACAAAATAACGAGTAAATCAGTACAGGACAATAATAGTTAATAACTGACTTCTAAATATTAACGGTCATGTATTAAAAACCTAAGCATTTCATTTGACCTAGCTTAGGTTTACCACTCAAAACAGCCATAAAAGACTGCTTTAAGTGGATGGTAGCACCGCGACTTAATTTTTAGCCGCATACTCTTCATTGGCTTTCCACACTCGCATAAAGTTACCGCTAAGTATTTTGACTATATTCTTATCGCTATAACCGCGATTTAATAGACCTTGGATTAAGTTAGGGTAAGTAGATACGTCTTTTAGGTCGGTAGGCAATGAGTCGCCTACACCGTCATAATCAGAACCAATACCCACATGATCAATACCAATCAGTTTTACCACATGGTCAATATGATCCAATACACTGTCTAGTGTTGCGTAGGGTAGTGGGTTTTCTTCGGCAAATTTAGCTCTAAAACCGGTATATTCTTCGCTGTCTTTGCCAAATTCCTGCTCTACTTTGTCTTGTTCAGCACTGCGTTTTTTGCTCCAAGCATTGGCTCGTTTTGTGACAAAAGTCGAACCAAAATTAATTTGGATCACGCCACCATTTTTGCCCAGTGCTGTGATCATTTCATCGTCCATATTGCGTTCAAAACCCGGGGTAAAGGCCCGCAATGAAGAGTGTGAGGCAATCACTGGGGTTTGACTTATTTCAAGGGCTTGATAAAAAGCCGCATCAGAGACATGAGATATATCAACTAATACGCCAACTTTATTCATTGCTGCGACTAGTTCTTTACCAAATGGGCTGAGTCCTTTCCATTTGCGGCGCAGATCATAGGATGAATCAGAAATATGGTTCGCTTGTGAATGAGCCAATGTTATGTAACGAATGCCCCGGTCATAAAAGTGTTGCAGGTTGGCTAGATCACCCTGGATGGGTGAACCGTTTTCCATACCCAAAGGCAATGATATCAGACCTTTCGCAAACTGCTGTTCGACATCCGCAGTGCTGCTGGCAATGGCAAATTTGTCGGGGGCTCGGCCTACTATGGCTTCAACGTAATCAATCAGTTTGTCAGCTAATTTTGTTGCATTAGCGGAGTTATCTAAACTGGCGGGGATATAAATCGACATAAAAGGTGCATTAAGGCCACCTTGTTTAGCCCGAGGGTAATCAAAATCGCCATCTTCTGTGGCCTTGGTCACATCTACCCACTTTTCTTCGAGGCGATAAGGCACATCGATGTGGGAGTCAATTATGATGTTTTCTTGGGCCAGTTTATTGGCTTTTTCACTGACAGTGATGGCCGAAACATGACTGACATATAATGTGCTGATAGCTAGCAACGCACTGATTTTACTTATTTTATTCACGATAATAGTTTCCCGCTGTTAATTTATATTAGGACTGATCTATTTATATAGATTTAGTTGCCATTCTACAGGTTGACGATTCAGTTTATAGGTTGACGAGATAAAGTAAAAGAGCCTCTAAGATGAGAGACTCTTTGAGCGTAGTAAAATTGCGTTAACTGACCTTGGATAAATGGAAGATCAAGCTACTTTGTGGGGTTAATAAGGGGAGTTGCATGCCCAGTTGCATCAATACCTCACCGGTAAACTGCTTGCCGTCCACATCAGGTAGGTGAGTTTTAAAATTAAATATTGACGCTTTAGGCCAGTGGTCTCCTGATTTTATTGGCCAGATGATATCCAATTGATACATGGCTTGTTTTTCTAAACCGGCAAAATGGAATTGGTCGGGTAAAGATGCTGAACTACATGCAATCAAGCTATAAGAAAACAACGCCTCAGACTTATCTTGCGCCACTATGCCTAAACCATGCATATACTCGGGTAATTCTAATCGAAACAAATCACCAGAGTGCACCAACTGTCGGTGTTTTTTGTAGAGGGTAATCATCGCTTTTAACTCGACGGTTTCTTCATCGGTTAACTCACGCAAGTCCATTTCCATGCCCATATGCCCAAACAACACCACTGATGCCCGCATCGCCATATTGATATTTCTATGGGTGATATGACAGTCTCTGGGGCCTACATGAGAGCCCATTAATTCTGCGGGGAAAAAGTATGAAAAGCCTTTTTGGATTTTTAGTCTTTCTAACGCATCGTTTGAGTCAGAAGTCCAAATTCGATCGGTATGGGCTAACACGCCATAATCCGCACGGCCACCCCCCGAGGCACAGCTTTCAATTTCAACACTTGGGTGCGCCGCTTTTAACTTGGCGACTAATTGATAGAAGGCATGAGTTTGATTGTGAATAGCAGGTTTGCCATTTGCGCCTCCGGGGTGGTTGATGTCACGGTTCATGTCCCATTTGATGTACAAAATATCGTATTCAGTTAATAAACTGTCGATACGTTCAAACAGATAATCAAATACTTCTTGGCG